>Ga0224723_1002493_pt1 | contig 10142 bp, 6 predicted proteins | sample Balambano_FR2_Me_FD_161647 | JGI IMG/M metagenome (GOLD analysis project Ga0224723, IMG submission 161647) | Freshwater sediment microbial communities from Lake Towuti, South Sulawesi, Indonesia - Balambano_FR2_MetaG | ecosystem: Environmental > Aquatic > Freshwater > Lake > Sediment | place... | reverse complement strand
GTGCCGGCCCCGCCCGAGCCGTGACGAATGGAGAACTCCTCCAGCCGGACGGGATGTCGCAGTTCAAGGATCTCGGGGTCGGTCATGCGCGTGTTGGTCATGTGCGTCTGGATCGCGCTGCACCCGTTGAAGCCGGGGCCGGCACCGGTGCCACCGCAGATCGTCTCGTAGTATTGCTGCGCGGCGTTGCCGAAGATGAAGTTGTTCATCGTCGCCTGGCTGCAGGCCTCGGCCCCCAGCGCGCCAAGCAATGCGTTTGCCGCGGCCTGGCTGACCTCCGTATTGCCGGCCACCACGGCGGCGGGAGCACGGGGGCTGAGGAAAGAGCCTTCCGGAATGATGATCTCCAGCGGCTGCAGGCAGCCGTCGTTCAGCGGGATGTCGGCATTCACGAGGCAGCGGAACACATAGAGCACCACGCTGCGCACCACCGCCGAGGGCGCGTTGAAATTGTCGGCGCGCTGCGGCGCGGTGCCGGTGAAGTCGATGGTGGCGCGGTGCGCGACGCGATCGACCCGCACCGCCACGCGCATCAGGCTTCCATCATCCATGATGTAGTCGAACGCGCCGTCGGGCAGGCGATCGAGCAGCTTGCGCACGCTGTCGGCCGCGTTCTCGCGCACGTGGCGCATGTAGGCCTGAACCGTGGCAAGGCCGAAGCGCGCCACCACACGCTCCAGCTCCAGCACACCGGCCTGGTTGGCGGCGACCTGTGCCTTGATGTCGGCGACGTTCACGTCCGGGCTGCGCGCGGGATATCTCGCCCCGGCCAGCAGCGTGCGGAACTCGGCCTCGCGGAAATTTCCGCCATCGACCAGCAGGAAATCATCGATCAGCACGCCTTCGTCCTCCAGCGTGCGCGACAGTGGTGGGGTGGAGCCGGGCGTAAGCCCGCCGACATCGACATGGTGGCCGCGGGAGCCGACGAAGAACAGCACGCGGCCATCGGCGCTGAACATCGGCGTGATCACGGTGATGTCGGGCAGGTGCGTGCCGCCATTGAACGGATTGTTCAGCGCCACCACGTCGCCCGGCTTCAGCGTTTTCCCGCGGGAGGCGATGACGGTACGAACGCTTTCGCCCATTGCGCCCAGATGCACCGGGATGTGCGGCGCGTTGGCCACCAGCCGGCCTTCGGCATCGAACAGCGCGCAGGAGAAATCCAGTCGCTCCTTGATGTTCACGCTCTGCGCCGTGTTCTGCAGCACCGCGCCCGTCTGCTCGGCGATTGACATGAACAGGCTGTTGAACAGTTCCAGCATCACCGGGTCCGGCCTGCCGTCGGAGGCGACCTGGGCGTTGGCGCGCGGCATCACTCGGCGCAGCACCAGGTGGTCGGCCTGGGTCAGTTCCGCCTGCCAGCCGGGGTCGATCACCGTGGTGGCGTTCGCTTCGGCAATCAGCGCGGGGCCGGCGATGCGGTCGCCGGCCCGAAGGGCGTCGCGCAGATGGATGGGCGCGGCGTGCGCGGCACCATCATGAAACAGCGCCGTGGTCGCGGCAGGCGCCACCAATTCGCCGCCGCGCGCCGGAAGGTGGCGCTCCTGCACGGCCTCACCTGGCGCGACCGCCTCGACCGCCACGGCTTCGGCGACCACAGGGCGTTCGGGCGTGGCGAACCCGAAGCGCTTGCGGTGCGCGTCGGTGAAGTCACGCACCAGCGCGGGGTGCGACGTGCTGAACGGCACTGGCAGCGGCGTGTCGGTGCCGGCATAGCGCACCAGCACGGTGCGCGTGATCCGGATCGACGCTGCGTCGGCGCCCTGCGCCACCAGCGCCGCCTTGGCGTCGTCCGCCAGAACATCCAGCCGCGCGCCAAGATGCGCGATCGCAGCCTCATCGAGTGGTAGCTCGACCGCCGCCTCGCGCAGCGCCGACTGGTCGGCCAGCCCCATGCCATAGGCGGAAAGCACGCCGGCGAAGGGATGGATGAAAATGCGCTCGATGCCGAGCTCGTCGGCCACCATGCAGGCGGCCTGCCCGCCGGCGCCGCCGAAGCAGTGCAGCGCGCAGGCGGTGACATCGTGCCCCTTCTGCACGCTGACCTGCTTGATGGCATTGGCCATGTTGGCAACCGCGACGCGCAGGAAGCCTTCGGCGACGCGGCGCGGGTCGGCCTCGCCGATCCCGGCGGCCAGCGCCTTGAACTTCTCGCGCACCACCTGCGTGTCGAGCGGTTGGTCACCGCCCGGGCCGAACACGCGCGGAAAGAAATCTTCGGCGATGCGGCCGACCAGCAGGTTGGCGTCCGTCACGGCCAATGGTCCGCCACGGCGGTAGCAGGCGGGGCCAGGCACCGCGCCGGCGCTGTCGGGGCCGACGCGATAGCGTGCGCCGTCGAAATGCAGGATCGATCCACCGCCGGCCGCCACCGTGTTGATCGCCATCATCGGCGCGCGCAGGCGCACGCCTGCCACCACGGTTTCGAAACTGCGCTCGTATTGGCCGGCATAAAGCGCCACATCGGTGCTGGTGCCGCCCATGTCGAAGGTGACGATGTCGTCGAACCCGCCCAGCGCCGCCGTGCGCGCCGCGCCCACGATGCCGCCGGCGGGGCCTGAGAGGATCGCATCGCGGCCCTGAAAGATCTCGGCACGCGTCAGGCCGCCGTTCGACTGCATGAAGTACAGCGGCACGCCCGGCAGTTCATCGGCGACCTGCGTGACATAGCGGCGCAGCAGCGGCGAGAGATAGGCATCGGCCACCGCCGTATCGCCGCGGCCGACCCATTTGATCAACGGGCTCGCCTCGTGGCTGGGCGTGACCTGGGCGAAGCCTTCGGCGCGCGCCCACCGGGCGACCTCGCCTTCATGCGCCGGATTCCGCCAGGCGTGCATCAGCACGATCGCCACTGCGCCGATCCCCCTGGCCCGCGCGGCGCGCAAGGTGGCGCGTGTCGCGGCTTCATCCAGGGCTTCCAGCTCGGTCCCGAGGGCATCAAGACGTCCCGGAATCTCGGCAACCTCGGCGTACAGCATCTCGGGCAGCCTGATATCGAGATCGAACAGGCGCGGGCGCGTCTGGTAGCCGATGCGCAAGGCATCACGGAAACCGCGGTTGACCAGCAGCAACGTGCGCTCGCCCTTGCGCTCCAGCAGCGCATTGGTGGCGACCGTCGTGCCCATCTTCACCGCCTCGATCATGGCGGCCGGAATCGCGGCGCCGGGGGCAACGTCCAGGACGCGGCGGATGCCGGCGATCGCCGCGTCGCGATACGCCTCCGGGTTTTCGCTCAGGAGTTTGTGCGTGGAAAGCGTTCCGTCCGGGGCGCGGGCGACGATGTCGGTGAAGGTGCCGCCCCGATCGATCCAGAACTGCCAGCCGCTCATGCGGCGCGCACCGGCCGACCACGCACCGGATAGGCGGGGTCGGTGAATCCGTGCGTGCTGGGATGGCCCGGAGGCACGAGCGAATCGACCAAGGCCTCGTCCTCCTCCGGCAGGGTCATCGGCGCGCCCAGATAGTCGCGCCACTGATCCAGCGTGCGGGGGCCGGCGATCACGCCGGTGATGAAGGGGTTCTTCAGCACCCAGGCGATCGCATATTGCGAGGGCGCGATGCCGAGTTCCGCGGCGCGGGCGGCCAGGCGCTGCGCCACCGCGATGGATTCCGGGCGCCATTCGGTCTCGTGCAGCCGCTTGTCGTTGCGCCCCGCGCGCGTATCGGGCGGCGGCGCGGCATCCGGCACGTATTTGCCGGTCAGCACGCCGCGCGCCAACGGGCTATAGGGTGTCACGCCGATGCCGTGCGCCGCGCAGGCCGGCAGCACCTCAACCTCCGCCATGCGGCTGACCGCGTTATACAGCGGCTGCGAGGCGATCGGCGGCGGCCCGCCGGCGGCCCGCGCGGCGGCGACGATCGAGGCGGTGCGCCAGCCATGGAAGTTGGAAACGCCCCAGTAGCGGATGTGGCCGGCCTGGATCAGCGCACCGATCGCCGCCACCGTCTCCTCCTGCGGCGTATCGAAATCATCCTTGTGCAGCCAGAACAGGTCGATCCAGTCGGTCTTCAGCCGCCGCAGCGATGCCTCGGCCGCGCGCAGCAGGTGCCGGCGCGACAGGCCGCGATCGTTCGGCGCCTTGCTGGTCGGGTTCGCGGCCTTGGTTGCCACGATCCAGTCACCGCGGTCCGAGGCCACAAGCCGGCCGACCATGCGCTCGCTCTCGCCGCCGGCATAGGCATCGGCGGTATCCAGCATGTTCACGCCATGCTCGCGCGCGAGCGCGACGATGCGCGCCGCCTCGGCCTCGTCGGTGCGGTCGCCGAACATCATCGTGCCGAGCACGACCGGGGCGATCTTCAGGCCTGATCGGCCCAGGCGGCGGTATTCCATCGACGGGGAACTCCGGCTGGCGTGCTCAGTAAAGCCAGTGCGCCGGAGGATGGCCGGCAACCGGCATCGGCAACATCGCCACGCTATCGCCGGCAAGGCAACCGATATAGCCGGTGCGCAGGTCCTTCCCCCCGAACGCCAGCGAGGAGGCGTTGCGCAGGCTCTTGCCGCCCTGGCGATCGACGTGTTCCCGCAGCATCGTGCCGGCGACAAACGCGGTTTCGACCCAGGCGGTGTGCGCTGGGTCGGAATCCTCGAACCACACATGCTGCGCGCCTGTCGCCGGATCAACCCGGATCAGGCGGTTCGAGACGATCGAGACCACCCACACGCGGCCTTCGGCATCGAAGGCCAAGCCATCGGGAAACGTGCCGGCACCGAACTCCAGCACCGTCTGGCGGGCGCCCACGCCGTCGGCGGTCAGCGGAAAGCGCGACAGGCGACGCGGGCCGTAGGTCTCGTTGACGTAGAGGAACCGGCCGGCGGGATCGGTCGCGCATTCGTTGGTGTAGCCCAGGCCGTCGGCGACGATGCGCGGCCCCCGCCCGTCATCCAGCACGATGAAGCCCGTGTTTGCGTCGGGGTGCCAGTCGTCCTGGCGCGGCACGACCCTGGTGGAGACGGTGAGCCACAGCCGCCCCATCGCATCGCGGGTGACGAAGTTGGCGGGCGGCAGGGTGATGCCATCGACCTCGCGCAGCAGCGGCCGGCACTGGCCGGCGCGGTCCAGCTGCCACACGCCGCCTTCGGTCTCGCCCAGGTGCGCGATCAGGAAACGACCATCCGCTTCCAGCGCGATGCCGTTGGGGCGGAGCCCTTCGGGCAGGTCGAACGACGTCGCGGCATGCAGCGCCTGGCTGCCATCGGGAAAAATGTGTGCAACGCCGCCCCGCCAGTCGGCGGTGAACAGGTCTCCCGCTTCGGTCGCCAGCACGCATTCGGGGCGCACCAGGCCGCGCCCCGCGAAACTCAGCGCAGCCACCACACCAGGCCCATCGGCAGCACCTCGACATAGGTGACCAGCGCCATTACCACCAGGCTTGCCAGGAATAGCGGGATCAACGCGCGGCTGATCGCGCCCATGCCGACCTTGCCGAGCTTGGCGGCGACGAACAGCGTGCCACCGACGGGCGGCGAATAGAGCCCGATCGCCAGGTTGCAGGTGAAGATCAGCCCCAGATGCACCGGATCGACGCCGTATGCCGTGGCGGCGGGAATGAACAAGGGTGCCGCCAGGATCAGCGCCGGAAGCGGCTCCAGGAACACGCCCAGCACCAGCAGGATGATGTTCAGCAGCAGCAGGAAGCTCCAGCGGCTGTCGGCTACCTCCCGCACCAGCTGGGTGAGCTGCGCCGGCACCTGCTCCAGCGTGATCAGCCAGGCCAGCGCGTTGGTCGCGCCCAGCACCAGCATCACCACCGCGCTGGTGATCATGCTGTCCAGCAGCAGGCCAGGCAGTGCGGCGAGCTTCAGGTCGCCGTAGAACAGCATCGCGACGGCGAAGCCGTATGCCACGGCCACCGCGGCGGCCTCGGTCGGGGTGAAGGCGCCGGAGTAGATGCCGCCCAGGATCAGCACGGGCATGCCCAGCGCGGGCGCGGCGGCGCGGAAACTGCGCACGATCTCGATGAACGCCGCCGGCCGGCCGCCCACGTCGCAGCCGGTCAAAATGCCTTCGCGCACGCAGATCGCCATCAGCGCCAGCCCGAACAGCAGGCCGGGCACGAAGCCGGCCATGAACAGTTCGGCAACCGACACGTTGGCGACGAAGGCGAACACCAGCATAGGGATGGAAGGCGGGATGATCACGCCCAGCGTGCCGGCGCACGCCACCAGCGCACTGGCAAAGGCGGGCGTGTAGCCCTGCCGTACCATGCCCGGGATCATGACGCTGCCGATCGCCGCTGCCGCCGCGATGGCGGAACCGGAAACCGCACCGAACATCAGGCAGGCCGTGACGGTGACGATGCCAAGCCCGCCCGGCAGCCAGCCCAGCAGCGTGCGGGCGAAATCGATCATGCGCGCGCCGACGCCGCCGCGCGACACCAGGTCGCCGGCGATGATGAACAGCGGCACGGCGACCAGGTGAAACGGCTCCACCCCGCCCAGGAAGTTCACGAAGATCGCCTGCAGCGGATAGGGGTAGGCGACGACCTCGTTCGCCGCCAGCGTGGTCAGCAGCAGCGCCCACACCAGCGGCACGCCGGCCAGCGCGATGGCGAAGAAGATGCCGAAGATCTGGGCGAGGAGCATGCCGGTTCAGGCCGGCACGCGACGGTGGGCGGGCCTTCGCGGTCCCAACTCAGACACCTGCTGGTTCGGCCGGGTGGCCGCGACCGTTGGCGACCCGCACCGCATCGTGTAGCACGAACGCCAACGTCAGCACGGCGCCGACCGGCATCGCGAGGTACAGCAGCCCCTGCGGCCAGTACAGCACGGTGGTCTGTTGCGGCCATTGCAGCTCGACGATGATCGCCCCGTACCAGGTCACCAGGCCGAGCAATGCCGCGACCGCCAGATTGATGGCGATCTCGGCGGCGCGCCGCGGCCCACCGCCCAGCAGCCCCACCAGTTCGGAAACCCGCATGTGCGCGCGCCGCCGCGCCGCCGCGGCGCCGCCCAGGAACGTGCCCCAGACCAGCAGGAAGGCTGCCAGCTCGCCCGACCACGCCACATCGATGCCGGCAAAGAAGCGCGCCAGCACGTTGCCGAACACCAGCACGGCAACACCGGCACCGCACAGCACTACGGCAAGATCGACCAGCCGGCCGACGAGCCGCAAGGGCAGCGGCTCGTCGGTGACGGGATCGGGCAGCATCAGGCCGTGCCGATCAGGCGGCGGGCAGGGCGCGGCGGATCGCCTCGCACTCAGCCAGCACGCGATCCACGCCGGCGCCATAGGGTTCGCGCGCGCGGACATAGACAGGCGCCACCGCCTCGCGGAACGGGCCGATCACCGGGCGCGTGACCTTGGCGCCCTTGGCTTCCATCTCCTTCAACTGGTCGGCTTCCGCCGCGCGCACCTCACGCCGGCTGAACGCCGCGCTCTCCTTCGCGGCCTGCATCACCGCGTCGCGATCAGCGGGCGACAGGCGCTGCCACGTGCGCTCCGCGATCGCCACGGGCAGCGGGCTGTACACGTGCTGCGTCAGCGTGATGAAGGGCGCGACCTCGAAGAAACGTTGGCTGAGGATGGTGTCGACCGGGTTTTCCTGGCCGATCACCGTGCCCTGCTGGATCGCCAGATAGACCTCGGTCACCGGCAGCACCACGGGCTGGAAGCCCAGCGATTCCATGATCCAGCGGATCATGTCGTTGGGGAACACACGCATCTTCTTGCCGCGCGCATCGGCCGGGCTGTTCAGCGGGCCGTCCTTGGTGGTGAAGCTGCGGAAGCCCGCTTCCCATGTCGCCAGCACGCGCATGCCGCGGCCGGGTAGCGTGTTGAAGGTGGCGGCCAGCCAGGCGCTCTCATCGTACCATTTCCAGCCCTGCTCGTAGGTTTCCAGCATGAAGGGCATGGCGGTCAGGTTCAGCGGGCGGGCGTGCGTGGCATAGGTGCCGGTGCCGGTGACCGAGAAGTCGAGGCCGCCCAATTGCAGCTGTTCCAGCGAGCGCGGGTCGTTGGCGAGCTGGCCGGAATGGAAGATCTGCACCTTGTGCCGGCCCTGCGTCAGCTCCTCGACGCGTCTGGCGAACAGTTCGGCGGCGAGCTGGCGCTTGCCCACCGGCGTGTCGGTGTGGCTGAAGCGCAATGCTGGGCCCTGGGCGTGCAGGATGGCGGGAAAGCCGGTGACGGCGACCCCGGTTGCAGCGATCAGCGTACGGCGTGTTGTCATTGTATCCTCCCCTTGCATGAGTCGATGCGGCTAGACGGTGACGAAACGGCCCTCCCTGGCCGAGACGTAGGCAACTTCAACCAGCGCGACGTTGCGCAGGTATTTTTCGCCGGTGTGGTCGGTGGGCGCGCCCTCGGTCAGGTGCGCGGCCAGGTGCTGGATGGTGCGGAACACGGCATCGCCGCCGAAGCCGCGCTTTTCCCAGGCATAAGCGTGTTCCTGTTCCTCGCCGCGATGGGGACGCAGGAACAGGCGGCCGAACCCATCCAGGCGCAGCGTCGCGCGCGTGCCTTCCATCAGCAGCGTGCCGCCGGTCATGCGCGGATCGTCCGAGGGATGATCGAGCAGCCGGTTACCATCCAGCACCCCCGTGGCGCCGCTGGCGAAGTCCACGGTGATGGTCGCGGCATCCTCGCCGGCGATCACCGGGTTATGGCGCTTCGTGCGCGCGACCAAGCCGGAAATCTCGCCGAGCAGGAAGCGGAACGTATCGAAGAAATGCACGAACACCTCGTGCACCAGGAAGCGCGGCATGGTCTGGAAATAGGGCTGGCGCGACAGGTAGGCGTCCGGCCCCTGGCCGTCGCCGGGGCGGAAGCGGAAACTCAGGTTCAGCACGTCGCCCAGCCGGCCGCTTTCGATCACGCGGCGGGCTTCCTGGAACCAGGGCATGAAGCGGAAATTCTCGTGCACCAGCAGCGGCACTTTCGCCGCCTTCGCCTGCGCAACCAGCGCCTCGGCCCCGGCCAGGTCATCGGCCAGCGGTTTCTGCGCGATCACCGCAATGTTTCGCTCGGCGGCCAGCGCCAGCAATCCCGCGCGGGTGGATGGTGGCGTCACCATGTCCATCACGTCGGGGCGCGTGGCATTCAGCATCGCGGCCGCGTCGGTGAAGGAACGCGTGCCGAGCGCGGCAGCCGCGGCTTCGGCCTTCGCCGGGTCGGAATCGCACACGCCGACGACGCGCGCGCCAGGCAGCCGTGCCCAGGCGTCGCGATGGAACTGCGCGAAGTAACCGCAGCCGACGATGGCCACCGCGAGGGTCATGGCGGATCGGCCGCGCCATCGGCGACCAGGCCGGCCACGGTGCGGCCGACCTCGATCGTGCCGTTCGGCCCACCGATGTCGGCGGTGCGCAGGCCAAGCTGCCCGAACGCCGTATCGACCGCCTGGGTGATCGCGGCCGCCGCATCGGCCAGCGCCGGCGCGTCGCGCGTCTCGGCCAGCCAGTCCAGCATCATGGCGGTGGACAGGATCATCGCGGTCGGGTTGGCGATGCCCTTGCCAAAAATGTCCGGCGCGGTGCCGTGGCTGGGCTGGAACAGCGCGTGCCTTTCGCCCACGTCAGCCGAGGGGGCAAAACCCATGCCGCCGATCAGGCCGGCGCCGAGATCGGAGAGGATGTCGCCGAACAGGTTCTCCATCGGCAGCACGTCGAACTCCCACGGCCGACGCACCAGGTCGAGCGCCATGGCATCGACATAATGGTGGCGCGCGGTGATGTCGGGGTGCTGCGTCGCGACCTCGTGGAACACCTGGCGCATGAAGGCGAAACTGGCGAACACGTTCGCCTTGTCCACCAGCGTCACCAGCCCCTTGCCGCCGCGGCCCTTGCGCCGCCGCGCCAGGTTGAAGGCGAAGTGCGAGAGTTTCTCGGTACAGGCGCGCGTGATGCGCTGTGTATCCTCGGCATACTCGGCCGTCACCACGCCCTTGCCGCGGCTGAAAAACATGCCCTCGGTGCTTTCGCGCAGGATCACCAGGTCGATCCCCGCAGCGCGGGGGTCGGCCAGCGCCAGCTTCACGCCCGGAATGGCGCGGATGGGCCGCACGCCGGCGAACAGGCCGAGTCGCACGCGCAGGTCGAGCTGCGGCGCGATTTCGGTGCCGTCGGGATAGCGGATGTCGGGCCAGCCCATGGCGCCGAACAGGATCGCATCGGCGGCCTGCGCGCCGATGCGATCCTGTTC
>Ga0224723_1002492_pt1 | contig 10144 bp, 3 predicted proteins | sample Balambano_FR2_Me_FD_161647 | JGI IMG/M metagenome (GOLD analysis project Ga0224723, IMG submission 161647) | Freshwater sediment microbial communities from Lake Towuti, South Sulawesi, Indonesia - Balambano_FR2_MetaG | ecosystem: Environmental > Aquatic > Freshwater > Lake > Sediment | place... | reverse complement strand
TCATTGGGTTAGGCGCTAGGCTACCCTGGATCGCCAGATTGATACTTTCGGTTGCACCAGATGTCCAAACGATCTCCCTCGGTGAAGCTCCTATGAGGTCTGCAACTTCTTTAGCAGCTTGCTTGACGGCAGTTTCAGCGCGATCGCCCCACTCGTGATCGGTGCTGCTAGCATTTCCAAACTCTTCAGTCATGTAGTGCAGCATTAAGCTGGCAACTCGCGGATCTGTAGGCGTAGTCGCGTGATAGTCCAGATAGATGGGCTTGGGGAGGGTACTGGTTCGCTCGTTCATGCCCCAAATTATAGATTAGGAAGTCTTCTGAGGGTTTCTCATTGCTGTTTGATGATTTCGGCGATCGCAGCCATCTCTTCATCCGCTAGAAATGGCACTTGAGCATAAATGAGATCAGATTGGTTGGTCAGCCGGGCAGATAGATGTCCCTTACCTAAAAGGTTTTCTGCTCCTTTTTGACCAAGCGAGATTTCTGAGGTGCCGACACTCTCGACTCTCAGGATCAAACGATTTCCTAAGTTGTCTCGAAGCTGCACTGGAAGGACATTCGCATCAGGACGCTGGGCAGCAAAGATAAGATAAATTCCTGCGGCTCTTGCTTTTACCCCCAATCGTTGTACTGCTGCCGATACAGCCGCTTTATATTCATCGACCAGCATCCATTCAGCAAACTCATCATGAACCAGCCATAGTACCGGAAGCCTATCCTGTTCAGGCACTTTACTGTTGTAGTCCTGCAACGATTTTGCCTTCTGAGGAAGAAACTTGCGGTATCGGTTGTCCATTTCATCAACGAGAAGTTCCAAAACCTCGATTGCACGATCTTGATCAATAATGATTCCTTCTTTGAGATGAGGTAGGTCGCTGATGTTGGCATAGTCAACGCCCATTTTGGGGTCAATCAGATAGATGCTTGCCAGTTTGGGAGAGTTCGTCGCACAAATATCGAGAAGGAGGTTTTGCAACAGAACCGATTTACCGCTGCCTGTGGCTCCAGCAATCAGCGTGTGTGGAGCATGTTGTTCTAAATTCTCGAAACTACTGCCTAGATTGAGATATAGCAGTTCACCATCTAGTTCTTTAACCCCAATGACAAAGCTGAGGTTAACACCCGAAGGCGCTCGATTGATTTTTCGTTTTGCCCACACTTCTCGTAGGGAAATCGTTTGGCGCTGAGGACGGGCAACGGTGACAACGATTTCACCAGGTTGACCATAAACGCTAATAACGTTTAGAGAGTGAGTGGTCAGGAGTTGCGATCGCTTCTTCTCAATATCATCCAACTTCAAATTGTCTGAACCTTTGAATCGGACAATTGCTGCATTTGGAGTCAGGCGTTTACCTTCAATTTTGGCTTGCAGGTTATATCCCAACAGAGCCGTCCGCAGTTTTCCAGCCGCTTCTTCCAGCCATTTTTCTGCTGCTGCATCTCCTTGGCTGGTCTGTGCTTGCCCCTGCTGCCACCAAGAAACGAGTGCTGGACTCGCCCAACCATCTATGTTTTCAGAAGGTGGGAAACTTGGAGAGACAATAGTTTCAGGTTCCAATACCTGATCAGGCAGGGTTAGCTGAAGTGGACTGTCAGGATTTTTAGGCGAATTAACGTTTGCAGGTGTTGTTGGAGGAGCCGTTGTTGCCTCTACTTTCCCAATTTCTAAAACCCATGTGACTCGATCCGCAGGCTGTAAGGCTTCTGCTAATGTCCAAGGCTTGTCGTCGCCAAGTTGCTCCCTTACAGGGAGGAGTGGTTGCTCTGACTCGTAAGCCAGAACCAGTTTGCGAACCGATTCTCGATCGAACACTTCTTGGAAGCAGCGTTCCACTTTAGGAATCGGCGATCGCTCTCCTTCCACACTGCTATCATTTGTCCCCGATACAAAGACTTGAGAGTAGCCAGATACATCAATCCGAAGCGTGCCTGAGCGAATTTGTTCGCGCCATTGCTCAATATTCAGTTTGTTATCGGAACTAAATTCGATGCCGTCGAGTAGAAGATCGCTCAGGCGAGATAGCCAAAGGTCACGGTCAAGACGACCCGGACTAATAAAGAGGGCATCAGCAATGCGATCGACTGTTTGCCGGAGTTGGTTCTGTGAAGTCTTGCGAGCATCAGCCAAGCCCGCTACATCGACGTATTTTGCCTCAGAAATAATGACTTTCAAGACAGGTTCGCCGTCAATATATTGTGGTGAGATTGCCATGATGTCGGCAATTTGACCTTCTTTTTGCCCTAACCAAGAAGCGTAGTCATCCAGGAAGTACCAGCCAATCGGGTTTTGCAGTCCCATTTCTGCTGTGATCAAAGCTTTACTTAAAACAACCCCCATCAGTTCGCTGGCAAATCTGCCACATTTAGCGGCTCGCAATACGATGTCGCCAGAAACCGCGTTGGCTTCATTGATCAGGCGTTCTACAAGTTTGTCGATGCGATCGTTCTCCAGTCCCAGGTTAAGGGCATCCAGTCGCTTTCTGACTAGCACTTTGAGTACATTCAATGACGCATCGGAAGATACTAAGAAATTACGTTCGTCAGTACGATTTTGCTGGTAGCGAATCACCTTCACGCCTTGGTTAACAAGTTGCCGTCGCTCTAGCAAGTCATCATAGTTGACCACCCACTCGCCTAAACGATGACTCTCATCAAAGGTTGTCTTCGTGGTTTCGTCTTGGAAGGATATCTGACGGGCAGGCAGGAAGTGTTGGTCGGAAGTGCAGTCTTCACCTGAAATGATGCTGTAGACCATATCCAGGTAAGCTTGTCCAACCGCAGGTTGCATGGGACAGGTGAGGTAAACCGTGGATTTAAGTTCGTCTTTAGCAGAGGGACGCTTGCGCGACCAGCGTGCAGGGGAATGGGTCAGAATGTTGCCGGGGTTATCAAATGGAGACGATTGCCAAACAACTTTCGCTTGCCGCGAGATAGCATCTTGCAGAAACACAATATCTGCGAATTTGCCCTCTCTGGGATTGGTGGCAGGAATGTCGCTAGACATGACTGAAATTCGGAGTCTTGCCATGAAATCTTGAGAAACTTCGCTAGCAATGAAGGCATCGGGATCTGCGTCAGAACTTTCCAGCATTTGCTCATAGATTTGGGCAAGCTTTTGTCCATTTCTGTGGCGCAGAATTACCTGGCAACGGACTTCTTCACGATCGTCTTGCAGTTGTTCACTCAGCTTGTTGACGATCGCCTGGGGAAGTTTGATCGAATCGGTTTGATACAATACGACGCTCAGATTGGTCTTTTCGTGGGGCAATAGCTCCACGTAGCGCCGGATGATTCCTAGTAGCCGATCGGCTGCCTCGGCAGGATTTTCATTGGTGGTGCGATCGCTTTCATCCCGTGTCGGGCGTTCCATCAAGCTGTAGTCGTTGACGGTATCAGACACAGACAGCAGTTCGGGTTGCTGCCCTTGATAGCCAACGCAGACTTCAGGATAGTAAGGATGGTCAAGTTCATTGCGTAAATCGGCAAAGAATAAGCGGGAATCCCCAAAATTCACCTCTGCTGTGGAGATGATGTATCGGAGCAAGCCTGCCAATTGACGGGCTTTAACGGCTATGGAAGCGAGTCGCAGCGGATGCCAGGGAGCAATGATGGCAGCAGGTTTACCGCGTTCAACCCGAATGCAGCCCAAGCGCAGGATAGGTTGATAGAAGTCAATGCGATTGAGATCGCCTTTGACGTGTTCTAAAACAGTCTTGAGTAGGTCGCCATAGGCTTCACACTGGTGCAACAGTTCCGGACTGGCAATACCTTGTCCTACATTTGTAAAGCTGGCGATCGCTGCCCTATATCGTTCTGCAAAAGTTTTCCAGGCGGCAGTGATTGCTTCACCCGCATTCTTCGAGAGACGACCATCCGCAACAGCTTGTTTGATTTTTGCGGGAAGGGTTTTGTCCAGGTCGCTCTTGCGATCGTATTTACTGACTAAAGAACCTCGGTCTTGACGATACGCCGCCATCAGGGTGCCAACGTCTGACAGAGCGATACCCTGTAATCGTCCTTTCTTACTGACTAGCTCTCTTGATACCTGAGAAAGCTGGAAAGGTGAGTCTTTAAGCAGTCGTTCAATATCATTACCTAATTCCATCCCAATTGAATTTGGATTACACCGCCAAACCAATTGAGTCTTAGCAATTAAAGCTTGGGCATTATCCCGCATCTCGACATAAAATTTGATTTCTGTTGCAGTCTTTGCTATGGAATTGTTCTCACGATACTTTGGCTTTTTCTTTTCTTCCTGTAACAAAATGTCGTATTTGAATAACCAGTGAGTTTGCCACTGGATATAAGGAGATGTTAGTTGCTCAATACCCCGGTAGCGAGTACAGAAATACTGACCTATATCAGCATTGAGTTCCAACCATTTGCTTTTTCTGCTACTTTTTTGCGTTTCAATTTTAAGGGATTTAACACCACCAATAGTCTCTGCTTGGTCAAAAAGTCGCTCAAAGGCTTTTAGTAAGCCAATTAGAAAATCTGTACATTCAATAGATTGTCCGTAGACAAATTTATCCCACTTCACTTTGAGTTTGCGATCGCCCTCAAGTTCCTGACGGTGCGCGTCGTAAAACTCCCGATCTTCGTCTAGAGCCTCCCGCTTGTTGCGTTTTTTCAGGGCACTGATGTACTGAGACTCTGACTCTGTTAGGGTTTCGGGATACTCATCGTTAAAAAACTCCAGGGTGAGGGAGGCAATATCTGTTTTTTGTGCCTGTAAACCAGAAAACAGGGTGTTAATGTTTTCGGATTCCCACTCAAATTGGGCAAGTGCTTCAGCCTGGGTAGTCCAGCCTGCGGAACTGGCAATAAAGGACTGAATGATGGGATAAGCAGCAACAGGAATATCATCTTTTACCTTGTCAAAGGCAGTTTGAAGATCCTGCTCGTCGATCGGTTTACGGTTAGGCGTTTGCTTGAGGAGTAAACAGGCGCGTTTGGTAAAGGCTTGTTGAAACAGCTTTTCCCAGCGTTGAGTTTGCCCTAACTGAGTTTCAGGGATGGCACGAAAGTAGCCAGAGTCGCGGGGAAGACGCAAAGCAGGCAACGCCCATCCAAGCGCATCGATCACTGGAAGGCTTTCTTCTAGAATGCGCGATCGCGTTTGGACGATGTATTCCGCAAAATTTTCTAGGCTAGGTGTCCCAACTTTTTGCAGTCCATTCAAGGCTTTACGCCAGTATTCAATCTGTTCATGGGGTATCGCCAAATCTTTTGCAGCAAGGTCAATCCAGCATTCAATTTGTCCTTTGAGTTCCTGAGCGCCAACGGAGGCAATGTCATTCAGAGACTGGGCTTGGTCATCGCTGATATTGGCAAGCAGAAGTGCGGGGCGATCGCATGCTGAGTGTCGCAAGTGAACGGTTCGTTCATCGGTAAGAATTTCGTCGGGCAGATTATAGCTGCCAACTAAATCACGCGGAACTTGAATTTTGATCAGGGGGGCAAGTTCGGAGTCTTGCAGAATGGTTTGGCAAACGGCGGCAACCTGCTGAGCAGTGAGGCGGTTAAGCAGGAACCGGGCAACCCCTTCACTGGTTTCATCGGTTTGAATGGAGCGTTTCAGGAAGTCAGCTGCCACTTGACCGATCAGTTCGATGGTCTGCATCATTTCACCTCCGAGGCAAAGGGATTTTGGACGTAGGCACAAGCATCGGAGAGGCGTTTGAGCAGACCAATACTGGCAAGGCGGCGTTCAAGCCGCTCGGCATTGGCTACAAAATCTTCGCGATCGGCACCACCAGAGTTGATCAAATCTGTGGCTTGGCGATCGCCAATAATAAAGCCGTATTTTTGATGCAGCGTTGCCAAAAACTCCTGAAACTCCATCCGAGTTGGTACAGAAGCGAGTACTAACGTCCTCAGTAAGGAATCAGTTGGGGCATAGCGAGTGCGACGGCTGCCCCGACTGGAGGACAAGCCAATTTCGCGTGACCAAGTTCCATGAAACTTGCCGAGGTGTTGCTGGTGCCGTTTGACTGCCCTTTCCCGTAGAGAACTTAGAAGATCCGCTGGCGACCCTGAACCATCTGATTCGTCGTCTTTTGCAGACCAGGCAAAACGCTCTTTTAGCAAATCGATCGCATCCTCAATCGGGGTATAGGAGTTGAGGCACGCCTGCCACTCTGGTGAATCAGCGATGCTACAAATGGTGTACTCGATCGCCCGTTGAGGCAGATTGTTGTTCTTCTGAAATTCGTCAGAAGCCAATTCACGAACCGTTGTTTTCTTGGGCGCAACGATTTCCAGTACAAAGCGTGGCGGGGTAGATTCACCTAACGTCGCTTTGGCACGGTTCAACAGGTAGATGATCAGGTGCAGCCCGGTAATGGAGACAACGTGAGGCAGAGCATCGTAGTCAGGCAGGTCGCAGCCTAAAACACTGAGCCAGTCATCAGCTAACCGTTCATACTCAGGCAACTTCTCATGAGGTAGGTACGGCGGACTGCCACTTGGTCTGGGCGTGCCTCGATCTTTTGGTGACTGGAGAGCAAGAACTAGCTGATTCCACTTAGAGCCTCGATGCTCATTGGAGTAGTTGCGGGTAATAATCCCTGTGCTCTCCAGGCGAGAGAGGATTTCTTCACCCTGACCACTCCGACAAAGCATGAGATAGAGCAGTTCGCCCGTTCTGCCGAAGAACCGCCGATCGTTTGTCACTTTATCGCCAGTTATCCGTAAGTCTTCATAAAGGCAGTCGGGTCCATAGGGAAAAACAAACTTGGAACTCCAGCGTTTGTTGCTGTCACCTTCAATGGCGCTGGATTGAAGGAATTTGACGATTTCCGCAAAATCTTTGAAGGATTCAAATCGAGATTTGAGATAGCTGAAATCCGGTGAAGGCAAACCACCCACATTGTTGGAAATTGCATCCGTCCACATCTGCCACCGCTCGTTGTCGTCTAGATACTCTGTGGCGATCGCCTCAATATGAGGGTTGTTGAACAAAATATTGCGAAGATAGAGGCGCGGATAAATTTCGTATGTGAGATCGTTCAGCTTATTCTCCACAAACCCTCGACCGTTGCTTGCTTCTGACTGAGTGATGCACAGCATTTCTAGAATGCAGAGCCACGGAGTCTGCTCATCGTAGAGCCGATGACCCCAAATAGATTCGTCAACCCACATGTTGAGTTGAGATTGTTCAACTTGTTGAGGGCGTGGAAGAATTTCAACCATCAGAAGTAAACCTCAAGTGTACGTTCACTCGCGATACCAGCGCTGTTGACTTCCAGAAGCCGAATATTCATGGCTTCTTCCGCATCCTCGTCTTCGCTCTCTAGCGATTGCCGAATTGCAAGCTGCCTAAATACTTGGGTTTTGAATGCAAGAACATCTTCGTAGCACTCTTGTGAAAAGCTGCTTGGAAGGGCACCTTCGGCGACTCTGCTCAGATACTCGTACCGAGTCAGGGTCAAATTAAACCGAATCGGTTCAACGTCTGAAGCGAGATGAACGACTAAACTCGGCTTCTTACGACTTCTATCCAACTCCACTGAAACACTCTCGCCTCGCTTTCGAGCCACAGAGATAGACTCTTCGTAAACCCGGCTAATTCTTGCCTGGGAGTAGCTGCCTGAAGTCGCCAAAATCAGTTCGTCCTGATTGCTGACCAACAGACCTGTGAAGATGCGGTTCAACCCTCTTACAAGGCGGGAAGCAATTGGCTTGGGGATCTTCTTGCCCTCTTGCAAAACTCTGTAAAGGTCGTTCAGGTATTCTCCAGCGTAGTGAAAAACTGTGAGATCCCAGAGCTTCATGTCTGCTGTGCGATCGCTGGGAATCGTAAAGAACAACCGCTGCCGTTGAGCTTGCAGAATACTAAGAAATTCTTCGCGCCCTCTAGCTGCATCCCCTTCTAGATAGGAGCGCTGCTGAGCTTGATACTTGAGATCGGCTCCGTAGAAGGAGTCAGCCAGCACTAAATCTGTGTAGAGTGGCTTTAACTCTGGGTCATCTGCCCCAAAGATCAGGATGTTATCAATCTGATTGCTGGTTTCTGCGCCAACGCCAAAGCCGCGCAACACTTTGAAAACCTCAGTCGATTCTCGCCGACGCTCAGGTAGATTCTCGCCAAAAATATTACGGTAGAGGCTGGCAAGCGAGGTGGTTTCAGAAGCAATAACGCTTGGAATTTGCCGACAGTTCAGTAGCCGATCTTTCGCTTCTGGATGACCTAACAGAATATTGGCAACCAGTAATAGCAACTGACGAACTGGGAGGTGCATCTGATTTAGCTCGCAGAGTTCGAGGAGATCAGTCAAACGGTCTCGCGTGGTTCGATTTGCTTCTGTTCCTTCTAGGCGCTGCTTGTTTTGCCAAATTGGGCAACCCTGGTTCTGATAGGCACACTGGTTGCAGTCTCCCCAACCAGAATGATTCAGGACTGCGTTCAAAATCCGTGGAAACAGGACGGCGGCGCTCTGGCGGCTGAGGTTGTAAAGCTTCACCTGGAAGCCCTCTAGTTCGCGCAGGTCCGCAACTAAAAGATCTTCAATCGCTTTCCGAACTGGTTCAAGTTCCAGAGTTGTCTGGGCTGCCTCTGCCCATGCTTCAACGAGTTGACCATCATTGGCAGCGATTAAATAGACCGTGGAAGTGTTTTCTCCCACAATGGCAGCCGCAATTTGGGGTAGGAGCGATCGCTTCTCTGCTGAAGTCAGTTCGCTCAAATCTTTGACGACAACTAGTTGACGATCGCCCAATGCCAATTGATGAATCTTGTCATCCTGCTGCCAATCTTCGACAGAACCGCCAAACTCCTCCCAAATTTGCCGACAATAATAGGTTTTGCCATCCCCTGCGGTTCCAGTCAAAATGACCGACTTGGGTGAACCTAACCGAAAGTTATCGAGCAATTCGCTCAAATACTCGGTTTCAAAGGCGATCGGCTGGAGTTTCTTCCGTCGTAGTGTCCGCTGAATCACCTCATCATACATGTTGTCGTTCCGAGGGATCGGTCCGTACTGGCGTAGAAAACTAATCCAATCAGATGTGAGGCAAGGTGACAGCTGAGAAGGCATAACATTACATAATTTACTGAGTTTGAAGGCTATAAAACTCATGTCTAGTTTCTTAGTAATTAACATTCCAGAAGAAACATTTAAATGAACCATTGACATAAGCGTTCCCACAAAATATTGCAGATACACTCACTACGTCTATCAACAAAATCTTTGTTCCAAACTCCGTTACTACCAAGCTGTACAATTGGTACAATATGATGCTTGGACGGCGTGTTTGTGAGCAGAGCCACAGTTTGTGGATGGAGATTGACTCCGTAAGTTTGAGCCTCAGACGCTAGTTGAGCCAACCGAGCCTGATTTGTTTCAGCTAAATGTTGATAATACATAAATTTTTCTACCCATCCTCGATTACTCAGAGAGCTATTGATTGGGGCAGGTAGTAAAGTCAAATTTCCGATGCGTTGGTAATCTTCTTGATCATATAGAAGAGAATCCCAATTAATACGATGTTCAGGCTTCTGAGGAGCGACATGTTCAAGGCTCTTTAGCTCTTCTGAAATCCATCGCTCTGGAGTTAAATATGGGGGAGTTGAACCAGTGGTTCCATTCGTTATTAAGCCTGAATTAGAAGGATCAGGAACCGTATCTTCAGAAACTACAAAAAGTACAAACCTGCAAACTATACCAGCCTCGTCATACCTCAAAAAATCTTTTGCTTTAGTCAACCAGTTAGACTTAGTTCCTATGCCTTTATCAATTAGTACAGTCTTAAAATATTCTGAAATGAAATGTGCTGTTAATTCAGCGTCTCCTTTTTCCCAAGAGATATGCTCTCGTAAAAGCTTGCGATAAACTTCATCAAGTCCTGCGTTAGAAAGCGCAGATCGCCAGAGAGTATAGAAAGCTGCAACAATTTTGCAAGCAGAAATAAATTCCTTATCTGCTCCTTGTTTGCCCCGTAAAATTTGTGCATAAAAACGGCTTAAAACAGTATTTGCCATCTTATGATTTGCTTTCTGAAGATAGAGAGCACAAGTAGTTGCAGCTTTTCTATCTTTATCGGGAGTAGTTTCAATTCCGCTAATACAAGGTGTTATGAGTGGATTGAATTCAATGACCCTCGTCCAAAAAAGGGCGATATCACCCATCCTGCATATGAAC
>Ga0224723_1002491_pt1 | contig 10149 bp, 4 predicted proteins | sample Balambano_FR2_Me_FD_161647 | JGI IMG/M metagenome (GOLD analysis project Ga0224723, IMG submission 161647) | Freshwater sediment microbial communities from Lake Towuti, South Sulawesi, Indonesia - Balambano_FR2_MetaG | ecosystem: Environmental > Aquatic > Freshwater > Lake > Sediment | place... | reverse complement strand
AGCGTAGCCAGCGTTAGTTTCACACCCGTAAATGATGCGCCAACCTTTGTGCGCAACATCCTCACCCTGTCTGAGGGAGAAACCCTGCTGCTGTCTACCGCCAACATTCTCGCTATTGATGAAGAAACCATTGACCCAGCCGAGCTAACCTACAGCATCAGCGACTTGAGCGGCGGCTGGTTTGAATTTGTGAGTTCCCCAGGGGATGAGATCGACACCTTCACCCAGGCCGACATTGACAACAACCGGGTGCGTTTTATCCACGATGGCGACGAACGAGCGCCTGCCTATACTCTGACCCTCAGCGACGGCGTAAACTCCGTTGTCAGCGAAGCTGACGTAATTTTCACTAATGTCAACGACCCACCAGTGCTGGTCAACAACAAGCTGGCGATCACCGAAGGTCAAACGCGACTCATCACCACTTCCGACATCGACGGTACCGATATTGAAGACAACGACAACACCCTCATCTTTACGGTGGGGCAGGTCGTCGGTGGGGTGTTTACGCCCTCTGCCGATTTTGCCGGAGGCGAATTTCAGCTTAAAAATGGCAGCGGTGTCTTTGTTCAAACCGGCACCTTTACCCGTGGTGATGTGATCAATCAGCGGGTGCAGTTTGTTCATAACGGGGCTGAAATTAGCCCTCAGTACGCCATTCAGGTCACGGATAGCGATGGCGAGAGCAGCTTTGGCACAGCAACCGTCACCTTTACGCCGGTTAATGACCTGCCTGTGGTGGTCAACAATCGCCTGATTGTCAGCGAGGGGGGCGTGTTTGTCTTTAACGAGAACCCTCTAGATCGCGACCTAGTCGGTACTGACGAAGAAACTCCCCATCGCCTGCTTCGCTATACCGTTGCTGCCCTTACCGGGGGCCAGTTTGAGGATGTAGCCCGGCCTGGTGTGGCCATCACCACCTTTACTCAACAACAGGTGGATGACCGCACCATTCGCTTTGTCCACAACGGGGGTGAAGCGCCCCCCACCTACACCCTGCGGATAGATGACGGCAAGGGTGGTAGCGTCACCAGCATTGGCAACGTTACGTTTACCAACGTCAACGATTCGCCCATTTTTACCGCCAACAGCCTGACCCTGACCGAGGGCGGTACGGTGGTGCTGACCACCGCCAACCTCAATGCTGTAGATGTTGAAACCCAGGGCACCAAGCTAACCTTTGAAATTCTCTCTGTAGTGGGAGGCCGGTTTGAGTTTATCAACGGCGACCTGATTGCCGACGCAGCCAGCGGCTCAGTGCGCACCTTCACCCTGGAGGATGTGATTCTAGAGCGAGTGCGGTTTGTGCAGCCCCCCGCTGATGAGGAAACTGTACCGGCCTACACGGTGGCCGTTACCGATGACGATCTGTTTGATCCCAAAACCACCGTCAGCACTGGGGTGGTGAACTTTACCCCCATCAATGACCCACCCACCATCGTAGTCAACAGCCTCACGATCGCCGAAGGCGGCATTGCCCTCTTTGGCGATGGCAGCACTGCTACGGCTGGTATACTCAGCGCCAGTGACCCCGAAACACCAGCCGCCCAATTGCGCTACACCGTCAGCAACGTGGTCGGTGGCCGGTTTGAGCGAGTCGCTGCCCCCGGCGTTGCCGTGACCAGCTTTACTCAGGCCGATATTGCTGCGGGCACCATCCGCTTTGTGCAGAACGGCACCAGCACCATACCTGGCTACACCGTCACCGTGGCCGATGCTCAGGGCTTAACGACCCAGGGCACACCCACCGTTAACTTCACAGATGTCAACGAAGCCCCGTCGATTACCCGCAATCGGCTGTCCATTACCGAGGGGCAAACGGTTATCCTCAGCTCGGCCAACCTGCAGTACAGCGACGAAGAATCTGGCCCAGATGCCCTTACCTACACCTTTGCAAGCGGCCCGGTGGGTGGTCAGTTTGAGCGGGTAGACAACTCCGGTGTGGCGATTACCTCCTTCACCCAGGCCGATATCAACGCTGGCGCTATTCAATTTGTGCAGGATGGCACTGAAACCGCCCCAGCCTACACGCTGATTGCTACCGACGGCGGCGGCGTCACCGACACTACCCCCACAACCGCCACCAGCGTGGCTGAGGTTTCCTTTACCCGCGTCAATGACCGACCGGAAATTACCACTAACACGCTGACCATTCAGGAAGAGGGCACCGTTGTTCTCAACAGCATAGTAGGCAGCCCTAACCTGGTGTCCACCGATGAGGAAACTCCCCACGGCAACCTGACCTACCGAGTAGAAGCTGTCACCCACGGGCGCTTTGAGTTGGTCAGCAATCCCGGTGCGGCGATTACTTCCTTTACTCAGGCCCAGGTGGATGCTCAGCAAGTGCAGTTTGTCCACAATGCGGCCAGCGGCGAAATAGCGCCTACCTATCGCCTGACCGTCACCGATGGCGAAGGTAGCCGTAGCACAGTCAGCGAAGGAAGCATCACCTTTACTCGCATCAACGATGCCCCGGTTATCCAAATCAACCGCCTGGCCATTACCGAAAGCACCACCGTCACCCTCAGTGACGACGACCTGTTGGCCACAGACGAAGAAGATACTGCCGAAACGCTTACCTACACCGTGATGGGCGGTGTTGCCGGGGGTAAGTTTGTGCGCGCCAGCGACCCCAGCCAAACCGCGATTACCACCTTTACCCAGGCTGACATCAACGCCGGAGCCATTCAGTTCGTGCAGGATGGCACTGAAACCATCCCGGCCTACACCCTGCAAGTCACCGATAGCGAAGGCGGCACCCACAGTTTGGCCGCCACAGTGGACTTTACGACAGTCAACGACTCGCCTAGCCTTCAGACCAATAGCCTGATGATTCAAGAAGGGGCGACGGTGGTGCTGGGTAATGGCAACCTGTTCGCCAGCGATGAAGAATCTCTACCCACCGAGCTAACCTACACGGTGCAGAGCGTCACCAATGGGCGCTTTGAGCGAGTCGCCAGCCCTGGCACTGCTATTACCAGCTTTACCCAGGCCCAAATCAGCGCGGGTCAGGTGCAGTTCGTCCACAGTGGTGCAGAAGCAGCTCCTACCTACAGCCTGATTGTCACTGATGGCGACGGAGCCACGGCCACCCTACCCGCCACCATTGACTTCACTAATGTCAACGATGCTCCGGTTATCCAAATCAACCGCCTGGCCATTACCGAAAGCACCACCGTCACCCTCAGTGACGACGACCTGTTGGCCACCGACGCAGAAGATACCGCCGAAACGCTTACCTACACCGTGATGGGCGGTGTTGCCGGTGGCAAGTTTGTGCGCGCTAGCGACCCCAGCCAAACCGCGATTACCACCTTTACCCAAGCTGACATCAACGCCAGAGCCATTCAGTTCGTGCAGGATGGCTCTGAAACCATCCCGGCCTATACCCTGCAAGTCACCGATAGCGAGGGCGGCACCCACAGTTTGGCTGCCACGGTGAACTTCACGACAGTCAACGACTTGCCCAGCCTTCAGACCAATAGCCTGACGATTCAAGAAGGGGCGACGGTGGTGTTGGGTAATGGCAACCTGTTCGCCAGCGATGAAGAATCTGCTGCGACAGCCCTGACCTACACGGTGCAGAGCGTCACCAATGGGCGCTTTGAGCGAGTCGCCAGCCCTGGCACTGCTATTACCAGCTTTACCCAGGCCCAAATCAGCGCGGGCCAGGTGCAGTTCGTCCACAGTGGTGCAGAAGCAGCTCCTACCTACAGCCTGATTGTCACCGATGGGGCCGGTGCCACGGCCACCCTACCCGCCACCATTGACTTCACTAACGTCAACGATGCTCCGACCTTCCTGGCCAGCAGCCTGCGAGTAACCGAAGCCGGTACGGTGGTGCTTAGCTCGGCCAACATCAATGCCACCGACCCCGACAACAACCCCGATAGTCTGCTCTATGCGGTGGCCAATGTCAGCGGCGGTCAGTTTTTCCGCAGTGGTCAGCCCCTACTTTCCACGGATACCTTTACCCGTCTGGATATTGCCTTAGGCCGCATTACCTTTGTCGATAACGGCGATAACACCCCGCCCAGCTTTGAGTTCAAGGCTACTGACCCCGTGGGTGCAACCACTACGGTGGCGGCTACGGTGCAATTTGTGCCGGTTAATGATGCGCCCCAGCTCAATGTCAACACCTTCAGCATTGTTGAGGGGAATGACCTGGTGCTGACTGCCACCAACCTCAGTGCCAGCGACGAAGAAACTCCCAGCGGCCAACTGCTCTACCTGGTCAGCAATGTGGTGGGCGGCACCTTCTTCAACATTGAGGGTGACGAAATCTTCAGCTTTACCCAAGCCCAGGTGAATGAAGGCAACCAAATTGTGTTCCGCCATAACGGCAGCGAAACGCCGCCCAGCTTCACTCTGGAGGTGGTCGATCCTCAGGGCGGCACTACCGGGCCAGTGGCAGCGGTAATTAACTACACGCCCGTCAACGATGCCCCTGTATTTACTCGCAATGCTTTGACTATTGCCGAGGGCCAAACAGTAACGCTTTCCACCAGCCATATTCAGGTCAGCGATGTTGATACACCTCTAAGCCAGCTCACCTTCACCATTTTGGCCCTCGAAAACGGGGTCTTTAAGGTCAACGGTAGCGCTTTGGGGGTGGGCAATAGCTTTACCCGCAACCAGCTTATGCTGGGCCAGGTGTCGTTTACGGCTAGCGATTCGGGACTCAAACCCGCCTACACTCTGGAAGTAAGCGACCAACACCCGGCTACCCCACAAACGGCGACCAGTGCGGCCACCATTACCTTTACCCCGGTGAATGATGCGCCAGTGCTGCAAGTGAACGCTTTCACCATCACCGAAGGGCAAGATCTACAGCTTTCTTCCAGCAATCTCCTGGTTACGGATGAAGAAACCACTAACCCGGCTCAACTGACCTACACCGTTTCTGGTGTGGCGGGGGGCAGTTTCTTTAATATCGCCACTGGGCTAAGCGTAATTACCTTTACCCAGCAGGCCATTAACGAGGGGCTGATTTTCTTTCGTCACAATGGCAACGAAACCCCAGCGGCCTTCACCGTTACAGTGCGAGATCCCAACGGCGGCGTTAGTCTGCCTGTGCCTGGAAATGTGACGTACATTTCAGTGAACGACCGGCCTACCCTGGCCACCAATAATTTCCCTATTCAGGAAGGTGGAATCCTGCGAATTTCCACGGCCCACCTGAACACTATTGACCCAGATAACTTACCCAGCCAGCTCACCTACACGGTAGGCGCCATTACGGGTGGGGTATTTGGTCTGGATGCCACGGGCGACGGTATTCCCGACATGTTGGGCATTACCAACTTCACTCAGCAAGATATCCTCAGCGGGCGCATCTTCTTTATGCATGATGGAAATGAGGCCCCGCCCAGCTTTACCCTGGCTGTGGCCGACAACGACGTTAGCCTGCCAGCCGTTCCAGCCAACATTACCTTTACCAACGTCAATGATCCACCCAGCGAGTTGGAGCTTAGCCTCAGCGCCAGCGAGATTAATGAAGGCAGTAGCGTCACGCTGACCGGCACCTTTGCCGATATCGATTCCACTACCCACACTGTCACCATTGACTGGGGTGATGGCACGACTACTAACCTACCCACCGAGGAGATCATCAACACCGGCGGGGGGAACTTTAGCCTGCCACCTATCTCAAAAACCTACAGCGATGATGATGAGTTTGTTATCACCGTTACGGTGAATGACAGCGAAGCCTCCGTTGAGCAGGAAATTATCCTTACCGTCAACGATGTGCCACCGATAGTTCCCCTCTCGGGGTCTGGCCCCATCCAGGCCAACCAGCTTTACACTCTGACCATTGGCACGCCTGTAGACCCCGGCGACGACAGGCTCTTGTCCTACCGCATCAACTGGGGGGATGGCACCACCACCGTAGTGACTGAACCCGGCGATGTCAGCAAAGTCTATAAGGTATTTGGCAACTATACGATTTCGGTGACAGCAACCGAAGACAATGGCCAAATTTTTGATTTAGGCACCCAAACGGCCAACATTCTCTACCCCATAACTGACTTTACCGGCGATGGCCAAACAGACCTGTTCTGGCGCTTCACCCCCGGAGTCACCAATATCATCTGGGCCTTAAAGCCCAATGGCGAATTTGATTCAGGGCTAGAAGTTCGCCCGTTAGATAGTGCCTACAAAGTGCAAATCCTGGCCGACTTCAATAACGATGGTATTAGCGACATCTTTTGGCGCGACACCAGTGCTGGCATCAATGGCATCTGGCTCATGGATGGGGCAGCGGTGGTAGGTAGCAGAGTTATGCCCACCGTGGATTCCTCTTGGGGAATTGCCGGCTTTGCCGACTTTAATAACGATGGCAACGGCGATGTGCTGTGGCGCAACGTCAACAGTGGCGAAAACGTAATTTGGACGCTAGCGGATGGTCAGCTTCAGCAGGGCATTGTCCTCCCTAGCCTGAATACGGCCTTTATGGTGGCGGCCATTAGCGACTTCAACGGCGATGGCTATGACGATCTTCTCTGGCGCAACCCCAACACTGGACAAAATCAAGTCTGGCTGATGAACGGCACCGCCGATAGTGGCCAACGGTTGAACTTAACCACCGCCGATCCCTTCTTTACCTTGGTCGCTGTGAATGACTTCAATGGCGATAAGGTAGAAGACCTGCTGTGGCGGCACTCGATCAGTGGGGACAATGTGCTTTGGGTGATGGGTACTCAGGGTGCCATCACAACCAGCGTCATTCTGCCCCAGCTCAACCCGGCCTTTGCCCTGCGCGGCGCTACCGACCTCAACGGCGACGACCAAACCGACTTGCTCTGGCGCCATGCCACCACGAGCGAAACCCTCGCCTGGGCCATGAACGGCACAACGGTAACTGGCGCCATTAACCTGCCTGATCCTGAGGCTAGCTGGCAGGTCTACGTCTAGTATCCAGCCCGGATTGAGGGAATTCAGGAGTCAGGAGCCAGAATGCTTCTATTTCGTAGCTTCTGACTCCTGACAGCGCCCTAGGAGATTTGACTCACTTGAAATGGAGACTAACTACGGCTTCCGATTTCAACTCAGCGGAGACCAGTGAGACTGGCTAAACTGTGTCACAGTGTAAGTAGGCTCCTCCCCCGCACAGTCGTTGACAGACGGGGGATCGGGAGGTCTTTATTACACAGGTTCAACAGGTCGGTTGAACGCTTTTTTCGCTGCCTATGCCGTGGTCTCGAATTATTAGCGGACTGGTTGCCATTGCCGTAGCCCTGGCCATGATTATCCTCGGCGGTTGGTACTTTACCCTGGGGTTTGGCGTAATCGTTTTCTTGGGCCAGCTCGAAATTTTTGGTCTGGTGCATGCTAAAGGCATCTTACCCGCCACCAAAACCACGCTGGTTGTCAGTCAACTCATTTTAGTTACAGCTCATCTGTCGCCCTCCCTGGCCGATGCTCTGCTACCTTTGGGCGGCACCTTTATTTGCTTTTATCTGCTGTTTCAGCCTCAGGTGGCCACCATTGCCGATGTAGCTGCTTCGATTTTGGGCCTCTTCTACGGCGGCTACCTGCCCAGCTTTTGGATTCGCCTGCGCGATCTGGGCGACAACGGGGCCGCCAGCCTGCCCTTGGGCGGCTATTGGCCAGAGTCCTGGCCCTTGACCCTGGAGCAGGTGCCCTACGAGTTAGCCGTGACGCTGCTAGCCTTTGCCTGCATTTGGGCGGCTGATATTGGCGCTTACGCAACGGGCAAAATCATTGGCCGCACTCCGCTCTCCAACATTAGCCCCAAAAAAACGGTGGAAGGAGCGGCCTTTGGCATGGTGGGCAGTACGGTTGTGGCCTTGCTGGGCAGCCACTGGCTAAACTGGCCGCTGTGGCCCCTCTCTGGCGGTGCCCTGGGGCTGATGATTGGCATTTCTAGCCTGTTGGGGGATCTTACCGAATCGCTGATGAAGCGCGATGCCGGAGTAAAGGATTCTGGCGCGCTGATTCCAGGCCACGGCGGTATTTTAGACCGCACAGACAGCTACGTCTTTACGGGCTCTCTGGTGTTTTACTTTGTAACCCTGCTGCTGCCAATCCTGGCCAAGTTTTAAGGTTTTGAGTTCCTCATGGCCTTCAAATTGACCCATAGGGCCGCTTCATAGTCCAAAAAGGCGAAGCTTGGTGCCCAAAAGAGCCAGTTTGTACAATTTCAAAACTGTGACGCTGGTAAAACTGCACCGCTCCTTCTGTAGAAGTTTCTAAATAGCAGGGGTGGCCCTGGCGATCGCTCTCCTCCAGCACAGAGAGCAACAGCTATAGGTAGCAATCCAGGAGCATCCCTATATTTTCATGAGATGAGTAGGCCCACGTAGGCCCACTAGGGGATTTTGAATTTTGAATTTTGAATTATTATCTCAACGGGTAGGTTGCCCAACTGATGGGCAGTTCGTCCCTTATATGACCCTATATGTAGATATCTAGCGGCTGGGCTGAGTCCATGAACTTTTGGCTAGTCTGTTTCCTGATTTTTTTCTTCGGAGCCGAAGGCTTACAGTGGCTAGGGCAGTTGTCCTGGCTCAGTGCTGTGGATTTGTTTCATCCCCTGGTAATTGTGGCTGGCCTGGGGCTGGCGATCGCATCTAACTCCATTCCCTCAGTCCGCGTGCTGAAACCTTCATCACCCCAGCCAACCACAAAAGCCACTGACGTAACCCACGCCAGTCTAACCAACGCCACACCTACTCTGGTGACGGCCAAACCAACTCACCCATCCAGGCCATCCTCCATCTCCTTTGAAATTCGTAAGCCAAAGGCGGAAAACAGGGAGTGAAAGAGGGAAGTAGGAATTTTAAATTTCCCCGCCTGCCTACACCTCAACGTTGACCTTGTTGGTGTAGAAGGCAACGTAACCCTTGATATTGCTGGCCGCCGATTTGGGGTCAGGGTAGTACCAGGCGGCTCCGGCATTAACCTGGCCATCCACCACGATGTCGTAGTAGCTGGCGGTTCCCTTCCAGGGGCAGACGGTGGTTTTAGAGATGGGTTGAAAATACTCCTGGTTCAGCGACTCAGGCGGAAAGTACTGATTGCCTTCCACCACTTCGCACTGATCGCTTTCGGCTAAAACAACGTTGTTCCAGGTCGCTTTCGGCATAGGGTTCCTCAGATAGTGGGCTAACGTTTAGCATGGCCAACGTCATTCTAGCGGTCTGGGCCAACTTCACCCCACAAGCCCCAACCCAAAATTTTGGTAATTTTTCCTAGTAAATCTCTCCACTAAGCCGCCGAGCTTCTTCCCAAAAACCCGGCGGCTCAACCAACGGCTACTCCAGCAGCAGGATCTTATCCATCACCACCATCCACTGATTCGGCGAGTCAGCAGTTTGGCGACGCTCGCCACTAGCACCAGCACCAGGGGTAGGAACAGGTATCGGATCGCACCAATCGTTCGGGTCGGCATAGCCCCGGCTGTGCAGGATCTTGATGGCCCGGTCTAGCCCCCGTAAACTGCCATAGAGCACATGGCGCACTCGTTCGGGTTGGGGCTGCGGACTGGAAGAGGAGGCAGGCGGACGGTTGGACGCACCATCGGCGTCCGATTCGGGATATTGCAACATGGTGTTTACGTTCCTTTCTAAGTGAATTGGAAAAGAACGCGAAAACCCCAGCCACCCACGCGGTAAACGTGCAAACTGAGGGGGCTGGGGTACCATAAACCCTAGCCACGCAATCTGCGGTTGAGATTTGCGGGGTTAGCTGTTCGTGGGTGGTCGCACACCTGCGGACAGCGCCGAGATTTTCGAGTTCTGTGGACATTGCCGCCTTGTGCAAACGGCTTAGTGTAAAAGACTACTGGTACAAATGCTACTTGTCAACCGTGGTAGCAAATTTTCTTAGCAAACCCCCGTAGGGTGCCGTCACCGCCCCGCGTGACGCACCAAAGCCCGATGATGCGTGTTGGTCTAGAAAAAGCGGACGTTTCTTAAAAAAGGCCGACGAATTCAACAACCGTCGCGACGAATTCAACAAACGCCTGCCCATTCATAACAAACACTTTCATTTTTATTAATTTCACTTAGGTATTCCTTATAAACGTCGCGACGAATGCAACAAACGTCGCGATGAATGCAACAAACGCCGCGATGAACACAACAAACGCCGCGATGAACACAACAAACGCCGCGATGAATGCAC
>Ga0224723_1002490_pt1 | contig 10151 bp, 10 predicted proteins | sample Balambano_FR2_Me_FD_161647 | JGI IMG/M metagenome (GOLD analysis project Ga0224723, IMG submission 161647) | Freshwater sediment microbial communities from Lake Towuti, South Sulawesi, Indonesia - Balambano_FR2_MetaG | ecosystem: Environmental > Aquatic > Freshwater > Lake > Sediment | place... | reverse complement strand
CGTGTTGATGGTATACAGCGGGATGCCCATGATGTCGGTCGTCAGCCGCAGCCAGACCGGGCTGTTGACCGCGCCGCCGCTGATGACCGCCTCCGCCGGGTTGACGCCGAGCGAGCGCAGCAGCTCGAACAGGTCGCGCATCCCGAACGAGATGCCCTCCATCGTCGCGCGGATCATGTGCGCCATGCCGTGCCGCAGTGTGAAACCGACATACGCCCCGCGCGCATACGGGTCGGGGTAGGGGTTGCGTTCGCCGCTGAGATACGGCGCGAACAGCAAACCGAGTGACCCGGCAGGCACGCCCGCCGCCATTGCGTTGATCTCGTCGTAGCTCTTGCCCGTCAGGAACTCATCATGCAGCCAGCGAAAGCTCCCCGCCGCGCTCAACATCACCCCCATGTGGAACCACGTACCCGGCATCGGACCACAGAATGTATGCAGCCGCCCGTCGGGTTCGGGGGCGTAGCGCTTGTTGATGGCGTGCGAGACGCCGGATGTCCCCATCGCCAGGCTCGCCATACCCTCTTCGACCACGCCCATGCCGACCATCCCCGCAGGTTGATCGCCCGCGCCGCCGACGATTGGCGTGCCGACTTTCAGCCCGGTCGCCGCCGCGCCCGCCGCGCTGACAAAGGCGCTGACTTCCGGGCATTCGCATAGCTCCGGCAGTGCGCTCTTCGGCAAGCCAATGACCGACACCAGTTCGTCCGACCATGCCCGCTTGCCGTTGTCCATCAGCGCAAAGCCGCTGCCATCCGCCACATCGCAGACGAACGCGCCGCTCAGCTTGTAACGCACATAATCCTTCGGCAGCAGCACATGGGCGATCTGTTTGAACACCTCCGGTTCATGATCGCGCACCCACATGATCTTGGGTGCGGTGAAGCCCGGCACCATGATCGATCCCATGATCTGGTACAGCCGCGCCGCACCGACCGCCTCGGTGATCGCCTCACATTCCGCGCCCGTGCGGTTGTCGTTCCAGAGGATAGCGGGGCGCAGCGGCTCGCCGTGTTGGTCGAGCGCCGTCAAGCCATGCATCTGTCCCGTCAAGCCGATGGCGGCGATGTCGTCGGCGGAGACGATCTTCAGCACGTCGCGCAGTGCGGCGGCAGACGCATCCCACCACTGGCGCGGGTCCTGCTCCGACCACAGCGGGCGCGGCGTAGACAGGTCATGGGCGTGGCTGCTGGTGGCAACGACTGTGCCCTGTTCGTCAATGACCAGTGCTTTCGAGGCGGTGGTACTGACGTCAATCCCGATGAAGTAGCGCGGCATGATGGCTGTCCCTGCTTTCGTATTATGAAAATACATTTAAGGATAATTGTTAGGGTTATCGACTGCGAAGCCTTCGGCTGTGGCGGCGGCAAGTAAGCGAATATCGCCACTTACAAATGTGACCTTGGTTCCCAGTATAATCATTGCAACCGATGCACACGCGAGCTGTATCGAGTCCAGCGTTCGCAGCGCGTACTGTTTGGGGTATACACGCGCCCGATTGATGACTGCAACATCACATTGAATACTCCGATATTCGGTCGCCATGTGTAGCAGGAAATCGTTTTCAAGCCTGGTGGCGACGGCAAGTGTCAGTGTGCCTTCACGGACACGTCTTGCAAGTAGCGAAGATATTTCGACTGTAGTGAAATCTGCGACAATGATGGTATTGCCTACAATCGATTCAATCCAACTGATTACCCAATTCGAGCCGACCTCTTTGAGATAGCGTTTAGCAAGTGCACTTGTATCGACAAAGTAGGCACTCACCTCTCACTCCGATCTTCGTCAATCAAGTCCAACGATGGGCGCGCCCCTTTTGCCAAAGTGCCAAGTTGTAACCGTTCTTCAGGTGTAAGCGGCACGATGCCTGGGGGAACTGGATGGTGTGTCAACACTCCAGCCGCTTCAAGGCGAGCATACATTTGCCCACGCTCAGACAGATCAACTTCCGATACTATGTCGTTATGTGCCGACGATAGAATGGTTAATTCAACATCGCCAATTGGCGTATCTGGCGGCAGATCAATTACGAGTTTACGAGTGACGTCAATCGTTGCTTTTAGTTTCAGCGCGAACATATACTCGACTCCTCTCTAGCGACCACAGAAATTATAGCACTGAGAAAGGGTGGTAAACGCTTTGCAGAGTATCCAACAGGATAGATATTAATCCTCTCCAAACCAAAACTCATCTGGTAAGGGGTCTTTAAAATCATCACTCATCCAAATGCCAGGAAAGAGATCGGGTATTCGCTCGCCTGTCATTGACTCAGGTTGCTCAATCGGGGTCAACCGCGCAATCGGTTGACCGTCCTCAGTCAGGATGATTTCAGTGTCCGGTGACAGTTGTGATAGCAGCGCATCTTTAACGGCTTGCAATGCGCCAACGTCAATCGTTTTGATGGTCATGATCTTCAGCCTTGCACTCATTCAAGCGAATTGTACCACTCTGCGCCTGCCTCACTCCCACTTGCGCGCGTCCCTGACCATGCGCTGCGTCGGGTCGATTACGCCCGCTTCGACAACCACCACCTCGTCCACGCGCAGCCGCGCCATTGCCTGCACGAGATTACGCGCGGGTTCATCCACGTCCGTACCCGCGTGTTCGGGATGCAGCTCGACATTCAGCGTCAGCGTGTCGCGGTTATCGACGCGCCCGATGACCGCCTGCGCGTGCTTGACCTGTGGCAGCCGCGCCATCGCCGCCATGATCTGGTTGGGGTGCAGGAACATGCCGCGCACCTTGATCGCGTCGCCGCTGCGTCCGAACAAACCGAGCAACTGCTGGTTGCCGCCGCAAGCCGCGTCAGGCTGTGCAGCCAGCGCACCCAGATCGCCGGTGCCAAAACGGATCAGCGGGTAAGACTTATTGAACGTCGTCACGACCAGCTCGCCCGCCTGCCCATCCTCGACAAGTAAGCCCGTCTCCGGGTCGCACACCTGCACATACACATGCGGCATCATGCAGAAGCCTGTCACCCCGTCCATCGTATAACCGATGATGCCCAGGTCTGCCGTGCCAAATGCCGATGTCGTCTTCATGCCATACTCACCCTCAAAGCGGGCGCGCTGAGCGGGCGTGTATGGCTCTGCGGAAAAGAGCGCTTTTTTGATCGTCACGGCTTCTTTGGGGATGCCCATCTGCGGCGCTTTGTCGAGCAGCGTCATCAGGTAGCTCGGCTGCCCGACATAGCCCGTCACGTTGAGCGCCTGCATCATCATCAACTGGAGTTCGGTATTGCCCGGTCCCGTCGGGATAACGGTCGCGCCGCAGTAGCGCAGCGCCTCGTCCATCAGTAGTCCGGCGGGCGTCAGGTGGTACATGAAGGTGTTCAGCACGCGGTCGCCCTTGGCAAAACCGACATAGCGGAACGGCGCGAGCAGCGCTTCCGGATCGTCGCTCAGCGGCTGCGGGTCATAGATCGGACCCGGCGAAATGTAGATGCGCGGCAGGTCTTCAATCGGCACGGTCAAAAAGCCACCGAACGGCGGGTTTGCCTGGTGAATTTCAACCAGCCGATCCTTGCTGGTCACGGGGATTTTCGCCAGATCAGCGGCGGTCTGAATGTCTGCGGGCGTGACACCCGCGCCGTCCAGCAATTGACGCATGGCAGGCGCGTGCTGATAGGCATAAGCGACCAGTTCACGAACACGAGCATCGACTTGTGCGTTCACAAACAATCCCTTCCATCTAAAGTAACGAGTGATGAGTAATGAGTAATGAGTTTTTTTTCTATTCAACCGCCAAGACGCAAAGGACGCCAAGGGGAAATACTTTTTTGGCGCGCTTGGCGTCTTGGCGTTTTCATCATTCATGCCATAAATATACCCCACCGCTACGCCGTCACCAACAGCCAGCCTGTGCCAATCGCGGCAATGACGAGCGCGCCGAGCAGCGCGTAGCCAAACGCTTCCAGCAGCGGCGTGATACGCAGTGGCACGCGCTCCGGCTGACCTGGCACTGCCAGCCAGCCAATCAGCATCCCTGCCAGCAGCCCGCCGACATGCGCCGCGTTATCGACAATGCCCTGCGAAAGCAGCCCATCGACCATGAACCAGACGATCCAGAAGATGAAGCGCAGCGCCAGCCCGCGTGGGAGCAACTGGCGTGCTTTCCAGCGAAAGACGAACAGGAAGCCGATCAAGCCCAGCACGCCGCCGGAAATGCCGACTGATGTTTCCGGCAGCAGGAAGTAACTGCTCACGCTGCCCGCCAGCATCGAGACGAACAGCACCAGCGGCACAAACGACCGATGCGCTGACACTTCGACTTCGCGCCCGACCCAGCGCAGGATAATCATATTGCTCACTAAATGCAGCCCGCCACCATGCAGCAGCGCGCCCGTGAGCAAGCGCCAGATTTCGCCGCTGCGCACCGCCTCTTTATCGAGCGCTGCTGCCTCGACCGCCTCCGGCAGATTGGCGATCATCAGAATGAACAGCACACAGCAAATGTTGATGACGAGATTGGTCAGGGGAAAGGTGCGGCTGCGCAGCCAGTAGAAGTAGCGCGTGCGCGCGGCGGCGATTGCGCCCGGTTCCACGAACTGGCGGCGATACTGCCAGAAGGCGATGCCGAACGCCAGCGCAGGCGCAAGCACCGACGCCAGCACCGTAACGACGATATTATCGGAAGCTTTCGTGCCTGTCAGCGTCGGGTCAAGCGCGCCGATGTACGCGGTCGCCAGCAGTGCCACCAGCAGCAGGGCGATGATGACGGTGTAGAGCCAGAAGCGGCGGCGGGCGCGGGTTTGCAGCGCGTCTTCCAGCCCCGCTACTTCCGACGGTGGCACGAGGCGCGGCGTCGCGGGTGTCCAGACCAGTTGCACATCCGCCTGCTCACAGCGGCGGTAAAGTTCGTCCGGCGTTGCGGCGATTAACTTGGCTTTGCCTTGCAGATAGCCGAAGTCGCGCTCAGGCAGCGGTTCGGGATACAGAACCGGGTCTTGCCAGGGAAGGGATACCCACGCAGAAAATTCCCTCAGAGATTCACGATCATGTACTGTCACCATCGGTACGCCTTATGCTCTGCGGATTACCGACAATCATAGCAAATCTGCGCCCGCCACAACGTTGAGCCACCCGTTCGTCTAGTTGTTACGGTAGGGAATCGTGCTTACAGTATCGGCAATGCAAGGAGGTGTACACTATGAAGATCGGTATCATCGGTTCAGGCAATATCGGCGCAAATCTGGGCAAGCTGTGGGCAGATGCAGGGCATGAGGTGTTCTACAGTTTCTCGCGTTCGGAAGATAAACTGCGCCAGTTAGCAGCAGAAGCAGGCGATGGCGCACGCTGGGGAGCGCCCGCTGAGGCGGTGGCGTTTGCGGATGTCATCCTGCTCGCGCCGCCGTATCCTGCGCTGGATGCGGCACTGAAAGCGGCAGGCAGCATGAACGGCAAGATCGTTATTGATGCGGTCAATCCCTTTACGGATAAAGGTCCTGCGTATGCTGACAAAGGCACTGCCGCCGAAGAAGTCGCCGCCAAACTGCCCAGCGCGAAGACGGTGAAAGCCTATAATCACATCTGGTATCAGCACATTGCGACGCGCCACCACGCCAATCCGCCGCTGACAGCGTTCATCAGTGGCGACGATGCAGAAGCGAAAAGCATCGTCAAGACGCTGGTGGAAGATACTGGCTTCTACGTCTGGGATTTGGGAGCGCTGCGCACCGCACGCTGGACAGAGCCACACGGCGCGCTGTTTAACAAGCCGATGACGCAGGCAGAGGCAGCCGAAATTGTGCCGACACTTACACCCATTTAGCGCTCTCGGGAGGGGCGACCCGGCGGGTCGCCCGTGCCAAATCCTCTGGCGTCCTTCGCGTCTTGGCGTTTCGATTAAACGATTTTACCCCAACCAGCGCTTGCGACGCTTGTAGTGCTTGACTTCGCGGTAGCTCTTGCGCTCGCCCAACTGGTTCAAGCCGAGATAGAACTCCTTGATGTCTTCGTTCTCGGCAAGCTGCGCAGCCGGACCATCCAGCACGACACGCCCGTTCTCCATGACATAGCCGTAATCGACGATGCTCAGGGCGGCGCGGGCGTTCTGCTCCACCAGCAAGACGGACATCCCCTCTTTCTGGTTGATCTCGCGCACGATGCGGAAAATCTCTGCCACCAACATCGGCGCAAGACCGAGCGACGGCTCATCCAGCATCATCATCTTCGGATGCCCCATCAGCGCCCGCCCGATGACGAGCATCTGCTGTTCGCCGCCGCTCAGATAGCCCGCCGTGCGCGCCCGCAGGTCACGCAGCCGGGGGAAGTACGCCATCACCCGCTCCAGGTCGGTCTTGAGGTGTCGCCCGCCCTCGAAGATTTGCGCGCCCAACCGCAGGTTCTCCTCCACCGTCAGATGCCCGAACAGCGGACGCCCCTCAATGACCTGGAAAATACCTTTGCGCACCACATCTTCGGTGTTCAGATGCTCGATGCGGTCGCCGTTCCAGACGATGCTGCCGCGCGTGACTTCGCCCAGTTCGCTGCCGAGCAAGCCACTGATCGCCTTGAGCGTGGTCGATTTGCCCGCGCCGTTCGCGCCCAGCAGCGCCACGACCTGCCCCGGCTTGACCTCGAACGAGACGCCGCGTAGCACCAGAATGACGCTGTTGTAAATCACTTCGATATTATTCACTGAGAGCATAACTTTACATCCTCAAAAAAGGAGCGTACTGCTTTGTAGTGCAGGGTGCAAAGTGCATTGTTCAATGTTCGGTGTTCGAGGTTCTCAAGGTAAACGCATCTGAACACAGAACCCGGAACATCGAACAATGCACCCTGCACCTTGCACTCTGCACAAATCCTTATGGAGCGTCTGCACCGCCGGGGCGCAGGTCGGGCGTCATCTCGAAGTCCGTCAGCGGGACGACGATGGGCAGGAACGCCGTCGTGCCATCCGGCAGCGGCAGCGTCAGCGCGTCCGAACCGCTGGTCGCCACACCGCTCATATCGGCATTAGCGAAGTTCATCTGCGCGATGCGATTCATCGAGTCCGCGCGGGTCGCGCCCGCCTGCCAGTTGATGTTGTACAGGTTCAACGGTGAGTATTCGAGCGTATCGAGCGTCGCCTTGATTTCGGGTCCCGTCACGGCGTCCAGGCTGCCAACACGATTGACCGTCTGGGTGTAGATTTCGATATAGCTATCGACAATCGACCAGCCCAACAGATAGGCGATATTGCGGTTCTGTGGTGGCACTTCTTTGCTATCGGCAATTTCCGTGATCAACGCGATACCGGGGTTATCGCGTTCCGTCCACCAGCGGAAGGGCATTGAACCGATGATGCCATTGACCGCAGGCAGCCCGTCGGAACCCAGCACCGTGCGGCTCAACAGACCGACTGATGTATCGAGCGTCCAGTTGACGCCTGCCAGTTGTACGCTGTCTTCCAGCCCCAGGTCAACAATCGCGCGGGCGACGGCGACCGGACCGCTGGCGAGCGTGTTGGTGTAGAGGATGTTCGCGCCCGCATCAGTCAGGTTCTGCACCTGCGTGGTGATGTCGGTCGAGGTTGGCAGGAAGCTTTCGTTGTCTTCCAGCACGGTCACGCCCTGTGTCGCGCAGTAGGCAATCGCTTCAGCAGTGAAGGCGGCTTCACCAAACGCACCGGGCCAGCTGATGTAGCCGATGACCGGTTCGGGGAAGCGGTCAGCGTTCGCGCCGATGTAGCGGCAGAACATGCCGAACTGATCGACATACAGCGGATTGGTCGCGTAGATGAAGCCGGGTGTTTGTCCGTCTTCACCGTACAAACCTTCAGCAGACCCTGCTGAAATCAGCACAGGGATTTCGTCTTCGATCAACTGCTGGCGCAGCAGTTCGGCGTCCGCTGAGGCATATAGAACCAGCAAGTTGGGCTTGGGTTCGCGGCTGCTATAGTCGTCGTAGGTTGCCTGCGTCTGTGCCAGATCGCCGCCTGTGTCGCGGTTTTCCTGCGCCAGATCAGCGCCGCATACGCCGCCACGCGCATTAAAATATTCGATGGCGTCGGCAATACCCGCCAGCAGCGGCTGCGTGATGAAGGCGAACGAACCGCTGATGTCACCAAAGTGCGTGATGGTGACGGTTTCACCTGTCAAGTCAACGTCGCAGGCGCTGTGTTCAATCCAGTCTGGCAGTGCTTCCTGCGCGGATGCGGGAGCGACCCACAGCGCAGCCATCAACAGCAGTAACAAACCAAGTGTCCATTTACGCATGATCGAACAGTCCTTTCCAAGAAAAGCAATCGAACTGAAGCGCCCGTTTTCACATCACTTGACCAGCTTCCGAACAAGGGGCTTCAGCCCCTTGTTCGCAGTCCAACAGCGAACAGGTTAATGTGAATACGGGCGGAGCTTCCACGAGATTTTGAATATCTCCCAGCGATGCGCCAGACCGCGCGGCGCAATGATCAGGAAGATAATGAGCGCCAGACCGAACAGCAGCGGACTGAGCGCAGCATCGACATTGATCGGGTTCAGGAACGGCAGCAGCGACGGCAAGATGCCTTTGACCGACGGAATGATTGACGGGATGATGTTCTGCGTCAGCAAATTGACGAATGCCACGCCGAACAGCGGTCCCAACGAGAAGCCTGCGCCGCCAATCACCAGCATAGCGAGCATCTCGATCGAACGGTCGAGCAGGAATTTGTCAAGCGACAGGCTGTTGCTCTCGAACGCCAGCAGGCAGCCAGCAACTCCGGCGTAGAGCGCGCTCAGGAAAAAGGCTTGCAGCTTGTATGTGAAGACGTTGATGCCGAGCAGTTCCGCCGCCAGGTCATTATCACGCACGCTGATGAAGGCGCGCCCGACGCGCGTGCGGATAATGTTGCGTGCGGCGAGGCTCATGAAGATAGCAATCGGGATGACGATGTAGAACATCGCGTTTTCATGGGCAAAGCTCAAGCCGAACAGCATCGGCGCAGGCACTTCCATCGGGCGCGAACCGAGTGTGATCGGCTCCAGCGGGTAACGCAGCAGCCAGGGGATAATGAACTGCGCCGCCAGCGTCGCCATCGCCAGATAAAAGCCCTTCACGCGCAGCGACGGCAAGCCGAAGATCAAGCCGATGCCGCCTGTGAATAGTGCCGACAGCGGCAGCGCCAGCCAGAACGACATGCCGAGTTCGCGCGCCATGATCGCGCTGCTGTACGCCCCGACCGCCATGAACGCCGCATGACCGAGCGAGATCTGCCCAGTGTAGCCGACGAGAATGTTCAACCCCTGCACCGCTATCGCGAAGATCGCAATGCGCATGATCACGCCAATCCACGACTGCGGGAAGAGACTGATGCCGAGCGGACCTTCGGCGGTCAGCAGCGGCACGAGCAGCAGCAAGATAAACAAGCCGTTCGCCATCCATTTATCGACACGGGTGCGATTGATGGCGATGTCCTGGGCGTAGGTGGTATCGAAGACACCCGACGGACGAATGTTGGCGCTCATTTGCACCCCCAGTAACGAGTAACGAGTGACGAGTAACGAGGATTGACCTGTTGAGAAGCACTGTGTTGATTCAGAGTCACAGTACCAAGTGGCGAGTGAGCAAGGTGTATTGCTGACATCTCATTACTAGTACGACATTTTCTTATCATCACTGCTTTTCTCACCTTCGTTACTCATTCCTAAACGCTATTTCTGCCGCTTCTGCTTCACCGATGTAATTAGACCACCAATTATCTTGCCGACTTCAACGGTTGTCGAATTAAGTTGTCTATACTCAGTTTCAGGTAGATCTCCTATGGATCGGGCAAGGTAAAGTTGAGAGCGTAATTCTGCACATGATCCTTTTGCAATCATCAAGAAACGATGAAAGTCACCGGGATTGCCCCGTTCATGACCTTCTGCAATGTTGGACATAATTGATACAGCAGCACGCTGCATTTGACGCGATAGCCCCATGTCGTACTTGAGGCTGGTTTGTCGTGTTACACGATATATTTCTTTAGCAAGTACAGACGCTTTTTGCCATGCAATCAAGTCCTCAAAGTTCCGCACCTGCATATCAACTCCTGCTCTACAAACTCATCCCGGGTTCACAGTCTCAAGAACAACTCGTCACTCGTCACTCGTCACTCGTCACTCGTCACTCGTCACTCGTCACTCGTCACTCGTCACTCGTCACTCGTCACTCGTCACTCGTCACTCGTCACCCGTCACTCGTCCC
>Ga0224723_1002489_pt1 | contig 10152 bp, 11 predicted proteins | sample Balambano_FR2_Me_FD_161647 | JGI IMG/M metagenome (GOLD analysis project Ga0224723, IMG submission 161647) | Freshwater sediment microbial communities from Lake Towuti, South Sulawesi, Indonesia - Balambano_FR2_MetaG | ecosystem: Environmental > Aquatic > Freshwater > Lake > Sediment | place... | reverse complement strand
GGTAGCTGGCTGGAAGGGCGGGCCGGCTGATCCCAGCGCCACACGCGCCTCGCCGATCTTCGCGACCGGCGTAGTGCGCTCGCCGGCGGCGTTCGACGGACGGACCTTCCGGATCATCGGCGTGGAAGGTGAAATCGCGTTCGTCCTGCGCCGCGGCTTCGATCGGGGCCGCGTGCCCGACGATGCAACGATCCTGGATGCGGTCGCCGGCGCGCATGTCGCCATCGAGGTGTGCGACACCCGCATCGAGCCGTGGCGCGAAGCCGATCCGCTGTGGAAACTGGCCGACTGCCAGGCCAATCGCGGGTTGGTGCTGGGCGATGCCGTGCCCGACTGGCGTACGCGCGATCTTTCCGCCCAGCGCGCGGCATTGCTGGCCGACGGCACCGAGATCGGCGGCAGGGTCGGCCCTGGTCCCACGGGTGATTCCCGCGTCGTGCTGTGCGCGATCGTGCGCCACCTGGTGACCGCGCGGCAGGGCATCGCCAGGGGTGCGGTGGTGACGACGGGCAGCTGGACCGGCCTGCCGCTGGTGCAGGCGGGCGCGCATGTCGTTGCGGAATTCGACGGGCTTGGCCGCGCCGAGGTGCGGTTCTAGCTCAGCGTGGCGCCCTGCGCGTTGACATACAGCGCGTAGAGCCCCTGGCTTGCCGCCATGAACAGCCGGTTGCGCTTCACGCCGCCGAAGGTGAGATTCGCGCAGCGTTCCGGCAGCGCAATGCGGCCGATCGGCGCGCCGGCGGCATTGAACACCATCACGCCATCCAACGCCGCATCGCCCATGCCCCAGCCGCACCAGAGATTGCCGTCAGTATCAAGGCGGAAGCCGTCCGGCGTGCCCGGGCCCGCATTGATAAGTTCACGCGCGTTGTGCAGGCGCTCGCCATCGACGTCATAGGCGATGATCAGGCGCGGGCTTGCGCGCGAAGCGACGACGTACAGCACCTTTTCGTCGGGGCTGAAAGCCAGGCCGTTGGGGCCGGGGATGTCATCGATCACCACGGTCAGTTTCCCGCTGCGCGGATCGAGCCGATAAACATGCTGGCCCAGTTCCGGTTCGGCCTGATGTCCCTCGTAGTTGCCAAGGACGCCGAAGGGCGGATCGGTAAACCACACGCTGTTGTCCGACTTCACCACGACGTCGTTGGGGCTGTTCAGCCGCTTGCGCTGGAACCTGTCGGCCAGCACGGTGATGCTGCCGTCGTATTCGGTGCGGGTCACGCGCCGGCCGCCATGCTCGCACGTCACTAGCCTGCCCTGCCGGTCGCGTGTGTTGCCGTTGGCGAAGTTGCTGGGCGCGCGGAAGGTACTGACCGCGCCTGTCTCCTCGCTCCAGCGCAGGATGCGGTTGTTCGGAATGTCGCTCCACAGCAGCGCGCGCTGGTCGCCGAACCACACCGGGCCTTCGCTCCAGCGGCAGCCGGTCGCCAGCCGCTCCACGGCGGCAAGCAGGATTCGATACTTGTTGAACGCAGGCTCCAGCACCTGCACGGCGGGATCGGGATAGAACGTGCTGGGCTGCCAGCCGCCGCCGTGACTGCTCAATTGATGTCGAGCTCCAGTTTCTCGCGCCGCACCACCTCGCCCCACTTCCTGATCTCGGCCTCGACGAACGCCTTGAACTGGGCCGGCGGACTCCAGGCGCCGAAGCCGCCCATCTGGGTGAAGCGCGCCTGGGTTTCCGGCTGGTCGATCATCGCCCTGATCTGGCCGTTCAGTTCCATCACCACAGCCTCCGGCGTGCCGGCCGGCAGGAACATGCCGAACCATGTCGAGACATCGTAGTCGTGCAGTTCCGGCATGGTCTCGCGCATTGCCGGCACATTCGGCAGTTGCGGGTTGCGCGCGGCCGAGGTGACGGCAAGCGCGCGCACCTTCTCGGCCTGCACGTGCGGCATCGCGGTGGTCAAATTGTCGAACATCATGGCGATGTTGCCGGCGATCAGTTCGACCATCGCGGGGGCGGCACCCCGGAACGGCACGTGCACGATCTCGGTGCCGGTGAGCTGGGCGAACCATGCGGCCGACAGGTGCGGGCTTTGCCCCACGCCGGGATTGCCGCAGGCGACCTTGCCGGGATTGGCGCGCAGGTGGGCCACAAGCTCGGGCACGCTGCGCGCCGGCAGCGACGGATGCACGACCAGGATGTTCGGCCCGGTGATCACGTTGGAAACCGGGATCAGGCTTTCAGGCCGGTAGGGCAGGTTGCGGAACAGCGAATAAGCCGTGCTGTTCGGCCCGATATTGCCGGAAAGAATGTGGTGCCCATCGGGGCGGGATCGCGCGATTTCGTTGACGCCGATCGTGCCGCCGCCGCCCGAGCGGTTCTCGACCACCACGGGTTGGCCCCAGCGGGGCTGCAGCCAGGCGGCCAGCAGGCGGCCGACGATGTCGGTGGTGCCGCCCGGGGCCGCCGGCACCACGATGCGCACCTGCTGGCTGGGCCGCCAGTCGGCACGCGCCGGCCGGGCGGCAAGCAGCGCGGGAGCCGCAAGCATGGCGCGGCGACGGATGGGCGCAGTCATGGAGCCTCCTCCCCGGTGCGGTGTTCGCGTCAGGGTGGCGCGTGCGCGGTGTGCGCGCAACGTCGCTCAACCACACGTTACGGTTGCAGTCCAGGCACACATTGCGGCAGTCTCTCATCCCGGCCGCGGAACAACCGCCGCCGTGCCAAGGGAGAGAGGCATCCATGTCCACCGCCATCAACCGGCGCGCCCTGGTCGGCGCCGCCGCGGCCTTCGCGGCCGTCAGCCCCGCCGCCGCCCAGCGACTCTACGGCGAGAATGCGCCGCCCGTGCGCTATCCCGATGCCGACATCGTCGTGCTGGACCCCAAGCGGTTCGGCGCGCGCCTGGGCAACAGCGCCATCCGGCGGCTGCACACCGGCACGCAGTGGGCGGAAGGCCCGGCCTGGCACCAGACCGGGCGATTCCTCATCTGGTCCGACATTCCCAGCGACGAAATCCTTCGCCTGACCGAGGAGGATTACAAGGTGAGCCGCCGCTTCCGCAGCCCTTCCGGCTTCACCAACGGCAATACCTTCGACCGCGAGGGGCGGCAGATATCGTTCCGGCATTTCCAGCGCGACGTCGTGCGCTATGAGCCACGCGGCGGCATCACCGTGCTGGCGGCGCGGGGGCCCGACGGTCCGTTCAACGCGCCGAACGATGGCCTGGTGCACCCCGAGGACGGGGCGCTGTGGTTCACCGATCCAGGCTATGGCGGGCTGATGGACTACGAGGGCAACCGCGTGCCGGAAAGCGCCAGCTCGCCGCGGCCCTTCATCAAGGAGGCCGTGTATCGGCTCGACACGTCGGGCCAGATCACCAAGGTGGCCGACGAGCCGTTCAAGCCGAACGGCATCTGCTTCAGCCACGACTACCGCAAACTCTATGTCGCCGACACGGGCAAAAGCCACTATCCGGAGGCCAAGAACATCATCTGGCAGTTCGATGTCGATGGCCCGCGCCTGCGCAATCCGCGCGTGTTCGCCGACATGACGCTGGAGGGCAAGGCCGGCTTCGCCGATGGCATCCGCGCCGACGAAAACGGCAATATCTGGTCGTCGGCCGGCTGGGTGGGCGACGGCTATGACGGTGTGCACATCTTCGCCCCCGACGGCCAGCGCATCGGGCTGATCAAACTGCCGGAGATCTGCAGCAACGTGTGCTTCGGCGGCACGCGGCGCAACGTGCTGTTCATGACCGCAAGCCAGAGCCTCTATTCCGTGCCGGTGGAAACGCGCGGCGCACACTTCTGCTGACTTTCTGCCTTGGTCCGTGCGTATTGGGCGCCCTGCCACCTGATGGAGGACGCCCATGCGCCGCGCACTGATCGCCTGCCTGTTCGTTCTGCCGCTTGCCGCCGCCGCGCAGGACCGGCAACCAGACCGCGAGGAACCCGGCCGCACCCGGCTCAGCCTGTCGGAAACCGCCGAGATCACGGTGAAGCAGGACGAGCTCTACGCGCAGCTCGCCGTCGAGGCGCGCGCTGCCTCGGCCGCGGCGGCGCAGGCGGCGGTGAACCGGGCGATGACGGCAGCACTTGAGCGCGCGCGCGGCACGGCCGGCGTCACGGTCTCCACCGGCGGCTACAGCGTGTGGCGCGCCCATGGCAGCGGCGTGCCAGCAAGCCAAGCCTGGCAGGCCAGCCAGTCGATCACGCTGACCGCTTCGGACCCCGCGCCGGTCCTGGAACTTGTCGGCAACCTGCAGGGGCAGGGCCTGGCGGTGCGCCAGCTCGGCTTCCGCGTCAGCCGCGAGCTCTATCGCCGCACGCGCGCGCAAGCGACCGAGCAGGCGGTGCGCGGGCTGCAGGCGCGGGCCGAGGCGATCGCCGGGTTGCTGAACCTTCAGTTCGACCGCTTCGCCAGCATCGACCTGGATGGCGGGCGCGATCGGCCGATGCCGTTCGCCGCACCGATGGCCGCGCGCGCCGCATCGGATTCCGCTCCGCCCCCCGTGGCCGAGGCGGCCGAGGTGCCGATCGGCGCGACGGTCAGCGCGCAGGCGCTGCTGAAGCCTCGCTGACGGCGGGTGGCTCCAGCCGGTAACGGAAATCGCAGAACGGCGCGCCGCCGGCGATGGTCTGGGTGCGGGTCAGTTTCAGGTCCTTGTGGAAGCCCTCGCAGAACGCGCCATCGCGATTGCACGACAGCACGGCCGACAGATGGCCGATGCCCATGGCGCGGTAGGTCTCGGCATAGCGGCAGCGCGTGACGTTGAAGTCGAAGGTGGTGTCGGTCTTCTCCAGCACCTCGATGGCAAGCGCATCGTCCTTGGTCCAGTGATGCTGGATGGCTGCAAAATTCTCGATCGGGGATTTTTGCGGATCGGCTTCGGCGGCGAATTTTTCGGCCGCCTGCTTCGCCAGCTTCACCACGGCCCGCGAGAGGATGCCGCGCGCCCGCTGCTCGCCGATCTCCGCCCCGAATTCGTAAAGGATGGCCTTGGCGAACTCGGCCTCGATGGTGCGCCGTTGCAGTATGCCGATGGTCATGGCCAAAGAATCCCTTGCCGCGTCCGTTTGCCAGGCGGCAGCGTAACGTGCCTGACGGGAGGCGGAAATGCGGACGATCTGGGCAAGCCTGTTTGCGGCCTGGCTGGCGATCGCGCCGGCGGCGGCCGAGGTGCCGCCGGCCGATCGCGCCGCCATCGAGGAGACGATCCGCGGCCAGCTCGCCGCCTTCATGCGCGACGACGCGCCGGCCGCCTACGGCTTCGCCAGCCGCACGATCCAGGCGCTGTTCCCGACGCCGGATTTCTTCATGCAGATGGTGCGCCGCGCCTATGCGCCACTGTATCGCGCAACCGATGCCCGCTTCCGCGGCGCCGAGGCAACGGATGGCGGCATCCGCCAGCCCATGGTCTTCCGCGGACCTGATGGCCGCTTCTGGCTTGCGCTCTACACCATGCAGCGCCAGCCCGATGGCAGTTTCCGTATCGACGGCTGCACGCTGGTGGCCCTGCCCGACGCCGGCGCGTAGGCGCTCAGGGCCACAGTTCCGGCCGCACCCGGAAATGCTCCAGCGCCCGCATCAGCGCGGTGCGGATGCCGGGTTCGATCGCCGAATGGCCGGCATCGGGCACGATGGATAGCCGCGCGGCGGGCCAGTGCCGGGCGAGCTCGGCGGCGGTCTCGGGCGGGCAGATCATGTCGTACCGGCCCTGCACGATCTCGGCCGGGATGTGGCCGATGTGGTGCATGCCGCCGATCAGGCCGCCGTCGGGCAGGAAACTGCCGTTCCTGAAATAATGCGCTTCGATCCGGGCAAGGCCCAGCGCCGTGCGGTCCTCGGCAAAACTCACCACGGCCTCGGGGCTGGGCAGCAGCGTGCTGCAGCTGCCTTCGTACAGGCTCCAGGCGCGCGCGGCCGGCATGTGGATGGTGGGTTCCGCGTGCATCAGCCGCGCGTGATAGGCGCGGAGCAGGTCGCCGCGCTCCTCGGGCGGGATGTGGCCGGCGAAGGCGGCCCAGGCATCGGGGAAGAAGCGGGCCAGGCCATACAGGAACCAGTCCACCTCGCGCGCGGTGCCCAGGAACACGCCCCGCAGCACGGCGCCGGCCACGCGTCCGGGTGCGCCTGGGCATAGGCGATGGCCAGCGTCGATCCCCAGCTGCCGCCGAACAGCAGCCAGCCGCGCACGCCCAGATGCACGCGCAGCCGCTCGATATCGGCGACCAGATGCCGGGTGGTGTTGGCGGTGGTCTCGCCCAATGGTCGCGACCGGCCCGCGCCGCGCTGGTCGAACAGCACCACGCGGAAGGCGGTGGGATCGAAGAAGCGGCGATGCACCGCGCCCGCGCCCGCCCCGGGGCCGCCGTGCAGGAACAGCACCGGCCGGCCGCGCGGGTTGCCGACCTGCTCGAAATAGATGGCGTTGCGCTGATCGACCTGAAGATAGCCGCTGTCATAGGGCGCGATCTCGGGCCACAGGTCGGCGCGATGGATTCTGTGCTCGGGCATGCGGCGACGCGAAGGGACCCCAGGACGGCGGCGATAGGTCGAGCCTAGCCCGGCTTTCGCGGTTGAACCATGATGAGATTGATGCGCCCCCATGCCCTGTTTGTGCTGTTGCTTGCCGCGGGCTGCGCCACCGAGACCGGCCAGCCTGCCTGCCCACCCGGCTATCGCGCGCTGGTGATGGCCGAGGCGTTCTTCGGCCGGACGGTCGCCGGGCGGGTGGACGTGAGCGATGCGGAGTGGGCCGTGTTCGCCGCCGAGGAACTGACCGCCCGCTTCCCCGACGGGCTTTCCATCACCGACATGTCAGGCCAGTGGCGCGGCCGCGACGGCAACATCGTGCGCGAGGCAACCAAGCGCGTCAGCATCGTGCTGACCGAACCGGAAGCACAGCGCGCCAATCTGCTGGCGGCGGCCGACGCCTATCGCGCGCGGTTCGCCCAGGAAAGCGTGCTGCTGAGCGAAGCACCGGTCTGCGCGAGGTTCTGAGCCTTCAGCCTACTCCACCAGGTCCTTGTACGCGTGCCAGGTGGCGTGCCCGATCAGCGGCATCGCGATCACCAGCCCAAGGAAGAACGGCGCCAGGGCCAGGCCGGTGAACAGCACGATCAGGCCGGCCCAAAGGATCATCGGACGCGTATTCTCGATCACCGCCTGGATGCTGGCGCTGACGGCTTCCAGGCAGCTGACGTCGCGATCGACCAGCATCGGGATCGAGACGGCCGAGACCGCGAAGGTGGCCGCGGCCAGCACGAAGCCGAAGCCGGTGCCGATCACCAGGAAGCCCAGCAATTCATCCGACCGCAACATGGCCATCGGCAGGTCGGCCAGTGACGGCGCGAAATTGAGCCCGAAGAACAGCGCGAACAGCAGGCCCGCCACCCGCACCCAGACCAGGTGGATCAGCAGCAGCATCGCGCCGATCAGCGAAATCTGCGTGCCATTGCGGCGAAACCCCTGCACCGCGTCCGCCAGCGTGACCGGCTGGCCCGCGGCGTGCCGGCGGCTGACTTCGTACAGGCCGGCCGCGGCCAGCGGCGCGATCATGAAGAATCCCGCCGTGGCCGGCAGGATCGCCCAGGCCACGCCCGTTTCCAGCATCAGCAGCACCAGCAGCCAGCCGAACAGCACCATCGCCGCGCCATAGGCAAGGCTGATGGCCTTGTGCGCCATCATGTCGCGCCAGCCGAGCGTCAGCCAAACCCAGGGCCGATCGGTCGCCACCTGGCGGATCCGCCAGGCCGACGCCGGAACGGCGGGGGCCGCTTCCTCCACCATTTCGACTAACTCCTGTCTCGCGAGTCACTCTACCATGAGATTGATCCTGGGCGCGCGAGTTGATCAGGATCAAGGACGACGCGGCGTCGCCCGGGGCCTTCTGGCGAGCCGGCGTGCTGCGCCGCACAAGGAGAGGGACGGGATGGACCAGGCCGCAACCGCCGATAAGGGCCATGGACCGGCAGCGATGGCCCGCCCGCGTGTCGCCATCGCCTATGTCGAAGCGCCGATCCGTGCCTTTGCCATCGCCACGATGTTCTGGGGCGTGGTGGGCTTCCTGATGGGGGTGATCATCGCCAGCCAGCTGGCGTGGCCGCTGCTGAACCTCGATCTGGAATGGACCACGTTCGGGCGGCTTCGGCCCGTGCACACCAGCGCGGTGATCTTCGCCTTCGGCGGCAACGCGCTGATCGGCACCAGCCTTTACGTGGTGCAGCGCACGTGCCGCGCGCGCCTGTTCGGCGGGCAGGACATGGGCTGGTTCCTGTTCTGGGGCTATAATTTCTTCATCGTCACGGCCGCCCTCGGCTACGTGCTGGGGGTCACGCAGAGCAAGGAATACGCCGAACCCGAGTGGTACGTGGACCTGTGGCTGACCGTGGTGTGGGTGGCGTATCTGATCGCCTTCGGCGGCACCATCCTGAAGCGCGAGGAGCCGCACATCTACGTCGCCAACTGGTTCTACCTGGCCTTCATCATCACCATTGCCATGCTGCACATCGTCAACAACCTGGCACTGCCGGTCGGCGACGGCGTCGGCAAGAGCTACGGCCTGGCCGCCGGCGTGCAGGATGCCATGATCCAGTGGTGGTACGGCCACAACGCGGTCGGGTTCTTCCTGACCGCGGGGTTCCTGGGGATGATGTATTACTTCATCCCGAAGCAGGCGGAACGGCCGATCTATTCCTACCGGCTGTCGATCATCCACTTCTGGTCGCTGATCTTTCTGTATATCTGGGCCGGGCCCCATCACCTGCATTTCACCGCGCTGCCCGACTGGGCGCAGACGCTGGGCATGGTGTTCAGCGTGATGCTGTGGATGCCGAGCTGGGGCGGCATGATCAACGGCCTGATGACGCTTTCCGGCGCGTGGGACAAGCTGCGCACCGACCCCGGCCTGCGCTTTTCCGTCACCGCCGTCGGATTCTATGGCATGAGCACCTTCGAAGGCCCGGTGATGAGCATCAAGGCCGTCAATGCGCTGTCGCACTACACCGACTGGACGATCGGCCACGTGCATTCCGGCGCGATGGGCTGGGTGGGCTTCATCGTGTTCGGCGCGCTGTACTGGCTGGTGCCGGTGCTGTGGAAGAAGCGCGCGATCTGGTCGGAACGGCTGATCGCCTGGCACTTCTGGATCGCGACGCTGGGCATCGTTCTGTACATCACCGCGATGTGGGTCTCGGGCATCATGCAGGGGCTGATGTGGCGTGCCTATGACCAGCTCGGCTTCCTGCAATACGCCTTCATCGAAACGGTGGCGGCGATGCATCCCTACTATGTCATCCGGTTCCTGGGCGGGGTGCTTTATCTTACCGGCGGCCTGATCATGGCGTTCAACCTGTACAAGACCATCACCGAGGCTGATCCCGTGCCCAGCCCGATGCCAGCCATATCGCCGGCCGCGCTGCCGGCCGCGGCCGAGTAGGCGGAGGCGCGCGATGAGCTGGGCAAGGCACAAGATCGTCGAAACCAACCTGATCCTGCTGGCGGTGCTGACGCTGATCACGGTTTCGATCGGCGGGCTGGTGCAGATCGTGCCGCTGTTCCTGGTCGAGACGACCATCGAACGGGTGGATGGCATCCGCCCCTATACGCCGCTGGAACTGCTGGGCCGCGACATCTATGTGCGCGAGGGCTGCTACACCTGCCACAGCCAGATGATCCGCCCGTTCCGCGACGAGCTGGAACGCTATGGCCATTTCAGCCTGGCGGCGGAAAGCATGTACGACCGGCCGTTCCAGTGGGGATCGAAGCGCACCGGCCCCGATCTTGCGCGCGTCGGCGGCCGCTATTCCGACGACTGGCACGCCGCCCACCTGCGCGACCCCCGCGCGCTGGTACCGGAATCGATCATGCCGCCCTATGGCTTCCTCGACCGCCGCCTTGATGTCGCCAGCGTGCAGGCGCGGATGCGCACGCTGAAGGCGCTGGGCGTGCCCTATACCGATGAGATGATCGCCAACGCGCGCGCCGACATCGCCGCCCAGGCCGACCCCGGCGCCGACCCTTCCGAGTTCGCCAAACGCTACGCCCGCGCGCGGCAGGGCAACTTCGACGGCGATGCGCGTACCGTCACCGAGATGGACGCGCTGGTCGCCTATCTGCAGATGCTGGGCACGCTCGTAAAATTCAGCGACGTGACACCCGAACAGCTCCGCCAGCCATAGGGGGCGCGCGATGGACCTCGC
>Ga0224723_1002488_pt1 | contig 10152 bp, 9 predicted proteins | sample Balambano_FR2_Me_FD_161647 | JGI IMG/M metagenome (GOLD analysis project Ga0224723, IMG submission 161647) | Freshwater sediment microbial communities from Lake Towuti, South Sulawesi, Indonesia - Balambano_FR2_MetaG | ecosystem: Environmental > Aquatic > Freshwater > Lake > Sediment | place... | reverse complement strand
TCTCCATCCCCCGCGCCTCGCCCGCGAACAGATCGTCGTCGAGCTGGTAGGCAACGGCATATCTGTGGTCGAGCTTCACCTCTGGCCAGGCCGGATTGAAGGCGCCGAAAAAGCCCTTCTTGCCCTTGTCGTGCAGTCCGAGCCGCATGAACGACCCGTCATCGAACATCACCTGGGTCAGGCAGGAATTGTCGTGATTGGGGTCCACCATGATCTGCCAGGCGCCGACCTCGCCGAAAGGCACGAGGTCGAGGGCGAGGGACGGGGTGGTGGCGGCCAGCCCGAGGGCCAGCGAGGTGAGGATATGCTTCATCGTGATCTCCGTTCCTGGAACGGGCGCGCGGCCTGTCCGGGCCGCGTCCGCCTGCCGCGCGCTTCCGTCGCGCGCCGGACCCGATACACCGGCCCGGCGCGGCCGGCTTGACCGCGCGCGCCACCCCGGCAGGCTCAGTCGGCCGGTCCCGCCCGCAGCCGGCTCGGCGCCTGGCCGGTCCAGCGCCGCACCGCCCGGGTCAGCGCGGACTGCTGCGAATAGCCGAGCGCCGCGGACAGCGCGTTCAGCGGCTCGCCGGACAGCTGCAGACGCCGCAGCGCCTCGTCGCGCCGCGTCTCCTCGATCAGGTCCGTCAGGCTCGTCCGCTCCTGCGTCAGGATCCGCTGCAGCGTGCGACGGCTCATTCCGGCGACGGCCGCCACCCGGTCGAGCGAGGGGGCCGCATCCTCGAACAAGGACGGCAGGATCAGCCGCAAGGATGCGGCCAGCGTGCCGTCGCCGCGCAGGGGCGTCACCGGCGCATCGTCGCGCTCGCGCCGCGGGCGCCCGCTTTTCGGGAACGGACGGTCGGCCACCGCGGCCGCCATCGTCACCTCCAGCGTCTCGCCCGGGCGCGCCACGACATCGGGGCCGAGCCAGGGCGACAGATGCGCCACCCCGCGATCAGGATCGGGCATCAGTGCCACCCGGCGCAACGGCGGTTCGGGCGCCCCCGTCATCGCGCAGATCTGCAGCGCCATCATCGCCACGTATTGCTGCACCAGATGACGGGTGGCAGGCGCCATCGGCACCGCGATCCGGTCGCGCAGCACGACCGATTCGCTGCGGGGCTCGAGCGTCAGGTGTTCGTGGGTGCAGTGATAGGGCATCGAGGCCGAGATGCGCAGGAGCGCATGGCGCGGGGTCGCGGCGCCGAGGCCCACCCGCGAGATGATCGCGACCTCGAGGATGCTGTCCATCGTCACCGCGCGGCAGCCGGCATCCGGCTCGCCATCCCCGGCCAGCATGTCGAAGACCGCGACGCAGGCGTGCAGGGGCACCGGTTCGAACGGGCGGTCGATGCGCAGATGCGACAGGCCCGCGGCGGCCAGCCGGGCCTGCACCGGCCGGCCGCTCTCCTGCATCCAGCGGATGGCGGGAAACATGGCGGCCGCCCGGATCAGGGGAACCACGCGCGACATCAAACCTCTCCCACCGTCAACCAGCGCGACCGGGACCTGACCACCGGTCGCGAACCTGCCCACCAATTGTAATCCGACGCGGGCGCGAAGGCCATGCCGCGCCCGCGGGCGGCCGCTCGGCCCGGTTCAGAACTTGCCGAAGGTCAGATAGGCGTCGCGCGGGGGCGTTCCCGACAGGATCGCGGCGCGCACCTTGTCCTCGGTCGCCATCACCGCCTCGACCGCGCAGACCACCTCTTCGGCGATCCCGGCGGGGATTATGACGCAGCCGTCGATGTCGGCCAGCACGTAATCGCCGGGCCGGATCAGCACGCCGCCGATGCTGATCGGCACGTCCAGCGCCTCGGGCCGCCACCGCCCGACGATATCGCGCGGCGTCTGGAAGCGGGCGAAGACCGGAAAGCCGATCCGCCGGATGAAGCCGTTGTCGCGGCTGCCCCCATCCACGATATAGCCCAGAACACCCCGATACTGCAGGGTTTCCGCCGACAATTCACCCATCAGCGCAAGGCGGTCGTTCTGCGGCTGGCAGATCACCACATGCCCGGGCGGAGCCTCCCCGAGGAACTCCACCCAGTCGAGCAGGTTGTCCCGGTATTCTGCGGTATCGACGTCGATCCCTCGCATGGTGAAGACCGGCCCAGCGACCCGCGTGTCGGGGTCAATCGCGCGGATATCGCGCGGCAGGATGCAGTCGGGCAGACCGCGCGCGCGCATCACGTCATAGATCGCGCCCGAGTAGCAGCGGTTCAGACATTCGGTGAGGGTCATGCGCCAAACCGTTCGATCTGCACGCGATTTTCCGGCAGGCCGGCGCTGTCGGTCGGGAGCCGGAACAGGCTGCCCGCAAGCCGCCCGTGGCCCGGCCCCATGGCATGCGCGGTGGTGATGTAGAGGTCGGACCCGGCAAAGGCGCAGGTCGTCACATTCTTCGCTGGCACCTCGACCACCCGGTCGATCCGCCCGTCCGGCGCCACCCGCACGACGCAGGCCCCGCCGTAGCGGGCATTCCACAGAAAGCCCTCGGCGTCGATCGCCGATCCGTCCGGCAGGCCGCGCTCGAAGCCTTCGAAGAACGGCCGCGGGTTGGCGATCGTGCCGGTCGCGCCGTCATAGTCCCAGGCGCGGATCTGGTTGCGCAGCGTGTCGCCGAAATAGAAGGTGCCGCCATCCGGGCTCCAGCACAGGGTGTTGGAGATGCCGATCCGGCTGTCCCATTCCTCGAGCCCGCCGCGGATGGCGCGGAACAGCTTGCCCGCGGCCGGCGCCATGTCGATCGTCTCCCCGTCGGGGCCGACATTGTTGCCCATGCTGCCCACCCAGAAATCGCCGCGCGGATCGCAGCGCCCGTCATTCAGGCGTACCTTCGGAAAGCCCTCGAGCGCGATCCCGAGGTCCTGCCGCTGATCGCTGGCCGGCGTGAACAGGATCAGCTTCGAGGCGCAGGCGACCAGCAGCGTGCCCGGCCGGTCGGTCAGCGACAGCGCCACCACGGGTTCGGGAAACAGCCAGCTTCGCACTGTGCCCGCAACCGGATCGCCGGCATGGATCAGGAAGCGCTGGATGTCGACCCAGTAGAGCCGCCCCGCGCCTGCGTCCCAGGTCAGCCCTTCGCCGCAGATGTCGCCGGTCGGGAAAATGCACGCCACGGTCATGCCGTCCTCCGGTCCAGGATGTGATTGAGCAGCACCGCCCCGATGATCAGCGCGCCGCGCACCACCAGTTGCCAGTATTCCGAGATGTTGAGCAGGGTCATCCCGTTGACGATGATGCCGAGGAACAGCACGCCCACCAGCGTGCCCCGGATCCGCCCCTTGCCGCCGAAGAGGCTGGTGCCGCCGATGATGACGGCGGCGATCACGTCCAGCTCCCACCCCCGCCCGGCGGTGGCCGAGCCCGACAGGATCTGCGCCGCGATGATGACACCGGCGATGGCGGTCAGGATGCCGGTGATGCCGAGCGCCAGCATCTTGGTGCGCCAGACGTCGATCCCCGACAGCCGCGCCGCCTCGAGATTGCCGCCGACGGCATAGATCTCGCGCCCGAAGGTCGTGTAGTTCGTGAGGAACGCCACGAGGCAGAAGACCGTGGCGAAGACATAGACGGGAAACGGAATCCCGAACAGGAAGCCGGAGCCGACGAAGTTGAACCAGCCGGGAAAGCTGGTGATCGGGAAGCCGCCGGTGATCAGGTTCGCCGCCCCCGAAAGGATCGCGAGCAGCCCGAGCGTGGTGATGAACGACGGCATCGCGAACATCTGGCGCAGCTTGCCGGTCAGCAGGCCAAGCCCGAACAGGATCGCCATCGCCAGCAGCGCGCCCGCCGCGATCGCCGCCGCCGGCCCGACCGAGGGCGTCAGCGCCCCGGTCACCCAGGCGGTGAGGCAGCCCGAGAAGGCGACGCCGGAGCCGACCGACAGGTCGATCTCGCCCGAGATGATGACCATCGTCATGCCGAAGGCGATGATCCCCTGCATGGTGACATTGCGCAGCACGTTCATCAGGTTGCCGGTGGTGAAGAAGCCCGGCGCGGTCAGCGCGAGGCCCACGAACATTGCCAAGAGGATCAGTTCCATCGGATAGCGGCGCAGCAGGCGGCTCACGCGGCTTGCCCCATGCAGGCGGCGTAAAGCGCGGCGAGCGGGGTTCGCGACGGGTCGCGCTCGGCGGTGATCCGGCCCTCGCGCATCACCAGGATGCGGTCGCAGACCTCCAGCAGTTCCTCGAGTTCCGACGACACGAAGACGACGGCAAGCCCCTCGGCGGCCTTGTCCCAGATGATCCGGAACAGCTGCTGCTTGGCGTTCACATCGACCCCGCGCGAGGGCTCGTCGAAGAACATCACCCGCGGCGCGGTGTTCAGCCAGTTGCCGATCACCACCTTCTGCTGGTTGCCGCCCGACAGCGCGCGCACCGGCGCCGCCGGATCCGCGACCTGGATCGACAGGTCGGCGATCTGGCGGGCGACGAACGGGGCTTCCGCTGCCGCCGTGATGATCCCGCGGCGGGCGATCGCGCCCAGACTCGCCATGCACAGGTTGTCGTGGATCGAGCGGTCGAGGATCAGCCCGTCCTCCTTGCGGTTCTCGGGCGTGTAGCCGAGGCCGCGCGCCTTCATCGCCGCCGGTCCCGGCACGACCGCCTCGCCGAACAGCCGGACCGTGCCAGCCTCGGGCGGATCGGCGCCGAACACGGCCCGCATCAGTTCGGTGCGCCCCGCCCCGAGCAGCCCGGCGATCCCGAGTATCTCGCCCTCGTGCAGATCGAAGCTCACATCGGCGAAGGCCGGCCTGCGGGTCAGGCCGCGCACCTCCAGCACCTTTTCGCCCCGCACCAGGCGGGCATGGCGGCTGCGCGCCGCCCGCGCGGTCTCGCCGAACATCATGTCCACGATGGCGTCGGTCGTGGTGTCAGCGACCGCGACCGCGCCGGCCAGCGCGCCGTCACGCAGGACCACCGCCGTGTCGGCGATCTCGAACAGCTCCGACATGCGGTGCGAGATGTAGATCATCGTCACGCCCCGTGCCTTCAGGTCGCGCAGGAGGCGGAACAGCAGGTCCACGTCGTTCGATGCCAGCGCCGAGGTCGGCTCGTCGAGCAGAAGGACGCGCGGCGCGAAGCTCATCGCCTTGACGATCTCCACGATCTGCTGCTGCCCGACGCTGAGCCGCCCCACCGCGGCGGCCGGATCGAGGTCGAGCGCCATGCCGTCAAGCAGGCCCCGCGCACGCCGCAGCGCAGAAGGCCAGTCGACCACGCCGAGACCGAGCCTCCGGGTCATCGGCAGGCGGCCGAGAAAGATGTTCTCGGCAATCGACAGGTCCGGCACCAGGCTCAGTTCCTGATGCACCGTCACGATGCCGGCGGCGAAGGCATCGGCCGGGCTGCGGAAGGCGACCGGCTGATCGCCGAGCAGGATCCGCCCCGCATCGGGCTGCACCGCGCCGTTCAGAAGCTTGACAAGCGTGGACTTTCCCGAGCCGTTCTTGCCCATCAGCGCATGGATGCGGCCCCGGGCGAAGGCGTGGCTGAACCCCTCCAGCGCCCGCACCGGGCCATAGGCGCGGGCAAGACCCTCGCAGGTCAGATCGACGGTCATCGGCGCTGTCCGGGAAAAAGACGGGCCGGGACATGGGTGCCCCGGCCCAGTCGGGGAGGTTACTGGATCGCCTCGAGCCCGGCCCGGAACTCAGCCGCCGCGGCCGGATCGCTGCGCGACAGGCCGAGCACCGGCACGATCACCGTCTTTTCCACCGCCTCGCCCTTCGCGGCCTTGATCGCGTTCGTCACCGCCATCTCGCCCATGACAAAGGGCTGCTGCGCCGTCACCGCCTGCAGCACGTCATCGGGATCGGCCATGAAATCCAGGAGTTGCAGCGTGCCGTCGATGCCGAAGACGAAGATCTGCCCCTGCTTGCCGGCATTGCGCACCGCCTGCACCGCGCCGACCGTGCCGCCCTCGTTGGCGGCGTAGATGATCGTCATCTCGGGGTTCGCGGTGATCATGTCGCCCGCCACCTGCACCGCCTTGTCGGCGAGCCAGGCATCCTGCTGGGCCACGATCTCGATCGTGTTGCCCTTCGACACCTCCTCGATGAAGCTGTCCACCCGGTCGGCCGAGATCTCGGGCAGGAGCGCCTTGAACCCGAGCGTGCCGATCCTGGCCGTGCCGCCCAGCCGGTCCTTGACGAACGCCGCCGCCATCTGTCCCGTCGAGGTGCCGAGGTCGCGCTGGTTGGAGTTCAGGTAGCTCACCGGCAGGTCGGAGTTGATGGTGGAGTTGTAGGTGACGACCTGCACCCCCGCATCCACCGCCCGCTGCAGCGCCGGTATCGAGGCGTCGGCCGAGATCGGCGAGATCACGATCGCATCGACGCCACGTGCGACATAGGTGTCGATCAGCCCGATCTCCTTGTCGGGCAGGCTTTCGGAACTGCCCGACAGGAACTCCACCCCGGCATCGGCGGCGGCCTTTTCCATGCCCATCTGGATGGTGCGGAAGAACTGGTCCTGCTGGAACACGATCCCCGCCACCGTCAGGTCCTGCGCCGCCGCCGGCAGCGCCAGCCCGGCCGCGACCGCCGCCGTCATCAACAGTCGTTTCATCCTATCCTCCCTGATGCAGGCGAGCCTGCGTTTCGCGTCAGACTGCGGGTCCGGCCGCTGCCGGTCCCGTCGTTGCGCCCCCGATGAAGGCGAGTCCCTGGGCCAGATGTTCGGTCATCCGGTACTGGTAGGCGAGCCGGTCGCGCGCGCGGAGCGCCGCGATGATCGCCGCATGGCTGTCATGCGCCGCCTCGCGGCCCCGGGTGGCCTTGCCGACCTCCATCAGCCGGGCGATCACCGGCTCCATGATCCGGTAGACGTCGCGCACCGTCTTGTTGCCGGCGATGGTCATCAGCGTCAGGTGAAAGGCGAAGTCGTGCTGCGCCACCGCCGGCACCGGCCCGGGGTCGCGCATCCGGGCGTTGATCCGCTCCAGCTCCGCCAGATCCGGCTCGGTCACCCGCGCGATCAGCTCGTCGCAGGCGCCGACCTCGATCAGGCGGCGGAAGCCCTGGATGTCGCGGAAGGTCTGCGGATCGACCGACAGCTGGAACGAGAACACGTCGAGCGCGGCCTCGACATGGCGGTTGATGATGACCGCGCCGACCTTGGGCCGCACGTCGATCACGCCATAGGCGCGCAAGACGCCGATCGCCTCGCGCACCGTGTTGCGGGCGACGCCGAAGATCTCCGACAGTTCGCGCTCGGTCGGCAGGCTGTCGCCGGTGTTCAGCCCATGCGCGGCGATATGGGCCCTGAGCTGCCGCACCAGCGCCTGCACGGCGCCTTCGCGGCGCGGCTCGAAGGCAGGCTGGACGGCGGGCATGGATTCTCTATCGTTGGACCAGATCAGTATCGCTGCCGTTTGGCGGCATGGCAAGCGCGACAATCCGGTTGCAATGGGGGACAGGATCGCGTTCTGTCCGCTGCGGGGGGCTCTTGGCCCAACGATTGCGCGGGGTGGCTCGGCATGGAACAGACCTGGCGCTGGTTCGGCCCCGAGGATCCGGTACCGCTGGCGCATGTCCGGCAGGCCGGCGCGACCGGCGTCGTCTCGGCGCTCCACCAGCACTATCGGGGCGAAGTCTGGCCGGAAGAGGCGATCCGCGCCCGCAAGGCCGAGATCGAGGCCGCCGGCCTGCGCTGGTCGGTGGTGGAAAGCATCCCCGTCCCGAACGCGATCAAGCTGCGCGGTGCCGCCGCGACCGGCGAGGTGGCGGCCTTTGCCGAGACACTGCGCCGGGTCGGCGCCTTGGGCCTGCGAACGGTCTGCTACAACTTCATGCCGGTGGTGGACTGGACCCGCACCGACCTGCGCTGGCCGACCCGGACCGGCGGGCTGGCGCTGCGCTTCGACATGGCGGAGTTCGTCGCCTACGACGCCTTCGTGCTGAACCGCCCCGGCGCGGCGGAGGATTATCCGGCGGCCGTGCTCGGCGTCGCGGCGGACCGGCTCGCCGCCATGCCGCCCGACCGGATCGAGGCGCTGGAGCGCACGATCATCGCCGGCCTGCCCGGCGCCGAGGGCGGGCATGACCGCGCGGGCATCGCCGCCGTGATCGCGCGCTACGACGACACCGGGCCGGACGACCTGCGCGCCAACCTGGTCTCGTTCCTGAAGGCGGTGGTGCCGGTGGCGCGCGAGGCCGGCGTCAACCTCTGCATCCACCCCGACGACCCGCCGTTCCCCCTGTTCGGCCTGCCCCGCGTCGTCTCCACCGCCGCCGACATTCAGGCGCTGTTCGACGCCGTGCCGGAGCAGCAGAACGGCCTGACCTTCTGCACCGGCAGCTTCGGCGCGCGGCGCGACAACGACCTGCCCGCGATGGTGGAGCGGTTTGCCGAGCGCATCCACTTCGTCCACCTGCGCAATGTCAGCACCGAGGATGACGGCAGCTTCATCGAGGATGACCACCTCGGCGGCGATGCCGACATGGTGGCCATCCTGCGGCGGCTGACAGCGGAAGAGGCTCGGCGGCGCGACGAGGGCCGGGCCGACCACGACATCCCGTTCCGGCCCGATCACGGCCATCTCTTGCTCGACGACCAGACCAAGACCGTCCTGCCGGGCTATTCCGCCATCGGCCGCCTCAAGGGCCTCGCCGAACTGCGCGGCATCCTGACCGCGCTGGCCCATCCCGAGGTCGGGGGGCGGGCATGAAGATCGGGCTCGGCCTTTACCGGCGGATGCTGACCGAGCAGAACTTCCGCTTTGCGCAGCAACTGGGCGTCACCCATATCGTCGCGCATCTGGAAGACTACTTCTCGGCCCGGCCGACCCTGTCGAGCGGGGAACAGGCCGGCTGGGGCATGGCGGCCGATCTGCCGCCCTGGAGCTTCGAGGAATTCCGCGCCCTGCAGGACCGGATGGCGCCGTTCGGGCTGCAACTGGCGGCGATCGAGAACTTCGCCGTCCGGCACTGGTCGGACATCCTGCTCGACGGGCCGCGCAAGCACGACCAGATGGCGGCGCTGCAGCAGATGGTCCGCGACGCCGGCCGCGCCGGCGTGCCCTGCATCGGCTACAACTTCTCGCTCGCCGGGGTCTGGGGCTGGACCCGCGGCCCCTTCGCGCGCGGCGGCGCGATGTCGGTCGGCTTCGATGCCGACGCCATCGATCCGGACGAGCCGATCCCCGAGGGGATGGTCTGGAACATGGCCTGGCGCGCCCGGCTCGGCCCCGGCTCTGTCCTGCCGGTACCGGCCGAAGAGGTCTGGCGCCGCTACGCCTGGTTCCTGCAGGAACTGGTGCCGGTGGCCGAAGCGGCGGGCGTGCGGCTGGCCGCGCATCCCGACGACCCGCCGATGGACGCCTTGCGCGGCACGGCGCGGCTCATCAACCGCCCCGACAGCTGGCGGCGCGCCTTCGACCTGGCCCCGAGCCCCGCCAACGTGGCCGAACTTTGCCTGGGCTCGCTGCAGGAAATGCCGGGGCCAGAGATCTATGGCCTGGTCGAACGCCTCGCCGCCGAGGACCGGATCGGCTACATCCATTTCCGCAACGTGCGCGGCAAGGTGCCGAAGTATCACGAGGTCTTCGTCGACGAGGGCGACATCGACATGGCGCGCGTGATCCGCATCCTCAAGGCGGCGCAGTGGGACGGCGTGCTGATCCCCGATCACACGCCCGAGCTTGACTGCGACGCGCCCTGGCATGCCGGCATGGCCTTTGCCATCGGCTACATGAAGGCGCTGGTCGCCACGGCCTGAAGGGGGGATGCGATGGATTTCACCGGCAAGGTGGCGCTTGTCACCGGATCGAGCGGCATCGGGTTTGCATCGGCGCTCCGGCTCGCGCGCGGCGGCGCGCGGGTGCATCTCTGCGGCATCGACGACGCGGCCAATGCGGCCGCCCGCACCGCCGCCGCGGGCCTGTCGGTGACGGTCCGCGCCTGCGACGTCGCCGACGAGGCGCAGGTGCGGGACTGGGTCGCCGGCGTGATGGCGGCCGAAACCGGCATCGACCTCCTGGTGAACGCCGCCGGCATCCAGACCTACGGGAACCTCGACACCACCACCATCGCGGACTGGGACCGGGTGATGGCGGTCAACCTGCGCGCCGCGTTCCTGACCAGCCATTTCGTCTGGCCGCACATGAAGCCGCGCGGTGCGGGCAGCATCGTCCATATCTCCTCGGTGCAGGGGCACACGA
>Ga0224723_1002487_pt1 | contig 10153 bp, 6 predicted proteins | sample Balambano_FR2_Me_FD_161647 | JGI IMG/M metagenome (GOLD analysis project Ga0224723, IMG submission 161647) | Freshwater sediment microbial communities from Lake Towuti, South Sulawesi, Indonesia - Balambano_FR2_MetaG | ecosystem: Environmental > Aquatic > Freshwater > Lake > Sediment | place... | reverse complement strand
GTAGCTGTCGTAGCGCTCGGCGGCGACCTCGCCGCGCCCGATAGCCGCACGCACCGCACAGCCCGGCTCGTGCAGGTGCGTGCAACTCGCAAAGGCGCAGCTTCCCAGCAGCGGGCGCAGCTCGGGAAAACAGTGCGGGAGTGCGCAGGCCGGCACGTTCCACAGCCGCAGCCCGCGTAGCCCCGGCGTGTCGGCCACATAGCCGCCGCTTTCAAGCGCGAGCAACTCGGCGCCCACGGTCGTGTGGCGGCCCTTGTTCAAAGCCTCGCTCACATCACCCGTGCGCAGGCGCAGCCCCGGCTGCACGGCGTTCAAAAGGCTGCTCTTGCCCACGCCCGAGGGCCCCACCAGCGCCGAAATGCGCCCCGCCAACAGCGCCCGCACTGGCGCGATGGAGGCGGGCTGGTAAACGCTCGTGGGGCACACACGGTAGCCAATTTGCTCGTAGACGCCGAAGATCGCCTGCCGCCCGCCCTCGTCCAGCAGGTCGGCCTTGTTGGCAAGCAGTACGATGTCGAGGCCGCTGTGTTCGGCAATCACCAGGAAACGGTCGATCATGCGCGGGTTGGGCTGCGGCCTGTCACACGCAAACACAATCAGCACCTGCTGAATATTCGCCACCAGCACGTCTTCGCTACCCTGCCCGCCCCGCGCGTCGTCGTGCCCACTCGAGCGGCGGCGCGACAGGCTGCGCTCTCGCGGCAGCACAGCGGCAATCGCGCCGCGCCCGTCGTTTAGGGGCTCGACCTCGACCCGGTCGCCGATCACGGCCACATCGCCACCACGCTGCTGCCGCAGCCGGCCACGCAGCACACACTCAAGCACGCCCTCGTCGGTGCGGACCCAAAACGAGCCGCCACGCGCGCGCAGAATCATTCCCTGCATAAGCTGCATTGTTGGTATTGCTCCCATCACAAAAACACAAACAGGCCTCAGCACACGGTCGGTGCGTGCGGCCGCGTTTCGCGCAAGTGACGGAGCTGGTCGGGGAAAACCTGGTGTCAGCGAGCGAGGCGCGGGGCACGCATGATCAAGGCAGCGCCCGAACGGGCGACCCTGGCTGGCAGGTTATAGCTGCGCATATGCGTCCCCTTTCTGCGTGGGCAACATGCTCGTCCCACACGCTCCTGAGCGTAGCAGCAAAGCGCCAAAAGTCAAGCCACATGGCCTCCGTCAAAAGGCCGATAGACAAACCGCGTATGCTCATCTATAATACTGATTGACTAATCAATTAATAGAGGGCGAGACTATTTTTCCTGCCGGGCTGCTGCCCGCCCCCAAAACGCACAGGCTCGTCCCAGGCGCGCATCAGGCCCTCAGCCCAGCGCACGAGCAGGCGTCACTACAAGGCCCGTACCAGAGCGGAAGCGGCGGCGCTACACTAGAGCAATGGCCGAAACGCTTGCACCACGCTCTCGAAGGAGACCACCGAGCAGAAAACGCACAAGCTGCGTGTCGCCGTGTTCGCAGTGGTGCATGCCTAACGGAAAATGTTCTATACGCAAGGTGCGAACGTGCAACCCCTGGCCAGTGCGCACCGTCCCACCGGCGAGCGCACGTGGCTCGCCCGACGCAACAAGCCAGTCGCGTCAAATACTGCCCACAAATAAAGGAGCCCGGACAATGTTCTGGAAATGGTTGAGTCGGCGCGAAGCCCAGAGCGGCAACGGCCACTACCGACACGGCAATACGCACCTGATCGAGCTGCGTAACGTCGTCAAGACCTACACCAGCGCCGCCGGCAGCTTCACCGCCCTTAAAGGCGTCAACTTCACCGTCGATGCCGGCGAGTTTGTCGCCGTGATCGGCAAGTCGGGCAGCGGCAAGTCGACCCTGATCAACATGATCACCGGCATCGACCGCCCCACCTCCGGCGAGGTGTTTGTGGGCGATACCGCCGTTTATACGCTCTCCGAAAATCAGATGGCCGTCTGGCGCGGGCGCAACCAGGGCATCATCTTTCAGTTCTTCCAGCTCCTGCCCACGCTCTCAGTTATCGAGAACGTCATGCTACCCATGGACTTCTCCAATCTGTACACGCCGCGCGAGCGCCAGGAGCGCGCCTTGCTGCTGCTCGAACAGGTCGAGATGGCCGAGCAGGCCCACAAGCTGCCGAACGCTCTTTCCGGCGGCCAGCAGCAGCGTGTCGCGATCGCCCGCGCCCTCGCCAACGACCCGCCCATCCTGATTGCCGACGAGCCAACCGGCAACCTCGACAGCCGCACCGCCGAGGCCGTCTTTACCCTCTTCGACAACCTTGTCAAACAGGGCAAAACTATCGTCATGGTGACACACGATACCGATCTGGCCCGCCGAGTGAGCCGCGCCGTGATCGTGCAGGACGGCGAGATCGTCCAGGAGATTGTCAACCAGCAGCCCGATTCAGCGCCGCTAGCTCAGGCGCCCGAGCACGCCAGGCAGGAGCACCCGATCACTCAAGCACCCAGTCAGCCACTCACAGGAGCACAGCAACCCTCACCTAGCGCAATGGCCGAACAGCTTGTACCACGGAGCGCACAGGGCACACGGAGTAGCATACGCACAAGCTCCCTGTCCTGCGTGATCTCAGTGGTGCATGCAAAACGGAACATGCTCTAGTCACAGCACAAAGGCATACTCCCATGTTCGGCCTTCGCCCACGCTGGCGTAAAGTCCTCCGCGACCTCTGGAGCAGCAAGACGCGCACCGCGCTCGTTGTGCTCTTGATCGCTGTGGGCGTCTTCGCTATCGGCGCCGTGGCCGGCTCGCGCCAGATGATCGCCACAAGCATCGACGCCGGCTACCAAGCGTCGAACCCGGCCAGCGCCACCCGCGGCGACATTGTGGCGATGTATCTGGTAACGGTCTTGCTCTACGGTGCTTTGTCGCTCTTTGTGGTCCTGCCGTTCGGCGCCCTGGGTGCGCGCCTGTTTGCCGATTTCAACGCTGGCCTTTTCAACTTCGACGTGCTCAGCTAGCGCGTCCCGCCCGCCGTGCTGGGCCTGCAAGCCCTCACGGCCCTCCTGGTGCCGGTGCTGGCGGCGCTCGTGCCCGTTTTGGTCGGCACACGCCTGACAGTGCGTGACGTGCTGGCGTATGCATAAGCGATCGGAGTACATCGATGACACGCAGCATCCTGATCATCGCCGCGCTCGCCGCGCTCGCTAGCGGCGGCTATCTGGCCGCAACCTATTTTGCCGCCGAGCAAACCACTGCCCAGGAAGCTACGCCTACCGCGCTGCCACCCGTGCTGGCCGCCGCCGACGTGATCGCCGAGGCGGCCGTTGTGCCCGAGACAAGCGCCAGGCTGCGCTTCGAGACGGCCGGCACCGTCAGCGAGCTGCTCGTGCGCGAGGGCGACGAGGTCCGGGTGGGCGATCCGCTCGCCCGCATCGATAGCCGCGACCTCGAATTGCGGCTCGCCGAGGCCGAAACCGAGCTCTCCAGAACCAGGGCCGCCTATGACAAACTGGCCGCCGACTCGACCCCCGAGCAGATTGCCGAGGCCGAGGCCGCCGTCGCTATCAACGAGGCCCGCCTGAGTGAAGAGGTCAGCCGCGTGACCGAGGCCGACATCCTGGCCGCCCGCGCTAGCCTCGAGCAGGCCCAGGCCGAGCTAGCCGAGCTGCTCGCCGGCCCCAAACAGGTCGAGATCGCCGAGGCCCAGGCCCGCGTCGACCGCAACCGCGCCGCGCTCGAACGCAGCCTGGTCGCACTCCAGCAGATCCGCGACGACACCTCCAAAGCCAAGACCGACGCCGAGCGCCAGATCCAGAAGGCCACCGTCGACCTCGAAGTCGCGCAGTCGGAGTATTCCGAGGCCTACTGGCGCTACCAGAACGTGGTCGACAAAGGCCACGCACCGTCCGATACCGAGACGCGCGACAACCCCGACCTGAGCGACTATGGCACGCTGAGAGAGCAGGAGGCCTTTAAGCAGGCCGAGCTGAAGCTGCAAGCTGCGCAGCTTGCGCTCGAACAGGCCCAGAAAGATCTTGAAAAGGCCCAGCGCGACGAGCTGAACACGATTGCCGAGGGCGAGAAAAACATCGCCGAGGCCGAGGCGCAACTGCGCGAGGCCGAGTCCCAGCTTGCCGACCTGCTCGCAGGCGCTGACGGCGATGAGATTGCGCGCGCCCGCGCCGACGTCGCCGCTGCGCAGTCGCGGCTCGACGAATTGCTCGGCGCCGAGCGCCAGGCCGGTATCGACGCCGCCGAAGCCCAGCTCGCCCAGGCCCGCGCCCAGCTCGAGCAACTCAAAGCGCCCAGGCGCACCGTGGATCTTGGCGAGGCCAAAGTTGCCATCCAGCAGGCCGAGGTCAGCCTGCAAAAAGCCCGCCTGGACCTCGATAAGGCCACGCTCGTGGCGCCGATCAACGGCACTATCGCGGCCCTCAACATCGAGATCGGCGAGCTTGCCGATACCACCACCACGGTGATCACCATGGCCGATCTGAGCAAGCTCGAAATCGAAACCGACGACCTGACCGAGCTGCAAGTGGTCAACGTGAACGTGGGCGACAGCGTGACGATCACCTTCGACGCGCTGCCGGGGGTCGAGCTGAGCGGCAAGGTCACGCACATCAAGACGCTCGGCGAAAACAAGCAGGGCGACATTACCTACACCGTGACCGTCCAGCCCGACCAGATGGACCCGCGCCTGCGCTGGAACATGACCGCCGTTGTGGCGATCAACGCGGGCGAGTAGCTAGCGCCGCTCGGCCAGCACGCCCGTGCGGTAGGCCTCGACCAGCTTGGCCAGGTCTTCCAGTTGCCCCTGGAGCACCTGGCCGGTGTCGGTTTGGGCGATCAGCACGCGCTCGGGAAAGGTTTCGATCGGCTCGCTCGCAGGTGTCACGTCGCGCCCCTGCGCGATCATCTCGTCGGCCGAGGTAAAGGGCTCGTGCGCCGCCAGAAAGATGCCGTGCGAGTTGGAGATCAGCGTATAGCCGGCGATGCCGGTGTCTTTCTGATAGGCCTCGCTCATCCCGCCGTCGATCACCAGCATGCGCCCGCCCGCCATTACGGGGCGTTCGCCCTTCTTGAGCTTCACCGGCGTGTGGCCGTTGATAACGTGGCCCCGCTCAGGGTCACCTCCAAAGGCTGTCAGCAGCTTGCGGCAGAAGGCCTCCTGCTCACGTAGCCCGTAGTACGGCCCTTTGGGCTCCTCGTGTGTGGCCTTGTCGGCAACGAAGTAGCGCTCGAAGGTGGTGATGCGCACACGCCCGTACAGCGGCGAATATTGCCCGCACCACAGATACCACATCGCGTCGAGGCCCGCCTGGCGTGCCTGCGGGTCGTCGCTCACATAAGCCTCACGGCACATCTGGTCGAAGCGCTCGAGCAGCGCCGGGCCGGCCAGTAGCTCGCCACCCAGCGGAAAGCTCACAAACTCGCCGCGCTGGTCGACCGGCACGCAGCCGTGAAACTTCAGGTTGCCGTCTTGCACCTGAAACATGTTGCCGTAGGCGTACAGAAAGCGGATGTGCTCCTGGAGCCGCAGGCTCTGGCAGAACTGTGCTGTCAACGACGCGATCACCTGCGCCTCGCCCTCTGTGAGCGCCGCACGATCCTGCGCGTCGAGCGTCGGAAAAAGGCTGTCACGCAGAGGGTAGGTTTTGCCGTAGAGCCTTGTGCTGCCCTCAGACAGGTTGAGCGTATCGAGCACCAGACGGTCGTCCATGCCGTACTCGGGGTGCCGGCGGATGATCTGCGCTTCGAGCTTGAACTGCATGATCGTTATCGCCTTGTGCATGCGCGCCAGCAACTCGGGCGTAAAACCCTCGCCGTCGTGCTGTGTGGCAAGCGCAAAGGCCGCGCAGGCATCCTCGTCATAGGCTTGCGCGGCAAAGCGCGCCAGGGCACGCAGGTGAATGCCGTAGCCGCTCACGAGCGTTTCGAGCGTGCCGTAGCGCAGGGCCAGGCGCACCACGTTCGCCACCAGCGCCTCGCAGCCAGCGGCCGCGCCCATCCACGAGATGTCGTGGTTGCCCCACTGAATGGCCACGTAGTGATAGTTCATCAGCCGGTCCATCACCCGCTCGGCAGCCGGCCCACGGTCGAAGATGTCGCCCAGCACATACAGGCGATCCACCACCAGGTGCTGGATCAGGTAGGCCAGCGTGACGATAAAGCGCTCGCCCTCGTCCAGATCGACGATCGTGCGGATAATCTGGTGGTAATAGTGCTCGCGCTGCTCGCTGTCGGCCTGGCTTTCGGTCAGCAGCTCTTCCAGAATATAAGCCATATGCGGCTCCAACCGCTTGCGCACCTTGCTGCGCGTATATTTCTGCCCCGCAGTGCGCGCCACCCGCACCAGCGCCGCAATCGTGGCCGCCATCCAGTCGCGGGGGTCTTCCTGCAGCAACAGCGCCTGGCGTAGCTTCTTCTCGGGGTAGTAGATCAGCATGGCCAGCTCGACCTTGCGGCGCTGCGTCAGCTCCAGCCCAAACGTTTGCTCGACCTTGCGCTGAATCGCGCCCGAAGCGTGCCGCAGAATATGATCAAACTGCTCGTAGGCGCCGTGAATATCGGAGACGTAGTGGTCCGTGCCTTTGGGCAGCGCGCGGATGGCCGCCAGGTTGATCATCTCGGTATGCGCGGCCGCGATGTTCGGAAAGCTCTTGCTGAGCAAGCGCAGCAGGCGCAACTCCTGCGGGCTGTAGCGGTCTGCCGGAGCCATAGGCGGTCTTTCTCTCTATAAACTAAGCACAAGCGACACTGTGCCGTCCTTCGTTGCTTCACTGCCGCTGATATCGCTTGCCTTACCCCTGTTGCCTCTGCCCTCCATTGTAGCACGCCCCCTGCAACTCCTCCGCCAGGGCCCGCGTATAAGTGTCCGGGTTAGGCCGGCCTGCGAGGGCTTTGTGAAAGCCGCAGAATGGCTCATGATAGGTTTTGGCAGCTTTTTTGAGCCGCCTGCCAGGGCAAGGGTGCTATAATTGCGAGACAGAAAGCTGTGCAGGGCTTCACAAGCTGTGATTAAAAGTTCAATCTATTGCATATAGCGCAACAAGCGTCGAGGCTAGAGAAGGAAGCAGACAGCAACAATGGGAACGCAGAACTCGCGTATTCAAGGGTTCTACCAGCTAACGCCGCAGCAGCGCCTCGCCGCCGTCAAGTCGTTCGACGGCCTGAACGACGAGGATATTCGCTCGCTGCACGGCTACGGTGTGCTCAGCGTCGAGTTCGCCGACAAGATGATCGAAAATGTGGTCGGGACCTTTGATCTGCCACTCGGTGTGGCTACCAACTTTCAGATCAACGGTCGCGACGTGCTCATCCCCATGGTTGTCGAAGAGCCTTCGATCGTGGCCGGCGCCAGCTATGCCGCGCGGCTCGTGCGCGAAGGGGGCGGCTTTCGGGCCAGCCACACCGCGCCGCTCATGATCGGGCAGGTCCAACTCGTGCAGATTGGCGACATGGCCGCCGCCTCCGAGGCTATCCTGGCCCGGCGCAACGACGTGCTGGCCCTGGCCAACCGTCAGAGCCACAGTCTCGTTGCGCTCGGCGGCGGCGCCAAGGACCTCGAAGTCCATGTCTTCGAGCACAGCCCGATGGGGCCTATGCTCGTCGCCCACCTGATCGTCGACTGCCGCGACGCCATGGGCGCCAACGCCATCAACACCATGGCCGAGGCGGTCGCGCCCTTGCTCGAAGCCATCACCGGCGGGCGGGCCTATTTGCGCATCCTCTCCAACCTGACGGATCGGCGCCTGGCACGCGCGCAGTGCGTGGTGCCCAAAGAGTCGCTTGCCCGCGATGGCCTGAGCGGCGCAGAGGTTGTCGAGGGCATCCTGTGGGCCTATGCCTTTGCCGCCGTGGACCCCTACCGCGCCACGACGCACAACAAGGGCATTCTCAACGGCATCGACCCGCTGATCGTCGCGACCGGCAACGACTGGCGCGCCATCGAGGCCGGGGCTCACGCCTATGCCGCGCGCTCCGGCCGCTACACCTCGCTCAGCCACTGGTCGAAAGACGCGCAGGGCAACCTGGTCGGCGAGCTCGAAATGCCGCTGGCTGTCGGCATCGTCGGCGGAGCCACCCGCGTCCACCCGGCGGCCCAGGCCGCGCTCAAGCTGCTGAACGTCACGAGCGCTGGCGAGCTGGCCGAGATCTGCGTCTGCGCCGGCCTTGCCAACAACCTGGCCGCCATGCGCGCCCTGGCCACCGAAGGCATCCAGCGTGGCCATATGAGCCTGCACGCCCGCCAGGTGGCGCTGGCAGCCGGCGCGACTGGCCCACTCGTCGACGAAGTCGCCGCCCAACTGATCGCCGAGCGCAACATCAAACCCGCACGCGCCCGCGAGCTGGTCGCGGTATGCTCGGCCGAGGCAGCCGTCCTTGGTAGCAGATAGAACCACGGAAAGCCTCGCGATAAGCCTGATGTTCCTGTCATCCTATCACCCTATCACCCTATCACCCTATCACCGTGTCACCGTGTCTGGGGATGACAAAACCTTCCCCACACAGTTGAAGCATAACGTGGAGTAACCCTATGATGCAGCCCAGGCGACCTGTGGGCATTCTCGGCTACGGTGTCTACCTTCCGCGCTACCGCATCGCCGGCCATGAGATCGCGCGTATGTGGACGGATGGGCAAGGCCCGCTACCGGTCGAGGCCAAGGCCGTGCCCGGCCCCGACGAAGACACGATTACCATGTCGATTGAGGCCAGTCGCAACGCGCTGGCTCGCGCTGCCGTCGACGCGGCCGCGCTCAGCGCCGTGTGGGTTGGCAGCGAAAGCCACCCCTACAGCGTCAAGCCTTCCGGCACGATTGTCGCCGAGGCGCTCGGCGCGAGCCACTGGGTCAGCGCCGCCGACTGGGAGTTCGCCTGCAAAGCCGGCACCGAGGCCCTTAGCGCCGGCATGGGCCTAATCGGTAGCGAGATGGCCGAATACGTGCTGGCGATCGGCGCCGATACCGCCCAGGCCGCGCCCGGCGACGCGCTCGAATATACCGCCGCTGCCGGCGCCGCTGCGCTGTTGCTCGGCCCCGCCGAGCAAAGCCTGGCCACCATTGAGGCCACGCTCTCGCACGTCAGCGATACGCCCGACTTCTTCCGGCGCAGCGAGCGCAAGTTTCCCGTGCATGGCAACCGCTTCACCGGCGAGCCTGCCTATTTCCACGAGACGACCGCCTCGGCGCGCCGCCTGCTCGACGAGCTAGGGCGCGCGCCCGGCGACTATACCTACGCCGTGTTTCACCAGCCGAACGCCAAATTCCCGCAGGCTGCCGCCAAACAACTGGGCTTCAAGCCCCAGCAGATCGAAGCCGGCCTGCTCTCCCCGCAGATCGGCAATACCTACTCGGCCGCCGTGCTCATGGGCCTCTGCGCGATCTTCGACGTGGCCAAACCCGGCGAGACCATCTTCGTGGCGGGCTACGGCAGCGGCGCCGGCTCCGACGCCTACTCGCTGGTCGTACACGAGGCCATCGCCGAGCGACGCGAGCGCGCCCCGCTGACGACCGCCTACCTGGCCCGCGCCCAGTTCGTCGACTACGCCGTGTATGCCAAGCTGCGCGGCAAGATCGTCCTCCAATAACAGAAAGAGCATGCAGATGCGTCACGTCTACATCGCGGGAACAGGCATGACTCCTGTCGGCGAGCACTATACCCGCTCGCTCGCCAGCCTGGCCGCCCAAGCCCTGCGCGCCGCGCTCGGCACGCTCGCCCCCGACCGTGTGAGCGCGCTGTACGTCGCCAACGCCCTGGGTGGCGAGCTGGCCGGCCAATCACAGCTCGGCGCCGCGCTGGCCTCGGCTGTCGGGATGCGGGGCCTTGAAGCCCTGCGTATCGAGGCGGCCGGCGCTTCGGGCGGCGCGGCGCTGCGCCAGGCCTACCTGGCCGTGGCCGCTGGCATCCACGACCTCGTGGTCGTCTTGGGCGTCGAAAAAGTTTCCGACAAGCTCGACGGCCACCTCGAGGCGGCCATGGCTCTGGCAGCCGACGGCGACTTCGAGGCCGCGCAGGGGCTGACGCTCGCGGGCCAGTGGGCCTTGCTGATGCGCCGCTACATGCACGAGTACGGTGTCACGGCCGAGGCCTTCGCGCCCTTCCCTGTGAACGCCCACGCCAACGGCGCCAACAATCCGCTGGCGCTCTACCGCTTCGCGATCAACGCCGACAAGTATCGCAAGGCCCCGATGATCGCCGCGCCCCTGAATAT
>Ga0224723_1002486_pt1 | contig 10157 bp, 6 predicted proteins | sample Balambano_FR2_Me_FD_161647 | JGI IMG/M metagenome (GOLD analysis project Ga0224723, IMG submission 161647) | Freshwater sediment microbial communities from Lake Towuti, South Sulawesi, Indonesia - Balambano_FR2_MetaG | ecosystem: Environmental > Aquatic > Freshwater > Lake > Sediment | place... | reverse complement strand
ACGGCACACGCACACTTCGTGAGAAGTGGAGAAGTCCGTGGCTTCACGCTTGTATCGATTATCCAAATTACGGTATGATCAGCCCATCGTAATTGAATCCAAATTAGATTATGAGGCTTTGAAACCATGTCAGACATCGTGATTGTGGAGGCGGTGCGGACGGGGCTGGGCAAGCGCGGCGGCTGGCTGCGAGAGACGCATCCAGTGCGGCTGGGCGCTTACGTGCTGTGTGAGGCGCTGGCCCGCGCTAACGTCGATCCCAAAGGGGTCGAACACGTGATCATGGGCTGTGTCAGCCAGGTGGGTGAGCAGACCTTCAACCTGGCGCGCAACGTGGTGCTGGACGCCCAGCTTCCGATCGATGTGCCTGCTACCACGATCGATTTTCAGTGCGGCAGCAGCCAGCAGGCGGTTCATCTGGCGGCTGGCATGATTGCCTCCGGCCAGGCCGAGATTGTGATCGCTGGTGGGGTGGAACATATGACCCGCGTACCGATGGGGTCGAGCCTGGGCATGAATGGCGCGCAGCCCTTCACCGATCGCATGATGGCCGACCATAACCTTGTCCCCCAGGGCATCGCTGCGGATGAGATCGCCCAGAAGTGGGGGATCACCCGCGAGGAAGTGGATCGAATCGGCTACGAGAGCCACATGAAGGCGGCGCGTGCCCAGCAGAACGGCTGGTTAGAGCGCGAGATTCTGCCCGTCGAAGGCGTGGACGAAGAAGGCAGGCCCGTGATGGTCACGCACGATCAGGGGGTGCGGCCCAACGCCAGCCTTGAGAAAATGGCGACGCTGCAACCCGCCTTTACGCCCACAGGTGTAACCACGGCCGGCAACAGCAGCCAGATCAGCGATGGCGCGGCGGCTGTGCTGCTGATGACGGCCGACAAGGCCCGCGACCTCGGCCTGAAGCCCCGTGCCCGACTGGTGTCGATGGTGACAGTCGGCAGCGATCCGCACCTGATGCTGACCGGCCCGATCGAGGCCACGCGCAAGGTGCTGAACCGCGCCGGGATGACGCTGGATCAGATCGACCTGATGGAGGTCAACGAAGCCTTCGCGGCGGTGATCGCCATGTGGCAGCGCGAACTTCAGCCAGATATGGGCAAGGTCAACGTCCACGGCGGCGCGATCGCCATCGGGCATCCTCTGGGCGCGTCCGGCGCTCGCCTGATGACGACCCTGGTCAGCGCGCTGGAGACTCATAACAAGCGCTACGGGCTGCAAACCATGTGCTGCGGCGGTGGCATGGCGACCGGCACGATCATCGAACGCCTGAATTAATCCCTCAGCGTGTGGCTTAAAGGGAGATGCGCTGCGGCCCATCTCCCCGCTTTCACCTTCTCCCTGGCCGAAGAGTTGTCGCGTTCTGGCGCGCGAGTGACATTAAAGAGCAGTGCAGAGCTGGGAACCCCGATTGGCATTTCCGCGTCTCTGCATTGCGTACGCACTCAAAAAAGCCGGGACTTATTCCGATGTCACACCCGCCCTATTCTAATCAGCCTTCCCCACCACCGCGCCCTCAGCCGTCGCCGTTCAGCGGCGCAACCGTGCGCGTCTATCGGCCTGCGCCTGGCGTCAATCCCCCGCCGCAGATTTTGAGCGCCAGCCAGCGAATGCGCGCGCTGCGTGTGTCCGCACAGACGGCTCGCCCGGTCCGGCCTGCCGCGCCACCTAGACCTGCCAATCGCCCGCCGATCGCTGTGCCGCCGCACTCGGCTTCGACCCCATCCCGGCGCGGCCCACGTTGTAAATCCAGCAATACAAATGCGCTGATGATCGCCGGCGCAGCGATTATCGGCCTGATTGGGCTGGGCTGCATGGCCTTGATGTTCATCGGCACGCTGGTCTTCGGCGGGGGCATCCTGCCCGGCGTGATGGTCGCGGGGATCGACGTGGGCGGCATGTCCGAACGAGAAGCCGCTGCCGCGCTGGAGGCCGGTTTTACGCGCCTGACGCTGACGGATCAGGAGCGCACCTTCACGGTTGAACCGGCTGCGCTGGGGATCGCGCTTGATCCTGAACAGACCGCCGCGAATGCGCTTTCCGCCGGGCGACGTGACCCGATCGCCGCTGTATTCGGCCAGGTCGAGGCCGCGCCTGCTGTCACCATTGACCGGAACGCGCTGCAAGCGGGGCTGGAAATGCTGGCCGAACAGATCAATATCGTGCCGGTAAACGCGGGCGTGAGGCTGGTCAATGGACAGGCTGAAGCCACTCCGCCGCAGAATGGCCGGGCGCTTGATATTGCCGGGACGATCGCCGGGCTTGACGCTCAAGGCGCGGCCGCGCTGGCTGACGGTGTGGTCGATCTGGTGATGATCCCGGTCGCGCCGACCGTGACAGACGCCACCCCGCTGCTGGCACAGGCTCAGGTGCTGCTGGCAAACTCGTTGGAAGTGCGCGTCTTTGATCCCATCACCGGCGATCAGGTGTTCTGGTCGGCGACGCCGGAGGAATGGGCGGGATGGCTTACGTCCTCCGGCGCGGGTGCATCGGGGCTTTCTCTGACCGTAGCCGATGCTGGCGTGCGGGGTTTTCTGCAACGCGAATCCGCCGTGCTGGATGTGTCGCGCTATCTCGATCTGGATCAGGCCGTCAGCGCGGTGCAGCAGGCAGTGGCTGAAGGAAATACCACCGCCGACGCGCGCGTTTATCACCGCGACCGGCAGCACGTTGTCCAGGCCGGAGAGACGATCGTCAGCATCGCGTGGGATTACGGCGTGCCTTATCCCTATGTGCAGGCCGCCAATCCGGGTCTGGAATCGCTCACCATCGGCCAGACGATCACCATCCCATCTCCCGATAACTTTTTGCTGTTTCCGGTCGTGCCGGATAAGCGTGTTGAGGTCAGCATCAGCCAGCAGCGCGTTCGGGTCTACGAAAACGGCGCGCTGATCCACGACTGGCCCGCCAGCACCGGGATCAATGACAGCCCGACCTGGCCGGGCATTTACCAGGTAATCAGCCACGAGCCGAACGCCTACGCCGGTAACTGGAATCTGTGGATGCCGAATTTTATCGGCGTCTACCGCCCGATCCCCGGCTCGGAATTCACCAACGGCTTTCACGGCTTTCCCACACGCGGCGGCGGCCAGATTTTATGGGAAAACAGCCTCGGCACGCGCGTGACTTACGGCTGTATTCTGTTGAGTAACCAGAACGCCCAGTGGTTGTACAACTGGGCGGAAGAAGGGGTCGTGGTCGAAATTACGCGCTGAAGAAGTGGCCCGGCTTAACGCGGCCAAACCGCCCCTGAAACTTTAAGCGCGGCGCTGGCGTCGATGCATCCATCCCGCTCCGGCTGCGGTCAGGATCAGCGCCAGCATCAGCGGAATCCAATCGTAGCTGGGCGGCTCGCCGGTGGCAGGCAGCGTGGTGACGATCTGCTGAATCTGCTGCGCGGTCAGCCTGCCGCCGGTCAGGAAGCCGATTACCGCGTCGGCGGTGTCACGATAGGCGCTGCTATCGCTCACAAAGTTGGCGAATGCGCTGCCGCCGTCGCTGGCTGCAAAAGATGTCAGCTGCGCTGTGTTGGTCAGCCCGGTGGGGATCGGCAGGGCCGGGTCAAGCTGCAAATCATATGTGATGATGATGATATTGCCACCGCTGGTCGGGCTGTAGACCTGGCACGCGCCTTCGGTCGGGTCGGGATCAATCAGTTCGGTGCCGCCCGCCGGATCAAATAATCCTGCGCCGATGTCGTTGAAGCTAATAGGCGTGCCATCGCCGCGCACGACCCGCAGATTGAGACCCTCCGGCGGGATCAGGTAGCCCGGCGGCAGAATATCCTGAATACGGATGTCGAACGCGCCTTCTGGATTGCTGCCGATGTTTTCGATCACGATCGCAAAGCTGGCTCGATCACCGGGATTCAGGCCGCTGACGTTGCTGTTGATGTCGATCTGATCCAGCAGGTCAGAATTGATAACCCCCGGCCAGCGCGGGCCAGGTGTGCCGGGGGGCGTAAACGTGACCGGGCCACTCTGTCCGTCAAACACCGCGCCCGGATTGCTCACACTGATCACGCCCTTGCGCAGGATCAGCACTGGATTAGCCGTCTCGATGGCGGCGATCGCATTCAGCGACACGGTGCCGCCGTTGGTCGATCCCTCGCTGACGTTAAGCTGGTTGGCGAGGATCAGACCATCGGCATACGGGGCCGTCGTGACGCTGACCGTCAGCAGCAGGTCGATCTCGCTGGCGGCGTTGGCGGCGTTATCGAAACTGGCGTAGTTGAACGTGATGGTGTTTTCCGCTGCATTCACCGCTGGAACCGGCGCGATGCCAGACAGAACGAAAAAGGTTTCGTCCGGGCCGAATTTAATCACCCCTGCCGGGGGAGCCGCCGCGCTGATCGTGTTGTCAAACGTCCAGGCTGGGCCAGCCGCGCCGTTCGCATCAGGATCGCTGACATTGAAGACGGGCGACGGCAGAAATTCCGTCAGCGTCAGGCCCTCAAAATCGGTGCTGGGCAGATCGTAGTTCAGGCGATAGGTGAGTTGATCGCCAGCGGAGACCTGGATCACGCCGCAGGGGGTGCAGATCGCGCCGTTGATGGCATATAGGGTCTTGGCCGCGCTGCCACGGGCGATCTGGGTTTCGCGCAGCGCATCATCGACCACATTGAAGCCTGCCGGCAGGAAATTGGCCGGATTCAGCGCGCGCCCGTTGATGGTTGCGCCGTTGGCAAGCTGATCGCCGTGATCAATGCTGGGGTCGGGGAACGGCCCGCTGAACACATCGGCGATCGTCACCTCAAAGCTGATCGTCCCCCGCGTCAGCGCATTGGAGTTAAAGACCTGGCAGTCCGGCGCGGTCGTTCCGGCCACTGGATCGATGCAGCCGCCCACCAGCGGCGCGCCAATCTGCGCCGAGACGTTGAAGCTGATCGACGTTGTGCCGTTGGCGTTGGGAGTTACGATGACGTTGCCGGGGGCCATCGCGCCGTTAAAGGTCACGCCGCCGCCTTCAACGTTCAGCACCACGCTGGCCGCGTCAAAGATCAGACCGTCGCTCAACGTATCATTGATCACCACCTGATCGAAGGCGAAGTAATCGCTGACCTGGAAATCGAGGCCGTAACGCAGCCTGCGCCCAGGAAGCGCATTGCCGCCACCGACCACTGCTGCCGATTTCTGCACCGCCAGCGATCGCGCCAGGACGATCGGCGCGTTAGCTGCCCCATTCACCCCGATCGCGCCCAGACCATCACGCGGATCAGGGGGCTGCCACGTACCGTTGACAGTAATCTGGTTTGTGACCCCGGTCGGCGTGCCGTTTGCGCCGGTGATATTGCCGAAGAAGACCTGCACCACGACTTCAATATCGTTATTGGCGGTGGTGCCGGTGATCGGCGCGGGCCACGTGATCACCAGGTTGCTGTTAGGGGGGATCGGCCCCGGTGCGGGTGTGGCCCCAGCGGGTGAAACACTGATCAGTTGGTCGAATTGCATTCCCGGCGGCAGCAGATCGGTCAGATTGACGCTGGAAAGACTCTGGCCGTCCGCGATGTCCACCCGCAGGCGGTAGCGCACCGGCGTTGAACCACCGTCCGCGCCATTAGGACCGGTCACAGTCTCGGCAGGAACCGGCGTGCCGCCATCGTCGCCAGGGCCGAGATATTCCTTTTCGGGCGCGAGCAGCACCGGGGTGATTGGCGCGCTGGGCCATGAACCGCTGGCGGGGCCAAAGGGATCGACCACCGGCGGATCGCAGCAGGGATTATTGAGCGGATCAGCCCCGAAGCGGAACCCACCGCGCGCATAAGCCCGCAGCGGCACGCCAATATCGGCTAGGATGCTCATGCTGGCGGTGATGTCTACTTCAACCGGCGGCTGGCTGGGCGTGTAGGAACCAAACGGCAGCTCGATCACGATCAGTTCGTCGCCGGGACGCCCGCAGACTTCGACCGGCTGTACATCGACATCGCGCAGAAAGGGGTGGGTGATGCAGCCGTCGCCGTCAAAGACCAGCCGCGTGGTGGTGATCGTCACGCCGAGGTGGGCGGCGCTGACAAACGACGCGCCATCATTGCCGTCCGCACCTGCGGCGGGCAGCACCAGGTCGATAAACGGGCCATAGCCGATGTCTGCCCCCACATTGTCGAAGACTGCCCGCAGCGTGAACGTTTCGCCGATAAAAGCCTGCCCTGGAACGCTCAGGCTGACGGTCGGTTGCGGGATGGCGGAGACGATCCCCAACCCAAAAAATGCCATCACAAAACCGATGATAACCATAAGTACGGCACGCGATCCTCTGTGCATCGAGAAAATGCGCACGAGACCTCCCCACAGAACGCGCCTGCGATTTTGACCTTCGATAGATTAGAAGACTGGGATCACCACCGCAGAGTATTCATTGTCCAAGAATAAAGTCAACAATTTCCAACCTAATCCTGACAATCATTACAAATTTGTTAGAAACTTCCGACGCGCTGTTTCGCAGAATCAATGCCATGTACGCCTTAATGCTTCATCCGCTAGGTCGTTGTCCGGTTAAGGATGCTTGTCAGCCGGATGAGGCTTTGAGGTTTCGTCCGCAGACACGGGCCAGGTGAGTTAACGAAATTACCGGACGAAACAGTTAAGCAGTTTCGCAGGCACGATTAAGGGCTGTCACACCCACTTATGTCATACTCCGCCTATTCACTGGAGAGGTCGTTATGCCAGCAAACTCATCAGAGACCACCCTCAGCCCCATGCAGCAGATACAGCAAAACATGATGCGGTATACCTCGATCAGCCGCACCATCGACCCAACTTATCCGACTAACATTGCGATCTCCGTGCTCACGCTGATCGCGGGCGTCGTCGCAGGTGCGATCACGTTACTGGGCGGTGATCCGCTCGGCGATGCGGTGCTGGCCGGGTTTTACCTGGGCGCGGCGGCCTTCATCCCGTGGGCGCTGGCGCGGGAGATCGACCCGGATCACGACGGATCGGCCTTTCTGGCGGCCTTTCTGGGGATCGCAGGCGCGGCGCTGGCAGGCGTGCTGGACTATCCGCCCGATCTGTTTGCGCTGGCCGCGCTGCTGATCCTGGCGCGCATCGTCAATCGTGTGGTCGGCCCGCCAGCCAGAATGACGGACGGTCTGCTGGCGCTGGCGCTGACCGGGATCGTGATCTGGCGCGGCGGGTGGCTGTTCGGCGCAGTCGCCGGGGCTGCTTTTGCGCTCGATGCGTTGCTGGTTCAGCCAAACCGCCGCCAGTGGATATTCGCCGCGCTGGCGCTGATGCTGGCCGGGGCTTATTTCGCAGGTGAAGATGGATCTCGCCCGGCGGACGTCACTTTTCCGCTGGCTGTGATCCCCGTGACGGTGGCCTTCATCGGGACACTGATCGTCACGAAAGCACGTTCAGACACCGATATTGACGGTTACACGCTGCATACCGTCCGCGTGCAGGGCGCGATGGGGGTCGCGCTGCTGATGGGCTTCCTTTATGCGCTGTGGGCGGGTGTGCCCGGTGTGAACGCCCTGCTGCCGCTGTGGGGGTCGCTGGCGGGCGTCTCGATTTGGCGTCTGGGCGTGACGGTGCTGGCGGCGCGGGCCGTCTCCGGGTCGAATGTCTCCCAGCGCGCGGCCTGATTGCAGCAAAAACGGGACTCACCGTGCAGGTCAGTCCCGTTTTGTGTTCAAAGCGGCCACATCAGGCTTCACAGGGCGATTGCATGAAACCGGTTTTCAGGTTCACAACGGTTCGGTACAGATTATTTTTCTGTAGGGGCGCAATGCATTGCGCCCCTGCGACACCTCATGACCTTTATTGAACCGGCTGAAAATATGATGCGATAGTCCTTTCAGGCCTCAGGCGCGGACTTCTGCGGCCCCGCGCTGATGAATGTAGTTCAGCTTTGAAAGCTCCCTCACCTGGAGATCGGCGCGGTAGCTGCTGCGCACCAGCGGGCCGCTTTCCACCCATTTGAACCCCATCTCACGCCCGATAGCCTGGAAGCGGTCAAATTCTTCTGGCAGATAGTAACGTTCGACGGGCAGATGTCCCTTGCTGGGCTGGAGGTACTGGCCGATGGTCAGAATATCCACATCGCGCTCGGCGAGATCGCGCATCACATCGACCACTTCATCGAACGTCTCACCCAGGCCGACCATGATGCCGCTCTTTGTGAGCACCAGCGGATCCATCTGCTTCGCGTTTCCGAGCGTTGCCATCGCCCAGGCATAATTATCCTGCGGCTGGACTTTCCTGAACAGGCGGGGCACGGTCTCAACGTTGTGGTTCAGAATTTCCGGCTGCGCGTCCATCACGATCCTGAGCGCGGCTTCGCTGCCTTTGAAATCCGGGATCAGCACCTCGATGCTGCACCCCGGCTGAAGCTGGCGGATACGCTTGATCACCATTGCAAAGATCGGCGCGCCGCCGTCAGGACGTTCGTCACGGTTGACGCTGGTGATCACCACATGGCGCAGCCCCATCGCGCGCACACTTTCGGCGATCCGGTTTGGCTCGGCCCAATCGAGCGGGCTGGGCCGCCCGGTCTTGATGTCGCAGAACCCGCATGAGCGGGTGCAGGTGTCGCCCATCATCAGAAAAGTAGCTGTGCCGCGCCCCCAGCATTCGCCGATATTGGGACACTGGGCTTCTTCACATACAGTATGCAGGGTTTTGCTGCGCATCAGGCCATAGACACGCTGATATTCCTCGCCACCCGGCGCGCGCACTTTGATCCACGGTGGCCGGCGGCGGGGATGTCTGGGATCAGGCTGCCAGCCGCCCTCATTGCCAGAGATAGGCTCTGGGTCTGCAACCGGAATCGCATTCGGGTCAATTAAATCACTCACGGTAAAACTCCATCGAGGCGATCGCCGCCAGTTTCTATATGGACTACACCCGTCGGGCAGACATTACCTGGGTCGATCGCCAATTGACATCGAACCTATTATAGCGCGCCGACCACGCAAAATCGCGCCTTATAACGGGTTTTGTCCGCAACGCGCACTGGGTCGATCGCGTATTCAAGTTAAATATGCGTTAAAATGAAGCAGCGAGTGCTGGCTTCAACCTTAAAGAAACCAACTATGACGCTTAATGCTGCGCTTGTGCTGGATCGCGCTCGACTCCGTGCACGGGAAACGGTTCATGAGGTCACGCGCCCAGTCTTTGTCAAACAGATGCTGTGGTCGGTCGGCATTTTCGCCCTGATGACCGTCAATCTGCTGGTAAACATCCACCTGCTGAATACGATTTATCCGAACCCGGCCCGACCGCCTGATCTGGTGCTGGATCTGTTGCCCGTCAACACGGCATGGATCGCTGTCGGCGAGGTGGTGGCGGGTGTACAGGGGTTGTTGACCGGGTATGTGCTGCTGGAACGGCGCTTGGCTGGCCTGCCCCGGCTGATCTTCCTGCTGACGCTGATGTATTGGCTGCGTGCCTATGCGATTCTGCTCACGCCGCTGGCACAGATTCAGCCGCCGGAACTGAATTACCCGGATAGCCACATCATCGCCCGCACCTTTTACGAAGGCATGTTCTTTTCCGGGCATACAGGAAGTGCCTTCGTGCAGGCGTTTTTCATCACCGGCAGCCGTCTGCGACCGCTGTCGCTGCTGCTTGCCACCGTGCAGGGGCTGGCGCTGCTGATCAGCCATTCGCATTACTCGATCGATGTGTTCGGCGCATTTTTCGTGGCCTATTTCGTCACCCATTTTGACTTTATGCGCCTTGTCCCACAGCGTGTGCGCCAACTGCGCTGGATGCCCTGGCACACTGGCTGAACCCTGTCCCATAAACGTTTGGACGTTTGTGCATCTGGCGCGTCCGGCTACAATCTAAAGCGTAGTACATCGCCATCTCAACACAGGGGTTAGGCTGTGTCCAGCGGACAAGCGCGACAACTGCTCGAACGAGGAATTGAGGCGGCCCGCGCAGGCCGTAAAGACGAGGCCCGTAAACTGCTTCAGCAGTCACTGCGGCTCGATCCGCAGAGCGACTCCGCATGGCTGTGGCTCGCCAGTGTGATCAGCGACAAACGCGAACGGCTGGTCGCGCTGCAACGGTCGCTGGAGATCAATCCGGCCAATGAGATGGCGTTGAAAGCGGTGCGCGCCCTGGGCGTTGACCCGGCGCAGTTGGTCAAGCCCGCGCCGCCGTCTGTCCCCGCCGCGCCGATGAGCGGATCGCTGGCCGCCGACG
>Ga0224723_1002485_pt1 | contig 10159 bp, 8 predicted proteins | sample Balambano_FR2_Me_FD_161647 | JGI IMG/M metagenome (GOLD analysis project Ga0224723, IMG submission 161647) | Freshwater sediment microbial communities from Lake Towuti, South Sulawesi, Indonesia - Balambano_FR2_MetaG | ecosystem: Environmental > Aquatic > Freshwater > Lake > Sediment | place... | reverse complement strand
CCGGGCAAAACCAGTGCCGAAATCGCTGCTGAATTTCCCGGTTTCGTCATCCCGGAAGATGTGACTCATGAAGGCTGGTGGGGGGAAGCGCGGGGTTACGAAAGCCGTGCCGATGCGTTTGAACGCGCCCGCCGCGTCGCGTCTGTTTTGCGGGAGCGCGCCGAAAGCAGCGACGTGATCGCGCTGGTCACGCACGGTACATTCATTGACCGTCTGCTCAAGATGCTGCTCGGTCAGGCGGAAGACTCGCGTTTCTTTTATTTGCATTACAATGCCGCCATCACGCGGTTGGACTTTCTGGATCAGGAACGTATACTGCTGCGCTACGTCAATCGTAGCGAACATTTACCTGCCGAGATGGTGTCGTAATGGTTTGACGCCCTTTCAGGAGTCGCGCTATGATCAACGATACGCAACGTCAGCTAGAGCAGAGTGAGATCAACAACATGGATCAGCACTATGAACAATGGAGTACCCTGGCACCGCGCGGCTTGCTCATCATTGGGCTGGGTGCAACGCTGCTTTCCCATTCGTCCAGCCTCAAGACGCAGCGCAAACCGTTCTGGCAGTGGTTCTTCTTCGGCACCATCAGCCTGATCATCCTCAACGCGGGCGTGGCAGTGTTTGGTGAAGCGGTCAAACATCGCGCCATGTACGAGAGCAAGCTGGGGTTATAACGGCGATGATATGCGGGCGAAGTTTTATCATCCCCGCTGGTTTGCCCACGCGAGTCATGCGTCTGTTGCTGTACGCTCTTCTGCTGTGCCTGCTGCGCGCGCCGTCTATCGCGCCAGTGCGGGCACAACCCGACTGTGGCTTTGTCGATGCCATCGACTACCCCATCGACATCAGTGACAGCATTCGTCAGGGTTATGACGATTTCTCGCTCTTTCGAGCGCGCTTTGGCGGGCTGCACGCGGGTATCGACCTCGGCTTCAATCGGCGCGGTGAAGTCGTGCGTGCTGCCGCGCGCGGGCGCGTGACCTATTCCGACATCAACGGCTGGGATACGGAAAAAGGCGTCGTCATCGTCGCGCATACCTTCCCGGATAACAGCATCGCCTATTCCGTTTACGGGCATATGGAAGAGGCGAATGATGTCCGCTTTCCGGTCGTCGGTGCGTGCGTGACGATGGGCGATATCCTCGGTACGATTGGCTGGCCGTCGCGCGGGCTGCCGCATCTGCACTATGAACTGCGCGACTTTCTGCCCACTGACGGGGGTCCCGGCTACACGCAGGAAAACCCGCTGACGCTCGGCTGGTACCATCCACTTGATTTTACACTGCTGTGGCGCGCACGGCTCAACCCCGCAACCAGCGGCTACGCCACATTCGCGGACGGACCGACACTGCCGCCTGTGCTGCTCGATACAGGCTATGTCGTGCTGGCGAGCGGCGACACGATCGTCGGCTATGTGCCGCCGTTCACATCCGCCTGGCGCATCCAGATGGACGGCGTGGTCACAGGCATCCCCGGGCTGCCGGGCGGGCGCATCATCGCGCGTAGCCGCACCGGGCAGGTTATCCAGATTATCGAACAGTCGATTGTCGCCGCCTGGACTGCGGAGGGAAGAGACGCGCCGTTTGTGGCGCTCGGTGAAACGCTGGTGTTCGGCATGGCAGATGGCGGCTTGTCGGCGTTTACCGCGCTCGGTCAGGCGTTGTGGACGCTGGCGGGCGATAGCGGCGCGCGGCTGGTCAGCTTGCAGGCAAATCACAATGGCGTCGCCATCGCCCAACGCAGCCAAGGACAAACGCGCTGGCGGATGATTGATCTGCAAGGGACGGTGGTGCAAGAGACGCAGTTTGTGCGCAACCCGATCTTCGCGCCCGCACCCACAGGCTGGAAACTACTGGACGGCATGGATGTCGTGCGCATAGACGCAGGCGTGAGCAGCATGATCGGCAGCGTGGGCGCGCTGGCTGGACGCACGGCTGCGATGACGGTCGATGCGTTCGGCAACACCTACGCCTATCTGGGCGACAGCGACTCGACGCTGATCGCGGTGGACGAAAGCGGGGCGATGCGCTGGCGCGTGCGCTATCCAGCATCCCGGCTGTCACAGGCTCCGCTGATGGATGTTGGTGGCGGCTGCCTGTTGTACACACTGGACGATGATGGCATGTTGAACGTCTTCAACACGATGGACGGCGCACTGCTCCAGCAAATCCAACTCTACGCAGGCGGCGTGCAAAACAGTCACCCACGCGCCCGGCTGCTGCGCGTGGACGAGCAGGAGCGGGGGCTGGTCGGCGCGGGTTTCCTGTCGCTGATCGCGCTCGACGGCAATCGACTCGGCGGCGACGCGCTGCAAAGCTGTCTGCTTGGCTAAATTTTGGTGAACAAGGGGGTTCACCCCCTTGTTGCAAGGGGCTGAAGCCACCTTGCTCGATATTGACCGAGATCACGCCCCGCGCTGCAACAGCAGCACGATCACGATTACTAGCACTACCAGCACCCCTAGTACCAGCGGTAGCCAGCGCGTAGAGAGCGCGCGGATCGGCTGTGCCTGTAACAAGACGATGAGGCGCGCAATCGCCATCTCAAACATGGGACCACTGCCAAGTATTTGCGGCGTTAATCTTGTCAGCGGATGCAGCGAGGGCGGCAGCGAGTCGGCATCCGGCAAGGTGGCGTTGTCTACCAGCAGCGGGATCACTTGCAGCGATGGGCGCTTGAACGCCGTCTCCAACTGCACGCGCACCGGGTCGTTGGGGTCTTGCAGTGCGTTTTCCGGCGTGTTCAAACCCTTGCGCCCGATGATGACCAGCATATGCGTACAGTTGCTCAGAATTTCGTTCGTCAGCAGCAAGCGCGATGATGTCTGTGCGCTCAGGCGGTCAATATCGCGGAAGATGCGGTCACGCCCGATGACGGGATTGAGTCGAGTCACGAGCGCTTCCACCTGTGTACCTGTGTCTTCACGGCGGTAACACACAAAGACGCGCGTCTCCGTCGCTGCTTTGTTCGACGATGGCGCAGGCAAGGTGCTCGTTGGCGCTTTCGGCTTTGGGAGCGCTATATCTGTTGGCGGCGGCGGCGCAGCCGGAGCGGGTGGCGGCACAGGGGCTGGCGGGGATACGACGATCGGCGTGGACTGGCGGGCAATCTGTTCCAGTGCCGTGCCGACTGCGCGTGCGCTATCAATGCGATCTTCCGGGTTTTTCGCTAGCATCCGCATAATCAGGTCGCTCAAGGCAGGCGGCACATCGCCACGAAAGCGTTCCAGTTCCGGCGTGGGCGCGTTCAAAATGCCATCCACGACTTGCGCCGGACGCGCCGCCTTGAATGGATGCTGCCCCGCCAGCATTTCGTACAGCACCAGTCCGAATGACCAGATGTCGCTCTTTTCGCTGTACTCCCCGCCTTTGCAGACCTCCGGCGCAAGGTAGGCGACAGAGCCGAGCAGCGCGCCTTGCATGGTCAGCCGCGTCTGATGGTCGCCCGAACGCGCCACGCCAAAATCGCTCAGGCGCGGGCTGCGCTGCTCGGTCAGCAGCACATTCGACGGCTTGAGATCGCGGTGAATGACCTGCAAGCGGTGCGCACGCGCCAGTGCATCAGACAGATCGATGCCTGTCTGCACCGACCAATTGACCGCCAGCTTGTTCTCCTGGGCGATCATTTGCTTGACAGAGCCACCCGCCATGTATTCCATGATGATGTGATGCGCATCTTCCTCGTCCACCGTGTCGAAAATCCTGACGATGAACGGGTGCGCCAGCTTGCGCAGAAGTTCTGCCTCACGCCGGAAGCGATCCAGCAGGGTGGTATCTTCTTTGAGGATAAAATTGTCAAGCGTTTTGATGGCGACCGTCTCGCCGGATTGTTCGTCAATGCCGCGATAGACAGCGCCCATGCCGCCTTTGTTGATCAGTCCTTCAACCTTGTAGCGTCCTGAAATTACGCGCGTTTCGCTCATCTCATCCCGTCCTTCGCCAGCACAGGTTGTGTCATCATTTTCAATTTTACTCCGCCTGGCGCTGCCAGCCACACAGCCGTAAAGCTGTACCAGACCATCGTGGTTGGAAAGATGTATCGCGGCAGTGCAAACAATGCCAGATGCAGCAGCGTGACGTAGGCGACGAAGCCGATCAGCGGCAGCGTGACGCGCCAGTTGCGGCGCGTCTGCCACATGCCTAGCAAGCCCAGGACGATGCTGCCGTAATGCAGGATATAGAGCGCCAGCTTGGGAAAGAACGCATCGCCCTGAATTAACGCAACCAAGCCAGTGAAACTCCGATCCTGCGTCAGCCAGCGCAACGCCAGCTCACGCAGGCTTTCGCCAGGGAAGAAGAGCGTACCGTGCGGTTGCAGGTAGGCGCTCGTCAGTTCGGATATGCGCCGCCCCAGATACCCGCCAACGTCGCGCCCGATGACCGTCGCCGCGCCATCAATGTATTGATCCTGTCGCGACTCGCTGGCGGCAGAAGGGGCATCCTGCTCCAGATTAACATCCACTGCCTGCGGGCTTTCCCAGCCCGATGCGCCGATGTAGATCATGGAAGCAAAGCCTTCCCCGGCAATGATGAAACGTTCCCAACGCGCGAGGTTGTAAATCGTCCAGGTCGAAACGACCAGCCCATAGACGACGAGCAGGACAGCAGCACGCCGCAGCGCCAGCGCCGGACGATAGATCAGCAGCAGATGCACAACCAGTCCCAATGGAAACAGCAGCAGCGCCGCCCGCGTCAGTGTCGCCAGCCCAAAGCACGCGCCTACCAAGACGATCAGCCAGTATGAGCGTTCGCTGCGCAGATGTGCCTGTAGATAAGCCACGAACGCCAGCCCCAGCCAGAGCAAGTAGATCGTCTCGGTCGTGATCTGTGCCGCTTCGAGAATGAACACGGGCGACAGCGCCATCAGCACCAGTGCGATCATCCCCGCCCGCTCGCCGCCGATACTGCGCGCGATACGGTAGACGCAGTAGCAGGTTGCGACACCCGCGAATGCCTGCAAGATGCGAATGCCAATCACGGCTGCATCCGGTGCCAGCACCAGCTGCGGCAAGCCAATGAAGATCAGGTAGAGCGGCGGTGGGGCAAGTTGCGATACATCCGCCCCGCTGACCAGTTTGTAACCGTTGTCCAGATACCAGCCGCTATCGCCACCCGTCTCACTGCTATACGGAAGCAGGGGATCCTGCGCCAGCCCGACGACCAGCCGCAGTAGTAGTGCGATCAGCAGCCAGGTGATGACTGTGCGGCTCATCGCACGACCTCATAGAAGACGAACGGCGTCCCTTCGACTCCCAGCACTGGCACAAAACGGACATCACTTTCCGCACCCATCACGAGTGCATCCAGCGCTGGGCGGTCAGCGGGCATGAGCAGGTAATCGACATGGTAGCGTAATGCCACATCGTACACAGTATCGCGCGACTCCATTGGAAACATGACGGATCGCAGCCCGACAAAGCGCAGCATGTAGGGATCCTGCGTCATGTAGATGCGCTCGCCATCGCCGTCCACATCCGGCAACGTAGCGGCGGTTGCGCTCATTGCCTGCACGATGCGCAGGTATTCGTTGGTGAAGCGAATGTCTGCGCGCACAAACTCAATCGCGTTGGCGGTCATGAAGAGCAGTACCAGCAGCGCCGCGCCTGTGCGTATGCGGGTGTTGCTAATCGCCTGCTCAAGCGCGTATCCAGCAAGGGGCAGGAGCAGCGGCACGAGCGTCAGGTAGCTCTTTTTGTAGCTGCCGCCCTGACTGCCGTAAGGCGCGAGAACGGTGTAGAAGACGAACATGCCGCCGAGCAGAACCATTACAGGCGCGATGCGCAGCCAGCGCTGACGGTCTCTTGCGCCAAGGAGCAGCAGCCCGCCGCCCGCGACAGCGACGGGCAGGAACACATCAAGCGCTACCCACATCATCTTGGCGCTGGCTGCCATCTCCATCAGCCGCTTGGTGATGATCTGGACGGGTGATTGCGCTGCCAGCCAGGTCTGCATGGTCAGTTCGCGTCCATAGGCATAATGATCGCGGAAATCGGTCATGAAGAACATGCGGCTCAGATTGGGCGTCGTCGCGCTGCCAAACTCGGCGATGTTCCGCAGCAGCCAGGGCAGCACGATCAGGACTGCAATACCGAGCGCCAGTCCGCTCCCTAGCCAGCGTCGAAGTGTCTTGCCATCCGCACGCACCCACAGGCTGTAAATGACAAGCAGACACAGGAGCAGCGGGATCAGCAGCAGGTTATCGCCGCGTACGAGATAGGATAGTCCAGCACAGATACCACTCCCGGCGAACGCCCACCATTGCCCTGTGCGCAGCCCGCGCCCAAGCAGCAGCAGCGCACAGCATACCAGCAGTGCATTGGGAATGAGCGTGTCTGTGCGCAGCGAACTCAGCACAAATTCGGGCAGTACCGCCGCTGCTCCGGCGACGAACAGGCACATGGTGGGCGTGCAGCCAAATGCGCGCCCTGCCCAATACGCGACCAGCGGCAGCAGCGCTCCCAAGATGACAAATGGCAGCAGCGCGCCTTGCACCGTCTGCCCAAAGAGTGTCATGCCGACTGCGGCGATTACGCCTGCGCCTGGCTGCCAGAAGTCATCTGGGTGAACGATTGCTTGCGGCGGATTATAGAAGTGCCAGATGTAATCGATTGTGAAGCCTTGCCCTTGCACCATTTGTAAGCCGAGATTGTAGTAATGATTGGGGTCGGCAATGCCGGGGTGCTGAACCAGCAGCAGCAGGAACAGGCGCAGCAGCAGCGCAAACGCCACAATTGCAGTCAGCAGGATTGAGGTCGTGCGGCTGTTCGTCTGAGAAACGACAGCAGGTTGCGAAACAGAAATAGCGCTCATGAATACTTCCAGACGGCGACAATGGTGGCGCATTATAGCATTACCTGCCAGCAGCATTGCACAGTCGTGCGCTTCGCCAGTATCATCCAAGCGCTGTACACGACAGGACGCCGCTATGCCGCGCTTGATAACCGACATCACCATCCATGCGTCGCCTGCTGCCGTGTTTGATCATCTGCTGGCGCTGCACAGTGAGGCAGCCGGACAGTATCGCTACGCCCTGCTCGGTATTCGCATCAAAGGCGAGTACGAACTGATCGAGCAGACCGTGCCGCGCTACCTGCTGCTGCGCACGACTAGCGGCATTGAAGCGCTGATCGAACTATCACTTGAGTCAGTTGACGACGGGACACATCTCATGCTGACCGCCGATTATGCCCTGCCCGGCACGCTGCTCGGCGGCTCCACCAACCGTATGACACTGGAAGCGCAGTTGGAGCGGGATGTAGCGGCGGTGCTATACTGGATCAAGTCAGCGTTGGAAGTGCCGCCTGACCTAATCGAACGTACAGCCGAATAGGTTGGGCGCTCAGCCCGGTAGCGGCGTATAATCATGCAGAGCATCGCACGCGGGCGGTCATTGCCGCCACAGCCGCCGACTGGCGGAAGAATGTGAAAAGATGATGGACAAACGAATGGTGCAATTCATCCGTGCGCTGCGTGCCGCTGGCGTGCGTATTTCGCTGGCGGAGAGCGTGGATGCGATGAAGGGCGTGGAAGTGATCGGCGCGACCGAACGCGATGATTTCCACTCGGTCATGAAGACGACACTGGTCAAAGAGAACAAAGACCAGGGGACATTCGAGTACTACTTCCCGCTGTTCTTTGGCAGCGGGCAGCCGCCGATGCAGAACATCCCTGATAATCTGACGCCGCAGCAGCAGGAGACGCTGAAGCAGGCGCTGCAATCGCTGATGGGTAACATGGACGCGCTCAAGGATATGCTGCGCCAGTTGTTGCAGGGGCAGCCATTCAGCCAGCAGCAGTTGAGCGACGCGGCACAGCGCATGGGGATGCAAAATGCCGATGACATGAACATGCGTCGCCAGATGGAGCGCATGATGAACCGCCAGCTCAATATGCAGCAGCTCCAGCAGTTGATCGACCAACTGATGCAGGAACTTGAGCAGATGGGGATGGAGCAGGGGGCGCGCGAAGACATCCGCGAGATGCTCCAGCAGAATGCCGAAGGCTTGTCCGAACAGATTTCGCAGTTCGTCGGCAAGTCGATTGCCGAGCAGATGGCAGACCGCGAGCCTGACCCCAAGCCCGACCTGCTCGACATTCCGTTCACCCGTCTGAGCGATGAAGATGTGGAACACATTCGCGATGAAATCCGCCGCCTCGCCGCGCGCCTGCGCAGCCGGGCATCGCTCCGCCAGCGCCGCGCCAATACTGGCACGCTCGACCCGCGCAAGATGATGCGCGCCAATATGCGCTATGACGGCGTGCCGCTGGAACTGCGCTACAAGACGCGCCATGTCAAGCCGTGTCTGGTGCTGATCTGCGATGTCAGCACATCGATGCGTTACTGCGCCGAATTCCTGCTGACACTGATCTACGAACTCCAGGATCAGGTCGCGCGCACCAACAGCTATATCTTCATCAGCGACCTGGTGGACATCAGCATGGTGTTTGAGGAGCATGAGCCGCAAGCCGCTGTCGAGCGCGTGCTGATGGACAACCCGCCCGGCTACTACAGCACCGATCTGGGCAGCAGTCTGGCGACGTTCAAGCGTGACCAGATGGGCAAGCTGACGGGCAAGACGACGGTGATTGTGCTGGGCGACGGGCGCAATAACTACAACAACCCGCGTACCGACATTGCGCAGGAGATGCAGCGCAAGAGCCGCCGCCTGATCTGGTTCAACCCCGAACACCCGTCGCAATGGGGGACGGGCGACAGCGACATGCTGCAATACGCGCCGCTCTCGAACGGCGTCTACCGCGTCAGCAATCTGCGCGAACTGGCAGCGGCGGTGGATAAGATACTGACGGACGGGTGAACCCTCATCCCCTAACCCCTTCTCCCTCAGGGAGAAGGGGAAGCAGAATGTTGCGAAAGTTTCCATCAATGAGGAATAGGGGAAGCAGAATGTTGCAAAAGTCTCCATCAATGAGGGAGAGGGGAAGCAGAATGCTCTGAAAGTCCCTCTCCATGAGGGAGAGGGATTTAGCGTGAGGGTTCGCGCTCAAACTGTACTCGCCACCAGCGCAAAACCAACAAGCTGCGACAGCACAAAGCCAACCACAATCAGACGCCCGCGCCACGACGGGCGTCCCAACACGTAGGCATTGCGCACCATGATTTCGCTGATGAGCGTTGTCGCCATACCGATGATCAGTCCGCCGAAAAAGCCGCACAGAATGGCGATGAAGAACAGAAACGGGCGGTCGCTGATGACCGATACGCCTGCCGAGACGCCAAAGCCAACGGACAGCAGCGCCAACCCGATTAGCCCTTGCAGATGAAACAGGTTGAGCCAGTTGAGCGGATTGAAGTTTAACGCTGCCAGCAGCAGCAATAGGGGAATACACAGCAGTGTGACTGCCAGCCATGTCCCCGTCCGGTTCATGGCATAACGGATGAACTCGTGTTGATGCAGCGCTTCAATGCGACGCGGGTCGAACAGCATCCAGCGGAAGATGTCCCATTGCAAGCTGGGGTGCGATGGAGATAGACCGCGCGGGTTCCACTCGTATTTTGCTTTCGGCTTGCCCCGTTTTGGCTTTTCATGCGGATCATCGTCTTGCAGCGGCGGCAAGACAGGTACAGATGGCTTGAGCAGTTCGTAGAAGCGTCGGATCGGGTCATCTGACTGGGTCTTCTGATGCGACATGAGTCCACCTTTACTTACTAACGTAACTTCTGTGCGCTCAACAACCCCGCCACCCGCGCCACCACCGCCTCGCTGACGCGCGCCTTGCTCATCAGGTCGAGCGCCGTTTGCCCGCCGTGTGCATCCAGGATGATGACACGGTTGGTTTCGACATCGAACCCCGCGTCGTGGGCGCTGATGTCGTTAGCGATGAGCAGATCGACACCCTTGCGCTGCATTTTGTCGCGGGCATACGTCAGCAAATCGCGCGACTCCGCCGCGAAACCGACCGCCACGCGCGGGAAGCCTGTCGCTGCTCGCTGCACCTTGACCGCCGCCAGGATGTCTGCCGTGCGTTCCAATTCCAGCGTCGGCGCGTCGGCGTTCAGTTCCGATTTCTTGATCTTGTCTCCGGCAACGGTGCGTGGGCGGAAATCCGCTACCGCCGCCGCCATGATCAGCACGTCCGCCGCGCTGTGTGCCAGCACCGCATCCAACATCTGCGCCGCCGTATCCACACGCACCATC
>Ga0224723_1002484_pt1 | contig 10164 bp, 5 predicted proteins | sample Balambano_FR2_Me_FD_161647 | JGI IMG/M metagenome (GOLD analysis project Ga0224723, IMG submission 161647) | Freshwater sediment microbial communities from Lake Towuti, South Sulawesi, Indonesia - Balambano_FR2_MetaG | ecosystem: Environmental > Aquatic > Freshwater > Lake > Sediment | place... | reverse complement strand
GCTGATGATTTTGAGCGCCGAGGTATAGCCTGCCGACGGTTCCGGCGTCCAAGCGCCCACATCGGGGATGACCAGATTGATCTGCTGTTCAACGTCCGCATCCCCTGCATCCGGGATGGCGCGATAGACACGCGTGACAATCTGTCCATCGTATTCGGCCGTCAGGGTGGCGACTGAGTTGAGGGTCATGCTGATGAGGTCGCCCTCAAAGCCAAAGAATGGCAGCGATGCTTCAGCGATAGAGTCGTATTGCGTCGTTGTTGTCATGAGCTTGCCGTCGTAGCTCAGCGTGACTTTGGCGCCCGCCACAGGCTGCCCTCGAAAATACACAAAGCCCCAAGTGCATCCACAGTAGTCAGGTGGCAGTGGAAACGGAAGTGGGCTGCCCTGGCCGCAGTGCCGGCCAAGCGGCCTGGCTGCTGCCGAGTGAGATAAAGCCAAAGTTAATGTCGCCGCAAGCAAGCATCCGCTCAGAATTGAAAGGAAGATGTGCATCGCTTTCATCGGTCGTCCCTCTTGCCAGTAAACAGATCGCCTGTTTCAAAGACCATGTCCGCACCAAACGTCACCAACGGCGCCCAAAATGCGGGATGAGTCAATGCGCCTTTTGCCGATTCAAGCCACTGCAACTGCGTTTGACGCAGTGCCTCCATCACGCTGCGTCCGGCTTGCAGGGCCGCATAGAAACCCGCCAGTTGCTCGGCCGTCGCATCCGCGGCGATGCGCCACAGACTGGTCACAAGCGTCGCCGCGCCGGCTGCAATAAACGAACGCCCCAAACTGAACACATCGGCGCCAGCTCGCCAACCGCGCAACGTCTCACACGCGCTCAATACCACGCACGCCTCACGCAACTGCATACGATCCAGTTCCCCGATAGTCATATCGCGCCCGCCAACGGCAAAGGTTGTAAGCGTCGGCTCGTATGGGTGAACCGACGCATGCGTCGAGAGATGCAGGAAGTCACAGCCATTGCTCAACTCGATCAGCGTTTCGGGCGCAATGTCCGCGTGCCAGAACGTGCGCGACGTTGGAAAGACGGACCGCATTGCAGCGAACTCCCCCTCAGCAGATCGCTCGTGCTCCATTGCGCCCGAAATGCCGACACACTGCCTAACGCGCTTGCGCACTGTTTTTTGGGTGAATGCAGCGCTGGCGATGTAACGCACGGCATGGTCAAACAGCACGGGCCGGCCTGTTGCATCTGGCAGCGCGTGAAATGGAATCTGATTGAGCGGGCCATCCGGCGCAATGACGAGCGTTGTGCACGCCCCAAACGACGCTCGCTGTTCAGCCAGCGGTTGGAGCAGGCTGGCCCAAAGCGCGCCGCCGATGGCGCGAATGTCTCGCAACAGCGCCGACGCCAGGCGTTCGCGCGCCGGTGACGCATGTAGACCCACAGCGCGATCTATGGCCGCGCGATACTGTTCGCACAACCTCTGTATGGACTGCGTCTCACCCAGCGCATGCGCCGATAGGTGGCCGCTATCATCAGCCGCGAGTGCCCACAAGCGCCTGGCCGTCCACACGAACTCGATGAGCAATTCGCCAGGCTGCAATTGCTGTCCCAGCAGTTCTGCCGGCCACGCAGCCAGGTCAACCGGGTTCTGCCCGTAGATGCGCCCAGCCGCGCGCAGCGCATCGCGCAGTTGCCGCTCGACAGCGGCCACATCCTCAGCCTGCGCAGCCGCCGGGTCGGCCGCCGGGTCGCCCAGGCCAAGCACATCGTTGGATTGCGCTTTCACTTGCGCCAGCCGCATGTGGCGATACATCTGCCCGAGCTTTGTGCGGAGCGCTTCAACAGCCTTGGCCTGTTCGGGCGCTTGTTCGCGCAAGCGTTGCAGCGCCAACGGTGCGCTGGCGCGCGCAAGCAGGCCGCGCCTCAATGCGTGAGCTTTGTCACCCTGCGTCAGGTTCAATTCGATGAGGGTGTGGTAGGCGTCGAGTTTGTCGCTGAGAAAGCTGGCGCGCAGCGTGTCTACCTTGACCTCCTCTTCCAACGTCTCAAGTTCACGAATCGCCGCGTCCAGATGAGCGCCTGCAGCATGCGCGTCGCCGCTTTGCAGCGCCACCCTTGCCAGGGCAAACCACGCGTGCCAGCGAAACGCCGCACCGGCTGAACCGCTTGCCAATTCGAGCGCGGATTGCGCAGCAGCGCGGGCCTGATCCGGTTCGCCCAGACGCAACGCCGACGCCGACAGGCGCAGTTGGGTCAGCCCCTGTTCAAAGCGTGGCAATCGCATGGAAATTTCGGGCCACAAGCCCAAGAGACGCTCCCTGCCTGCGTGTATCAAGCCGATGTCCTCGCTCATCGTCTTGACGATGGCGGCATACGTTCGCACTGTTAGCAGTTGCGGGTCCGCGCCTTCCATCGCGCGCAGTGCTTCTTCCGCGCTACCCAGTGCGGCGAGCGCGCGATCAATGCGGCCATGCTGAGCGTGCAGAATGCCGAGGTTGAGATCAACCAGCACGAAGTTAGCCGCGTCATCTGGTGTGTGTTGGCGTAGCATCGCGCGCGTCAATCCAAATGCGTGTTCTGCTTCCTCGGTCAGGTTCAGACCGTACAAGGCCAGGGCGCGGTTGATGTGCGTCTGTGCTACTTTGGCCAAATCACCGCTGCGCTCGGCGATGCCAAGCGCGCGGTCATAAGCATCCAGTGCGCGATCAGGCTGGCCGATCACGTCGTAGGCGATGCCGAGGTTATTTAGCAGGCGATACAAGCTGATCGCGCTCTGCGCGTCTGTATCGGCGCGTTGCCGCAGCACAGGCTCGATGTGCGATGCGACCTGTAAAGCGCGTTCGGGATCACCTGCATATGCCAGCGCCCACACCAGCGAGGTATGCATGTGCGCGACGGTCAATTCGTCGCCCACGGCCCGATACAAGGCGCCAGCCTGATCGTATAACGACACTGCGTCGCCCCACCGATCGAGGTAGAGCGACGCAGTGGCCACAGCCCAGATGCCCAAAGCTCGTGTGGATGAACGGCTTGATCCCACGCCAAGCGCGCGCGCCTGCTGCGCGATGCGCATCGCCTTATCCGGATCGCTGAAATAGTACCGGGCAGATTCCTGCTTGAGTTGCGCTACCTGGCGTTCCCGCTCTTCTTCCTTCATGCGGTGTTTCCCAAGCACCCGCACAGCCACAAGGCTTACCCGCCTCTCCAGCCCCTTATGGCATTACGGGGTCTCATGCACGCCCACAATGAGCGGCCGCACATCAATCACCTGATCGCCAATCACGCACTCCAATCGGTACTGACCGTCCGAGAGCACGCCAAGGTCGAACGCGCCGGTGCTGCTCACCTCGCCTTCGCTGTAGGGGACGCCTTCGAGGGACAGATACACGCGACCACCTGTATCGCGTTCGCCATCACCAAACGCGACCTGCCCGGTCACGCGATGGCGCTTCAGTGCTACTTTGGCCTGTTCGATCACCACAGACGCGCCCGGGTCGCCATCCACTTCATACACATCCACCTGCGGGCCATCCCCTTTGAATAGCAACGCAGACTTTGGGTCTTGAGACGGCGTTAGGCGAGCGATGCGCCAGATCACGCCGCCTACATCAGCGGCAAACTTTGACAGCGATTCGATGACGCCCGGCTCTGGCGCAAGCTCTTGCTCCACCTCGGCAACGCTTTTGTCTGTGATTTGGGCATACTCGCGCAGCGCACTCGGCGACTGTCGAAGCTGCTCGCGCACGCGCCGGGCATCCTGCTCGCTCAGCGCGTCCAGGCTCAACGCAAACATCTCTTCCGGCGTAGGCTTCAAGCTGTGGCGCAAGGCTGCGTCCAGCCAGCGGTGAAAAGCTTCATCGCCGCCCGCTGGTGGTGTTGGATTTTCCTGACTCATGGCTTTTGCCGGTTGCAGATCGTTTCGCAATTTTCTTTTACTAACGCAGCATTTGTTCACTTTTGGAACAGGTCGCGCAATTTCCCATTTTCAACCGCGCGTTTCTTCAGTGCCCGCACTATTTCATAAACCTGCCCCACATCTCTAAACTTATCGGTGTGAAGACCGTATATCTGACCAGGCTTCAAACCTTCTGACCACATCAACTTTGCCACAATCCGTTCCCGCTCGTTACGCGCTATTTCATTCGAAATAATCGCCCAAGCAAGCTGAGCCACGCTGCGCTGCTCGACATCCGTCTCCACCGCTGGTAGCGGTTTACTCATCACGCCCGATGTAGCAACATCAAATGGCGTTATCGAATCAACAGATGCATCGCTTGTGATTGAGTCTGTTGCAACATCGGTCTCACTGTCGGTTCGCATGCGCTGCCCTTCACGATGCCAATCCATGGCGACGCTGTTGGCACTTCGCCGCAGGAAAACCAGGATCGAACCGAAATGTGTTGCTCCCTCGAATTGCGCGCGTCTGAAATACTTCCAAAAACGTGCCAACACGTCATCTGCCATATCGAATAGTTCGTCATCGGTCATCCGATATAGCCTTCGCCGCATCCACTGTACGATCACGCCGCGATACAGCCGCCTGATCTCTTCCCAACACGCATCGACGATGGCTCGATCATCGCTTATCACCGCACGTCGAAAGATCTCCTGGCAGTAGGGTTCGTGCGCGCGCGCGTCGTCGTGAACGTGTTGCTGTTCACAACGTTTCGCAAGTTCCTCGATGGTGTAATGATCCAGCGCCCCAGCAGCCATGCCCGCAGATTGTATGGGAAGCCGCGCCCTGGCGGAACCGAACAACAGAACAACCGAACAACTGTGGCCCCAGTGATTAGCGATGCACCCCCGGCAAATACGTTCTGGGCTGCAGCGTGACCTGGGGCGTCGGGCTTACCGTCACGATTGGCGTTGACGTCGGCGTTGATGTCGGCGTGATCGTCGGAGAGCCGCCTCCTCCCACCGTCACCAATGTTTCAATCGGCTGCGCCGGGCTGCCATCTGCATCGCGCCCGTAGGCGACCAACTGATACACACCAGGAACGGTGAAGTGTAAATAAACGCCTGTCCACTGGCCGTTGCCGACGTCGCTCAAAAGCACTATGTCGTTTTGCGAGAGATTCACTTGCCCAGGAATCGGCGACTGTATCGCACCAGGCTTCGACACTTCCACGATGACCTGGCTGGCGGCCCCCGTGGATTGGGCGCTCACCACCAACATACCCGTTTTCACATCCACGCTTGACCAGGTGAGATACGGGCGGCCTCCGGTGTTGACCGAGCCGATCAACCCGCGGACACTAGAGTTTCCACCGTCTGTCACGCCGTTTGGGTTGCCATCGCCCGTGTCGTCCAGCCATGCATCCTGATACCCTTTCGTTGCCGCAAATGCTGCCTGCTTGGCCCTTTGAAATGCGTGGTATAGAGACAAGTTGGCGTCCAGCGCGCTCCACAACGCCTCAGAGAAATACATGCGCTGCACCACGCCGGGGCCGGATGGGCGCCCCTCCGCAACGCGGCTGTCGCTGGTCGAAGCCAAGATGGCGCGCCGGGGTTTGCTGATGGTGCCTGCTGGTGTGATGAACGAGCCAGCATTGCAGGCATCAATGAGGACGTTGACCTGATCCACGCCCGTGGAAGTTTCGAGTTGGGTGAGCCAGTCATTGAGCATCGTGGGGGTCAAGATGTTGCTGTCGCCATCGCCGCTGACGAGAAACTGCTCGGGGAAGCCATGATCGGCCAGGAAGAGCCACACCGGACGCGCGGGCCCAACCTTGTCATTCGCCCAGTTAATGATGGCGTTCTGCACGTTGGCTACGGTCGCAGGCGCGTCAATATCGTCCGGCAACCCGTTGCCATCAACGTCGCGGCTGGTCTGGTTGTCCAGATAGTAGATGCGATCCTTGGCAAAGCCGTTGCGCAACAGCACGATGTAGGCCAGATCCGTCGTTTGCGTGATGACGTGCTGATGTATTTCGCCGCCGTTTTTGCCAGCCACGATGATGGCTGCGCCTGCGTCGTTGGTCGCGCGGAAGGAGAGTTGATACGACACGCTATTGCCAAACGCCGTCGGCGGTGTGTTGGCGATGCGGATGTAATACGTTCCAGGTGGGTAGTCGCTCGCGCGCATGGGCAGCCGCACTTCGCCCCCAAACGTGGGCGGCGAAGTGGCCACTGGCGGCGTGACACATGATGTGCGCAGGCCAAAGGTTGGCAATGCGCCGCCGGTCAGATCGCTGGCGACCAAGGTGTAATTCGTTCCGGTGACCATCTCGACCTGAATCCAGTCCTCGTCACCTGCACGATGGAAGGTATGTGCCTGCGTAGCGATGTTGGCGCTTAAAAAGGTGGCTTTACCGCACGTGTCGTCGTTCTCATATTCATCACCAGTCGGCGCCGGGTCAGGTTCAGAAAACCCCAGGACGTTTTGTGGCGTCATATGCCAGGCGCCACCATCTCCCAACTGGCCTGTCCGATTGCTCCCCCAGCAAAACACGCGTCCGGATATCGTCAAGGCGCAGGTGTGCCGGACGCCGCCTCCGGATTGAGATACACCCTCTGGAATTCCCAGCACCGGCGTTGGCGTGTTCCGATTCACAAACGTGCCATCGCCAAGTTGGCTATGGCTGTTCCACCCCCAACACAGCAGGGTTTGATTTCGCACAGCACAGCTATGGCCGATTCCTGCCGAGATGTCGGTGATGCCATTGCTCAAGCCGACGACCGGCACCGGTGTGGAGCGATTGAAAAATGTGCCGTCACCTAATCCCCCATAGGTGTTGTCGCCCCAGCAGCGCACATCCCCACCGACAAGATTTACGCAGTTGTGCAACAAGCCTGAAGTAAGCCGTAACACCCCTGAACTTAGCCCAACGACCGACACCGGCGTGCTGCGGTTGACAAGCGTGTTGTCTCCTATCTGTCCGGAGTCGTTTCTGCCCCAGCAGCGCACACCGCCGCCAGTCAATAGGGCGCACGTATGCTCACTGCCTGCCGAAATTGCGGTCACGCCGGGCAGAAGGTTGGAGGGCGTGACCGGGGTGGTGCGATTCGTATTGGTCCCGTCGCCAAGTTGGCCGTAGTCATTGCGCCCCCAGCAGCGCACATCTTCCGTGCTCAACAACGCACATGTGTGCAGATTGCCAACAGCCAGCGCAATGGCTTTACCGCCGAGGTTCATCACCTGGCTGGGCACGGCGTTGTTCACAACCGTGCCGTTGCCCAACTGCCCGGAGTCGTTTTGGCCCCAACATCTGACATTGCCGTCGGTCATCAGCGCGCAGCTATGGCGGTGTCCTGCAGCAATCATCTGCACACCGCTGCTCAGGCCATTCACAAGGACGGGTTCCTGCCTGTTGATGTCCGTGCCATCGCCTAGTTGGGCCTGTTCGTTCTTTCCCCAACACAGCGCAGCGCCAAAACGCGTCAGCGCGCAATTGTGATCATCACCAACCGACAGCGCAGACACCTGCGTGTCGAACCCACGCGATTCGACCGGAACTTGGCGATCGGCCTGTGAACCGATGCCGAGTTGCCCTGCATAATTTGCCCCCCAGCACGCTGCCCGGCCTGTACTCAGCACGACGCAGGTGTGTTCCGTGCCGGTGGACACGGCGCTGACATCGGCAGCGAAGTAGGAAAGTTGCACCGGCACGCGTCGGTTCAACATCGTCCCATCGCCCAATTGGCCGAGGAAGTTAGCACCCCAGCAATAAACACCCCCGCTGGCGAGCACACAGGTATGCCAACCGCTCGCTTCAAGCGCCGATGCGCCGCTCACGCCGATGACGTTTCTCGGTATCCAGGAATCCGCGAACGCGTTATCCCCCAATTGCCCAAACAGGTTGTGGCCCCAACATCGTGCGTTGCCGCCGGTCACCACAACACAGGTGTGATCCCACCCAGCGCCAAGCGCAATGACAACCTCCGTCAACCCTAGCACGGACACAGGGGTGCTGCGATAGGTATTCGTGCCGTCACCCAATTGCCCGATTTCATTTCTCCCCCAGCACTTCACACCGCCGGACGTCAACGCTGCGCAAGTGTGTTCGGCGCCGGAGGCAATGCGAACAGCGCCCTCTGCAAGGTTCACCACCTGCTGTGGCAAAGATTCGTCGGCTGTTGAGCCCGTCCCCAGTTGGCCCGAATCATTTCGCCCCCAGCAGAACACACGCGCGTCGGTCAGCAAGGCACACGTATGCCCCAGGCCCGTCGTTATCCTGGACACATTTGCACCGATTGATCCGACGGTGACCGGCGTGTTGCGATTGATCGTGGTGGTGTCGCCCAACTGCCCCCATTCGTTGTGCCCCCAGCATTGGATGCCGCCGCTCTGCAATAAAGCGCAGGTATGCCAGTGCTCGGCAGAGATAGCGATTGCAGGCCCAGATAACCCAATGACCGGCACAGGCGCGTTCGAGCCGGCCCATGTGCCATTGCCAAGTTGTCCGAACTCATTGCTCCCCCAGCATTGGACACTGCCGGCGCTTGTCAAAGCGCAGGTGTGTCCGTCGCCAGCCGTCATCTGTGTAGCAGTTGCGGTCACCTGCGCCGCTGGGGACGATTCAGCCCGATTCGTCGTAACTGCCGACGCAGCGCTGCTGTTGAGCGTCAGGTGCAGCAACAGCGTTGCTAACGAAACGATGCGGACAACCCTTGATCTTGCATTGCTGGCGTTCATAGGTTCCCCCGATGCTCCCAAACGACAACTCGTCGTCCTTAACTACGTGCAGTTGTGGATGTAGCGCAGGGATTTGTCAAGGCATCAGTTCCCGGTCTCAAGCCCGTTCTCATCTGTCGCCGCCGGCGCGTCGTCGGGCATTGAGTTGTTTTGGGCCATCGTGTCGGTGTCACTTCTCAACTCAAATTCATCCGGCACGGCATGGCCCAATGGGATGACGTATATCGCGTTCGCGCCCTGATCTTTGCGCAGCAGAGTCATGAGATCGCGATTTACCAGCAGCCAGTGCTCAAAGTTTCGATAGCGCAGCTTCCGTGGGTCGAAAGCGCCGTCCACCTTGCACATTTCCATCTTGAGTTGGCCGGCCTGTATGGGTGGGCGCGGCAATGCAAAGAGCTTGCGCAAGACGTGGCTCAGCAATTGGCGCGCAGATTGGCGCGCCTCGGCCAGATCGCCATCCTGCGCCTTCTGCTGCGTCATGGTTCGATTGGCGCTGTTCGATGCGGCGTTGTTACCTTGATCGTTCGGCATGATCAGCCTGCCCACATGATTCTGGCAATCGCCTTTCCCGCCGATCGGATTGAGGATGTCCTCGATAAACACGACCTCGTCATACATCTTGAGCACGGTGGGATTTATCGGCCGCGCATGCGAGATGACCCCGATCACGTAGCGGCCCAACGTGCGAAGCTTGTTGACCAGCGGGCCAAAGTCGCTATCTCCGGAAATGATGACGTAGATGTGGATATCTGGCCGGCTCAGAGCGATCTCGATTGCATCCACGGCGATGTTGATGTCGGCCCGGTTCTTTAACTCGTTGACAGGGAAGACCTGTATAAGGTCGAGTCCACTCTCCACTAACTCCTGCCAGCGATAGCGCTTCATGTCGGTATCCCGGTTGATGTAGACACGCCGCCAGTTTCCATAAGCGCGACGAATGGACAGCGTCCCCCGTTTTTGAAAGTAGCGCATGATGGACGAGACTTTCGTAGCGCCATGTTCTCCGGGCGCAACTGCGCCGACAACATTGTCGAAGTCAAGAAACGAGGCGATTTGTTGTTGATTTTGGCTATTCATTGCTCTCCTGTTGAACACTTGTGATAACCAACGCACACTGAAAGTCTTTTTGGTGGCACGGAACGCCCAAAAGGAGTAAACGAACAACACCAATTTCATCAGGTGTGTTTAGAGCAACAACTTGTGCCTTGGAAAAACACTGCATCCACGAGGTGCGAAAACCGCGCCTGCGTGGATGCCGTGTCCCCACAAATCCAAACGCACTATCCCCGCGTATTTGGGGCAAACACGCCGGATTGACCTTTACTCATTTATCCCAACGTTTGTCCGGCTGCCAGAAGCCGAGCTTGGGTGTGTCCCAGTAGCTCGTCTCCTCGAACAGGCCGCTGGGCGGGCGCAGGTTGGCCTGGATGCCTTCGAGATTGAGGTCAACGCCGAGGCCCGGCTTGTCGGGCACGGTCACATAGCCGCCCGCCATGTAGTTCTTGGGCAGGCCGGTGACAAGACCCTCCCAGAACGGCAGATCGAGGCCATGATGCTCAAGCGCGACGAA
>Ga0224723_1002483_pt1 | contig 10165 bp, 6 predicted proteins | sample Balambano_FR2_Me_FD_161647 | JGI IMG/M metagenome (GOLD analysis project Ga0224723, IMG submission 161647) | Freshwater sediment microbial communities from Lake Towuti, South Sulawesi, Indonesia - Balambano_FR2_MetaG | ecosystem: Environmental > Aquatic > Freshwater > Lake > Sediment | place... | reverse complement strand
GTCCCCCGGCGGCAATAAGAACGCCGTGCTCAAAATGCTCCCGGCCTGCCTGCTGACCGACGAACCGGTGACGCTGCACAATATCCCCGATATTGGCGACGTTGCGGTGACGATCGATCTGCTGCGGCGGCTGGGCGCTCAGGTCAATCGTCTTGATGAGCGCACAGTGCGTGTACACGCCGCCAACCTGCACGGATCGACGCTCGATCGTGAACTCGCCACCCGCACCCGCGCCAGTTTTGTCTTCGCCGGGCCGCTGCTGGCGCGGACGGGGATTGCGGAACTGCCATCCCCCGGCGGTGATGTGATCGGCGAACGGCGGCTCGATTCGCATGTGGTGGCGCTGCGCAAACTCGGCGCTCAGGTTGAATATGAGCGCGGAATATTCAGGATGCGCGCCGATCAACTGACTGGGGCGGATATTCTGCTGCCGGAAGCCAGTGTAACCGCCACGGAGAACGCGATCATGGCGGCGGCGCTGGCGAAGGGGACGACGGTGATCCGCAACGCGGCGGGCGAGCCGCATGTGCAGGATTTGTGCCACATGCTGGTGAAAATGGGTGCGCAGATCAGCGGGATTGGTTCCAATCGCATCGAGATTCAGGGCGTCGATCGGCTGCGCGGCTGTGAGGCGCGGGCGGGCGCGGATTTCATGGAGGTCGGCAGCCTGATCGGTGCGGCGGTCGTCACCGGGGGCGAGATTCGCATCCGGGAAGCTGATCCGGCATATCTCGACATGGTGGCGGTGATCTTCGCGCGGCTGGGTGTGACCTGGGAAATCGAAGGTCAGGATATGATCGTCCCGGCGGCGCAGTCGCTCACGATCGTGCCGGACATCGGCGATCGCATCCCGCGCATCAAAGCGCAGCCGTGGCCGGGTTTTCCGCCCGATCTGATGAGCATCGCCATTGTTATCGCCACGCAATGCACCGGCGCGGTGATGATGCACGACTGGATGTATGAAAGCCGCCTGTTCTTTACGGATAAACTGGTGCGGATGGGCGCGCGCATCACCCTGTGTGATCCGCACCGCGCCCTGATCCAGGGGCCGACCGCGCTGAAGGCCGCGCCCTATATCTCCAGCCCGGATATTCGCGCCGGGATGTCGCTGATCCTGGCGGCGCTGGCGGCGAAGGGGGAAACGCGCATCTCCAACATCGGCCAGATCGACCGGGGTTATGAACGGGTTGAGGCGAAGCTGGTGGCGTTGGGCGCACATATCCAGCGAGTTCAGCTTTCCCCGGTAGAGACGATGGAGATCAACCGACGGGAACTGCAAAGCGATGCGGCACGGCAAGAGTGAATGCTGCTGAACGATCGCGGGCAGAATTATAAATCTCAGCGAGCGCGCTGGCCCGCCGCTGGCCGCCATCTCCTGGCCCACTTTGACGATCACCAGGTTGTGGTCTATATGGTGCAGCCAGCCGATCTCGCCGAATATGCCAGCACGCATGGGGAGTTTGGCGAAAGTGCGGCCGGGGACGATGGCATCGTGTGGTGGACGCCTTCGGTGCTGGCTGGCGCTGCAATCTGCCGCCAGCGTAAATGCTGCGAACGGGTAACGCTGCTGGCGATCACGATGGAGCGCATTTCGTTCGAGGCGATCCTCAAAAAAGCCGCCAGCGCCGATTTTGACCCGGCGGTATATCCTGACGAAAAGGCGTGGCGGCGCGCGCAGGTCGCCTCTGCGGTGCGTGTGTCCTGGCGGCCTGATTCTGAACCGGATGGCCGCGAAACATCACGATATGCCCTGCATGTCGGTCTCTTGGGGAAAGCCGCCGCGCATTTTTCCCAGGGCGGGTGGATCCGTGCCATCACGGATGCATCGACTCTGGTCGATCCGATCGGGGCGTTGACCGGCAGCGCGTTTGACGAACTGATGCTCCCCGCGCAGCGTCATTACCTGCTGGACGACACGATCGCGCGGCGCATCGGGCTGAGATAAAGCCTGCCGCCGGAGATCGTGTCTTCGCGGCGGCGTTTGTAGCGGTCAGGGCGTGCCATTGCCGTTTGCGTCGGGCGGGAGAGTGGGGAATGTGCCGGTCGAAGTGGCATTCGTGCCGGGCGGCACATCATATTCGTGCAGCATGGCCTGATAGCGCTCGCGGTAGAGGCTGGCGCGTTCCCGTTCAAGCTGCCACAGCCGGTTGATGTTATCGTGCAGCGGTTGAATGCGGTTTGCCAGATCCGTAAACTGCTGGACGTAACTCTCAAAGTCTTTATCGTGCAGCCGCCACACTTCATCATTGGAGAGCGTAAACTGTTTCCACCGTTTCTGGTCGTCGGAGCGCCAGTCGTTCCATTCCTGGCGGAAACGTTCCTCGCTCAGGCGCTGCATCTCCGCGACTTCGTTGATCCGGCGCTCCAGCCGATCGCCGATGCGGTTGAAGTCGTCGATGATGCGCTTCATTTCGCGGTGTGCTTCTGACCACACTTCAAAACGTTCGATGTTGCGCTGCATCACGTTGTCCTGCTCGCCAAAGCGTTTGACGAGCGAGTCGACTTGCAGATCGCGCTGCTGAAGTGTCAGCGTCTGCTGATCGATAAACTGTTGAATCTGCTCACGACGCTCGCGATCGCTGTTCTGCACTTCCTGGATGCGCCGTTCATTGCGCAGCGTCAGGTCTTCCAGCAGGGCAAGCTTGGGGCGGATGTTATCGATCTGCTTGCGAAGTTCGGGGGTTTCCGATTCCAGTTCAGAAATGCGGCGCGCATCCTGCCGGCGTTGTTCTTCCGCAAATGCCAGACGGCGATCCGGTTCTTCCATCTTCTTGACCAGATCGTCCAGCCGCTGGTGGAGCGTCGCCACCGACTGCTGCAAACGGTCGCGTTCGCCGCTGATGGCGGGCATTTCAGTCGTCTGGCGTTCCAGCCGGGTGATCTTTTCCGTGATCTCACGCACCGGGCGTGCGATCGCTTCCTGATTAAGCTGCAAGCGGCGTTCCGCCTCACGTTCGGCGGTCAGGCGTTTGGTCTCCGCCTGTTCGATCAACTGGCGCATTTCCCGGCGCACCTGTTCCATCAGGTCGAGTTCGCGCGTCTGAGGCACGAACTGAGCGCGCATCACGGTCTGGTCTGACTCAATCGAATTCAGGCGTTTTTGCAGCGAGTCGATAAAGTCCTGCTGCTGGGCGAGGCGTTCTTGCAGCGTGGCGATGGTCGATTTGTCCCGTCGCCGTTCTTCATCCAGCCACTCAATCATTCTCGCGGCCTGGTTAATATCCATATAGTCCCTCCGTGCAGGCCGTGGCCGAGGTGTCATCGCTGCCTGCCTGGTCAGTTTGTGCGGATTATACCACAGCGGCGCGCAGCGTTGAAATTTGAGAATATGGGTACAATAGAGCCGATCGATTGAGGTGAATATGGTCATCACACGGGAACGCCTGGAACAGAACGAAGATCGCGTGCTGGCCCCCTATGCGCTGCGCAGCGGGCAGAGCCGGGGCCGCGTTTATGTGGAAGAAATCCCGCGTTACCGGCTCGCATTCCAGCGCGACCGGGACCGGGTTGTCCATTCTGCCGCTTTTCGCCGGCTGGAATACAAAACCCAGGTGTTCGTCAACGATGCTGGCGATTATTACCGCACCCGCCTGACCCACACCCTCGAAGTGGCGCAGATTGGGCGGACGATGGCGCGGGCGCTGGCGGCTAACGAAGACCTGGTGGAAGCGATCTGCCTGGCTCATGATCTGGGGCACACGCCGTTTGGTCATGCCGGAGAGGGGGTGCTGAACGCGCTGCTGGCCGACTACGGCGGGTTTAACCACAATCACCAGAGTTATCGCGTGGTGACGGAACTTGAACGTCGCTATTCGGGCTGGCCGGGGTTAAATCTTACGATCGAGACGCTTGAGGGCATTGCCAAGCACGAGACGGAATATGATCTGAGCCAGATCACAGGGTTTAATGCCGATGAACGTGGCAGTCTGGAGGCGCAGATCGCCAATATCGCCGACGAACTGGCTTACAATGCGCACGATCTCGACGACGGGATTCAGTCAGGATTAATCGATCCTGACGCATTAAATGAATTAGAAATCTGGCGTGAGTTGTGTGACCGGCTCGACTGGCGCGGTGGAAAGCTGGACGAGATCGCACGGCATCGCTTTATCCGCGAACAGATCGGCATTCAGGTCGATGATGTGCTGGACGAAGCCACACGCCGCCTGGCGCTTTATCATCCGCAGACACCGGACGACATCAAGTGTGCGCCGGGGCAGATCATCGCCCATAGTGAACGCTTTGTGGAACTTAACCGGGCGCTCAAACGGTTTCTTTTCGCCAATATGTATCATCATTACAGCATCATGCGCATGACCAAACGCGCCGAACGCTTTATCACCGAGATTTTTTCGAGCTATGTAACGGAGCCGCGCCAGCTTCCGGCAGTGTATCAGGCCCAGCTTAAGGATAGTCCATTACAGCGCGTGGTGGCCGACTACATCGCCAGCATGACCGATCGCAGCGCGCTGCTGGAATATCGCCGCCTGGTCGATCCATTGACCGGCCCGTAACGCCCTGTACAATGTGTCCGTAAACACGTTTTGGAGCAAGAGATGTCCGGCGAGACCGTACTCAATAAACGCTATCGGCTGATCTCCCAGCATGGTTCTGGCGGGATGGCCGTGATTTATAAAGCCGTCGATGAAGCGTTGGGTCGCAATGTCGCGGTCAAAATTCTGCGCCCCAGCCTGACGGTCGATCCGTCCTTTGTCGTGCGCTTCCAGAACGAGGCGCGCAGCATCGCCAACCTGTCGCATCCCAATATCGTCACCGTGCATGACGTCGGCAGCGAGGGCCAGACTCACTATATCGTGATGGAATTTATTGAGGGGCAGGATCTCAAGAAGATCATCCGCACCCACGGCGCGCTGAATGTCAACCGCGCTTTGCTGTACGCGATCGGCATCTGCGCTGGGATCGGCTATGCACACCGCGCCGGGATCGTCCATGCCGACATCAAGCCGCAGAACATTCTGATCACCAAAGATGACATCGTGAAGATCACCGATTTTGGTATCGCGCAGGCGCTGACCGATACTCAGCCGATGCAGCGGCAGTCGGTGGTGTGGGGCAGCCCGCACTACTTCGCGCCAGAGCAGGCCAGGGGGGAGCGACCCAGCGCGGCGTCCGACGTGTATGCGATCGGGATCGTGATATTCGAGATGCTGACCGGGCGGCTGCCGTTTACGGGCGCGGATCAGCAGCAGTTGGCGATGGCGCATATCCGCGAGCGGGTGCCGCTGGCAACCGAGTTCAATCCTGGCGTGCCGGAAGCGCTGGCGAAGGTCGTCTTCAAGGTGATGAGCAAGGAACCCAAAGACCGCTACCGGATGGCGGATCAACTGGGCAACATTCTGACCAGCTTCCGCGATCAGGGCCGCGCGCAGACTGCCTATCATCAGCCGCCGATCGAGGAGGAGTCGGAACCCCGCAGCTCGGAACCCCGCAGAGCGGAGCCGCGCCTCGCGCCACCACCGCCTTCATCCCCTGCGTCTGCACCGCAGCCACCACCAACCGCGCCACCGGTATCTGCCCCCGGCCAGCAGACCGTCCCGCGCGCGCCGTCCATGCCGCCTGCGCCCATTCAACGCCCTGCCGCGCCGCCAATGGCTCCGTCGCCAGAAGCGCTGCCGACCCAGCGTTACAGTGTTGCGCCCGGCGCGCCGACTTCCGGCGGTTATGGACGGCCTGCGGTTCCTGGCAATCCGGGGTTTCCGCCTCAGCCGGGGACACCCGCCGGTCAGGATTCGCGCCTGTATCAGCCTGGCTATGCGCCCAATATGGCCCAGCGCGGAGGGGACAGTCGTCCCTTTGTCCCGGCCAATCCCTACGCGGTCACGCCGCAGGACGATGCGCCGCCCACGCTGGATGCGGTGACGATCGCGCTGGCGGTGTTCGCATTTATGGCCGTCGCGTGTCTGATCCCGCTCTATATTGCGGTGCTGCAATCGCGGCTGTAGTGCAGAAGACTCGTCTCAGTTGCCCGTCATGGAGGCGGCAAAGTCCGGCAGCGCTTCCATGACCTGATACATATCGACCAGCACCTCCGCCGCGCCGTCCTCAGGGGTTGCCATATAGATGCCGACGCCGCCGGTGGCGAACGTATCGTCCTGAACCCGCACCACTTCCTGCCCGTTGACGTAGCCCACGAACTCTGTGCCCACGACCCCGAGGGTTAGCGTGTTCATGGTTCCCGCCGGAGCAATCGCTTCATTCGGCGTCCACTGTTCCGCCCCATTGCGCAGTTCGCGCCAGACGCCGTTTTCCCGCGTCCAGATGCTGTAGCGCCCCATCCCATCGACCGCGAATACATTGTAATTGTCCTGGTCGAGATAACGAAAGACGATGCCATAACCGCTTTCTGCCGCGCTGTCCGGCTGAAGCTGCGCGACCATCTGCACGGCCTGATCGCGGTAGGCATAGACACTGCCGAATGGGGTAGCGACGGCCAGATTCGCAGTCTGGAAACTGAGGCGGTAAAAGCCGTCGGCGGTGACGCCCCTGGTAAGACCGTTCATGCTGTCCTGCGCCCAGTATTCCAGCGTTGTATCTTCACTGTCAAAACTGCTGGCAAAAAAGGGTTCGACTTGATCGCCGGTCATGCTCTCGGCGAAGATCAATGAGTCGGGGGTTGTTGGGGCAGCGGCACGGTTGTTCTGGCGCGAAACGATACCGATGATGCCGAACACCACAACGATCATCAATCCGGCCACCAGCAGGAACAACGGCGATTGAGGGTTGGGACGCTGAAGCATGGGAAATCGGCTGGTGGCTGGCAGCACCGTCGTCGGCGCGTCTTCCGTCAGGGCGCTTTCTAACATGCCGCGTGTAGGGACCATTGGCCGTGTCGTCGTGCCGAGTCTTTCAGGGAGTTTACCCATAAACGCGGCTTTGAGCGCAGCGGAAAACTGCGCGGCGGTCTGAAAGCGATCTTCCGGCATTTTTGCCAGCGCCTTGCGCACTACCGCGTTCAACGGGAGATTGTCAAACGGCAGCGGAGGGATCGGCGCATTGAGGTGCTTGATCAGCACGGATACGGTTCCATCGTCGCCAAATGGCGCCCGACCCGCCAGCATCTCATAAAGGATCACGCCCAGCGAATACAGATCGGCCCGCGCGTCAAGGGGTTCGCCTGTCGCCTGTTCGGGCGACATATACGTCGGTGTGCCGACGGTAAAGCCTTCCTGTGTCAGCCCGCTGGATTGCGCGATGCGCGCGATCCCGAAATCAGTCAGCACAGCCTGGCCGCCGGGGTTGATCAGGATATTGGCCGGTTTTACATCGCGGTGGATCATGCCACGTTCATGGGCGTAGCCGAGCGCATCCGTCAGATTGAGCATGATACGCTGAACTTCGTCATGAGGGAGGGGCTGGCCCGCCTCCGCCGCCACTTGCAGATGTTCCTTCAGGGTGGGGCCGTCAATAAACGACATAACCATGAAGTAAGAACACTGGTCGCCGCGCGTGATGGAGCTGAAATCGTATACCTGGACAATGTTAGGATGATTCAACTGCGCGACCAGGCGCGCCTCCCGCTCGAAACGCTCCTGAAACAGCATATCGTCGGCCAGATGTTCGTGCAGCACCTTAATCGCCACGGTGCGGCCCAGGTTAATATCCTGCGCCTTATAAACGCGCGCCATACCCCCCGATCCCAGCCGGGCCTCGATCTGATAGCGACCTGCGGTCAATTGCTGAAAATCGTGCGTAAAGTCGCTCATCACTATGCCTTCATGTCATATTCCTGGAGGAGTATGGGTCAAAATGCTTACGAACTGCTTTCATTATAGCCTGTGCCGGCTGCCGTCACCTGAACACTTCCTTAAGAGGAATGCCGAAGTCAGGCCCGGTCGTCCATATCCAACAGGTTGTGTATGACCCTTAACCCTACTTACAGGACTCTTACCGACCCGCGGCTTAAGCGGCAAGCGCAGATTCTGAAAATCACTATACTGGCTCTATGATCGACGCTGCCCAACACAGCAGGGGCACACAGGATGAAGACACGGCTGATCACCAGAACCGAACGCCTCAGCATAATTGAACGCCTTCTGGTCGAAAACACTGGCGGTCTGCGTGCCGTGGAGATCGCGCGCGCGGTGGGTGTCGATCGGCGGACGGTCTATCGTGATCTGGCCGTGCTGACGGGAGCAGGTCAGCCGGTTTACCAGCGGCACGGACGTTTCTTCATCGACCGCGACACGTATCTCTCTACCATGCGCCTGGGTCTGCACGAGGCGATGACGCTCTTTCTGGCGATGCGGCTGCTGACCCATCACGCCGAACAGGCCAACCCGCACCTGTTGGGGATGCTCAAGAAGCTCAGTGCGGTGCTGCCCGATCTGCCCGCCTCACACATCGATTTTGTGGCCGAGCTGGTGCGGCTGCGGCAGAGCGATCGGGAATTTCTGGCGGTGCTGGAGACGATTATGCGCGCCTGGGGGGAACGGCGGCTGGTCGAGATCTGGCCGCACGGATCGGGCAATCCGGACTCGCCGCGAGAATTTGCCACGTACTTCATTGAGATTGCGCCCGGCGGCGGCATTTATGCGATCGGTTACGATCTGCATCTGCGCCGTGTCCAGTCCTATCGCATTCGCCGGATCAAGCGTGCGCGCCTTCTGCGCACCACCTATAACGTTCCGCTGCACTTCAACCCGCGCCGTTACTTGTTAAATGGTTGGGAAATGGCCGGCAGCGAGGACGATTCGTCAGAGGTCGAACTGCTTTTTACGCAGGAAGCCACGCCCGTGGTTCAGCGTGGGATATGGCATCCGTCTCAGCGACTTGAGTTGATCGACGGTGGGCGTTGTCGTCTCAGGCTGCGGCTGGGCGATCCTGGTGAGGCATTGCCGTGGATTCGGTCGTGGGGTTCACAGGTCGAAGTCGTCGCGCCTGCCAGCCTACGGGAAAAGCTGGCGTCAGAAGCAGCGCAGACTGCCGCGATCTATCGTGCTGGAGCTTGAGGCGACGGCCGCCACACGGCCACAAAATCCTGTATTGTGAATCAAAAAGCCGCCCATACAGGACGGCTTTTGATGTTAAACTGCCTTTTGCTTAGAACTGCGGTGTGCTTTCTGGCGTCATTTCACCCATCGGCAGTTCCGGGAGCGGGGTGGTCTCTGTCGGTTCGCCTAATGGCAGGGTCTCTTCAAATCCAAGCGGCGCTCCGATGGCTGTCCCCGTTTTGTCCAGGTTGGCGAACGCGCCGAATACGGGCCGCTCCGTGCCATCCAGCGCCAGCAGACTACCATAACACGCATCGACCGATACCGCGCACCCATTCAGATTATCGAGAAACATCGGGCCGACGAAACCCAGTTCCTGACCGATCTCGAAGGCGCGCGGTACGTAGATGGCCTGCTCTGCCAGGCTGGTATAAGTGTAGAAGATGTTGGTGGCAGCGGGTTCGCCGGTGTCTTCACTTGTCCCCCAGCCGAATTTCGTCACCCAGATCGGCGTGGCGGCATCGCCGTTGCTCTCCATGATCTCGCGCACGGCCAGCAAATTCTCATAGAAGTAAAAGCTGCTGTCCTCATAGTGTGTCTCCACACCGATCGGCTGCTGGCAGCAGCGCGCGTCGGGGGGATTGGCCCAGCCAAGCGGATGCGCGCCGATCGCGTCCGTGATATCTGCGCCACCGCTGGCATACAGATTTTGCAGGAACGCGCGGTCGTTAATCGCGTTGATGCCATCATTGAACCCGGTCGGGGCCAGCCCGGCGCTGACCACCGTCGCCAGCGGATCGGCCTGCTTGATCGCGTCGTAGGCGATCCGCAGCATGTCCGCGTAGCTCACGCGGCACATAAAGCGGCTGGTTCCCTCACCGCAGCTCCAGTTGCGGCGGATGTTCGGCTCATCCCAGATTTCGTATGCGTCTACACGACCCGCGTAGCGCCCAGCCACGGCAGAGACAAACGTCCCAAACGTCGTGAGATCGTCGGGCGGCCCGTTTTCACCGGTCACGCTGCGCGCCCAATCCGGCGCGTTGGTCAGCGTCAGCAGCACATTGACGTTATTGGCCTCCAGCGTATCGACGATCAGATCGAGGCTGTCGAACACGATCTGGCCCTGCACCAGTTCGAGTTCACCCCAATCGACCTTTACCTTGACCCAGTTCACGCCAAGCTGAACAGCCTGGCCGACAAACCCCGCCACCGCC
>Ga0224723_1002482_pt1 | contig 10166 bp, 10 predicted proteins | sample Balambano_FR2_Me_FD_161647 | JGI IMG/M metagenome (GOLD analysis project Ga0224723, IMG submission 161647) | Freshwater sediment microbial communities from Lake Towuti, South Sulawesi, Indonesia - Balambano_FR2_MetaG | ecosystem: Environmental > Aquatic > Freshwater > Lake > Sediment | place... | reverse complement strand
ATTTCGCAATACAGGCATGTATGAAGCGAGGAAATCGGGCTATCGCGTTGAAGTGATTGAGCAGGGGTTCTGGAACCGCGATTCGCAGATTGTGTATCAGTCCCAGACGCTGATGCAGATTTGTCCGCTGGCGCAGGGTCAGGGAAATCCTGTGCGGCTCAGCTCACAGTTTGACTGGGATTCCCAAACCGAGATCCTGACCGATGAAGCGGGTCGATCGCAGCCAATCGATTGGCGCAACGCAGAAGCAATTTTGCAGCAAACGCTCACCCAGGCAGGATTTCGATCGCTCGATCCGCTTGAGCTAAGAGGAATGGTGCGAATGATAGGCTGGCAAGGCAGAGATCCTGGATCAGCAGTCGCTGCAGTCACGATCGTGCGAGAAGATTACGACGGCAAATATGAATTCGATCGCACTCGTCCCATCACCGAATGGATCGCCCCTGCCGAAATTCCCCCATGCAGCAATCCAGCTTCCCAAAACTAAAACCCCATCCCCCCGCTCCCCGCTCTCATCGCCGCCAGGAACCCGTCTTCCGCTCCTTCCGATCGTCTTTCTCTTTTTTGTTAAAACTTCTGTTAAATTCCTTCTTCCCTGAGCGGCTAAACGAATCCTCTGGTTCTTTTTCGACTGCCCATTCTTCCTCGCTGATCCAGGTGGCAACCGATCGCAGCAAGGGGGGAACTTCGGTTCCGTGGGGAAATTCGAGAATTGTTTCGCTTAAGCCGAGATAGCCCGATTCGCTGAACGAAAGCAGCATCCGCTGGACGGCAAACCAGACTTCTGCTTCATACTCCCAGTTGCCGCCAAATGGACATCTGCCCGCGATCGATTTCAGTGCCCAGAAATAGCTGTTTCGCACAACTGAGCCGTTCTTTTTGTATTGGGGCAAATCGTCCTGGTGAATCAACAAAACTTCATTGTCAATTTTGGCTCTCACGCGCCCTGCCTCTTGATGTGACATAGAATTAGAGCTTTCATGGTAACAATCTCACAATATCAATCGAGGTGTGGGAATTGAAACGGCGCTCGCTTCAAATCTGGCTGCGGTGGTTCTTGATCGGCGTGGTAGTTCTGGGAATTGGCTTTCGGTTCTTAAATCTCGATCGCAAAATTCTCTGGCACGACGAGGTTTACACTTCGATGCGAGCGTCAGGCTTTACGCGCTACGAGATTGACAACAGCCTGTTTCGCGATCGGTTTATTCCCGCCCCGAATTTGCAGTGGTATCAGCAGCCAAAATTGGGCAGCACCTTTGCCGACACGATTTATTCTCTGGCGATCGAAGACCCGCAGCACCCGCCGCTCTACTTTGTAGCAGCACGATTTTGGATGAAACTATTTGGCAGTTCGATTACAACAACTCGCCTGCTGCCTGTGCTGCTGAGCCTGCCTGCCCTCGTCATGATGTACTGGCTGGCGATCGAGCTGTTTGGCTCTCGGCTGACCGCACTCGTGGCGACGGCGCTGCTGGCACTTTCGCCTTTTGATATTCTGTTTGCTCAAACCAATCGACAATACAGTTTGCTCACTACGGCGGTAATTGGCAGTAGCTGGCTGTTACTGCGAGCAATTCGATTGCCGACTTGGTGGAACTGGGGGCTATATATGTTTAGTCTGGCGATCGGGCTGTATACCCATCCTTTTTTCGCGCTCACGATCGTCGCCCACGGGGTCTATGTTCTGCTGATCAATCTGCAAATCCAGGAAAAACCTGTTCAAACCGAGTCTGCCAACCCTGAAGGAAAATCAGCGGTTCCTCGGCGATCGCTAAAGCTGAATCTGTCAGGCAGAAAAACGGCTCCCCGTCAGCTTGGGTTTGGCAATCTGCGCCTTTATTTACAGTTTGGCATGGCAGTTCTGGAGGCGTTGATTCTCTACAGTCCCTGGATTGCGGTGATGTACTTCAACCGCCAGCGGGCACTCGCCACGACCGATTGGGCAAGAGTGCAGACCGATTTGGGATATTTGCTGAAGCTGTGGACGCTTAGCTTTACATCACTGTTTGTCGATCTCGACTTTGGGTTCAACAATCCGCTAACCTATCTGGTGCGGCTTCCGTTCCTGCTGCTGTTTTTTGGCGGCATTGTGCTGCTTTGTCGATCGACCCCGCGCAAGACCTGGCTATTTGTGCTGCTTAATTTCCTGGTGCCGTTTTTGCTGCTGGTGGCGGCGGATCTGTCTTTGGGTGGCAAGCGATCGGCAGTGAGTCGATATCTCATCTCTTCCTATCCGGCAGTTCAACTGGCAGTGGCTTATTTGTTTGGCGCTGCGCTCATGAGCAAGCCTGCTTTCTGGCAAAAAACATTGGGCCGATCGACCCAGTTTGCCGATCGTCTAACGCAGGTTTTGGGAAGGCGATCGATCTGGGTGGGCTTGCTAGTGGCGACAATTGTCGCCAGTTTCATTTCTTGCAGCCTCAGCGCGATGGCGGATACCTGGTGGAGCAAGGATTTAAGCTACTCAAACGCAGAAGTTGCCCGGATTTTGAATCGAGAAGCAGAAACCACCAATCCAGTTCTGGTCAGCGACATTGGCGACGACTACACCAACACAGGCGATCTCATCTCGCTCAGCTTTGAACTTATAGACAAAGTGCGGCTCTACACCGTCAGCTCAACTCCCAATCTTGACCCGATCGCCCCAGAACCGAATGTTATTTTCTTCCGTCCATCCCAAAAACTACGAGCGGCGGTCGAGCAAAAAGGCTGGGCACTGCAATCTTTCTTTCGAGACGGTAGACTCTGGCAGCTCAAGCGGTAAGCAAGCCCTGAAGTTTGTTTCGGCATTCCCTACCCGGTTATCAATCCTCAATCGCACTAAACTAGATCAAGAATTGCCGATCGGTGTCATTCGATCGAAAGAATTCTTCTTTTTCCTTACCTTGTTTTTTAAGCCATGTATACCGTTCCGACTCCGGCTGACAATCTAGCAGCCCTCGATAATAAACTTTCAAATCGCTACATTGAGCTTGATCCGGCAGGATATTTCATCATCTATATCGATCGTGAAGCCGAGCTAATCTGCGCCAAGCACTATACCAACACCATTAACGACAAAGGCTTAGCCTGCGACCCCGAAACCGGAGAACCGCTGCCCTGCAATGTGAAAGTGGAGCGCACCCACACCGTTTTATTCACTGGCAGAACCGCAAAAGAACTTTGCATCAAAATTTTTGAAGAAACAAAACCTGCGCCGATTACCTACCTGGATCACGCTGCCTATCTGGGACGCGAATTTGTTCGGGCAGAAACTGCACTCCTCAGCGGACAAGAATACATCCAGGACTAAGCCAACCCAGCCATCCCCTCTCCTTATCCCCTCATCTCCCCCTTCTCAATTGTTAGGATTAAACCAGAAGCATTAGGACACCCCGCCATGCCCAGCCCACTCTATAGCCCGGAAGATGCGCAGCAAATTTTGCATCTGGCGATCGTGCGTCAGGTCGAAGCCGGAGACGTTACCCGCGAACAGCTCCTTGAAGTTGCGGCAGAACTCAACATTTCTCCAGGCGAACTGGCAGCAGCAGAGCGAGAATGGATGACCCAGCGCGGAGAAGCGATCGATCGAGCCGCATTCGATCGGCATCGGCAGCAGCAGTTTCGGCATCGGTTTGGGCGGTTTTTGATTGTCAGCTCGTTTCTGGTGGTGCTCAATTTCCTGACGGCAGGTACGGTGGGCTGGTCGCTCTATATTCTGTTTCCCTGGGGGCTGGGTGTTGCCCTTGAGGGATGGAAAACGTTTCAGCTTCAGGGGGAATCCTACGAAGGCGCGTTCAAACGATGGCAGCAAAAACGCAGACTTAAAACATCTGTCACTCGCTTGCTCGATCGTTGGCTGAGCGCATAAGAAAAAACTTCTGCTTTCTCTTCTCGTGCAGCAATTTTCTCCTGCTAAACGTCGCTGTGTGCTGATTTGTCAGCATCGTTCCTGTGCGCGCCAGGGTTCAGCCGAGGTGCTATCTGCCTTTCAAGCTACTGTTCCACCTGGTGTGGTGGCGACCGGGAGTGACTGTATGGGACAATGTGCCTCTGGTCCCACCGTGCGAATCATGCCTGAAGGAGACTGGTATTGCCGCATTCAGCAATCGGATGTGGAAACGATCGTCAAAGAGCATCTGGAAGGCGATCGCCCCGTGAGAACCCTGCTGCACCCTCGCTTTCACCCGCGAGATGAGGAATCGGACGAGAAATAGTCATCAGCCGAGCGTGCTGTTGCGGGTTTGCCATGCCAGCTCTAATAGCGCAACCCACCGTTTTTGAACCTGCTTTGGTGTGCAGTGCAACGCTTTGGCAATCTCCTGATCGCTGCGCTTCTGGGTTTTAAGCTGAAGAAGCTGCTGTTGTTCTGGGGAAAGCTGCTGCAAAAAACCCTCCCACTGTTGAAGCGGCATTCCCAGATTCTGGTCGAGGTCTGCGCCGAGCCACTGATGCACCAACTGCCAGCGATGCGATCGGGCAAACTTCTCAACGTGATACTTAAATCGCTGCTGCAAGTAATCGCGCTGACGCGGTGAAAGGTTGAGGATTTCGTCAATTTCCGGTGCAGAGAGATCTTGAAGCTTCAGGGTGAGATAGTCGATGCAGTCGGGCTGCCCCTGGGCTTCCAGATAGGTAATGAGTTCAGCAACCACGCGATCGCGCAACACAAAATCGGTTGGGTCGGTGATTTCTGCCACCATTTGTTCTCGCACCTGCTGTGCCAGCGGCGATCGGCTATGCTGTTCGGCTTCTTCGGTTTTTGCGCTCTCGATCGCCATTTCTAGATCGATCGCGGTTTCAGGCGGCTGGCGGTGAGCAAAGCCCTGAGCACGCAGCACAATCAACTGCTGGGTACGCCGTCCCGGAAGGGCAATTCTGCGCTTGGCATAGTGTTCGGTGAATGCCATGTACTCTGCCAGCTCTAGTCGGGTGCGAGGAGAATAATCTTCCGGCAGATGATTCTCACGTCGAAAGGCTTTGAGAACTTCGATGTAAAATCCCTGCAAAAAGTCTTCGATCAAGCTGTAGCGGGCACTGAACCCCATCTGCGTCTGGGTTGCCACAATATGACGGTAGACCATCGTACTGAGATGGCTGTGCAGCTCGACTCGACCCCGCTTAGAACCCAGCTTGTAGTAGCTCAAGCATTTTTTCAGCCGATGCTGTGCCAGCGTCATCAGCCAGGATTGCCGTTGTCCAGAACTGCGAATGCGATCGCTTTTGTCGCAAATCCGCTCAACTTCAGTGAGGATGCGATCGATCAGGATGCGGATCGAAGGTAGCTTAGAGCTTGCCTCAGTTTCAAACTCGGTTAGTAACTTTGCTGTCAATTCTTCCCGGAGCAGCAGATCAGCAGGTGAATATTCAAGAGTAGGACTATCAATAACTGGGTCGGGGGCGACCCCGGCAGGAAAACCAGCGGATGTGTTTTCCACTGATAGATCAGGTGATGGACTTGCAGATGAGGGGTGATTGGGGATCACACAAAAAAACTCATCCGCCGTACTCAGGGAACGGGAGGAATTCGCAGATTCAGGATTCATAGATGTCTTGCAGGTGATGCACAACGACAACATCGCAGATTGGTCAGTGCTGGAGTTCCAGAATTTTGAGATTCACGACTCTAACTCTTAGAACTCAAAACTGCCTGAGATGTTTCTGCCCAGTTGCGGATGTCTACATCTAAAATTCGAGAAACTCCGGCTCATGCCGATCTCCAGCAGCCACTTTTTTTTGTGGTTTCCGGATAGAGACAGATTCAGTTGCGTATGCCGTAATCTACTGCATTGACGGCAAATTTTGCGATCGGCTAAAAATACTGCTGAAATCCTCTTTCTGTAAATATCTGCTTAATATCTGCGTCAACCCCTGGGTCGACTGCTATGCTCTAGTCCCGGCTCAGGCGATCGATCTTCATTGACAGCGTTGCGAGGACGGTTTAACAACTGGCTCACCTGCTGTAACAAAAAATTTTTGGAATGTCTAGGAAAGCTGGATTTCCAGATCTGCGACTGCTTCCCATCCCAATCCCTTCCGAACGACCGTGGGTTCTGCCTGGGTCAGGTCGAGAATCGTGGATACCTGCGAGCGGATCGGAGACTGGTCATCAATGATGATGTCAACTCGCTTATCAAGCTGATCAAACAGTTCAGCCGGGTCGATCAACTGATCTTCTGCATGAACTACAGTCGGCGCAGAGGTTGAAATAATGGGATTTCCCAGGCTTTGCAGCAGTGCCTGACAAATTTCATGGTTCGGAACCCGAATGCCAGTCGTTTTGCGCTTTGGGTCTTGCACTAGTCGCGGCACCAGCTTGGTAGCAGGCAGCAGAAAAGTATAGGGTCCGGGAATTAGATGACGGATTAGGCGGTAAGCAGCATCGCTCACGATCGCATACTGAGCAATATTCGAGAGCGAAGGGCAGAGAAAGGTAAGGGGCTTGTCGTTTGAGAGTTGTTTCAGCTTTCGCACCCGCTCGATCGCCGATTTTGCATTGAGGTCACAGCCGATCGCATACACTGTATCAGTGGGATAGAGGACAACAGCCCCGTCGCGCAACGCATCGCGAATTTTCTCAACCCGTCGCATCTGCGGGGTTTCTGAATGCAATTTATAAATGGTTGCCATCGGAACTCCTGAATCTCCTCACACTGCTTGCTCCATTCTGCCTTATGACGAAACTAGCTTATTTTGATTGCCCCACGGGTTTGTCGGGGGATATGTGCCTGGGCGCACTGGTTCATGCGGGCGTTCCCCTGAGTTACTTGATTGAAACCCTTGCAAAACTGGGGATCTCAAACGAATACAAGCTCTGGGCAGAGCGGGTGCAGCGCAACGGGCAGCAGGCAACCAAAGTGTTTGTGGAACTGGCTTCCAATTCTGATTTCACTTCCAGGGATCAGTCCAGCTATTTAGCACAGCAGGCTGAAGCGCATTCTCACGGGCACGATCGCCACTCCCACCACGACTTCACCCCCGCTCACCACTATGCCCACAGTCACGATCATCCCAGCCATCACCCCACAGAGCGCAATTTACCCGATATTGAGGCTTTGATTCGATCGGCTCAGTTGCCGCCCCGCATTGAAGCCTGGAGTCTGGCAGTGTTTCGTCGGCTGGCTGAAGCAGAAGCAGCCGTGCATGGAATTCCGCCAGAAGCCGTTCACTTTCATGAAGTTGGGGCGACTGATGCGATCGTTGATATTGTGGGAACCTGCGCCGGACTGGACTGGCTGGGAGTAGAAAAGATTTATTGCGCTGCCTTGCCGATCGGAGGAGGCACAGTTCGGGCGGCTCACGGTCGTTTGCCCGTTCCGGCTCCGGCAGTGTTAAAGCTGTGGGAAATGCGGCAGGTTCCGGTCTACAGCAACGGGATCAACCGGGAACTGGTGACACCCACTGGCGCAGCCCTGGTGACAATATTGGCGGATCAATTTGGCGCGCCGCCACCGATGACGCTGCAAAAAGTGGGGTTGGGTGCGGGGTCAATCAATCTTGCGATCCCCAATATCTTGCGGTTGTGGATCGGAACTGAAGACGACTTGCCAGAATCACACCAGACTAATTACTCTCAAAGGCACAGTGAAGCGATCGGTCAACAAGAAACCGTCACAGTGTTAGAAACTCAGATTGATGATCTCAATCCTCAGGCGATTGGCTACGTGATCGATAAGCTGCTGCAGGCAGGCGCACTGGATGTGTTTACCCAGCCTGCAAGCATGAAAAAGTCGCGTCCGGGACTGTTACTGACTATCATTTGCCGTCCAGAACAAACTGAAACCTGTGAAGCGATTGTGTTCCAGGAAACAACAACTCTGGGAATTCGGCGATCCCAGCAGGCAAGAACGGCTTTATATCGAGAAATTCAGATAGTGCAAACGCGCTATGGGGCAGTTCGCGTCAAAGTTGCGCGGCGATCGCAGGCAGGAGCGATTTTGAATGTGCAGCCAGAGTATGAAGATTGCGCTGAAATTGCTCAAAGAATCCAGCAGCCCTGGCGAGAAGTTCATCGAGCTGCGATCGCAGGGTGGTATGATAAATGCCCTGAACCTGCTGATGTAGAAACTAATGGATTGACTAAAGCTGTCTGAGCTAAAGCAAATGAGCTAGAGCAGCGAACGCAGACGAGAACGACTTTTAACCTGCTTACAAAGTCTAAGCTCTGTACCCGACTGATTCCAGTTCACCTGGTCAAATATCTGGTGCAGGATGTAAAGTCCGCGACCGCACTCGTCAAATTCACTAATGTTGTACTGGTTAAAGTCTGAGCCGCCGCAGCAGCAATCTGGAACAAACCCAGTGCCCTGATCAGAAATCACCCACCAGTACTGATCTTCCAGCACAAAAAACTCAACCAAAATAATTTTGCTGGGATCAAGATTGTTGCCGTGCTTTGCGGCATTCACCAGGGCTTCCTGCAATCCCAGACGCAGCTCTGGCTGCCACTTCGAAGGTACATCTGCCAGCAGTAAATCAAGAATCGGGCACAGATGAAGAGTAGAGGCAAAGCTTACCGTACCCCACTTGCGACCGCTTGGACGCGGTGAGATGGAAATCACTGAAAAACCCTCTCAGCTTTCAAGTGGACGATCTGCACTGCTTCGCGGTACGCAAACACCTTGCGACCCAAAAGCCTATCAGAGTCAGCCATTGCACATCCTGGGAAAGTCATCGAAGACATACAACAGCACTTGAGATTCGATTTGAGATTTAACTCAGTACATTTAACTCAATACTTAGAGTTAATACTTAAAGCTATCCCACCGCGTAATACGGCTAAGATACTTCGATTGCACTAAGCCTATCCTATCACAGCCCGATTGCCTTTCCGAAAAAACACCTCGGTGGCTCATCACCATTTAGAGAACTGATCAGCCTAAAGAGGGGTGGTGTGTTTGTGTAAATTTGTTTTACTACAGGTGCTTGCATGATTTGCTATTGCAAAACAAAATTTACAAGGACATAAATTTTGATCCCCAGAAGAATATGTTGGGAAAGTTGGGAACTAGGTTAAAAAAAGGTATGTAATTTTTCGATGAAATCTCCGTGGAACCACTAGCTTCTTAAAAAGAAAGGTGGCAAGCTGGTCTCATAGCAGGGGGGCTTCAGATTAAGTTCAACTTAAGCGTATAAAGATGTTGAAGGGTAGATGCGTTGACCCCTGGGAAAGGTAAGTTCGGTGTTTATTGGCTATCTTTCGGTAAGTACAGGTAAGTATTTTGACTGCATCAACCCGACAAACAAAGTTATTCTCCTATTGATTAGCAAAGTGGTGAGCGTGATGTGGAGGGGAAGCTCCAGATGAGCCAGGTAAAACTACTGAATGTTGATATTGATAATTTATCGATGACGGAGCTGCTTGAGAAGTTAAACCGGGGCACCGTATTTACCCCTAATGTTGACCATCTTGTAAAACTGCAAGCCGATCGTGAATTTTTCGACGCTTACCAGAGTGCAGATTTTCGCACTTGTGACAGTAAGATTTTATACTATGCTTCCAAGCTCCTGGGTTGCCCGATTAAGGAAAAGGTTTCTGGGTCTGATCTTTTCCCTGCCTTTTGCGAGTACCACAAGCACAGCGAGGGTGTCGAAATCTTTCTGCTAGGCGCAAGAGAGGGTGTTGCCGCTGAAGCGCAGCGTCGCATCAATGCAAAGGTTGGCAGGCGCATCGTTACGGGAATCAATTCTCCTTCTTTTGGGTTTGAGAAAAACGAAGAAGAATGCGAGCGGATTATCGAACTTGTCAATCGGTCTGAAGCAACTGTTCTCGCCGTTGGAGTCGGTGCGCCAAAGCAAGAGAAGTTTATCCACAAGTACAAACACCGCTTTAAGCACGTCAAAATTTTTATGGCGATCGGTGCAACGATCGATTTTGAAGCCGGAAACGTGCTGCGAGCACCTAAATGGGTTAGCGAGATGGGCTTAGAGTGGCTTTATCGCCTGTTGTCCGAGCCCCGCCGTCTCTGGAGACGCTATCTGGTGGAGGGTCCTGCCTTCTTCTGGCTTGCTTTTCTACAGATGTGCCACCTCTACAAAGACCCCTTCAAAACAGAAGACACTAAAGCTTCGACTGCAACCCGGATCATTGCTTGAGCTTCATCTTGTGGGCAGCCTTTCTAAGAGAGTGTTTTAAAAGTCGCCGATGCGACCTGAACCGCCCCCTAAATCCCCCATGAATGGGGGAC
>Ga0224723_1002481_pt1 | contig 10170 bp, 6 predicted proteins | sample Balambano_FR2_Me_FD_161647 | JGI IMG/M metagenome (GOLD analysis project Ga0224723, IMG submission 161647) | Freshwater sediment microbial communities from Lake Towuti, South Sulawesi, Indonesia - Balambano_FR2_MetaG | ecosystem: Environmental > Aquatic > Freshwater > Lake > Sediment | place... | reverse complement strand
TCGTCGCGCTGATTTTCGGCGTGGTGTACGCGATCCTGCTGGCGCAAAATGCCAGCATGACGCTGCCTTCGCTGACGGCGCAGTTCAACAAGGCGAGTTATCAAACGGTGTGGGCGCTGATCGACGGCAATTTTCGCACGGGGAATTTTGGGTCAGTGCTGGATCATCTCGACCCGGCGCGGGCGAATGATGTCTTGGGCAATGCGGCGGTGATTCCGGGCGTGGTGCGCTTGATCGTCGCGGCGGCACTTGGCGCATGGGTATACGCGCGCACGCGGTGTTTCGATGACAAAGGATTGCTCGCGTTCGCGGCGATCACGCTGTTGATCTTCTTTTTACAGGCGCAGGGTTGGAGTCCGCAGTGGATGGCACAGATCGCGCCGTTGATCCTGCTGTGTTTCCCAACGCGCGATGGCGCGCTGATCGTGGTGCTGCTGAGCGTACTGACGTTCGTCGAATATCCGTTCCTGTTCATCCGCACGGGCGATTCTGGCGGGGCAATTGCTGGCGCGTTGGTGACGCCGTTTGCGCTGGTCGTGGTTTTGCGTACCCTGATTCTGGTCGGGGTATGCGTCGCGTTGTATCGACGGCTGCGGCAAGCCCCGGTAAGGTTGTCATGACGACTCAGGTTCTGCCCCGTCCCACAGACCCCCGCCCTGTATTCGTGCAGAAGGAGAAACGTCGTTCGCGGCGATCATGGGTCGTGTTTTTCGTCTTGACGCTGCTGGTCTCATATGCAATGGTGCGGTGGGTGCAGGCGCCCGCTTACACCGACGCGCATTATCACACTAACGCGGCGACGCGCGTAGCGGCGGGGCAGGGGCTGACCGAGCTGTATCTGTGGACGTATCTTGGTGCGCCGGATGCGCTGCCAGCAAGCGGCGTGTTTCCATCGCATTTGTACTGGATGCCGCTCACATCGCTGATCGCGGGGGCAGGAATGCGCGTTTTCGGGATCGATTACGCGGGGGCGCAAACGCCGAATGTGCTGTTGGTGGCAATCATGGCGGGGATTGGGTACTGGCTCGGCTGGCGGTTGGGTGGGTCGCGCCGTCATGCGTGGATGGCGGGGTTAATCACGTTGAGCGGCGGATTTTTCGCGCGCTACTGGGGCGTGATCGATACCTTCGCGCCCTATGCGGTCGCTGGCGCGGGATGCCTGGCGCTGATGGGACTAGGCAGTACGACACCACAGGCGCAGATCAATGCACATGACGCGGAAATGCACCGACGCGCGCGCATTCAACCTTGGGTATGGTGGATGGCGGGGATAGGTGCCGGGTTGGGACATTTGACGCGCGCCGATGGGCTGCTGCTGCTGCTCGTCGGTGTGTGGGTGATCGTTGGAAAACGAGAAAAGCACAACGCGCACGCACGCAGGCGACAAGGCACAACACTATTATGCTTATTGGCAGGTTATCTGCTGGTGATGGGCGGCTGGTTCGCGCGTAATCTGCATGAGGTCGGCGTGATACTGCCGACGGGTGGCGTGGGGGCGATCTGGTATCGCAGCTACGACGATCTGTTTCGGTATCCGCCCGTGAATACGCCGGATATGGCATTCAGCGATGGCGGGCGCGCGTGGTTGTCGGCACGGTGGGAAGCCTTGAGCAACAACCTGGCGACGTTCGTCGCGGTCGAAGGTATGATCGTGCTGACGCCGCTCATGCTGATCGGGCTGCTGGTGCGGCGGCACGATCCGTTTTTGCGCCCGTTCCTATGGTATGTCTTTGGTTTGCATATTGTGTTCACGCTGGTCTTTCCATTTCCGGGTTATCGCGGCGGCTTGCTGCATTCGGCGGTGGCGCTGCTGCCGTGCTGGGCGGCGCTGGGCGTGGTCGGTCTGGATGATGTGATCGGCTGGTTTGGCAAACGACGGCGGTGGAATACCCGCGCGGCGCGGTCGGTGTTTTCGACGGCGCTGCTCGTGTACGTTGTTGGGCTGAGCCTATGGATTGGCACTCGTGGACGGGTCGAAACCGGAGACCCCCCGGTGTTGTATACGCGCCTGGAAGCGCTGCTGCCCGATGATGCGCGCGTAATGATCAATGATCCGGCGGCACTGTACGGTTATACCGGGTTGGGTGGGGTGGTCGTGCCGAACGAAGCGCCACACGTGATCGCGGTGGTCGCGGCGCGCTACGCCATCCAGTATGTGGTGATTGAACCGGCGGGCGTTCCCGCGCGGATGCGGTCGATCCTGGAGGATCCGCCGTCGTTCTTGCGCGAGATCGGGCGAATTGGGGATGCGGTGGTTTATGCGCTGGATGAGTAGCGCGATCTGGATCGCTGCCGCCGTCGCGCTGACCGGGCTGTATGTGCTGTCGGCGGGGGGCGGATTTCCGCTCGATGACAGTTGGATTCATCAGACTTACGGGCGCAATCTGGGTACGTTGGGCGAATTTGCGTTTTATCCCGGCACGCCGAGCGCGGCGAGTACGTCGCCGCTCTACACGGTGATCCTGGCGGCGGGTTACGCGCTGCGGATCGATTATCGGCTGTGGACACACGGCGTTGGCGCGGCGGCGCTGGCGGCGCTGACGATGATCGCGGTATGGATAGCGACGCGGCTGACGACGCACCGTTGGATAACGTGGGCAGTCGGGGCGGCGCTGGTCAGCGCGTGGCATTTGATCTGGGCGGCGGCGAGCGGGATGGAAACGGCGGTGTTCGCTGCGCTGGCATTGGGGATGATCGGCTATACCGGGCTGAAAGACAGGCTTGTCGATACGCCGATCCGTTACGGTGCAGGGTTTGGCGTGCTGAGCGGGTTGACGGTACTGGCGCGACCGGAAGGGATGCTGATCGCCGTGTTATGCGGCGCGGCGCTCGTGTTATCAAACGCACACAGGCGTCAACGCGCAGTCGCTTTGTTGTTGATAGCGGCGGGAGTGGCGTTTGGGCTGGTGGTCGCGCCGTATGTGATCAACAATGTGAGCGTGACGGGCGGTCTGCTGCCAAACACAGCCGGCGCGAAGCGAGCGCAAGCGGCGGCGCTGTTCGCGCTGCCGTATACCGAGCGCCTGGCACGGCTGATCATACCCCTTTTGGCGGGCGGGCAGGTGATGCTGATACCGGGCATCATCGCGTTCGTGGCGAAGACGTTTACACGCTGGCAAGCATCAAGATGGCTGCTGATCGCATGGGGGGGTGGGCTGATCGCGCTTTACGCGGCTTATCTTCCGCTCGATATTCAGCATGGACGTTATGTTATCCCTGCGCTTCCCGCGTTGATCGTGATGGGCGTGATCGGTACGGGAGAATTATGGGAATGGGTGAAGCCGCGCCGCAATCCAGCGGTGCGGGCGATGGTTCGGGCGCTGATCATCAGCGCGGCGGTCTTGTTTGTGCTGTTCGCGCTGACATTGGGACGCGCGGCGTATGTACAGGATGTGCAAATCATCGATGGGGATATGGTCGCGGCGGCGGTGTGGATCAACGCGAATATCCCGACGGATGAACTGCTTGCGATTCACGATATTGGCGCGGTTGGGTATTTCGCACCGCGCCGGATGCTGGATATTGGCGGGTTAGTCAGCCCGGAAGTGATTCCGATCATCCGTGATGGCGATGCGATCTGGGAATTGCTGGAGACGCGAAATGCCGCGTATCTGATGGCATACGATTATCAGACGCCGAATGAAAACCCAAACGATGCGCGTTTATGTCCGTTGTATACGAGTGGAAACCAGGCGACGGAGGCGGCGGGCGGCGCGCCGATGCGCGTGTATCGCATCGATGCCAATGGTGCATGTGATCGTGCAACCGTTGAAAACGATCCTTCACTACTCTTAATGCAAAATGAAATAGTAACGCGCGGTAAAATGTGGTTTATACAGCGATGAGGGTGGGCGATGGTTGATTTGTTTCGGAAACTGAATACGCTGCTGCGCGCGCGGGTACTCGATGCCTTGACTGTCGAACAGTCCGAGCGTGAGTCGTCTGCGCCATCGGGCGATGCTGTGATTCAGGAACTCGAAAAGCTGATCCGACAGAACCGAACGCGCATCGATGATGCGCTGGCATATGAGGACAAGCTCAACGCGCAGATTATTCAGCTCGATGGCGATGTTCGACGGTGGAGCGCAGAATTGGATGCGGCGATTTTGCGCGATGACGATCATGCAGCGCGCGTGTTGGCAGAACAAGTCCAGGCGGGCGAAAATCGATTGGTGCGACAGCAGCATGACTTGCAGGAACATCGTGTGGTGACAGGCGAATTGATCGAGCGCGTCAGCGAAGCCGAGCGCAAGCTGCAAGCACTGCGCGAAGAACAGGCGCAGGCACGGGCTGTACAGCCGAAGACAGCGTCGCCAGCACCGAGCGCACAAGCCCCGCAAGAAGCGCTCACGAGCGAAGATGCGCCAGAAAGCGCCGCTCATCACGATCAGGACTCTATGCAGGCGCGGTTGGATCGATTGAGCAAACGAGCGTGAACGGCACGCAGCGATGAAAAGTGTCTTGATTGCGGCGGGCAACTACGACATCGTGCATCAGGCGAGACAGTCGCTTGGTGGGACGTATTACGACGTATACACGGCATTTTCGCATCGTGATACGCTGTTCATGCTGCGTTCGCAGCCGATGGACGCGGTATTGGTGGACAGCGCGATGTTCGACCGCGCGACGGGCGAAAAGACGGTGGTCGGGGTCGCGCGTTTGAGCAGCGTGCCGAGCGTCATCGCCTATGCGCCGACCGCTTCGGCGGTGAGCGCAGCCCAGCGCCTGCTTGGTGCGCGCAGTGCGGTGAAGTTCATCGACAGCCTGGAGAAAGTCGCGCTGGTGACAAGCCTTTCCGAAGCGCTGCGCACGCCGATCCCTGTCATCGACGACGACGATTCGAAATTCGATACATCACCGAAAGAACTGGTGTTATGGCGGGACGATGAAATTCAAACGCTGTTCGCGCTCAGTCGTTCGCTGACGGAAGTGCTGGACATCAATGAAGTGCTGCACCGCGTGGTACAGGCGGCGCGACACCTGACGGACGCAGATGAAGGCATTCTGTTGATGCCAGACCGCGACAGCGGACAATTTTATCTGCGGGCGGAAGTCGGCGTCGAAACCGAAATCGCCCAAACCTTTCGGGTCAGGATGAACGACTCGTTCGCAGGTGAAGTGCTGAATACGGGTGAACCTGTGCTGATTGGTCCTGGCGCTGAACCGCACAAGATCAAAACGCAGTATTTCGTCCATTCGCTGCTGTATGTGCCGATCAGCCTCAAAGGCGAACGAATCGGCGTGCTGGGCGTGAACAATCGGCGCAAAAAAGCCATCTTCAATCGTCGGCATCAGGAACTGCTGATGCACCTGGCGTCTTATGCGGCGATTGCGATTGAAAATGCGCGTGTTCATGGGTTGAGCGTGCAGCGCGCGCAGGATTTGACCAAACTGGTCGAAGCCAGCCATGTCATCAATTCATCGCTTTCGATGGATGATACGCTGATCCATATTTCGCAGCAGTTGCACGCGCTTTTGAACGGCGGACGCATCGATGTCTATCAGTGGAAACCAGAACGTCGCACGGGACATTCCAGCCCGCAAGAGCGTATTCCAGTCGCGTTATCGCGCTATCGGCGGGCGATGTGGCGGGTGAGCTATGCGCCAGCTCTGTCGTTGAAGGCGCACCCGGCATTTACCGCAGCCCTGAGGAACAAAGTCGTATCGGTGACCGCATCGCGTCAGGAACTGCCCGAAGAAGTCTCGTATCTGCGTCAGGTCGGCGCACAAGGGCTGACCACCGTACCGATTATGGCGGATCAACAGGCGCTGGGTCTGGTGGTCGCCTATTTCGACCATGACCCGCAGTCGCCGTCGGCGCAGGATGTCCAGCATGTACAGGCAGTCGGCATTGAAATTCTGTCGCTGCAAGTCCATTCACAAGAGACACAGCACAGCCATTTGTTCAAAAGTGCCGACGAGATCAGGGCGTATCTGAATGCGTCGTGGGTCGAATTCATGCTGTTGGGTCAGGATCGACGCAGTTTGCTCGTGCTGCTGTCATTGGGCGAATCGGTATGGCTGGCGCGTCCATTTGAAGACCCCTCGTTGAATGCCTATGGCGATATGCTGCGCATGCTGGCGGCACAGGAAACAGTATGGGCGTCGGCAAACGGCGACACGAGTACGTTGGGGTCGCTGACGGTATTGGATGCCGTGCATGGGCGTTCGATGCTGGGGCTGCCGATGGTGGCACGGGGTGAGCCGGTCGGGTTCATGCTGTTCATTGATACGGAACGCACACGCACATTCAGCGACCGCGAAATCAACCTGGCAAAAGCCGTGATCGCACAAGGCACGACGGCGATGACCAATGCCGATTTGCTGCACCGTCTGGAAGTGAGTTATCAGGAATTGAAGATGGCGCAGGATCGGTTGGTGCGCGCGGCGCGGCTTTCGGCAAAAGGCGAATTGGCTGGCGCGGTGGCGCACCAGGTCAACAACCCGCTGACGACGATTGTGCTGGATGCCGAACTGCTGCTGCTCAATCCGACGCTCGATGAGCGGGCGAAAGAGTCATTGAACGCAATCCTGAGAAGTGGTAAAAAGGCGGCAGCGGTCGTGCGTCGATTGCTGACCACCACGCAGCGCGAACATCCGACATCACCGGAACCTATCGCGGTGATCGAAACGATCGAAGAATCGCTGAGCGTCATTCGCTCGCATGTACAGCGCGATGGAATTCGCGTCATGTCGCGTGTGGATGTGTATGATACGCCGTTCGTGCTTGCTACGCGCGACGAACTGAATGATTTATGGTTGAATTTGCTGTTGAACGCCCATGATGCCCTGAACGGACGCCGCCATGCTGAAATGGGGATCGATGTTCGGTACGGGGTGGAGGATACTTTCGTTGAAATCATTGTCTGGGATAATGGGTCGGGGATCAGCGACGAGATCATCGACCGAATCTTCGATCCGTTCTTCACGACCAAGCCGCTCGATGAACGCACGGGGCTTGGCTTACATATCTGTCGGCAGATCATCGATCGGATTGGCGGGGATGTGCGTGTGAACAGTCATCCGGCGACTGGCACGCAGTTTCTCATTCGTCTTCCTGTGATAAAGGAGCAATAGACAATGGCAATGATTTACGCAGTGGACGACGAGAACGAAGTGCTGCAAACCGTCGGGCGCGTACTGGAACACGAGAATTATGATGTCGAATTATTCAGTTCCAGTTCACAGGCATTGACGGCGCTGGAGAAACTCAAGCCTGATCTGCTGATTCTGGATATCATCATGCCCGAAATGGATGGTGTCACGCTGTGCCGTCGTTTGCGGCGTGATGTGCGTTTTATCACGCTGCCGATTCTGTTTCTGACCGCCAAAGGCAATGTCGATGACATTGTGACCGGGTTAGATGCTGGCGCGGACGATTATGTTGTCAAGCCGTTTGAACTATCTGAACTGCGCGCGCGCATTTCGGCACTGCTGCGGCGGGGCAAGCGCGAAAAATCGCCGTCTGCCATGCTGCAAATCGGTGATTTGCGGCTGGACTCGGATACCTATCAGGCTTGCCCTGGCGAACATATCATCCAACTGACCATGACGGAACACAAACTGCTGCGCTTTTTGATGGAACATCCCGATCAAGCGCTGTCACCTTCCGTACTGCTGCAAGAAGTTTGGGAATACCCGCCCGATACCGGTGATCCTGACCTGGTGCGCGCGCATATTCGTAATCTGCGCGCCAAAATCGAGAAGAAGAGCCGCCGTCGGTATATTCGCACGATCCATGGCGTTGGATACATGATTTCCGGGTCGATTTGAGGGCGGTCTTTACGCCGTATTCATGAAAACTTATGCCAGTATGGACGGGCATTCGTAAAAATGCCCGTTTTTGCACATAAATCGTGCGCTTGCAGCGTCACGTACATGAATTGGCATGATGAAATTCACGAATTTTTCATACTTCGTTACCCCAAAACATGTCTTGTTGCTCTTATACTACGCTTAACTGATTCGCGTGAACGTGATCATGATTAAGTAAGGGCTGCACATGACGACCATCCTGATCGTAGATGACGATCCGAATATTCTGGAAATGCTCGAACTAACGCTGCGGCGTGAAGGCTATGAGGTGCTGCGTGCGCTCGGCAGTCGAGAAGCGCTGCATTATGTCAGCGTGCAGCCGCCCGATATGTTCGTCATCGATGCCGGCATGCCAGACATCGATGGGATCAATCTGTGTCGTCGGCTGCGTGAAATGGAAGTCACGGCGAATACCCCAATTCTGTTTCTGAGTGGGATGCGCGATACGGAAATGGCAGTACAAGCGCTGAACAGTGGCGCGGATGATTATCTGCGTAAACCGATCATGCCGCGCGAATTGGCGGCACGGGTGCGCGCGCACATCCGGCGGGCATCACAATTTTCGAACCCTGAGACGCCGACCATTCGCATCTCATCGTTGACGTATCGCGTGTTCATGAACGACCGCGAAATTTCGCTGACGCGTATGGAATTCGAGCTGCTGAAATATTTGTGTCTGACGCCTGGTATCACGCATTCGACCGAAGACTTGCTCGAACATGTATGGATGTATCCGAATGGCGTCGGAGATGCGGCGCTGGTGCGTAATCACATTCACAACCTGCGCGCCAAAATTGAACAAGACCCCGACCGCCCGACGGTGATACAGTCTCGACATGGGCGTGGATATGTGGTCAAGGCGCAGGTGCAGATGGATGAACAGGTGGCGCTGCATTGAGCGTTGATGGTCAGCGGCGAGTCGATTGGAAAGCGGTTCACACGGTGAGCCGCTTTTCTTTTGCACAAAATCCTATCAACTTCTGCACACAACCGCTACGTCGTGCCTCAATTGCCTATGGTATCATCATCATGGCGAGAAAAGCATTCCCGAAGAAATTGTTTTGCATAGCTTAAGGTAAAGAGCGGCGTATGCGACACTTTATCAAGCGTGTGATCGAACTACTCGATGGCAGCCCGGCAGCCCAGGCGCCTTCGACCGAACCCAAGCTCCAGCGCCGTCAGCGCGGGCAAAGCCTGGTCGAAATGGCGTTTTTGACGCCGCTTTTGATCATTCTGTTCGCTGGCTTGGTGGAAATCGGTTGGTTGGCGAACAATTATCTCAACCTGCTGGATATTACGCGGTATGGTGCGCGGCGCGGCACGACGCTGACGGATACGCGCTCGCCGTTGTTCTGGGATGACCGTTCGAGCTACGTGCCGAATGCGTATCTCGAAGAACAGTACCAGATGGCGTACAGCGGTACGACGCCCGCGGAATGGGGTGTGGAAAACGGGCTGCGCGTGACGGCGCGCGACGAATACCCCGATATTCAAGGACCGGAGCCGGACGATATCGCGCTCACTACCAACTTTTGTGAAGGGCGTGAAACGAGCAATGTGCTCGGTTTTTACAATGAAGTGGCATGTACGATGATCGCTTCGATGACGCCGCTCGAATTGAATCCGTATAACGGTGTAGACGACATCATCGTCTCGGTGTTTTCGCTGGAACTCATCGACGTGACACAGGATAACGAAGGCACGGGACCAGATCGGTGGACATCAGCGGCTTTGCGACCGATCGCTGAAAATGTGCCTCAGCTTTTGGTCGTGGGGCGATACCCGACGAATGCGAATGAATGTCAGGCAGCCGAAGATGGTAGTCTGAGTACCGCTATTTTCGATGGGCGCGACCCGTTCGATTTCAACGGTAATACGCTGATCGATATCAATGTCGTTCCCACGGGTTCAACGATCCATAACGAAAACGACGAATTCGAGGAATTGGAAGGGTTCGATGTCCCGGATTCGACCAGTGTGACCTATTCGACCGATTTTTCCGGCACTGCGATCACGCCGTACACGAACAACCGGATCGAAAAACAGGTCGGCTTTCAGTGGTTCGGCAATCATGTCATCGTCGGAACAGGCTGCATTGGCAGCGAATTCAACATTCGAGATATTGAAGCGCTGTTCAACCTGCAAGGCTACGTCGATCCCACCAATCCCAACGCCGTCGATGAGCGCCGTGTGATCCCCAGTCAGGGCGTGGTGCTGGTTGAAATGTATTGGGAACACGAAATGCTGCTGCAAATTCCCGTGCTTTCGCCCGTGTTCGAAGCATTTTCGCAGGATGGGCGTCCTGACCTGTATCTGTGGGCGATGTTCCCACTGCCCGCCGCCGATCCATTTATC
>Ga0224723_1002480_pt1 | contig 10171 bp, 7 predicted proteins | sample Balambano_FR2_Me_FD_161647 | JGI IMG/M metagenome (GOLD analysis project Ga0224723, IMG submission 161647) | Freshwater sediment microbial communities from Lake Towuti, South Sulawesi, Indonesia - Balambano_FR2_MetaG | ecosystem: Environmental > Aquatic > Freshwater > Lake > Sediment | place... | reverse complement strand
AGCGCCTGCCCGAGTACCGCGACTCGAACAAGGAATCGCTCGAGCTCGACCTCTTCTCCGGCAAGCCGATCCATGACGACCTCGAAACCCTGCGCCTCGCCGAGTCCCTGTCCTTCCTCGTGCGCCGGCTCGGGGCCGGCGACCCCGCGGTCGGGGCGCTGCTGGCCGGCCAGTCCCCCCGCGCCCGCGCCGCCGGGCTGGTCGCCGGCACGAAGCTCAAGGACGTGAACTTCCGCCGCGAGCTGTACGCCGGCGGCGCCGCGGCCGTCGCGGCGGCGAAGGATCCGATGATCGAGTTCGTCCGCGCCGTGGACGCCGAGGCCCGCGCTCTGCGCACGACCGTCGAGGCGCAGGACGAGGTGAAGCAGCAGGCCCACGCCGAGCTGGCCAGGGCGCGCTTCGCCCTCCAGGGCGCCGGCACCTACCCGGACGCCACCTTCACGCTGCGCCTCGCCTTCGGCACCATCCGCGGCTACGACGGGGACGGCCGGCGCCTCGAGCCCTTCACCCGCACCGCCGGCCTCTTCGCCCGCGCGGAGGAGCAGGGCTTCCAGCCCCCGTTCGACCTGCCCGGGCGCTGGCTCAAGCGGAAAAGCCGGCTCGACCCGGAGACGCCGTTCAACTTCGTCCACACCGCCGACATCATCGGCGGCAACTCCGGCAGCCCCACCGTCAACCGCGCCGGCGAGGTCGTGGGCCTCATCTTCGACGGCAACCTCCACTCGCTCGTGCTGGACTTCGCGTACGACGACGTGCTGGCGCGCGCCATCTCCGTGGATTCGCGGATCATCCTCGAATCCCTCCGCAAGGTGTACGACGCCCGCGCCCTCGCGGACGAGCTGACGGGCAGACGCCGCCCGAAGACCTAGCGCCCCGGCATGGCGCGCCTCGCGCTGCGAGGCGCGCCATGCCGGGGGGACGGAGGCAAGCCGCCTGCGGCTGCACGCGCCGGTTTGCCCGCCGCCCCTCGCCGCGCTGCCCGGGGCCGGGGCGCGCCGCAGTGTCCTGATCCGGAATGCAGGAAGGCGGGCAACCCTGATTTGCTTCCTCATTTCCTGCCTTCCTCATTCAAGTCAGGGCCCTGTCGGCACGCCACCGCGCTTGCCAAAGGCAGGCCCGGCCGGAAAGCTCCCGCCCCTTGAATTGGAAAAACGCATGATCGAGGCCGTTCTTTCGCCGCTGCTGGCGCTCGCGCCCGGCCCCGGCCAGGGCCAGAGCACCGCGCCCTTCTGGATGCAGATTTTCCCGCTGGTGCTCATGCTGGCGGTGTTCTTCCTCATCGTCATCCTGCCGCAGCGCAAGCGGGACCAGCGCCACCGCGAGCTGCTCAAGTCGCTGAAGCCCGGCGACAAGGTCCTCACTTCCGGCGGCCTCGTCGGCACCGTGGTCTCGGTGGCCGACACGCGCGTCACCATCCGCTCGGAGGACAGCAAGCTCGAGCTGCTGAAGTCCGCCGTCACCGAGATCACCGAGCGCAAGGCCTGAGCCGCCCGCCGTCATGAAGAACCGCACCTTTTGGTTCCTGGCCATCGTCTTCACCGTGGCGTGGGCCGTGTGGGAGATGACCCCGCCGCGCAACCGCCCGCTGCTGGACACCTTCACGCGCCTGGCCGAGCGCACGGACCCCGCGCTGCAGGCCATCGTGGCCCGGGCCGGCGAGCTGAACGCGGCGCAGCCGGGCCGCGAGTTCCGCAACCTCGTCGAGGCCGTGGGCACGAACGACCTCCGGGCCTACTTCCCCAGCCTCGAAATCCCCGCCGGCCGCGAGCCGAACCGCTATCTGCTGGACCGCGTGCAGCGCGCCTCGCTGGGCCAGATCAAGCTGGGCCTCGACCTGCAGGGCGGCATGTCGTTCATGGTGCAGATGGACGCCACGCGCCTGACGGAATCCACCACCCAGGCGCCGTCCGGCACGAACGACGTGGCCGCCGCGCCCGATCCGGCGGAGCGCGCCGCCCAGCTCGAGCGCGCGCTGGACCAGGCGGTGGAAATCCTCCGCCGGCGCGTGGACCGCTTCGGCGTGGCCGAGCCGATCATCCAGAAGGCGGGGGCGGACCGCATCCTCATCCAGATGCCGGGCCTCAGCGAGAGCGAGAAGCAGCAGGTGCGCGAGCAGATCGAGCGCGCGGCGTTCCTCGAGTTCCGCATGGTGCATCCGGAGAGCGACCGCCTGCTGGCCGAGGGGCTGGTGCCGCCGGGCACGGAAATCCTGACGGAGCGGACGCGGGGCGCGGACGGCCGCCCGCCGCGGCAGTTCGTGGTCTTCAAGCAGCCCGAGCGCGGCCTCACCGGAAAGTCCGTGGTCAACGCGATGGCCGTGCCGAACCCCATCACGAGCGCGCCGGAAATCCTCTTCGAGCTGGACCGCGAGGGCGCGCGCATCTTCCGCGAGATCACCGAGGAGTACCAGCCGCGCGGCAACCAGCGCTTCTACCTCGCCATCGTGCTGGACGGCGAGCTGTACAGCGCGCCGGCCATCAACGACGTGATCGGCGCCGGGCGCGGGCAGATCACGGGCGACTTCGACCAGAAGGAGGCCTTCGAGCTGGCCAACGCGCTCATGAACCCGCTCGAGGCGCCGGTGAAGATCATCGAGGAGCGCACCGTGGGGCCGTCGCTCGGCGCGGACTCGATCCGCAGCGGCATGATCGCGACGGCCATCGCCGCGGTGGCGACGTTCACCTTCATGATCGTGTTCTACTTCTTCGGCGGCCTGGTGGCGAACCTGGCGCTGGCGTTGAACATCGTCATCACCCTCGGCGCCATGAGCGCGGTGGACAGCACGCTCACCCTGCCGGGCATCGCGGGCATCGCGCTCAGCATCGGCATGGCGGTGGACGCGAACGTGCTGATCTTCGAGCGCATCCGCGAGGAGCTGGCCAAGGGCAAGGGGCTCAAGTCCGCGCTGGCCGCGGGCTACCACCGCGCCTTCGGCACCATCCTGGACTCGCACGTCACCACGCTCATCTCCTCGATCATCCTGATCCGGCTCGGCTCCGGCCCGGTGCAGGGCTTCGGCGTCACGCTCACCATCGGCGTGGCGGCGAGCCTCTTCACCGCGCTGGTGGTCACGCGCCTGGTGTTCGACTTCCTGCTCGAACGCGGGCTGATGAAGTCGCTGCGGATGCTGCCCATGATCCAGTTCACGCGGATCAACTTCATGGGCGCGGCCAAGCCGCTCTTCCTCGCCACCTGGCTGGTGGCGGCGGCGGGCATCGGCTACGGCGTGTTCGTGCGCGGCTCCGGCGTGCTGGGCGTGGACTTCTCCGGCGGCGACCTGCTGACCTTCCGCTTCACCGAGCGCGTCGAGCTGGACCGCCTGCGCCAGGCGGTGGACGCGCAGCTCAACTACGACAAGAGCCTGGCCGACGCCGGGCAGCCGACGCTGCAGGTCTTCACGGAGTTCGGCGCGGGCGCGGCGGTGGAGGCGCGGCTGAAGGAGGCCTTCCCCGCGGCGGGCTTCGAGCTGGTGGGCCGGGACAGCGTGGGGCCGACGGTGGGCGCGGAGATCACGCGCGCGGCCGTGCTGGCTTCGCTGCTCGCGATGCTCGGCATCCTCGTGTACGTGGCCTTCCGCTATGAGTTCTCCTTCGCCGTGGCGGCGGTGGTCGCGGGCCTGCACGACGTGCTCTTCACGCTCGGCATCTTCTTCCTCTCCGGCCGCGAACTGGGCGGCACCACGGTGGCCGCGGTGCTGACGATCATCGGCTACTCGATCAACGACAAGATCGTGATCCTCGACCGCATCCGCGAGGACCTGAAGCTGGGCGTGCCCGGCTCCTTCCGCAGCATCATCAACCTGGCGCTGAACCAGACCCTCAGCCGCACGCTGATCACCGGCGGCGCGGTCATCCTCTCCACCCTCTCGCTGTACCTCTTCGGCGGCAGCGTGCTGAACGACTTCGCCTTCACCTTCCTCGTCGGCGTGCTGGCCGGCACGTTCTCCAGCATGTTCGTGGCCAGCCCGATCGTGCTCTGGTGGAACCGCGGTGAACGGCCCGCCCTCGGCGGCCCGGTGGTGGCGACGGCGGCGCCCCAACCCCAGCCCGCGCGCGCGTGACCCCGACCGAGCCCGCCATCTCGACGTTCACGGCGTGGCACTGGGGCGTGTTCGTGTCCGTGGTGCTGGTGCTGCTGGCGCTGGACCTCGGCGTGTTCCACCGCGAGGCGCGGCGGGTGAAGTTCCGCGAGGCGCTGGGCTGGACGGGCTTCTTCTTCACCCTGGCCACGGGCTTCGCCGTGTGGCTGCACTTCGCCCGCGGCCCCACCATGGCCCTCGAGTTCTTCACGGGCTACCTCATCGAGCTCTCCCTCTCGATGGACAACGTGTTCGTGATCGCGCTCATCTTCGCCTACTTCCGCGTCCCGCCGGAGTACCAGCACCGCGTCCTCTTCTGGGGCATCCTCGGCGCGCTGGTCATGCGCGGCGTGCTCATCGTCGTCGGCGCGGCGCTCATCCACCAGTTCCACTGGCTGCTCTACGTGATGGGCGCCGTGCTGGTCATCACCGGCGTGAAGATGCTCTTCGCGCGGGAGGAGGGCGTGGACCCGGAGAAGAACCCCCTGGTGCGCCTCGCGCGCCGGCTGTTCCCGGTGAGCAGCAGCTTCGAGGGCCAGCGCTTCCTCACCACGCTGGACGGCCGCCGCGCGCTCACCCCCCTCGCGCTGGTCCTCCTCATGGTCGAGACCACGGACCTCGTCTTCGCGCTGGACTCCATCCCGGCCATCTTCGCGGTCACGCAGAACGACTTCATCGTCTTCACGAGCAACGTCTTCGCCATCCTCGGCCTGCGCTCGCTGTACTTCGCGCTGGCCGGCGCCATCGGCTACTTCCGCTACCTCAAGATCGGCCTCGCGCTCGTGCTGGTGTTCATCGGCGCCAAGATGCTGCTCGGCATCTGGGGGCTGAAGGTGCCCATCGGCTGGGCGCTCGGCGTCGTGGCGGCCATCATCGTGCTCTCCATCGCCGCCTCCCTCGCCGCCACGCTGCGCGAGCGCCGCGGCCAGACCGGGCCGGCCGCCGGAGCCTAGCCCATGCCGGCGGAGCACGAGCCGTTGTCCGCGCGGCTGCGGCGGCTGGCCGCGGAGCCGGGCATCAGCACTCTCAACGCGCTCATGGAGCGCACCGAGGGCCGCGGCATCTACCTCGTCCTCCTCCTGCTCAGCCTCCCCATGGCCACCCCGGTCACGCTGCCCGGGATCAGCAACCTCTTCGGCCTGGTGCTGCTCTGGCTCGCCGCGCGGCTCGTCCTCGGCCTCCCCGCGCGCCTGCCGCGCTTCCTTGGCGGGCGCGCGCTCGCCCCCGAAACCATGGCCCGCGTGCTCCGCGGCAGCGTGAAGCTCCTCGGCTGGGTCGAGCACTGGGTGAAGCCCCGCCGCTCCGCCTGGATGCGCCTGCGCGCCGCCCGCCGCGCCCACGCGCTGCTCATCCTGCTCATGGCCTTCCTGCTCTCCCTGCCGGTGCCGCCCCCCATCCCCTTCACGAACACCCTGCCCGCCCTCGCCATCGTGATCCTCGCCGCCTGCATGATGGAGCGCGACGGCCGCATGATCTTCGCCGGCTACCTCGCCGCGCTGGGCACCTGCGTGTACTTTGCCACCATCACCGGCGTGATCATCCGGCTCGTCATCAAGTACGAGGAACGCTTCCTCGCCTGGCTCAGGGGGCTGCTGTGAAGTGCCGCTGGCAGCCCGCCCCGCCCCAGCCGCTGCTCACGCGCCGGCTCGCCGACGCCCTCGGCGTCTCGCCCCTCCTCGCCCAGTGCCTGGTCAACCGCGGCCTCGCCGACCCCGCCGCCGCCGCCGCCTTCCTCGAGCCGCGCCTCAAGCGCCTCGCCGACCCCTTCCGCCTCCCGGCCATGGCCGCCGCCGTGGACCGCCTGCTCCGCGCCCGCGAGCGCGGCGAGCTCGTCGCCATCTACGGCGACTATGACGTGGACGGCGTGACCTCCACCGCGCTGCTCACCGAGGTGCTCGGCGCGCTCGGCTGCCGCGTCGCCCACTTCCTCCCCCACCGCCTCGACGAGGGCTACGGCCTCAGCCCCGAGGGCGTGGCCCACTGCCTCGCGCAGCATGACGCCCGCGTGCTCCTCGCCGTGGACTGCGGCTCCACCGCCGTCGCGACTGTGGCCGGCCTCAACGCCCGCGGCGTGGACGTCCTCGTCCTCGACCACCACCAGGTCTCCGCGCCCCCGCCCGCCGCGCTCGCGCTCGTGAACCCCCGGCTCAACGGCGCGCCCAGCCACGGCACCGAGCTCTGCTCCGCCGGCCTCGCCTTCAAGCTCGCCCACGCCCTCGTCAAGCGCGGCCGCGAGCTCGGCCTCGCGGCCGCCCACCGCCTCGACCTCAAGGCCCTCCTCGACCTCGTCGCCCTTGGCACCATCGCGGACCTCGTCCCGCTCGCTGGCGAAAACCGCATCCTCGTCACCGCCGGCCTCGAGCGCCTGAACGAGACCCGCCGCCCCGGCCTCCAGGCGCTGTGCGAGGTGGCCGGCCTCCGCACCCGCATCGGCACCCACGAGGTCGGCTACCTCCTCGGCCCCCGGCTCAACGCCGCCGGCCGCCTCGAGGACGCCCGCGAGGCCCTCGACCTCCTGCTCGCCGGGGACTTCGCCCTCGCCACCCCGATCGCCCACAGCCTCGACGCCCGGAACCGCCAGCGGCAGGAGATCGAGCGCGGCATCGCCGCCCAGGTCGTCGCCTCCCTCGGGCAGCGCTTCAACCCGGACACGGACTTCGTCATCGTCGAGGGCGAGCTCCTCTGGCACATCGGCGTCGTCGGCATCGTCGCCTCCCGCGTCCTCTCCCAGTTCTACCGGCCCACCATCATCGTCGGCGGCGACGGCGCGCACTGGCGCGGCTCCGGCCGCAGCATCGAGGGCTTCGACCTCGCCGCCGCGCTGCGGGAATGCGACGACCTCCTCGTCCGCCACGGCGGCCACGCCATGGCCGCCGGCCTGACCATCGCGGCGGACAAGCTGCCTGCCCTCCGGACGCGGCTGAACGACCTCGCCCGCCGCACGCTTGCGCCCGAGCAGCTCCGCCCCCCGCTGCGCCTCGACGCGGAGACGGACCTCGCGGAACTCGGCTCCGAACGCCTGCACGAGCTGGCCCGCCTCGCCCCCACCGGGCAGGGCAACCCGCCCGTGCAGGTCGTCGTGCGCGGCCTCGGGCTCACCCGCGAGCCGCAGCGCATCGGCGCGGAGAAGAAGCACGCCAAGTTCTGGGCCGGCCACGGCGGCGGCGAGAGCGTCGAGTGCGTCTGGTGGGGCTGCGGCGAACGCCCGCTCCCCGCCGGCCGCTTCGACCTCGCCTGCGCGCCTCAGCTCCACGCCTACAACGGCCGCGAGTACGTGCAGCTCAAGGTGCTGGACTGGCGGCCGGCGTAGCCGGTCCGCGCGGCCGGCTCCCCGGCCGCGGGCGCGGAAAATCCCCTCGCCGGGCGCGGCTCCGGTTGCTTCCTTGGCCGCGTGCAAGCCGCCTACCTCGAACGCACCGGCCCGCCCGAAGTCATCCAGTTCGGCGAGCTGCCCACGCCGGAGCCCGGCCCCGGGGAGGTCCGCGTGCGCGTCGCCGCCGTCGCGGTCAACCCGATTGACACCTACCTCCGCGCCGGGCTGGTCGCGATGCCGCTGCCCCGGCCCTTCATCATCGGCTGCGACCTCGCCGGCACGGTGCATGCCGTGGGCCCGGGCGCGGCGCAGTTCCGCCCCGGGGACCGCGTGTGGGGCAGCAACCAGGGCCTGCTGGGCCGGCAGGGGACGTTCGCCGAATTCGCCGTGGTGGAGGAGCGCTGGCTGTATCCGGCGCCCGCGGAGGTGGCGCCGGAGACGCTGGCCGCCGGCGCGCTGGTGGGCATCACGGCCCACCTGGGCCTGGTGCGGTGCGCGCGGCTGCAGGCGGGCGAGACGGTCTTCGTGAACGGCGGCGGCGGCGGCGTGGGCTCGACCGTGATCCAGCTCGCCCGCGCGCTCGGCGCCCGCGTGCTGTGCAGCGCCGGCAGCGACGCCAAGGCCGCCGCGTGCCTCACGCTCGGCGCCGAGGCGGCGGTGAACCACCGCACGCAGGACGTGGCGGCCGAGCTGAAGCGCCTCGCGCCCGGCGGCGTGCAGGTGTGGTGGGAGACGACCCGCGAGCCGGACTTCGACCGCGCGGTGGCCGCGCTGGCGCCGTGGGGGCGCTGCGTGCTCATGGCCGGCCGCGAGGCGCGCCCGCCGTTCCCGGTGGGGCCGTTCTACGTGAAGGGCTGCTCGCTGCACGGCTTCGCCATGTTCAACGCGCCGGCCGCGGAGCAGCGCGCCGCCGCGGACGACCTGAACCGCTGGTACGCGGAGGGCAGGCTGCGGCCGAAGATTGACCGCGTGCTGCCGCTGTCCGCCGCCGCCGCCGCCCACCGGCTGCAGGAGGACAACACGCTGCACCGCGCCGGCACGCTGGCCGGGAAGATCGTGCTCAAGCCATGAACGGCGCGGGCATTCCGGCAGCGGCCCAGGTTGCCCGCCCGGCCATGCTCGTCGCTCCAAACTCTGCCCTTGCCGGCATTCCGCTTGCACTCGCGTCCGCCGCGGCAACGTAATTCGCCACGCCGTTCACACCCTTTCCACCGCCGCCATGCCCCGCGAAGCCATCCTCCAGCACCTCGCCGCCCACGAAGAGCGCTACATCGAACAGCTCTTCGACTACGTGCGCATCCCCAGCATCAGCGCCCAGTCCGAGCACGCGGACGACCTGCGCCGCTGCGCCGAATGGATCACCGCGCGCTGCCGCCAGGCCGGCCTCACGGCCGACCTCCGCCAGACCGACGGCCACCCCGTCGTGATCGCCAAGACGCCGGACCAGGATCCGCGGAAGCCCACCTTCCTCGTGTACGGCCACTACGACGTGCAGCCGCCCGACCCGCTGGACCTGTGGACCTCGCCGCCGTTCGAGCCGCGCCGCGAGGGACGCAACGTCTATGCCCGCGGCATCAGTGACAACAAGGGCCAGCACCTCGCGCACATCAACGCCGTCGAGGCCTGGCTCCAGACCGGCACGGAGCTGCCCTGCAACGTGAACTTCCTCATCGAGGGCGAGGAGGAGGTCGGCTCGAAGTCCCTCTACAACTTCCTGCCCAAGCACGCGAAGGAGCTGGCCTGCGCCGCGCTCGTGGTGTCGGACACGGAGATTCCCAGCCTGAAGCATCCCGCCCTCTGCTACTCGCTGCGCGGCATGGCGCCGCTGGAGATCCGCGTCACCGGCCCCGACCGCGACCTGCACTCCGGCCTCTTCGGCGGCGCGGTGGACAACCCCGCGATGGTCCTCTGCCAGCTGCTCGCGCAGCTCCGCGACAAGAAGGGCCGCCTCACCATCCCCGGCTTCTACGACGACGTGGTGAAGCTCTCGGCCTACGAACGCAAGCTGATGGCCAAGGCGCCCTTCAACGAGGCGAAATTCAGGAAGTCCATCGGCGTGGGCGCCCTGTTCGGCGAGGCCGGCTACACGCCGGACGAGCAGCGCGCCGCGCGGCCCACATTTGAAATCAACGGCCTCACCAGCGGCTACCAGGGCGAGGGGAGCAAGACGATCATCCCCTCCTGGGCCGGCGCCAAGATCACCATGCGCCTCGTGCCCGACCAGGATCCGAAGCGGATCCTCGCGCTGGTGAAGAAGCACCTGAAGGCCCTCTGCCCGCCCACCGTGAAGCTCGCCTTCAAGGAAGGCTCCGGCGGCGGCCCGTACCTCGTGGACCCGACCGGCCCGCTCGCCCAGGCCGCCATGCGCGCGGCCACCGCCGGCTTCGGCCACGACTGCCTGCTCGTCCGCGGCGGCGGCAGCATCCCCATCATCGCCGCCTTCAAGCAGCACCTGAAGGCCGACACCTTCATGCTCGGCCTCGCGCTGCCGGACGACAACGCGCACTCGCCCAACGAGAAGTTCAGCCTCGACGCCTACATGGCCGGGATGCGCATGGCCACCTGCCTCTGGCCGGAACTCACTGCCGCGGCCAAGGCGTAACGGCGGCCAGGGTTGCCCGCGAAGAGACGAAGACGGCGAAGGAATCGTTTGCTGCGCGGTCCGCGCCCGCGCCTTGGCCCTGTCCCGTGGGGCGGGGAGGCGGTTTTTGGAGGGCCCCACCCGCATGGCAGCTTCACGGCCCCGGCGCAGGTGACAATCCGGTGACTCAGCATCCGGC
>Ga0224723_1002479_pt1 | contig 10172 bp, 7 predicted proteins | sample Balambano_FR2_Me_FD_161647 | JGI IMG/M metagenome (GOLD analysis project Ga0224723, IMG submission 161647) | Freshwater sediment microbial communities from Lake Towuti, South Sulawesi, Indonesia - Balambano_FR2_MetaG | ecosystem: Environmental > Aquatic > Freshwater > Lake > Sediment | place... | reverse complement strand
GGGCATCTGCGGGCCGGGGGGTTCCTTGGCCTGCTGGGCGACCAGAAGATGAACGACGGCATCGCCGCCCCGCTGTTCGGCCGCGAGGCGATGACCGCCCCCGCGGCGGCGCAACTGGCGCTGCGGCTGCGCTGCCCGCTGGTGATGGGCCGCGCCGTGCGTGAAGGGCCGGCGCGGTTCCGCGTGGTGATCGACCCGCCGCTTGCGCGGCCCGACACCGGCACGACGCACGGCGACATTGCCGCGCTGGCGGCGGCGATGAACGCCACGTTCGAGCGCTGGGCGCGCGAGCGCCCCGCCGAGTGGCTGTGGGTGCACCGGCGCTTCGACAAGGCGTTGTATCGCCGCACAGAACAGTGATGGCGCGCTGGCATCCTGCCTGCATAGACTGCGGCCATGAGCATCACCCGTCGCGCGGCCGTCCGCGCTTCCGTGGGCGCCGCCCTGCCGCTCGCCCTGGCGCCCCGCAGGGCCCGCGCGCGCGAACCGGTCGATCTGCTGCTGGTGCTGGCGGTGGACATCTCCCGCTCGATCGATGACGACGAAGCGAAGCTGCAGCGCCAGGGCTATATCGAGGCGCTGACCAATCCGCGCGTATTGAACGCCATCCGCGGCGGGCTGACCGGGTCGATCGCGGTCGCGTATGTCGAATGGGCGGGCTGGGAATACCAGCGCCTGGTGATCCCCTGGACGCGCATTGCCGGCCTTGCCGACGCGCAGCGCTTCACCGATGCGATCGCCGAGGCGCCGCGCATCGCGATGAGCTGGACCTCGGTTTCCGGCGCCATCGCCTTCGCGCTCGATGCCCTGGCCGCCGCCCCGTACGAGGGCACGCGCCAGGTGATCGACGTATCGGGCGACGGCGTGAACAATTCCGGCCCGCCGGCCGAAATGATGCGCGATCGGGCGGTGGCATCCGGGGTCACGATCAACGGACTGCCGATCATCAACGATCGCCCCACCTTCGGCCGCCTGCCGCCGGTGCCGCTTGATTTCTACTACCGCGAAAGCGTGATCGGGGGCACCGGCGCGTTCATGATCGTGGCCGAGGATTTCGACAAGTTCGGCCAAGCGGTGCTGCGCAAGCTGGTGCGCGAGATCGCCGTCGTGCCGGGCGAAGGGCGCGCGCTGGGTTGAGCCACCCTCTCCCTGTCCCTCCCCCGCTTGCGCGGGAAAGGGGACGGTACGGCACTCTCCGTGATCGGTCCCCTCTCCCGCGCAGCGAGGGAGGGACAGGGAGGGGGTGCGGCGATCAGCGGGAGTCCCCGGGCGGAAACCACCGCAGCAGCACCAGCATCAGCCCCATCGCCGGCAGTGCGGCGGCCGTCGTCAGCAGGAAGAACCGCTCCCACCCCAGCCACTCGGCCAGAAATCCTCCCGTCGCACCGAGTGTGCGCAGGGGAAGTGCGGCGAGCGAAGACAGCAGCGCATATTGCGTGGCGGTGAAGGCGATGGTGGTCAGCGACGACAGGTAGGCGACGAAGGCGGCGTCGGCCAGGCCATCGGTGAAGTTCTCGATGCCCACCTGGGCATACAGCATGCTGATGTCGTGGCCGGCGCGTGCCAGCAGCACATACATCAGGTTCGACAGCATCTGGAGAAGACCGGTCAGCACCAGGCTGCGGCCCATGCCGATGCCGGCCACCAGCAGCCCGCCCACGCCTGCCCCGGCAAGCGTGGCGACCAGGCCGAACACGCCTGAGACGGCCGCGACCTCGGTGCGCGCGAAGCCGAGGCTGCGGTAGAACGGCGCGGTCATGATGCCGGCCAGCGCCTCGCCGAGGCGGAACAGCGCAACGAAGGCCAGGATCACCAGCCAGCCGCGGCGGCGCATGAAATCCCGGAACGGCCCGATCACGCTGTGCCGGATCGCCGCGACCAGGCCGCCGGGCGGCGGCGGTGGGGCCGGCCCCTCGCGCGCGGCGAGCGTGGCGGCGATGCCGACCAGCGGCAGCAGCGCGGCGGCAAGCAATGCGGCGCGCCAGCCATACCCCTCGACGACGAACAGCGCGCCCGCCCCCGTTGCCAGCAGCGCCAGGCGATAGCCCCAGATATAGGCTGCAAGTCCCGCGCCCTGCATCTGGGGCGGCATGATCTCGATCCGCAGCGCGTCGATCACGATGTCCTGGCTGGCGGAAAGGAATGCCACCAGCACGCCGGCCACCACCACCTGCATGGCGTTGGCGCGCGGGTCGGTGAAGGCCATCGCGGCGATCGCGGCGATCAGCGCGCCCTGGATCACGACAAGCCAGCCGCGCCTTCGCCCCAGTGCTACGGGAGGGGCGAACCGATCGAGCGCTGGCGCCCACAGGAACTTCAGCGCGTACGAAAGCCCGATAAGCCCGGTGAGACCGATGGCACCCAGCGTCACCCCGCTTTCGGAAAACCATTGCCGCAGCGTGAAGCCGGTCAGCGGCAGCGGCGCACCGGCCGAGAAGCCAAGCCCCAGCATCACCAGGATGCGCCGGTCGGCATAGACGGCGAGAGCGGCGGCGAGACGCGAGGCCATGGGGCGCCGCACCGTCGCCGCCCCCGCCGCGCCGGGTCAAGCAGGCGGAAGGATCGGGCGCTTTCCGGCAAGCCGGTCGCCTTGCGGCAGTGCGACAATCCGGCTAAGCCCACCGCGGCATTTTCCGCCCGCCCGGCGGCCCTTCACGGTCGCTCTGGTCCGTCCACCTGACGAGGATTCCTGACCCGCATGGCCCGCACGAAAATCGCCCTGATCGGCGCCGGCAACATCGGCGGCACGCTGGCCCACCTGGTGGGGCTGAAGGAACTGGGCGACGTGGTGATGTTCGACGTGTTCCCGAACATGGCCGCCGGCAAGGCGCTGGATATCATGCAGAGCGGCCCGGTGGACGGGTTCGATGCGCACATGGCCGGCACCGGCGACTACAGCGCCATCGCCGGCGCCAGCGTAGTGATCGTGACCGCTGGCATCCCGCGCAAGCCCGGCATGAGCCGCGACGACCTGATCGCCACCAACGCCAAGGTGATGGCCGAGGTGGGTGCGGGCATCAAGGCGTACTGCCCCGACGCGTTCGTCATCTGCATCACCAATCCGCTTGATGCGATGGTCTATGTGCTGCGCGAGAAATCGAGCCTGCCGCACAACAAGGTGGTGGGCATGGCGGGTGTGCTGGATTCGGCGCGCTTCCGCCTGTTCCTGGCGCACGAGTTCGGCGTCTCCGTCGAGGATGTCACGGCCTTCGTGCTCGGCGGCCATGGCGACACCATGGTGCCGCTGGTGCGCTATTCCACCGTCGCCGGCATCCCGGTGCCCGACTTGGTGAAGATGGGCTGGAGTTCCCATGCCAAGATTGATGCGATCGTGCAGCGCACGCGCGATGGCGGGGCGGAGATCGTGAAGTTGCTGGAGCGCGGTTCCGCCTATTACGCGCCGGCGGCCAGCGCGATCGCGATGGCCGAGAGTTTCCTGCGCGACAAGAAGCGCGTTCTGCCCTGCGCCGCCTGGCTCACCGGCCAGTATGGTGTGTCGGACCTGTATGTCGGCGTGCCGGTGGTGATCGGATCGGGCGGTGTCGAGCGCATCGTCGAGATCGCCCTGTCGGCGGAGGAGAAGTCGGCGTTCGACAAGAGCTGCGGCGCCGTGCGCGACCTGATCGAGGCGGCGAAGAAACTGGTGGGCTGAAGCTGTGTCGGCGAGTCACCCTCACCCTGTCCCTCTCCCTGAGGGAGAGGGGACCCTCACGACCAGCAGTCGTGGGTTCGGTTCCCTCTCCCTCAGGGAGAGGCACAGGGTGAGGGTGACTTTGCGCGCTTCCCCGCTCTAGGAGCACGCGATGAACATCCACGAATACCAAGCCAAGGAACTCCTCGCGAAATACGGGGTCGCCGTGCTGAAGGGCGGTGTCGCCTGGACCCCCGACGAGGCGGTGAAGGCGGCGGAGGCGCTGCCCGGCCCGGTGCGCGTGGTCAAGGCGCAGATTCATGCCGGCGGCCGCGGCAAGGGACATTTCGAGGGCGACCAGTCCGGTAAGGGCGGCGTGCGCATCGCCAGGACGCTTGACGAGGTGCGCGCGCACGCCGAGGCGATGCTGGGGAAAACCCTGATCACCAAGCAGACCGGTGCGGCGGGCCGCAAGGTGCGGCGCGTGTATGTCGAGGATGGCTGCCGCATCGCGCGCGAGCTCTACCTGTCGCTGCTGGTCGATCGCGCCACCGGGCGCGTAACCATCGTCGCCAGCAGCGAAGGCGGGGTGGATATCGAGGAGGTCGCGGCCCATCACCCCGAAAGGATGCTGCGCGCCGCGATCGACCCGGCCGCCGGCATCTCGGGCTTCCATGGCCGGCGCCTGGCGTTCGGCCTGGGCCTTGCGGGCAAGCAGGTCGCCACCTTCGGCAAGTTCGTCGATGCGCTCTACAAGGCGTTCGTCGGCCTCGACTGCGCCATCATCGAGATCAACCCGCTGGTGGTGACCGAAGACGGCGATGTGGTGGCGCTGGATGCGAAACTGAGTTTCGACGACAACGCGCTTTATCGCCATCCGGAACTCGCCAACCTGGAGGACGAGGGCGAGCAGGACCCGAAGGAGCTCGAGGCGGCGAAATACGATCTGAACTACGTCGCACTCGATGGCACGATCGGCTGCATGGTGAACGGCGCGGGCCTGGCGATGGCCACGATGGACATCATCAAGCTCTACGGCGCCTCGCCCGCGAACTTCCTGGACGTAGGCGGCGGCGCCACCAAGGAGCGCGTCACGGCGGCGTTCAAGATCATCCTGTCCGACGCCAACGTCGAAGGCATCCTGGTGAACATTTTTGGCGGCATCATGCGCTGCGACGTGATCGCCGAGGGCGTCGTGAGCGCGGCGAAGGAAGTGGCGCTGAACGTGCCACTGGTGGTGCGGCTGGAAGGCACCAATGTCGAGCTCGGCAAGCAGATCCTGGCGAAGTCGGGGCTGCCGATCGTCAGCGCGGACAACCTGGCGGATGCCGCCGAGAAGATCGTGCGCGCCGTGAAGGAGGCCGCCTGACATGGCCGTGCTGGTGAACGCCGACACGCGCGTGATCACGCAGGGATTCACGGGCGCGCAAGGCACGTTCCATTCGGAACAGGCGATCGCCTATGGCACCAGGGTGGTCGGTGGCGTCACGCCCGGCAAGGGCGGCAGCCATCACCTCAATCTTCCCGTATTCGACACCGTCGAGCAGGCAGTGGCCGCAACCGGCGCGACCGCGACCGGCATCTATGTGCCCCCGCCCTTCGCCGCCGATGCCATCCTGGAAGCGATCGACGCGAAACTGCCGCTGATCGTCTGCATCACCGAGGGCATCCCGGTGCTGGACATGGTGCGCGTGAAGCGCGCGCTGGATGGCAGTTCCTCGCGCCTCGTTGGGCCGAACTGCCCCGGCGTGATCACCCCCGATGCCTGCAAGATCGGCATCATGCCCGGCCACATCCATCGCCGCGGGCGCATCGGCATCGTCAGTCGCTCGGGGACCCTGACCTATGAGGCAGTGGCGCAGACCACGGCGGCGGGGCTGGGCCAGAGCTCCTGCGTCGGCATCGGCGGCGATCCGGTGAAGGGGCTCGACTTCACCGAGGTGCTGGACATGTTCCTGCACGATCCCGAAACCGAAGCCGTGATCATGATCGGCGAGATCGGCGGTCAGAGCGAGATCGAGGCGGCGGAGTTTCTGGCTGGTCACCCCAAGCGCAAGCCGACCGTGGGGTTCATCGCCGGCAGCACCGCCCCGCCCGGCCGGCGCATGGGGCATGCGGGCGCCGTGATCTCCGGCGGCAAGGACACGGCCCAGGCCAAGATGGCGGCAATGGCCGAATGCGGCATCGCGGTGGCCGACAGCCCGGCCAGCCTTGGCCGCACCATGCTGAAACTGCTCCGCGGCTGACGCAAACGGGCCGCCGCAACGCCGCCATGCGCCCGCGCCACGCCAAGGCCCGGTTAATCGGCGGCAGGCAAGGTGTATATAATCGGACGCGATGTGCGCCACCCGCCTATGGGGCGGCGGGCCGGGCGCGCCTGCTTTGGGAAACTTCCGAATGGCAACCCTGAACCTCGACTCCTTCCTCGATGGCCTGCCGACCGGCGAGGCCGCGCACCTGGCCGGCCTGTACGATTCCTGGGCGGCCGACCCGAAATCGGTGGCGCCGGGCTGGGGCAGCCTTTTCGGGGCGCTGGCGAATGGCGGGCTCCCGGCGGGGAACGGCGCGATCCGCGGCCCGGTCGTGGCCCCGATCAGCGCCCCTGCCGTGCGGGCTGCCACCACCGACAGCATCCGCGCGCTGATGCTCATCCGCGCCTATCGCGTGCGCGGGCACCTGGAGGCCGATCTCGATCCCCTGGGCCTGACCGAGGTGAAGCCGCACCCCGAACTCGATCCCCGGACCTATGGGTTCACCGATGCCGACATGGACCGGGAGATCTTCATCGACCATGTGCTGGGGCTGGAGACCGCCACGCTGCGCCAGATCATGAAGATCCTGCGCGAGACCTATTGCGGCTCGATCGGCGTCGAGTTCATGCACATCCAGTCGCCCGAGCAGAAGACCTGGATCCAGCGCCGTATCGAGGGCGCGCCATGGCTTTCCGCGTTCGACGCGGCCGCAAAGCGCACCATCCTGGAGGACCTGACCCGCGCCGAGGGGTTCGAGGTGTTCTGCCAGAAGAAGTATGTCGGCACCAAGCGCTTCGGCATCGAAGGCGGCGAGAGCGTGATCGCGGCGCTCCGCGCAAGCCTTGCCACCGCGGCCGCCGGCGGCGTCACCGAGGTGGTGATCGGCATGCCGCATCGCGGGCGGCTGAACACGCTGGTCAACGTGATGCAGAAACCCTTTGCCGCGGTGTTCAGCGAGTTCCAGGGCAATTCCGCAGCACCCGAGGATGTGCAGGGTTCGGGCGACGTGAAATATCATCTCGGCACCAGCACCGACGTGGAGCTGGCTGGCCGCCAGGTGCACTTGTCGCTGCAGGCCAACCCCAGCCACCTGGAAGCGGTCGATCCCGTCGTGGTGGGCAAGGTGCGCGCCAAGCAGGATCTCTCCGGCGACACGCGCGCGCGGCGCAGCGCGATGGGCGTGATGATGCACGGCGATGCTGCCTTCGCCGGCCAGGGCGTGGTGGCGGAAGTGCTGGGCATGAGCCAGCTGCTGGGCTATCGCACCGGCGGCACGGTGCATTTCATCGTCAACAACCAGATCGGCTTCACCACCGTTCCGAAATACTCGTACTCGGGCCTCTACTGCACAGACATCGCGAAATCGGTGCAGGCGCCGATCCTGCACGTGAACGGCGACGACCCGGAGGCGGTGGTGTTCGCCGCCCGCCTGATCACCGAGTTCCGCAACGAGTTCGGCGTGGATACCGTGCTGGACATCGTTTGCTACCGCCGGCACGGCCACAACGAGGCCGATGAACCCGCCTTCACCCAGCCGCTGATGTACAAGCGCATCCGCGACAAGCGCACCACGCGCACGCTGTATGCCGAGCGTCTGGCGAAGGAAGGCAGCGTGCCGGCCGAGGAAGCCGCCGCGATCCAGGCGCGTTTCACCACCACGCTGGACGAGGCGTTCGCCGCCGCCGCGGCCTACAAGCCCAACAAGGCCGACTGGCTGGAAGGTCAGTGGACCGGCTTTTCCGCCGCCAACACCGACGACGAGGCCGACAGCGGCACGGGCGTGGCGGGCGCGGTGCTGGCCGAGGTGGGCAGCGTGCTCTCGACCCCGCCGGCGAATTTCGACGTCAACCCGAAAATCCTGCGCCAGCTGGAGGCCAAGAAGGCCTCGATCGAGTCAGGCCAGGGGATCGACTGGGCGACCGGCGAGGCTTTGGCCTTCGGCAGCCTGCTGCTGGAAGGCCACCGTGTGCGGCTTTCGGGCGAGGATGTGCAGCGCGGCACCTTCAGCCAGCGCCATGCCTACCTGGTCGATCAGACCACGCAGGCCGAGTACGTGCCGCTGAACCACCTGCGCGAAGGCCAGCCGAGATTCGAGGCGTTCAACAGCTCGCTTTCCGAGTTCGGGGTGCTGGGTTTCGAGTATGGCTACAGCTTGGCCGATCCGCGCAGCCTGGTGCTGTGGGAAGCCCAGTTCGGGGATTTCGCCAACGGCGCGCAGGTGATCTTTGACCAGTTCATCGCCTCGGGCGAGACCAAGTGGCTGCGCATGTCGGGCCTGGTGATGCTGCTGCCGCACGGTTATGAAGGCCAGGGGCCCGAACACTCCTCGGCCCGGATGGAGCGCTATCTGCAGCTGTGCGCCGAGCGCAACATGCAGGTGTGCAACATCACGACGCCGGCGAACTATTTCCACGCGCTGCGCCGGCAGTTGAAGCGCAGTTTCCGCAAGCCGCTGATCATCATGACGCCGAAGTCGCTGCTGCGGCACAAACTCGCGGTCAGCACACTGGCCGAGATGGAGGCGGGCACGCATTTCCGCTTCGTCTATCCGGAGGCCGACGCCATCGCCGCGCCCGAGAAAGTGCGGCGCGTGGTACTGTGCACCGGCAAGGTCTATTACGACCTGCTGGCCGAGCGGCGCGATGCCGGGGTGAAGGATGTGGCGATCGTGCGGATCGAACAGCTCTATCCCTTCCCCGCCCGCACGCTTGCCGCCGAACTGGCACGCTACCCGAACGCCGAGATCGTGTGGTGCCAGGAGGAGCCGGAGAACATGGGCGCCTGGCTGTTCCTGGACCGCCGCATCGAGGGCGTGCTTTCCGGGCTTGGCGTGAAGGCGAAGCGCCCGAGCTTCGTCGGCCGGCGCGAGGCGGCAAGCCCGGCCACCGGCCTCGCCCGCACGCACAACGCTGAACAGAAAGCGCTGGTCACCCAGGCGCTGGCGGCCTGAGAGGCGGACCACATGGCAGTCGAGATCAAGGTTCCAAGCCTGGGCGAGAGCGTTTCCAGCGCCACAGTGGCGCGCTGGATGAAGCAGCCGGGCGAGGCGGTGGCCGCCGACGAACCGCTGGTCGAACTGGAAACCGATAAGGTGACGGTGGAGGTGAATGCGCCCGCCGCCGGCACGCTTGAAGCGATTGTCGCCGCGCAGGGGGCGGAGGTCGAGGTCGGCGCGGTGCTGGGCACGATCGGTGCCGCCGGCACCGCCAGCGCGGCAGCAGCGCCGGCACCCGCGAAAGCGGCCCCCGCCCCAGCGCCGGCCAAGGCGGAGACCGCGAAGGCCGAGGTGATCGTGATGCCGGCGGCGGCCAAGATAGCGGCCGATCGTGGGATTGACCCCGCGACAGTGACCGGTACCGGCAAGGATTCTCGCGTGACCAAGGGCGATGTGCTGGCGGCCACGGCGGCCGCGCCCGCCCCCTCACCAGCGCCGAAGCCCGCGCCGGCCCCCGCGCCGGCGCCCGCACCGAAGCCCGCCACGCTACCCGCCCCCGGCAGCCGCGCCGTGCACCGTGTGAAGATGACCCGGCTGCGCGCCACCATCGCGCGGCGGCTGAAGGAAGCGCAGAATACCGCCGCGATCCTGACCACCTTCAACGAGATCGACATGAGCGCCGTGATGGCGCTGCGCGCCGAATACAAGGACGCGTTCGAGAAGAAGCACGGCGTGCGGCTGGGCTTCATGGGCTTCTTCGTGAAGGCCTGCGTCGCTGCCCTTCGCGAGTTCCCGCTGGTCAACGGCGCCATCGAGGGCGACGAGGTGGTGACCCACGACTACGTGGACATGGGCATCGCCGTGTCCGGTCCGACCGGCCTGGTGGTGCCGGTGATCCGCAATGCGGAATCGCTTTCGGTTGCCGGCATCGAGGCCGCCATCGCCGCGTTCGGCAAGAAGGCGCGCGACGGTGCGCTGACGCTGGAGGACATGGCCGGCGGCACCTTCAGCATCACCAATGGCGGCGTGTTCGGCAGCCTGATGAGCACGCCCATCCTGAACCCGCCGCAATCGGCGATCCTTGGCATGCACAAGATCGAGGAACGCCCCGTGGCGATCGCCGGCAAGGTGGAGGTGCGGCCGATGATGTACGTGGCGCTGTCCTACGACCACCGCATCATCGACGGGCGCGAGGCGGTGAGCTCGCTGGTGCGAATCAAGGAAGCGGTTGAAGACCCGCGCCGGCTGCTGCTGGAGGTGTAGCGGGGCTGCCCCCACCCCGGCCCTCCCCCGCTTCGCGGCAGAGGGGGCGTGGCGGTGCGGCGTGCGCCCCCTCTGCCGCGAAGCGGGGGAG
>Ga0224723_1002478_pt1 | contig 10177 bp, 6 predicted proteins | sample Balambano_FR2_Me_FD_161647 | JGI IMG/M metagenome (GOLD analysis project Ga0224723, IMG submission 161647) | Freshwater sediment microbial communities from Lake Towuti, South Sulawesi, Indonesia - Balambano_FR2_MetaG | ecosystem: Environmental > Aquatic > Freshwater > Lake > Sediment | place... | reverse complement strand
GCCAAACCGGTTTAATTAATAAGCTTTTTGTCCTATTTTTAGAAATCAAACTGACGATTAGATGAATTCGGACAACCCGATACTGAATAGCCCTTATGACGAACCCAAGTTGCATTATGCGACCGATGCAGATGGATCGCTTAATTATAATGACGTTAGAGAAGGAAGACGGATTTTTACTCCCGACATTCAAGTAATCCCAACGCGACAAGGGCCTCAAAGCTCCATATTTGAAGTCAATGATTTAGAGCCCCAGTACGGGGATCATACCATTAACTTGTGCCGAAAAGAAGTCCGTAAGTGGCGAATTGAAAAATATTCGGGAACCACAAGAGTTACAAAGGAACTTCTAACCTTTTGGTTTGACAATCCGGAAAGACATTCAGTTAAGAAGCTGTTTTTCGCCCAACAAGAAGCAATTGAAACTGCTATTTGGTTAAATGAGGTCGCGGACAAATCAAACGCTGGACAAAACATACTCAATAAAGTACGGGAAGGACAGCAAACAGTAAGTGATGATAAGGAAGATCAACTACCTAGGATTGCTTTCAAGATGGCTACCGGTTCTGGAAAAACGGTTGTTATGGGTTGTTTCATTTTATATCACTACTTCAATCGCCAAGAATATAGAAATGACACAAGATTCGCTGACTACTTTCTGATTGTTGCTCCTGGTGTTACAATCAAAGACCGGCTTGGCGTTCTATTCGTAGACACCAAAAACAAGAACCCGAAAGACATTCAGGACTACTATAGGATTCGCGGCCTTGTTCCACAAAGTATGGAACAACGTCTTGACAACATCAATGCTCGACTTGTAATAACAAACTATCATTCCTTTGAGCCTAAGACACTGCAAGGAAACAAAAGAAGCCCTTTTGATGGAAAGGTGGATTTACAAGGAAACAAAATTGATACTGGCAACATAGAAGACTTTTCACAGGTAATTAAGCGTACCATTGGAAAGTTCAAAACCAGCAGCAGACTCCTGATTTTAAATGATGAAGCACATCATTGCTACTTACCAAAATCAAAAGGAAAAACTTCTGACAATGAGGAAGCAGATGAAAATGCAAGGGCAGCAGTATGGTTTACAGGATTAAAAGAACTTTCCAGAAAATTCAAACTTCAGTCCGTTTACGATTTATCGGCTACTCCTTATTATTTACAAGGCTCAGGCTATCAACCTTACAGCTTATTCCCTTGGGTCGTTTCTGATTTTGGTCTGATTGAAGCAATTGAAGCTGGATTAGTAAAAATTCCGTTCCTACCTGAAAGTGATAACACACAAGAACTAACGATGCCTGTTCTTCGAAATCTGTACGAACATGTCCGGGAAGATTTGCCAAAGAAAGGACAACGAAAGAAAAAATCCGAAGCTCGTGAAGAAGGTGCCAAACTCAAGGAACTTCCGCCAAGACTCCCATCTCTGGTTAAAGGTGCGTTAGATCAGTTTTACAATCATTACGTTGATTACTTTAAAGGACACAGAAAACATCAGGAGGAAAAATCAAATCTCTTTTCAGCGCCACCAGTATTTATTTTGGTGTGTAATAACACTTCTGTTTCCAAAGAAGTATACAAGTACATTGCAGGATACGAATATGAGGATGAAAACGAAAAACTTATCACAGTTCCCGGTGCGAAGGAGCTTTTTAGCAACTATGACCACTCGACTAATAAACCTCTTAAACGACCGCCAACCTTACTAATTGATAGTGATGCCCTCGAAAACAGTGATCAGATAAATGAAGAGTTTAAAAAAATCTTTGCTTCCGAAATTGAGGAATTCAAGAAGGACTTTGCGCGACTGCACGGACAAGGGAGTACCGAACGAATTACAGATGCTGAAATATTGAGAGAAGTAGTAAACACAGTTGGCAAGCAAAACAAACTTGGCTCTCACATTCGTTGTGTCGTTTCTGTTTCAATGCTGACCGAAGGTTGGGACGCTAACACAGTAACCCATATCATGGGCTTGAGAGCATTCGGTTCTCAATTACTTTGTGAGCAAGTAGCAGGTAGGGCGTTAAGACGGATGAACTACTTTTTGCAAGGTTACGACAAAGAAGGAAACCCGACCAACGATAAGCGAAAGATTGTAATTGAAAAGTTCCCGCCAGAGTATGCACATATTATTGGAGTGCCATTTAAAATGTTTAAAGGGGGCAAATCTGAACCGCCACCACCACCTGTAGACCTAACCCACATTACAGCACTGCCCGAACGACAGGAGAAAATGGAAATCATTTTCCCTAACGTGACCGGCTATCGCATTGAAAATTATGAAGGCGAAATAAAGTATGATTTCAGTAAACTAGAGAACTATGAGATTGATGGCAGTAAGTATCCAGTAGAAACCATCATGGCAAGTCCTATTTCTCCGAATGAAGAGAGGTTGAAGGTGAAGTCAGTATTAGAAAAGCGTGACAACGAATTGATTTTCTTGCTCACTAAAGAATTAATAAAATATCACTTCTCTGATGACGAAGGAAACTTAAACTTTCAGCGATTTAACAGGCTAAAACGCATAGTTGAAGAATGGTACAATACGAAGGTTGTATTGCTAAACATAAGTGACGAGAAGTATAAGCGCTTAGTATACTTCGAAGAGCTCAAAAAAGTAGTTGACCACATTGCACGAGGCATTAACCCACACATCAATACTACTGAGCATATACGACCTGTGTTTAACTATTACAATAAATTCAACAGCACCAAGTATGTAAATGGCAACACAGTAAAAGAAGTGTACCCTACTAAAAAGAGCCATGTAAATTTTGTGGTGCAGGATAGCGACTGGGAAGCAATTGCAGCTAAAACATTGGAAGAACTACCTCAGGTAAAAAGCTATGTAAAGAATCAGTTTCTTGGCTTTTCTATTCCTTATGTAAAAGATGGTAAAGACAAACAGTATTTTCCCGATTTCATCGCTCAGTTCAAAGGCAAAGATGGAACCTTGAAAAATCTCGTCATTGAAATAAGTGGCATGAGCAAGGAGAAAGCAGAGAAGAAATGGTTTGTCGAAAATCGTTGGATACCATCAGTAAATGCTTTAAAGGAAAAGTATGAATATCCAGAATTTCATTTCATTGAAATCTCTAACGACATTAGAAATATTAAGAATCAATTGGCCGAAAAAATATCCAGCATCTAACGTATGGCAAAGAAAGTCGACAGTATAAAACACAGCAAAGAAAAACGAGCTCACATTCCTTCAAAGGAAGAAGCTGGATATGAGGATGCAAACGAAAAAGTGCAGAAAGGGAAGAAAGTAATTGAGCTCCCTAAAAACCCAGTGGTACACCGCGGGCAAGACCCCGAACTGTTTTGGATGAACAAATACGGCAATGACGACCGCGATGAGCTATTGCGGGTTGACATTAGAAGTTTATACCGCCACGAACACATCGCACCTGAAACGCTTATTAAAAACTTGTATAAAGTTATCGAAGAGAAAAGCGCTCAATTTGACTTATTCACGGTCAACGAACTTTTTGGAAACGCACTGGAGAAAGATGAACTTGAAAAGGTAAGTGAATACTATCATCATCAAGACGGATGGACAAACCGCCTGATACAAGGAGATAGTCATTTGGTGATGGCAAGTTTGCTAGAGCGGGAAGGAATGGCTGGCCAAGTACAGATGATATATATTGATCCTCCCTATGGAATTAATTATGGCAGTAATTGGCAGATAAGGTTAAATAATACAACTGTTAAAGAGGGTGATGAAAATCTTAGCGGTGAACCAGAGGTAATTAGTGCGTTTCGTGACACATGGGAACTTGGCATTCATTCATATCTATCATACTTGAGGGACAGACTATTGATAGTTAAAGAGCTTTTAAGTGAGAGCGGTTCATGTTTTGTCCAAATATCAGATGAGAACGCCCATTATGTTAAGGTTGTGATGGACGAAGTATTTGGTTCGGAGAATTTCATCAGTAACATACGCTACAGAACTCGTACAATGACTTTGAATACCAAATTAATGGATGTTGCGTATGATCACATTATTTGGTTTGCTAAAAGCAAGCCTAACATAAAATATAGACCCTTATTTCAATATCAAGATGTTGAGGGTGATTCAAATTATAAACATGTCGAACTTTCTGACGGGACAAGGAGGCGATTGACAACTGAAGAACAGGCAAATCACAAGCTTTTACCAAAAGGTGCCCGAGTTTATCGCCTGCATTACCTCAAACCATCTCAGTATCGAAAAAATCAAGATTTCAATTTTGAATTTGAGGGTGAAATGTATCCACCACCTGGTGGCAACATAAGAAGTACTCCGGATGGTGTTCACTCATGGGCAACAACGCCTGATGGAATGAAAAAACTGAAAAAGCTTAATCGTCTTCAGAAAAGCGGAAATTCTGTGGAATATATTCTCTACCATGATGACTACCCAGTGACACCCTACAATTCAGTCTGGATTGACACTGCAGCAACATCTGACAAGAGATACGTTGTTCAAACTGCAAATAAAATTCTTGAACGCTGTCTCTTAATGTGCACAGATCCCGGTGACCTTGTTCTCGACCCAACTTGCGGTAGCGGAACAACTGCATTTGTTACTGAACAATATGGCAGGAGATGGATTACAATCGACACTAGTAGAATCGCTTTGAATGTTGCAAAGCAGAGGTTAATGACTGCAGTTTATCTATATTATAAACTCTATGATGAAGATCATGGGGATATTCGACAGGGATTTATATATAAAACGGTTCCACATATTAAATTAGGTTCACTGGCGAATGATGAGCCGACCGAAATTGAAACCTTATACGACCAACCAGAGGTAGATAAGAAGAAGCTTCGTGTTAGCGGCCCCTTCACCGTTGAAACACTACAGAACTTCGAACCAATCAATGCCGAAGACTTGGATGATGGGGTAAAAACAAACGAGGAAGAAGGAGCATTTGAAGAACTGATCAAACAACATCTTGTAAGCGCGGGAATAAAGAACGGCCGTAAGAATGAACAAGTAATTTTCACTCGCGTGGAACTATTAAGCCATACCTATTTACACGCAGAAGGATTCTACATGAATGGTGTTGGTGAGAAGAAGGCATATTTCCACATTGGCCCAAAGTTCGGAACTGTCAGTCGTAATGCCGTAAATGAAGCCATTAAAGAATGTCGTTCACGTGGTGATGCTCAATGGCTCATCATTCTTGGTTTCAGTTTCGAGAGTGATATTGAGGGCTCAACTCAAACTATCAGTATTGGAAAATTTGAAGTAACCAAAGCTCGCATTCACGATGACCTATTGCAGGAAGGCTTAAAGAAAAAGCCAGCCAAGAGTGCTGCTTCCTTTGTAACGATTGGCGAGCCTGATATTGATGTGAAGAAAAAGGGTAAGGAGCTTACCGTTGAAATCTGTGGACTTGATATTTATGATCCAATAAGTGATGAGGTGAAACCGAGAAATGTAAACGACATTGCCTACTGGATGGTGGATGAAGATTATGATGGAAGCAACTTTGTAGTAAAGCAGGTATTCTTCTGTGGCGGTGACAAATCGGAATTTGAAAAATGGAAAAAAGGACTTAGCGATGTATCCAAACAGGAAACCAAACGTAATGCAGAGAAGACATTGAAGATTGAAATTGATGATGAGGCCTTTGACCGTCTGTATGGGCATATTAGCCATCCCATTGAAATCAAAAAGAAAGACCAAAAGATTGCAGTCCGTATCATTAGTCAATTTGGTGAAGAATGTACCAAGGTTATCCGATTGTAACGCATGCCAAAAGCCAAGATCAGTCAAAACCTAAGTTCTGATTCCGTATTCCATTTTATACGGAGAAGAGATTGGCTGGTCAATATTCTGAAAAACAAAACCTTTCAAGCACGTTACGTTTACGAGGAACTCCCCATGCTGAAATATAAAGTGGGGATTCCAATGAAATGCTTTTGTGACATCCCATTAGGTATGATTAAGAAACATATTGTGAACTATGGGAAGTTTGGAATAGGAATAAAGAAAGAGTACGCCAAAAAGCACAAATTCTCACCAGTGGTTTACATTCATAAGGATTCTGATACGCTCATTCGGTATCTGACTTCAATCAAATCCATCAAGTCATTAAACAACGGAAATAGCCTACTACCCTATTTCAAATTGGTCGAAGGTTATGCCATAAACTCTCAAGGCAAAAAGGTTTTCACTAAGTTCTATGATGAGCGTGAGTGGCGGTACATTCCACCAAATCCGGACTTAATTGATTTCAAGGGTTTTGACGAAGAAGAAATCCGAAACACAAAGTTGGAAGAAGAGAATAAAAATATTGATAAGGACAAAAACGTCAATGCCATACCGTTTGAATACGCGGACATAACATATCTGTTTGTTCAATACGAGGAAGATGTCGACAAGGTGATTGAAGAAATTCATTCGCTGCCCATCACGCAACTACAACAAGACAGGTTAATAGCGAAAATCATTACTTCACGACAAATCGAAAGAGATTTTTAAATACCAAAAAATACCTAATATAGAATGGCTGAGAATGAGATATTGACATACGAAGAAGTAATTCAATCACTCGCCAAGAAGAATAGGCAAAAGCATCTCCTACTTGGCAATGGATTTAGCATGTCTTATGATTCCGGTATTTTTTCTTACAATGCCTTAAGCAAGTTTCTGGAAAATCTGGATGACGAAATCCTGCAAAAGCTATTTCAGATTATTAAAACAAGCAATTTTGAATTGCTAATGGAGCAACTTGATAATGTTGCACGAATTGCTGAGGTTTTTGGCGCGGATAAGAAGGTGGTAGAGAAAATTAGAAATTCATCTGACCGGCTTAAACAAAGTCTCATAAACGCTATAAAGGAACTACATCCGGAGCATGTATTTTCCGTACCAGAAGATAAAAGTAAAGCTTGTGCAACATTCCTGAATGAGTTCCTTTCTAAGGAGGGGAATGTGTTCACAACTAACTATGACTTGCTGCTTTACTGGGTCTTAATGAGAAATCAACTCGATAGCATAGGTGATGGATTTGGCCGTGAAACAGAAGAAACAGATGAATGGGTAGAGCCGGATGAAAGAGAATGGTCAGAGCTACGGTGGGGTAAAAACAGCGACACTCAATCAATTTACTATGTACATGGTGCGCTTCACCTTTTTGATGCAGGTATTCATATTGTCAAGGAAGAATATACAAGCGAGCATGTTCTTCTCGAAAATGTTAAAGCGCGGATGGAACGCAAAGAGTACCCAATCTTTGTTACTGCAGGAAATGGTGAAGAAAAACTTAGCCATATAAGGCATAATCGATATTTATCATTTTGTTACGATGTGCTGTCATCTATTTCTGGGTCACTCATTTGCTTTGGTTTTGGTTTTGGGCCTTATGATGACCACGTCATTGCAGCGATTAACAAAGCGGGAAAGAAATGGAAAGATAAAGACGGCAAATGGCATATGCTCAATAGTGTTTACATAGGGGTCTATTCGGAAGACGGATTCAAACACATGAAGTCGATAGAAAAGAAATTCAAAGTTCCGATAAGGTACTTTAATGCAAAGACTGTTAAGGTTTGGCGCTAAAGATTTAATTTTTCTGCTATAAATTATGAGTGATATAAAATTATTTGAAGCCAAAAAAGTAAGGACGCATTGGGATGAAGAAACTGAGCAATGGTTTTTTTCTGTGCAGGATGTTGTAGAAGCCCTGACCGATACAGTAGATGTTAAGGACTACTTGAAGAAGATGAAAAAACGTGACCCCCAGCTAAACACCAACTGGGGGACAATTTGTCCCCTGGTTGAAATGACAGCCGCTGACGGGAAAAAGCGTAAAATACAAGCCGCTAACACTCAGGGGCTTTTGAGGATTATCCAGTCTATTCCATCACCGAAAGCGGAACCCTTTAAGCAATGGCTGGCACAAGTGGGTTATGAACGCATTGAGGAAACTGAAAACCCGGAACTGAGCTTTGACCGCGCAATGGAAACTTATTTGGCAAAAGGCTACACCAAGGAATGGATTAACCAAAGACTGAAAAGCATCGAGGTTAGAAAGGAGTTGACAGACGAATGGGAAAAACGGGGAGTGAAAAGAGGAATGGACTTTGCCATCCTCACGGACATTATTACGAAAGCTTGGAGCGGTAAAACAGTTAAGGAATACAAGAAACATAAAGATTTGAAGAAGGAAAACCTTCGCGACCACATGACCAACTTGGAACTGGTTTTGAACATGCTGGCAGAGGCAACAACTTCGGAGATTTCAAAAAAGAAAAAGCCAACAACAATAGATGAAAGCAAAGTGATTGCCAAGCAAGGCGGAACTGTTGCCGGAAACGCGCGAAAAGAAATTGAAGCAAGAACCGGAGATAAAGTGGTGAGTAAGCTGAATGCCAAGAATATTGTAGAAGGAAGACCGAAAAAGAAGAAATTGAAATAGAACTTTTTAAGCTATTATTGCGAGCCCTGTTTCAGGGCTTTTTGCTTTTACAACTTCATGGTTCAAAGAAAAACGTACGACACAAGAGTAAAATATCTTGTGATGAAAGGATTATTGCCGGATTTGTATCGAAAACAAATTCACAAGAGCTTAATCAGCAAATGGAAAAGAGAGTCACCCGACAAGTACACTGGATACGAACTCAATGACAATATTGAGGAGCTTTACGAGTTGATGAAGAAAATCTCGGAAGACCAAAGATTGCTCAGAACGATAAGGGCATTTTATCGAGTCAACAAAACATTGAAAGACATTATTGGAACTGGAAATGACTACATCAAAAGAATCAAAGAGTTCAAGTTTCAAATCATTGAAACCATCCAGCGAAATAAGAAAACAATCGGAATAAAGCGAGGTATTAAGCTTTTCGGAATCAGCCCAAGCACTTACAGAATCTGGGCAATGGAGTCATACTTCCGTTGCGGACAATCTTTGGCAAAGCTTTGTAGTTCAGCATATCCTCAACAACTGACTGTGAAGGAAGTACATAAAATTCATCGAATACTTTCAAATCCAGACTACAGTCATTGGCCAATTATTTCGGTTGCGTACTACGGAATGCGAGAGGGAATTTTGAAAGCTCACCCGAACACATGGTACAAGTACGCAAGACTGATGAAACTCAAAAGAAAGAGATTCAAAAAGCCAAAGAAAGATTACGATGACGGATTGAGAGCAAAAACACCGGACGAGAAATGGCACGCGGACATTACTGAATTCAAAACGGCTGACGGCAGGACTTCGTACATCTATCTGGTCATGGACAACTTTTCGCGTTACATCACATCGTGGCGCATCGCTGATAAGGTTTGCGCAAAGGTGAGAATTGAAACATTTGAAGAGACCATTATCAACGCTGGAATAAAACCAAATCAAAAAGAAAAGACTGAATTGATTGTTGACGGAGGAACTGAAAACAATAACAAAGAAGTAACGACCCTTCTCCAAAAATATCCAGTGGACAAATTGGTAGCTCTCAAAGATATCCTGAAATCAAACTCAATGATTGAGTCCCTGAACAAACAAATCAAATACAACTATCTCTACCCGAGAAATATTCACGACCAAGAAGAACTTGTAAAAATCATGACAAAGATTGTCGTTCCCGACTACAACGACAAAAGACCAAGCGGACAACTATTCGGACTCACACCAGCAGAGGCGTACGGGAGAAAGACTGTGAACTTTAAAAAGATTAGAGAAAAAATGATTGAAGCCCACCATAAACGAGTATCGTACAACCAAACTCATGCGTGTTTGGGTTGCCCATTTGGCTGCAAACAAAACTGACAGGGGACAATGCCGACCTAAAATCTTCAGGGACGACTTTCAAACGCAGGACAAAATACCTATCATTGACTATTGACACACGAGTTTCTTATAAGAAACCGAAAGTGTTGTAAGACCTTGTGAAATGACAGCACCTAAGTCGCACACACATTGCCTGGCCGCGCTTGCAACCCACATCCAAAGCCAGTCAAAGAGTGTGCTCAGTGCAGTGTAAGTGGACATTGTTGTCAATGAAAAATGCCCCACCGCACCTCTACTAATAAAGATTGGTGTAAATTAACGGGTGACAGGACTGCAGGCTTCGAATGAAGTGAGGAGAATGGCCACACAGCCACCAACAAAATGTTTATGCAATGCGGGGGTTCAGTGTCCTCATTACTTTCGGTTTCTTTATTAAT
>Ga0224723_1002477_pt1 | contig 10177 bp, 10 predicted proteins | sample Balambano_FR2_Me_FD_161647 | JGI IMG/M metagenome (GOLD analysis project Ga0224723, IMG submission 161647) | Freshwater sediment microbial communities from Lake Towuti, South Sulawesi, Indonesia - Balambano_FR2_MetaG | ecosystem: Environmental > Aquatic > Freshwater > Lake > Sediment | place... | reverse complement strand
CCATCACCTCCATCACCCCCAGCACCCCCAACTCCCTCCTAAGGTGCTTGATTAAACACCCACTTCAACCACTGTCCAAAAGAACTAAAAGGATTGAGACGATGCACCCCCGGAGCGCGAGCTTTACCAAGTGCATCAACGGCGACTAATGCAGAGTACTGCAAACCTAGGAAACTATCAACGGCAGCATAAGGCCCACCAAGGGTAATGGCTCCAGATGCGTACATTTGACCTTTACCGTTACGCATTTCTACTAATTCAAAATTATTTGCTACTACTAATCGTCCTAAATGATTTAGAGGTAATTTATAATGCTTGACAAAATCATCAAGTAATGGGCTTGCTTGGACTTTGGCATCAAGACCGGTAGCGTCAATGATAAAATCAGCTTCTAAAGTTGTCTGCCCAAATCCTTTTTCTTGAATATGAGTGATGGTACGGTTTTGAGCGTTGCGTTCTACTTTTTCTACTGTGCCAAATTCAATTTTATACCAACCTTCTCGTAAACCTTGCTCTGTAATCTGCTGCCAGTCTCCGCGATCAGCAGTAGTAGTACCACCCCAATCTGCAAGTAAACTCTTGCGTTCTTCAGGACTGGCTTTTTCTAACATTGCTCGCAATTCCCCACCCCAACAAGCTTTTGGCCAGTTAAAAGGTTGAAATTCATAGTGGTTTTTAACTGTACGCTGGGCTTTTTGAAACTTGTTACCCACTGGTTTAGGCGATCGCATTAAATGCAAAACTGTAATCTGCTTATTGCGTTGACGTGCTTCGTATATCCGCTGCAATACCCGAGAAGCAACGATACCTCGTCCGCGAATTAAAACTTTACCACCTTCTTTTTCCAAATACTCATATACATGATCGTGTTCTTCATATGCGTTGACGACCGATTTAAAATCTTGATATTTTTCTCGATAAGTCTGCAAATCAGGAAGAAACTGAATCGCCGGATACCCTGTAGCTAAGTGTAAATAACGTGCTACGACAAAAGCATGGTTTCCACCTCCCTGACGGGAATAAGCTACACAATACCTACCATCTTCAGTTTTGCGAATCGCTCGTACCCGTCCATAATGGTAAATTTGTTCCCAACCGATACGTTTTGCTTCGCGGTCAATGGAGTCAAATACATTACCTGAGCGTGGTGTATAAGTTTCAGCAAAAGTTGGCTCAGCAAATACTTGCCATAAATGCTGCAAGGAATTATTTAATTTACCTTTAGTAAAATCGTGCCAAGCTTCTCGTAAAGCGTAACTAGGCCAACCCCAAATATTATCAGGACAAGAGTCTGAATTAGAACGCAATCTCTCATGTAACGGTATTTGAGAATTCATGCATAGACGCTTGTAGCGAGCGTAAGGTTCTTTTTCTAAACCTAAAGCGATGATTCTATCACTTTTAACACCACCAATTCTCAGTAAATCAATCCAAACAAAACTACCTAATCCTGCTCCAACAGCAAGATAATCACATTCATCGATTGGTAAACCTGTAGCATGGAGTGCTTGCACAGGAACTAATTCTTGGTAAAACTCTGGAGGTGGAAAATTACTACCAAGAGGTGTTCCAGGATAGGCGCGGGGTAAACTGGGATCTGGTAAATTGGTATGAGGATTAAATTGGATAGTTACGTCAGGATCTGGAGGTGTTACTGCTATTGCTCCAAATGTCACCGTAATAATATACGGCCCGATTTGCAGCGTATCACCACTAGCTAGAGTGCAACGTGTTTGTTTTTGACCTTGAACAAAGATACCGTTAGCACTACCTTGGTCAATTACTACTAACTGCTGCTGATTTTGCTCCCAATCAATCAAAGCATGGTAGCGAGAAACTTCATTACTCGTAAGTACCATCCGAGCTACCCTTTGTCCCCCACTTTCAGGTGGCATTTTAGCAAATTCTCTACCAAAAGCGATCGGTGGACTCAAACGTGGTTCTCGTCGCTCTCCTGTAGCTGGATCTTCCCAGCTAAGTTGAATTTGTAAATTAGTCATTCTTTAATAATTTTTTTAATAATATCGATACGCAGTACTAATTTTTTACCACTTTTCTAACTACCAGGTGTAATTAAAATACTTGGATCCCCTCCTAAAAAGTGACCACACCAAGGACAGTTACGGTTGTGGTATTCATAAGGTGAAATTTTATTGCAGTTAGAACACTGGATTCCGTAAACAGGTTGCTGAGGAGGATGTGTTGGTATTGATGGTTTTACTTCTAACTGTGGTTTTGGAGGAGTAGGAGGTTTTGGTGTTGCGATAACAGTATCAGGAAAGGTAGTGACTGCGATTACCTTAAGTTCCATTTCTCCCAAACAAATGATACTTCCTTCTTTTAAAGCTACTTCACCTTGTAATAGTTGCTTATTATCCACAAGGGGAGGGTTTGTTGGTCGTAAATTTCTAATTAAAAAATTGTTCTGCTGGGGTTCAAAATAAATCTCTACGTGCAAACCAGACACAGTTGGGTGACTCAAAACAATATCACATCGAACTGGGTCACGACCAATACGAACCGTACCAGCATTTTTAGTTGGTTGCTGTTCGTATATTTTCTCGGTTTTTAGTTGACCTGCATCGTCCCATTGTAAAGTTAGTGCGTTCATCGTTCTTGGTAACTTTTACTAGCTACTTCAACTATTTTCTGTGCGATTCCTAACACGATTTGGAGTTACGAGCAAGTACTTAACAGAAACTTACATGAAACTTATATTGTGTAAATGTATAATTACGTATAAATCCAATTCTTTCAAGGTAAGTAGGCAACGTTTACCAAATAACCCTTTCATATCAAGTCAAGTGTTACCTATTTGAGGCTATTTTATCAGCAATCCGGGTAGTCTCTGGTAAACGATATTTTGGTGTGCAACGCAACACATAATCGATAGACGTGTCTAAACTGATTTTATGACCAGCAGAAATGTATAAAGGTTTTACCCCAGTACGCGATCGCAAAACTACGCCAACTTTCTCACCTTTATATATAAGAGCTTGACAGCTACCTCGTGTTTCTTCTAATTCTTCGTGTTTACCGACTAATAAAGATTTGGCAACACCAATTGTGGATATATCTACTAATAAACCTAAATGACAAGCTATGCCAAATCTCCGAGGATGGGCGATTCCCTGACCATCACACAAAATAATGTCAGGAGTTGTTTTTACCTTTTCTAGTGCATCCAGTACAGCAGGTATTTCTCGAAAAGAAAGAAAACCAGGAATATAAGGAAAGGAAGTTGGTCTACGAGCTACACTTGTTTCCACTAACTGTAGATCAGGAAAACTTAATACTGCTACTGCTGCATGACTAACTGTACCATTCTCTTCAAAACCCATATCTACCCCAGCAACATAATTTACTGGTTCCTTGAATGCATCTTCAGTAATTATCTCTGCTTGCAGTTCTTCTTGAATCGCTATAGCTTCTGAGGGTGTAAGCGTCCAAGGATGACGTTGGTATATTTTCATAAATATATTTTTGAATTCAATTTGTATCTTTCCGAAATCTTAGCAGTCAATTATGTATCTATAAATATGATGAATTTTAGGATTCTATAACCTATTGCTAAAGTTCATCCATCAAAATCATGATGATGCAGTACTTTAAGTTATAAGTTTTTGCACAACCCAAGAATTTAAAGTAAGGAACATTAGAAATTATACGGTTTCACGATAATTTACAGTTCCGAATTTTTATGTAACTGTACTGTCAATCAAATTAAAAGCTTTCGCGGTGGTTATTATTGAGATGCTATTATAGCGTCTCTTTTTTTCTTGTAACATTATGTGACAGACGCTTGGTTCAAGTAAAGGTATTCTTGTTTACTTAATAAATTGAATTTTTTATTCATAGTTTCTATTTCATCTATTTCTATCTGACCAACTCCTGTAACTGTAGTTCTTAAATGATTTTGTAATGAGTATGCTGTAATACTCAAAAATATATCTATTAGTCGGTTATAACGTAACTTTGTTAAAAGAGCCTGTTCATCACCCGACATATATCTATCAATAATTTCAGGTGTTGCGTCAGGGATTTTAATTTGCACCATATTTATATTAGGAACAATTCTGTTCATTTGTACAAGTCTAAAACCATAAATACTAGTACCTTTTGATTCTATAATCCATTCCATGCCTTGAGGTGCTGTATTTGTTATTTCCAAAGGCAATGGTCTTCTGTATCGGAAAGAATATAAAAGATCGCCAAGATTTTTTGGAGGGTTAACACCTACTAAATTCGCTATTTCTGAAAGCTCATTACGATTGAACTGAAAATTATTTAAACCTGGTTGATAATATCGATTAAAAATTCCAGTAACTATAGAGTTATAAATTCCTTCTTTACTCATAGATATTTCTCTTCTCGTACCATTATTTTGTGTTTACTTCTAGCTTTAACTTTCTTGTTCTAGGCTCTATAGTATGTGGATTAACATCGAAGTATTTAGCAGCTTGAGACATATCGAAATTTAGTAAACTAATATTTTCTAAATTTGTTTGAATTAAAGGTTTATATGGCTTTACATTTAAAGCTTTTATAAGCTCTAAAGCAACAGCCTTAGCTAATAGAGGGGGAACAGAATTTCCAATTTGTCTAAATCCATGCCATTTTGTGGCATGAAATCTAAACCAGTCTGGGTAAGAATGTAAACGTGCAGCTTCACGTACAGTAATACATCTTGGTGAATCATAGTGAATCGGTCTAGGAGAAGTAAAAGCTCCTCTATTACTAGGAGTTCCAGCCCTCAATGTATTACAAACTCCTTCAGGATCAAGTTTATGAAAACGGCTGATTGGCTCTGTTTTGCCATATGGAGTCATTTCAAATCTTTTGATGGATTCTAAATTATGTTGCGTTCTTAAACTTGAAGTTAATATTCTAGGGTCATATTTGCGTTCGTATGAATAATCATTATTCAAAGGAAAAAGACCACGAAGTAGTCTAGCATAATCACTTGGTTTCCCAAAATCTGCAATTACCCAATCTTGTTCATATAGTTCTGTATATTTTTCTACTTCTGGTAAATCTTGAAGTGCGTCCTGTACTGTAGGACTATAGGGAAGTTCTATGGATAATTTTGGCTTCTTCTGTTTAGCAGTTCTAGTAATAGAAACTGGGTAATTTGGTAGTTCTAAGTTACGACGGCAACCAATTAAAAATAATCTCTCACGATTTTGTGGTACGCCAAATTCAGCAGCATTTAACACTTGATATTTATCACGTACTTTATAACCATTTTGTTCAAACTTGTTAATTATTTCTCGAATAAATTCTTTATGCTTTCCTACAGTCATCCCTTTGACATTTTCAAAAACAAAGAACTTTGGCTGTAGCTCTAAAACTAATCGGATATAATGAAAAACAAGGGAGTTTCGAGGGTCATCAAAAAAACGTTTACCTATTAATGAAAAACCTTGGCATGGTGGGCCGCCAAACACTACATCAATTTCCTGATTACCAATAGCTGAACTATTTCTAATTTCTTCACCTGAAGTATCTTCAACGCTTTTACATAAAATACTCCAGAAAGGAAAATTAAATTTGTGTATTGCACAATGAATCGGGTCAATTTCAACAGATGCAAGTACGTCAAATCCTGCTTGCTCAAAACCAAGGGTCATACCACCAGCACCAGCAAATAAATCAACAGCTATGGGTCGTTCTTTGAGATTGCTATCCATCATATTGACTGTTTTTACTACCTTTTTATAGCATTTATTTTAGATAGTCGATACTATAAGAGCATTAACGGAGTTTCTCCTCTGCCAATGCCTTTACAATCAATTGTGATCCATTTATGTTGAAACTGCTGTAAAACTATAATGTTGTTAACTTATATTAACTTACATTAGCGGAAAATTGAAAGAGTAAGTACAAGCATGAATCGGGTCATATTCTACTGCTACTAAAACATCAAATCCTGCTTGTTCAATACCCAAAGAAAATCCACCAGCACCAGCAAATAAATCTACTGCTACCGGACGCTTATAATTTGGGTGGGATTGTAAATTTTCCATTAAGGACTTTTTTTGTAAAAATGCAACCACTGAATCTAATATCTAAGAACTAGGTAGCATTTGTAAAATTTCTTTGGCTGCTTTGTCTGTGACTCCAACTTCTCCCAAAAATTGCCGCATTTGCTGATAATCTTCTATGGTCTTTTGTCTGCACTCAGGGTTTAATAGTAATTCCATCGCTGCTTGAGTCAGATTTTCTGGTGTCGCTTGCTCTTGAATGAACTCTGGTACTATCGATTCCATCACTACCAAGTTGGCCGGAGAAGCAAAACGCATATCTATTTTTAGAAAAGTCCGAGCAACCCAGTTTGTTACTGGACTAATGCGATACATGACGACTTGGGGAACGTTTAATAATGCTAATTCTAAATTAACAGTACCACATTTGGTTATTGCCAAATCTGCCGCCGCTAATACTTCTTTTTGTTGGCCAGATACTACAGTGGCTTGTAAGTTATAACGTTGTATCGCTTTTTCGATTTCCTGACGGTACATATCCAGAGATAAGGGAATCCAAAAATGTACATGAGGTAATTTAGCTTGAATATTTTGAGCAGCTTGAAAAATTACTGGTAATAAATATTTTAACTCTTGAGGGCGGGAAGCAGGTAGTAAAGCTACACAGATATCATCTGCTTTGATTCCTAATTGAGTACGCGCTACTTCTCGGTTAGGAAAACTTGCCATTCTATCAAGTAATGGATGACCTACCCAGGTGACATTCGCTCCGTGCTTTTGGTAATAACGGGCTTCTTCTGGAAAAATCGCTAATAGTTTTTTACTAACACCTACAACTTGGGTCGTTGTACGGGGAGTTAAAGGCCAGATATAGGCTGCCCAAGCTTGAGGTGCAATGTAATATACAATAGGTATGTGTGGTAAATGGCGACGAATAAAATTACCGATCGCTAAATTCGGCCCCATGTAGTCAATCAACACAACTATATCGGGAGGATTTTGCTTTAAATAAGCGATCGCTTGACGTTGAATTTGCAGGGTAGGCAAAATATACGGTAGAGTTTCCAAAACACCAAAAGCAGCGATCGCTGTAGTATTACCTATTAAAGTAGCCCCAGCAGCAGCCATTTTATCACCACCAAGGGCCACAATCTCTAATTTTACACCGCTAGCAGCCGCTTGACGCTCAAGTGCAGGAATCAGCAGCGCTCCCTGTAAATCACCAGAAACTTCACCAGTACTGATAAATATACGCATTTAGACCAATTTAATAATTAATCAATATTTCTGTTGGGTGAGCTGAGCCAAAGTAAATTTTTCAAACCACCCTAACTATAGACCAGAAAAAAGAGTGGGTTCTGCTAATTTTAGCAGAACCCACTCAAGTGTACTTATTCCTCGCTGCTTATAGTTTTCCCTCTGCCAGGAATCAAACCGCGTCTTCCAGGCATTTGGGAAAGTAGTAGAAAACGACGCAAGTGCTGTAAGTGTTCTGTATCCCCTAACAACTCTAACTGTTCTAAAGCGTCTTTAAACGTCAACTCAGAACGGTACAAACTGCGGAACGCTTTTTTAAGCAATTGCAACTCATCTGTGCTGAATCCAGAACGTTTCAACCCAATTAAGTTAAGTGTTCTAATCCGTGATGGATTTCCCTCCACTGTCATGTAAGGGGGAACATCACGATCAATACGAGTCATACCACCGACCATCGCGTGTCTGCCAATATGCACGAACTGATGAACACCCAAGACTCCACTTAATCTTGCTCTTGACTCAATATGAACATGACCTGCAAGCGCTACAGAGTTAGCAATTACTACTGAGTCTTCAAGTACACAGTTGTGCCCCACATGAACATAAGCCATTAACAAGTTACCATTACCAATAACAGTAGCTTGACCTGCGCCAGTAGCACGGTTAATGGTTACATATTCTCTAATTGAATTATTATCCCCAATTTTAACCCAGGTGGGTTCTCCTACATATTTCAAGTCTTGAGGTTCCAAACCAATTACTGCGCCTGGGTAAATCTGATTTCCCGCCCCAATTTCGGTCAAACCGTCTATCACCACATGAGGGGCAATAACGGTTTCGGGACCTACTTTCACACTTCCTCCAATCACAGCATAGGCACCGACTTGAACTGTAGGGTGGAGTTCCGCATTCGGATGAATTACAGCAGTTGGATGAATAATTGTCTTCAAGGGTGCATCTCCAGAACAGTAAGCGTGCTAAGTACTCAAGTATTCAGTAGCCGAAAGTGTCGGTAAGCAAATAGTGTGTGAGGGCGACGAAAATAAGAAATTATACAATGCCTTGTGGCTAATATATTTTACTGTTATCCTTATTTATGATTCAGTAAGGGCAATTTATAGTGCCCCTACCACAATCACAAATTATTAATTTAGTTAAGAGAAAACATCAGTTCGCCTTCAGCAGCTAGCTGACCGTCCACTTCGGCACGACCTTGCATCTTACCGAAACGACGCTGTTTTACCCATAACAGTTCCAATCTCATTACCAGTTGGTCTCCTGGTACAACTTGGCGACGGAAACGGACTTTATCTATACCAGCAAACAGAAATAATCCGCCTTCAAACTCTGGTAATTGAGTCATCACAACACCACCGACTTGTGCCATTGCTTCTACAATTAGCACACCGGGCATGATTGGATGACCAGGAAAATGTCCCTGGAAGTGGGGTTCATTGAAGGTAACATTTTTAATACCGACAGCACTCTTACCTGGCACGTAGTCAATGATTTTATCTACAAGGGCAAGAGGGTAGCGGTGTGGTAATAGCTTATGAATTTCTTCTACTGTGAAAATTGTTTTAACCTCGGACTCAGTAGATGCAGTAGTTGCAACATCGATGGTGTTAACTTCGGTAATTGATGGCATTGGTTCTATGTGAATTTTGGATTATCAATTGTTACTGGTTTTAGGAAAGGGAGTAGGGAGGAGCCACTGCGTTGCGGGGGTTCCCCCCGTTGTAGTATGTGGCGTTAGGGAGTAGGTATGAAGAAAGACCAATAATAATTTTCTCCCCCTCTCCCTACGGTACGGGCAGGTTTCAAACCTGCCCCTACGGTACGGTTTCAAACCTGCCCCTACTACCTAATACTCTCTACCCAATCTAAAATTTTTTGTGCCAGTTGAACGTGTAAATTATGGCTGGCTTTGTAAGCAAGAAAATGAGCTTGAGGGATATTTCCCATTAAGCTTAAATCTCCTACTAAATCCAAAATTTTATGACGTACTGGCTCATTTGGAAATCGCAAAGGAGGATTAATCCACCCTTCGGGTCCACAAACCAGTGCGTTATCCAAGCTGCCACCTTTGATTAAACCGGAGCGCTGTAAATGCTCAATTTGATGTAGTAACCCAAATGTACGAGCCGGAGCAATCTCAACAGCAAAACTACCAGATGGATTTTCCTGATTTACACGGGGCATCCAACTATACCACTGATTGCCAATAGCTGGTAAGTCGAAATCAATACCATAAGTAAAACGGGTTTCTGGAGCAGGAAGTGCGGCTACAAAAGCATCCCCTTGACGTACCCAAATTGGCTCCTCTATAGATGGAAAGACTTCACCTTCCGTTTGTGGTATCAAACCAACATCGGCGATGCTATTAGTCCATATTTTGGCGGAACCATCTAAAAGAGGTATCTCAGGCCCGTCTATTTCAATGCGGGCGTTATCCACACCCATAGCCGCCAAAGATGCTAATAGATGCTCTACAGTACGGACAGATGCTTCGCCTTGGACTAACTCAGTAGAGAGGACAGTTTGGTCAACCATTGCTACTTTGGCTGGAATTACTGGCTCCTCGGGTAAATCTACTCGTACAAAATAGCGTCCACTTCCGGTAGGTGCTGGTAGTATACGAACCTGGGTACTAACACCGCTATGCAGTCCCACTCCTGTTTGGGTGATTTCTGCTGCTATCGTCTGTTGCATAAAATTATCGTTTCTCATCCGCTATTTATCTTTCCTCATTTGTCAATAATCCATAACATAGATACATTTACTTTGCTTAACGCAGAGTCAAACAAATGAAAGATCGATAATTTATACGGGATTAGTGTGGGAAAAACTCGGAGCTTAACCAAATAGTATTAAGGGAAAAACAAAAATAAGCAAGATAAGGGGGAGACAAGAGAAGGAATAGGGGAGAGGGGGTG
>Ga0224723_1002476_pt1 | contig 10177 bp, 7 predicted proteins | sample Balambano_FR2_Me_FD_161647 | JGI IMG/M metagenome (GOLD analysis project Ga0224723, IMG submission 161647) | Freshwater sediment microbial communities from Lake Towuti, South Sulawesi, Indonesia - Balambano_FR2_MetaG | ecosystem: Environmental > Aquatic > Freshwater > Lake > Sediment | place... | reverse complement strand
CCATACGACATGGCAATGGGCGCGGGCACGTTCCACCCGGCGACCACACTGCGCGCGCTGGGGCCGGACCCGTGGAACGCGGCCTATGTGCAGCCCAGCCGCCGCCCGACCGATGGCCGCTACGGCGAGAACCCGAACCGGCTGCAGCACTACTACCAGTACCAGGTGATCCTGAAGCCCTCGCCGGCGGACGTCTTGGACCAGTATCTCGACAGTCTGCGCGGCCTGGGCATCGATCCGCTGCTGCACGACATTCGCTTCGTCGAGGACGACTGGGAAAGCCCGACGCTGGGCGCGTGGGGCCTGGGCTGGGAAGTGTGGTGCGACGGGATGGAGGTGACGCAGTTCACCTATTTCCAGCAGGTCGGCGGCATCGGGGTTGAGCTGCCCAGCGCCGAGATCACCTATGGGCTGGAGCGGCTTGCGATGTACGTGCTGGGCTACGAGCGCGTCTACGACATGCCATTCAACGACCCGCAATCGGCGTATCCGCTGAGCTATGGCGATGTGTTCCTGCGGGCCGAGCGCGAGTTCAGCGCCCACAACTTTGAGCATGCGAACACGGCGATGCTGTTTCAGCACTTCGCCGACGCCGAGGCCGAGTGCCAGGCGCTGCTGGAAAAGGGTTTGGCTTTGCCGGCCTATGACCAGTGCATCAAGGCATCCCACCGCTTCAACCTGCTGGATGCTCGGGGCGTGATCAGCGTGGCCGAGCGGCAGGCTTATATCGGGCGGGTCAGGACGCTGGCGAAGGGCTGCTGCGAGGCGTGGCGGGCGGGGGAACGGGAACTGGTTTCTACCAACGCGGCGTGATATTCTACCATCATGGGTAACCAGCTGAACATCAAGGACGACGAGACACACGCCTTGGCCAGCGAGCTGGCCGCGCTGACAGGCGACAGCATGGCAGGCGTAGTGAAAAAGGCCCTGCGCGAGGTGTTGGAGCGCGAGCGGCGGGAACGCGACGTTCAGGCGAAGGTCAAGCGCGTGCTCGCGCTAGCTGCCGAACTGCGCGCCAGCATGACAGGACCGCCGATCACCAATGCCGAGCTCGACGACCTTCTGTACGACGAGCGCGGCATGTGGAAAGGATCCTGGCCCGGTGGTGATTGATGCGTCAGCACTCGTGGCTGTCTTGTTCGCCGAGCCCGAGGCCGAGGACTTCGCATTGCGCATCCTGGCGACAGCGCATCGGTGCATGTCGGTAGCGAATTGGTTCGAAGCTGCGATCGTCATCGATGTCCGCGGGTCGCCTGTGACGCGCGCGCGCTTTGATTCGATCATTGCCGATCTTGGCATCGAGCTGGTTGCGCTGACGCCCGCGCAGGCCGCAACGGCGCGTCAGGCCTATCGTGATTTCGGCAAGGGCTCGCGGCGCGCCAGGTTGAACTTCGGCGACTGCTTCGCCTATGCCCTGGCGAAGGAACTGGATCAGCCACTGCTGTTCAAGGGAAACGATTTCTCGAAGACCGACATCCGTTCGGCGCTGGCCTGAGCGATGCCTGAACTGCTGATCGAGCTGTTCTGCGAGGAAATCCCAGCGCGCATGCAGTCCCGCGCCGCCGAGGATTTTGCGCGCCTGATGAGCGAGGCGTGCGCGGCCGAGGGGCTGGTGCTGGAAAACCCGATCGCGCATCACGGCCCGCGACGGATCACGCTGGTGGCAGAAGCGCCGACGGCGACGGACGCGGTGCGCGAGGAGCGGCGCGGCCCGCGGGTCGATGCGCCTGCCAGGGCGATCGACGGCTTCCTCTCCGCCAACGGCGTGGGGCTGGATGTGCTGGAGCGGCGCGATACCGGCAAGGGCGTGTACTGGTTTCTCAACGTCGAGCGGCCCGGTCGCGCTGCCATTGACGTGATCGGCGCGGCCCTGCCGGCGGTGCTGAAGAAGCTGCCCTGGCCGAAATCGATGCGCTGGGGTGGTGCAGGTGACTTCACCTTCGCCCGTCCGCTGCGGCGCATCCTGTGCCTGTTCGATGGCGCGGTGGTGCCGCTGCCGGAGCCCGTGGCCGGGCTGACGGCCACGAACATCACCGAGGGGCATCGGTTCCTGGCAACAGCGCCGTTCGCGGTGGATTCCTTCGCGCACTATGTGCGCCGCCTGCGCGAGGCGTGCGTGGTGGTCGATGCCGCCGAACGCCGGCGCTTCATTCTTGAAGGTGCCCGCACCGCCGCACAGGAGGCTGGCCTGGTGCTGGTCGAGGACGAAGGCTTGCTGGATGAGGTGACCGGCCTGGTGGAATGGCCCTGCCCGCTGCTGGGCCGCATCGATTCTGCCTTCATGGATTTGCCGCCGGAAGTGCTGCGCACGTCCATGCGTGTGAACCAGCGCTACTTCGCCACCACGCATCCGGATGGAACACCCGCGCCGCATTTCGTGGTGATCGCCAACGTGCCGGGCACGGATGGCGGCGCGGCGATCGTCGCCGGCAACGAGCGCGTGCTGCGCGCGCGGTTCTCCGATGCGCGCTTCTTCTGGGAGCAGGATCGAAAGCAGCCGCTGGAAGCGTTCCTGCCAAAGCTGGAGAGCGTGGTGTTCCATGCGAAGCTCGGTACGCAATTTCAACGAGTGGAGCGCCTGCAAAGTCTTGTTGGTGCTCTGTTCAACAGCATTCATCCTGATCCGGCCAAAGCGACGGAAGAAGGAATGCAGGATCAAGCTGTTGCGGCCGCGCGCTTGGCAAAAGCCGACCTTGCTACCGGCATGGTGGCCGAGTTCCCGGACCTGCAGGGCTTGATTGGAAGCTACTACCTGACAGCGCAAGTTGAGCGTGATGTCGTGCCGAATGGGGAGGGCATTTGGGATCCAGATCAGATGAAGCCCGCTGATTGGGCTGATGTTGCAGCCGCAATCCGGGATCATTATGCACCTCGCGGTCCGAGCGAACCGGTCCCGACAGCATACGTAACGATCATGCTGTCGATGGCCGACAAACTTGATCAGATCGTCCAGTTTTTCTCCATCGGTGAAAAGCCGACAGGGAGTGGTGACCCGTTCGCCTTGCGGCGCGCTGCTCTTGGAGTCGTGCGGATCATCCTTGAGAACAGATTGAACGTCGATCTTCGTGAGCTGGTCGTTGCCGTTCCTCGAATTCACGCTTCGCCGTCCCTGACGGACGACGTGCTCGTTTTTTTCCGTGACCGCTTCGTTCATCATCTCCGCGTGGAGGGAGGGCGTTACGACATCGTTATGGCGCTCTTGGCGCGTAACCCAGACATGAATCTTTACCGCGTGCTATCGCGCGCTGCGGTCTTCGAAGACGTCTTAGGCACACCTGATGGCAACAGCCTTTTGACAGCGTACCGGCGAGTTGCGGGGATATTGAAGCGAGCCGAACAGACAGAAGTTAGACGGTTCGATGGCAAGCTGACGGACGTCGAGTTGCTGCCAGCAGAGCTGCATCTCGTCACTGAGCTCATGATGGCCTACGAAACGCTTCAGCCGGACCTTGAGGGGGAGCAATTCAAGGGAGCGGTGCTCTATTTGGCGCGGCGCCTTAGACCGCTAGTAGATGCATTCTTCAAGGAGGTGCTGGTTAACGCCCCGGACGAAAACGTTCGCCACAATCGGCTCAACATTCTGGCGCAAGCACGCAGCAGATTCGATCAGTTTGCCGATTTCTCGCAGATCAAAGGCTAAACCGATGAACACCATCACCGACACCAAGTGGGTCTATGCGTTCGGCGCCGGGCGCAACGATGGCCGGGCCGAGATGAAGAACCTGCTTGGCGGCAAGGGGGCGAACCTCGCCGAGATGGCCTCGATCGGCCTGCCCGTGCCGCCGGGCTTCACCATCACCACCGACGTCTGCACCCACTACTACGCGAACCGGCACGAATACCCGGCCGACCTGGAAGCCCAGGTGCGCGCCGCACTCGCCGAGGTGGAGAAGGCCGTCGGCAAGAAGTTCGGCGACAAGCATGCGCCGCTGCTGGTCTCGGTGCGCTCCGGTGCCCGCGTGTCGATGCCGGGCATGATGGACACCGTGCTCAATCTCGGCCTCAACGACCAGACGGTGGAAGGGCTGGCGAGTTCGGCCAACGATGCGCGGTTCGCCTGGGATTCCTACCGCCGCTTCATCCAGATGTTCGGCAGCGTAGTTCTGGGAGTCGATCACCACCGGTTCGAGGAAATCCTGGATCACGTGAAGCTCGACAAGGGCGTGACCGAGGATACTGCGCTTGACGCCACCGACTGGCACCGTGTGGTCGCCGGTTACAAGGACATGGTGGAGAGCGAGACCAGCCAGCCCTTCCCGCAGGACCCGTGGCAGCAGCTGTGGGGCGCGATCGGCGCGGTGTTCCAGAGCTGGATGAACCAACGCGCGGTCACCTATCGCCGCCTGCACGATATCCCGGCCGACTGGGGCACGGCGGTCAATGTGCAGGCCATGGTGTTCGGCAACATGGGCAACGATTGCGCCACAGGCGTGTGCTTCACGCGCGATCCTTCCACCGGCGAGAAAACGCTCTACGGCGAGTTCCTGGTGAACGCGCAAGGCGAGGACGTGGTGGCCGGCATCCGCACGCCGCAACCCCTGTCGAAGGTCAACGCCAAGCCCGGCGAGGTCTCGATGGAGGAGGCGCTGCCGGAGGTGTACCGCGACCTGCTGCGCGTGCAGGCAGTGCTGGAGAAGCACTATCGCGACATGCAGGATATCGAGTTCACCGTGCAGCAACAGAAGCTGTACATGCTGCAGACGCGGAACGGCAAGCGCACGGCTGCTGCGTCGCTGCGCATCGCGGTCGAAATGGCGCAGGAAGGGCTGATCGACCGCCGCGAAGCAGTGAAGCGCGTGAATCCCGCCGCACTTGATCAGCTGCTGCACCCCACGCTTGATCCCAAGGCGCCGCGCACGCTGCTGGGCAAGGGGCTGCCGGCCTCGCCTGGGGCTGCCAGCGGCATTGCAGTGTTCACCGCCGACGAGGCCGAGGCCCGCGCGCAGAAGGGCGAGGCGGTGATCCTGGTGCGCATCGAAACCAGCCCCGAGGACATCCATGGCATGCACGCCGCGCGCGGCATCCTCACCACCCGCGGCGGCATGACCAGCCACGCCGCAGTGGTGGCGCGTGGCATGGGGCGGCCGTGCGTGTGCGGCGCCAGCGCCATCCTGGTCGATTACGATTCGCGCACGCTGATGGCCTCGGGCCGGGTGGCGCACGCGGGCGAAACCATCACCATCGACGGATCGACGGGCGAGGTGTTCGTCGGCAGTGTCGCGATGATCGAGCCGGCGCTGTCGGCTGACTTCGCGACGCTGATGGGCTGGGCCGACGAGCTGCGGCAGATGCGCGTGCGCGCCAACGCCGAAACCCCCGAGGACGCCGAGACGGCCCGAAAATTCGGCGCCGAGGGCATCGGGCTGTGCCGCACCGAGCACATGTTCTTCGACCCCGACCGCATCATCGCCATGCGCGAGATGATCATGGCCACCGACGAGTCCGGGCGCCGCAGGGCACTGGCCCGCCTGCTGCCGTACCAGCGCGAGGACTTCCAGAAGTTGTTTCGCATCATGGCCGGGCTGCCGGTGACGATCCGGCTGCTCGATCCGCCGCTGCACGAATTTCTGCCGCATGGCGACCACGAACTGGCCGAGGTGGCGGAGGCACTGGGGATGGACATGGAAACCATCCGCCGCCGCGCCACAGACCTGGAGGAGGCGAACCCCATGCTGGGCCATCGCGGCTGCCGGCTGGGCTTGAGCTACCCCGAGATCAACGAGATGCAGGCGCGCGCCATCTTCGAGGCGGCGCTGGCGGTGAAGAAGGAGACCGGCAGCGCGCCGATTCCGGAGGTGATGATCCCGCTGGTCGCCACCATGAAGGAACTGGCGCTGGCGCGCGCGATGGTGGTGAACACCGCCGAAGCGGTATTCGCCGAACATCACGATCGCGTCGAATACCAGGTCGGCACCATGATCGAACTCCCCCGCGCTTGCCTGATCGCCGACGGCATCGCCGCACACGCCGACTTCTTCAGTTTCGGTACCAACGACCTGACGCAGACTTGCCTGGGCCTGTCGCGCGACGATGCCGGAAAGTTCCTGCCGAGCTATGTCGAGAAGGGCATCCTGGAGAAGGACCCGTTCGTCTCGATCGACCGCGACGGTGTCGGTGCGCTTGTGCGGATGGCAAGCGAGAAGGGGCGCGGTGCCAAGCCCGACCTGAAACTCGGCATCTGCGGCGAGCATGGCGGCGATCCCGCCAGCATCTTCTTTTGCGCCGAGGTCGGGCTGGATTACGTCAGCTGTTCGCCCTATCGCGTGCCGGTGGCGCGCCTTGCGGCGGCGCAGGCGGCGCTGGGTTCGGGTGGGGATCGCACAGCTTGACCATCACGCTACGGCCCGCCGGCCCGGCCGACGCGCTGCTGATCGCCGATCATCGCGACGCGATGTTCGCCGAGGACAAGATCCACGCCGCCACCATCCGCCAGGCGTCCGCAATGTATCGCGACTGGCTGGCCGGCGCGCTGGCGACCGATGCCTACATGGGCTGGCTGGCCGAGGAGAGCGACCAGGTGATCGGCAGCATCGGCCTGTGGCTCATCCCCTGGCCGCATCATCCCAAGCATCCGGGCACCAATCTGCGGGGCTACGTCACCAACATGTGGGTCGATGCCGCGCACCGGCGCAAGGGCGCTGGCCGGCTGCTCGTCGAGGCCGCAACCGCGGAGGCCAAGGCACGCGGCGTGACCTGGATGATGCTGCATGCCACGGAGGCAGGACGGCCGCTGTACGAATCGATGGGCTGGCGGGCCGGCAACGAGATGGTGCTGAAACTCGGCTGAGCCGAAGCGCCGTGCGGCGAAAGGCCGCGTCATTTCAGCCGCCACTGGTGCCGGTTGCCGCAGATGCCGAGCCTGAGCTGGCGCCATCCGGCGCTGAGCGCCCGGACAATGACACGTTGGGTTCCGTAGCGGGCTTCGCGGGCCTCGTCGTCCTTGGCGCGCACCAGCAGCATGGTGTTCAGTTTCAGCGCATTGCCGACGGTGCAGAGGCTCGCGTGCGCGGTTTTCGACAAATCCTTGCTGGCCAGGATCAGCGGGTTGGCCGGCCTGGCATCGACCAGGCTGAGCAGGTCGCGCAGCAGCGCCAGCGCGGTGTTTGAAACGATGCGGGCCATGCGGTGGAACGCCCTGGCCAGCCAGTATGCCAGCCCCCGCAGCGTAGCCGAGCCTTCGGTGTCGGGGTGAGAAACCTTGACCAGCAGCGGTTCCAGCACGCCGGCGGGTGAGCGTGCGGTGCGCGGTGCCGGGCTTGCCCAGCGCGGAGGGCAGCTCCTTCCACGGCCCGGTCGAGGCGGCGACCCAGAAGATGGCATCCACCGTGCGGCGCAGGTCTTTTGGCAGCCGGCCCGGGCCGCGCTGCGGCCGGTCGGGGTCGCCATGCGGCAGCCAGATTCTGAGCTCCGCCCATTCGGCATCGGTGATCGGGCGCTACGGGCGGGGCGCAAGCCGGTGCGGAGCGAGGGCGACGGGCACTGGACGGATTCCTGGCGGGTGATAGGAAAATATACCCTAATCCTGCGAGCGGCGCGAGCGCCGTGATCGCCGCCGGGACGCAGGGCAGCACCGCCGCGTGGCGGCGATGCCGGATGCCCCGCCGAGGGATCGCCTTGCCCTCCGCACTTTCGTGGTGGCGGTCCGCCGTGCGCCCGAGCCGGCAGCCGCCACGCGGCAATGCCTTGGCTTGAAGTGCCGCTGTGTTGGTGGAGGGCGGGAATGGAAGGCCATGACCCTGATGTCGCCTCCGCGCCCATTGCGGTCTCCCGCATTATCCAAGCAACTCCTTGGTGCTGCGGGCGGCAGGAGGGATGCGCCGTGGCGCGGCGCGAGTCAGGTCGAAGTCAGCACCTTGCGAAGAGACTTCAGTAGCTGCTCGGCATCATCGATCTTCTGCAACAGACCAGGATTGCCCTTCATCTCCTGCAACGTCGTCCATGGTAGGTTCTTCATCGCCTCGACCGCCGTTTCGAGATTCGTCAATAATCCTTCATCCGCCTTCCGTTCAACCGGCCGTACGCGCATCTGCGCCGACTCCAGGTCGCCGTCCTCGCTAAGGAAGTGCGCGCGGGCAACGGGATCGGGCAGAATGGCGCGAAGCTTGCGCAAATCCTTTGAGTTGGTGATCCGCTTCTGGTTCACTTTTTTGACCACGGCGTCGATGACACTTGGAACCAGCAGCTTCTTGCTGACGCCCATCAGCTCCCGCGCCCAGGTGATCGCGGCGCTCGGGTCGCGCAATTTCGTGAATCTCTCCGATATCTCAAAAATTTCGACCAGTTTGTCCAGCTCACGGACGGTGATCCCAAGAATATTGGCGGCGCTGGCACGACCCATGAGATCGACGAGGCGATACGCCACCATCTCCTTTTCCTTCGCATCCCACTCCTTGCGCTGGCGATGGATGTATATCCAGACCCGAAGCCGTTCGTCCTCGGATAGCGTCCGGTCAGTTACCTCAACAGGAATCTGGCGATACTGCGCCCGGCCGCGTTCGACGAGAATCCGGGAATTTGTCCAGCGTCGGTCACCATCGATGATCCGGAATTTGCCGGGTAGATCCGGATGCGGCTCAACAAGTAACGGTTCGAACAGCCCTTCATTTGCCTCGATCTGCCGCTGGAGTTCGTCGTCCTCCTTCGGCCCCATGCGCGGCTGATTGCCATTCGGCACCACTTCGTCGAGATCGACTTTTGTGCGGTAGGTCCGCAGGACTGTCCGGTCAAGCCGGCGCTCCTGTAGACCCACTATGTTGGGTCGGTTCTCGGCTGTGGCCGGCTTGCTCATACATCGCTCTCGTAACGCTCAATGGTGTCGTCGGCCGCGGCGCCGATGATGCCGCGAATGTCGTTGTCCAGATCGGCCTTCGCGCGCTGGATGGCCCGGTAAGCCTCTCCCTGCTTCTGCCAGTTGGTTTGGTGCCAGCGCATTTCTTTGTTCTGCAGTTCGAGCAAGTCGTCGGCCTGCTTTTCGATGCGGTCGAGAAGCTGCGCGCAGCGGTCCGAGGTGATGAAGGCATAGAGCCGTGCCGTCTTCTCCTCACGCTCGGCATTGCTCAGCCGCAGGGTGTGTGTTTGTACCATGTGCCGTCGGATCAGCGTCACGACTGCCAACACCCGCGCCGGATTGGCGAGCAGCACGCCATCCTGCACGTGCAGCTGGCCCGTGCCCTTCGGGAATTTGTGCAGTGAGAGGATCGCGTGTTCAGCTCGCGCGGCGATCCGATCTCCTGCAAGCTTTGCCACGTGGTCAGTGCGGAATGCCTTGTGATTCTTGGAGTCGTAGATGATGGTTCCGCACTCCCGTCCATGGTCCATCACTACGTGACGGATATCGGCGCCCGGCGTACCTTTGGCCACACGCTCGATACGGTCGTCAGGAAATTCCTTCCGCAGCGCTTCGTACAGGTTGACCTCGGCCCCTTCGCCCAGTTCCTCGGCCGTCTTGTTTTCGAGCGCGCGCTGCAGCTCCGTCACTTTGTTCTGCAGCTTCGGTGTGTCGTCGAACGCTTTCGCCCGCGCGGCGGCCAGCGCCTCGTCGTTGGCCCTTTCCAGGATTTCGCGCTGGCTGCCGAGGCGTTCATTGAGCGCGACATCGAATTGCTCCGACATCTTGGCGAGCTTGCTTTCGGCTTCGGCGCTCTTGGCCTTAGCATCACTGACAGCTTGGTCCTTGGCGACTAGCTGTTCAGCAAAGGCCTCCTCTGCTGTCTTGACCGCGTTGCGGCGGATTTCTTCTTCCTTTGCATGTGCTTCAGCTTTGACGGCTTCGATCGTGGCGGCGTGTTCCTGACGCAGCTCATCGAGCTGCGCCTGAAAGTTGGCGCCTCTCCGCTCGGCGGCCAGCCTGATGCCTTCAACTTCCGTCACACGGGCCTGCAACGCGCCTTCGGCTTGCTCGATCTTGGCTAGCCTGTCAGCTACAGCCGCCTGCGCCTCAGCGAATTTCTCAGCCGCCGCCGCCTCGGCTGCCGCGCGGGCCTCTTCACGCGCTGCGGCTTCACGGGCCGCACTGTTCTCGCGCTCCCGCTCCAGATCGGCTTTGGCGTTAGAGCCGATCCGGAAAGAAGTTGAGTCTGGTGAATCGTCTGTGATTCGCTGGCTCTGCGACCGATTCGTGGAGGCGGCGGGATGACGTGGACAATGGATCATCGGCGAGCGGCTGACCGGCGGGGCC
>Ga0224723_1002475_pt1 | contig 10185 bp, 3 predicted proteins | sample Balambano_FR2_Me_FD_161647 | JGI IMG/M metagenome (GOLD analysis project Ga0224723, IMG submission 161647) | Freshwater sediment microbial communities from Lake Towuti, South Sulawesi, Indonesia - Balambano_FR2_MetaG | ecosystem: Environmental > Aquatic > Freshwater > Lake > Sediment | place... | reverse complement strand
CAGATGCTCCGTGACGGCGCGGGCTGATCGACCGATCAAACGTAATCGACCGTGATGGCGACTACGCCGGGCAAAGCCACCGCGAAATCGACATATCGGGAGTCCCCGATCCGCGACACAGCGAAGGGCGCGTCCCGGCCATCAACCTGCACGCGGGCGGCTGACTCCACGACCGAGGGCAGCAGCAGATGGATGTCCGCGTGCGATCCGCTGCCGGTCAGCGTAATCTCAAACCGACGCTGATCCGCGAGATGGCGATACGCATAGGCGCAGTAACCGTCGGAGTCCGGGTAATGAACTATCGCACGGACTTCGTTTACATCTGCCGCTGACCAGCGCGGACACAGACGGACGCGCTCAAAGGTCGTCCCGGCGTCGATCACCCCGGCCAGACCTTCCACCAGCGCGTAAACGACCGCTGCTGCGGCCCAGTTGTTGGGGATGCCATAGGAGATCGGCGACGGCCGGAAGTAAACCGGCTGATCGCACAGCGTCACAGCGCACACACCCCAGAACTCGCAGTCGATCGCAGCGGAAAGGACGATCGACTCGATGACCGCTTCCGGGCGCGGGTTATTCAGCCCACAGGCGACCAGACCGACCGCGTTGGCATGGGCGTTTTCGCCGATCCAGGCCACGCGCATGGAGTCGCCGCCCGCCTGTGGATACCACCAGTTGCTGACGTTGACTCCCGCCGCGACGACCTGGCTGTGCCTATCGCCGTCGGCGTAGTGCAGCATGATCAGGCCGGTGATCACGCCCGGCTGAGAGACGCCGTGCAGAAAATAGATCGACGCGGCGGACTGCCCGACCGGAATGATGACCTGCGCCAGATAACCCTGCTCCGCGCCACCGGGCCGTGTGCTGAGGCCGATGCACCCACGCCGTCCATTTGCAGCGGGATCAGCGAGCAGGAAAGGAATATCTGCCAGAATCTGCTCGCCGGTCGGCAGTGCGTGAAGGTCGTTATCGCCAGCGCCAGTCCAGCCGGGGACGCCGGGCGCGCCGGTTCCGTGGGTATCGGCATTTGCCACCGCCGAAAGATCCAGCGGCGTGAAACTGCGGGTCGGGGGTTCTGGGAATGCGCCGGTATACACGGCGTGAAGCTGCCGGCCATGCGTCCGCGCCAGCGCCTCGATCCGGCGCAGAATATCGACCCCATAAGCCTCGAAACCGTGTTCAAATGCGCCGCGCGCCAGTTCACCGGCTACGATCGGCGTGACCCCGGCATTCATGTACTGCCACCTGGCGTTGTGCCCGCCATAGCCGCGTTCAAACGGTGGATAAATCGTATACCATTCGCCCGGCGACCCGGCGGGAAGCTGATCGCGCACCTGCTGATACGCGCGCACGATGTTCGCGGCCTGCTCTGCACTGATTCCCCGGTTAAGCGAGTAAGCGTTGGAGAGCGAAAGCTGCGTGCTTTCGTCCACGCCGAGATCGCGGATCAGACCCGCCTGCTCCGGCACATGATGGGTGAAAAAGCGCCCGTTCCAACTGACCTGATCCAGCCGCGTCTGCATCTGATCGGCGCGCTGGCGGTAGATCTCGGCCTCGCCATGTCGCCCGGCATGATCGAGCATCTCCGCCAGAGTGCGGCAGGCGGCGATATAACCGGTGTTGTCGCCAAACATCACGCCGAAGCGGGTGCGATCGGGATCGATCCGCATTGGATCGCCGCTGACCACGCTGTCTTCCTCGTTCTGAAAGTCCCAGGTATCGATGGTATAGCCGCGCTTGATCAGCCCGAATTTTTCCGACCAGCGATAGGGGCTGGACACGCAGTATTCCAGCGCACGCCGCGCCGCATCGAGCGATTCCGCCATCCACGCATCGTCGCCGGTGGCCTTCCACGTATAGTACAGGCCCTCTACAAACAGATATTCGACGTCGGCTTCGACCGGGATGCGGTGAAACTCGCCCAGTCCGTCATCGATCACACGGGTGAAATCGCCGTCACGAAAGCGCACATCCCAGTAATTTTTACCGTCCAGTGCATTCACATTGTCCCAGATCATGCCGTCAGCGCGCTGACTATCCCGGTACAGGTCGATCCCGTCGCGCAGGCGTCCGGTAAAATATTTCATCCCCTTCAGCGTATGGACGTGATCGCGCAGCCACCCCACGAGAAAAAAGTAAATCCGCCCGTTGAAGCGCGCGAAGGTCGGGTTGCAGGAATTACTGTCGGCCTGCGCTTCCATCGTCCAGCGCAGCATGTCGAGCAGCTCACGGTAAAAGCCGTCCGCGTCTTCCAGCCAGGTCGATGCGCGCACACGGATCACGACCTGATCGATGACCTGCCCACCAGCTTCCAGCGCAATCTGCTGCCAACCGACCCTGCCGCCGAGCGTGATCGTGGCTTCCGCCCCGCTGACCGGCACACGCAGAACCTCGCGGAATGAGCCATCGCGCACGATTAAAATGCCGGGTTGAAGCCCGATGAGGGTGAGTTGATCCAGCGGCGCAAATTCTGCCGCTCCGCCTGCGATCTGCATGATCGACCCCCTTGATACCGATGTCAAAAACGAAGTGTAAGTATAGCGCACGCCGGCGGTTTCGCCGTCGATCCATCACATTCCACAAGGCGCGCTCACGGTAGTCGCGCTTTTTTGATTCCTATGGTGGCGCAGCGCGCTCATTCCAGTCAAAATGAATGACTTCGCATCAGGTTGTGCGCGTCATTGTCGTCCACGGAGCCTGCCTCGACATGAACTTTGAATTTGCGACCGCCGCTCGAATTGTTTTCGGCCAGGGAACGATCCGCGACGCGGGCAGTCATGCCGAGCGGATGGGCACACGCGCCCTGGTTGTTACGGGGAGTAATCCAGGGCGTGCCACCCGGTTAATCGATATTCTGCGGGATCATGGCGTCGAAAGCTCGACGGCGGCGGTGTATGGCGAGCCAACCGTGCGCACAATTGTGGACGGAATCGACCTGCTGCGCGATGCGGACTGTGACTTTGTGATCGGCTTCGGCGGTGGGAGCGCGATCGACGCCGCGAAAGCGATCGCCATTCTGACGACCAATCCCGGCGATCCGGTCAGCTATCTGGAAGTGATCGGCAAGGGCAAGCCGATCACGGAACCGCCGCTGCCGGTGATCGCGATCCCAACCACGGCCGGGACAGGTTCGGAAGTCACCAGTAACGCGGTACTCGCGGCGCCCGATCGCCGCGTCAAGGTCAGCCTGCGCAGCCCCCTGGTGCTGCCGCGTCTGGCGCTGATCGATCCTGAACTGACCTATTCGCTGCCGCCGGAGATCACCGCCTGGACGGGGATGGACGCGCTGACCCAGTTGATCGAGCCGCTGGTCAGCAGGCAGGCCAATCCACTGACCGACGCTTTGTGCCGAGAAGGGATTCGCCGGGCCGCCCGATCGATTCGCAGGGCAGCCGAACACGGAGATCACGCGCCGGCCCGTGAAGACATGGCGCTGGCGAGCCTGATGGGTGGTCTGGCCCTGGCGAACGCGCGCCTGGGGGCCGTGCATGGTTTTGCGTCAGCGATCGGCGGCATGTTCGAGGCGCCGCATGGGGCGATCTGCGCCGCGCTGCTGCCCCAGGTGATGCGCGCCAATATCAACGCGCTGCGCCAGCGTGAGCCGAAAAATCCGGCGCTGGCCCGTTACCTGGAAGTCGCGCGTATCGTGCTGGGGCGCGGTGACGTTTCGGCGGAAGACGGCGCTGCATGGGCGGCGGAACTGACCAAAGGTTTCACGATTCCGCGGCTGGGCAGTTTCGGAGTGAAGTCCACCGATGTGACAGATATTCTGGATCGTGCCGCAAGGTCAAGCAGTATGAAAGGCAACCCGATCGCGCTGACTGCCGATGAACTGGCGCAGGTGCTTGAGCAGGCGTTATAAGGCGCGCTGTCTTAGAGATCAATAGAAAACCTATCTGCCTTGACCCCGATTCACATAATCTGGCATATACTCGATAATGTGTCCAGGCACATTGAGCGGAGTAGATGCAAGGCAGGGTGTTATGCGCCTCTCTAAACAGAATCAGTACCTTATTGTTGCGCTGCTGATCGGAGTAGCGATCCTAATCCCGGTGATCCTCATTCTGACCGATGGGGACAACATCACAGGCACGTTGGTTGAGGCCACAAACACAGAAACCCCCACGGCTGAACCGCCTACACAAAGCGCGCAGATCGCTTCACCCTCAGCCGCCTCTGCGACTTCACCGCCGAACACCGCCGCGCCGCCAGCCACCGCCACCACTGCCGCCACAAATCCCGCCACAGCCACACCGCAGATCATCGCCACATCCGCTGTCGTCTCGCCATCCGGGGCGACCGAAAGCGCGCTGGTGGTGGCCTTCAGTGTCTCGGTGCTGGGGGATGGCACGATCGTGTTTACGGATCAAAGCCAGGGAAATATTGTCAGTTATTTCTGGGATTTTGGCGACGGCACGACCAGCACCGAACGCAACCCGACCCACGTTTACAGCGCGCCGGGTGATTACACCGTGATTCACAGCGTGCGCACCACCGGTGGAGAGACGGCGACGGTGAGTGAAGTCATTTCGGTCAGCCAGCAGCAGCTTGCCGCCGCCAGCTGCGATTTTGAGATCGTGCCTTTGGGAAGCGGTCTGCCGCTGGAAGTGCGTTTTGATAACCGCAGCGCCAATCAGACCAGCTATGCGTGGACATTCGGCGATGGCGGAACCAGCACGGATGCCAGCCCGACGCGAACTTACACCGCAGAAGGCACTTATTCGATCACGCTGACCTGCACCGGGCCGCGCGGACAGTCCCAGGCGGTTGGCGAGTTGACCGTTGCCAGGCCGACCGCAACACCAGTTCCACCCAGCGCGTCATTTACGCTGTCCGGCGATCAGGGCTTCGCGCCGTTCAGCCTCACCGCGACGGACACGAGTACCGGGTCGATCACGGAATGGCGCTGGGATTTCGGCGATGGAACGACGTATAACGGGCAAAATCCGCCCGCGCACACCTACACCACGCCGGGCACGTATGTCATCTCGCTGCGCACGGTCGGCCCATCGGGGACTTCGTTATTTACCCGGTCTGTCGTGGTCTATCAGCAGGGCACAGATGTTGACGCGGCCTTCGATTACACCAAGATCGGGCAGTTCACCAATAACCGCCAGACGGTGGAATTCAGGAGCGAATCAACCGGCCCGGTGGTGTCCTACCTGTGGAATTTCGGCGACGGCACGACCAGCGCCGAGGCCAGTCCATCTCATGTGTATACTGCCGAAGGCAATTACAGCGTAAGCCTGACCGTTACCGGACTGGGCGGCGAAAGTTCGACCGCCACGCGCACGCTCTCGATCGTCCGCCCGATCGATCCGCCGGTCGCGTCATTCCGCACGGATCGCACCTCGCAGACCACCAGCGGCAGTATTGCCTTTACCGATACCAGCACCGGGGTGATCTCCAGCTATCTGTGGAATTTTGGCAACGGAGCGAGCAGCACACAGCGTAACCCGACCTATCGCTACACCACGCCAGGCACTTACAACGCCACGCTGACCGTCACCGGGCCGGGCGGCACATCGACCAGCCAACCGATCACGCTCACCATCACCGCGCCCTCCACGGCCATGTCGTGCAACATCAATTCCGCCTCCACCGTCTATGAAGACACCTCCGTCAGTTTTGACGGCCAGGTGACTAACGGCGGCGCGGGGCCATTTACCTATGTCTGGACGATCAACGGCCAGACCGTCGCTGCGACCGAAGATTTTCAATACACCTTCACCGAACCGGGCACGTATACCGTCCGCTTTCAGGCCACCAATGGCGCGGGCGTATCGTGCGCCCAGCGCAGCAAAACGGTCACGGTACTGGCCTCTGATCGTGTGGTGGCGGACTTTACGCGCACGCCAACGGCCGGTGTCGGGCCGCTGCGCGTGTGCTTCACCGATCGCTCCCAGGGGCCGGTCGCGTCCTATGCCTGGCAGTTCGGCGACGGCGGAACCAGCACGGAGCGTAATCCGTGCTATACCTACACCACGCCCGGAACCTATACTTCGCGCCTGACAGTCACGGCGCAGAACGGCACGACCAGCACCAAGACCAACACGGTCACTGTTTATACGCCGGTGACGGTCAGGGCCAGCGCCACACCGACCAGCGGAATTGCCCCGCTGCGTGTAAGTCTTACCGGCAGCGGCACGGGTGTGACCAGTTGGGAATGGACGTTCCCCGACGGCAGCCGGGCCTACACCCAGAACACCAGCTACGTGTTCAACACGCCTGGAAATTACACCGTCACCCTGCGAGGAACCGGCCCCGGCGGAAACGCCACATCGACCGTGAACGTCGAAGTGCTGGCCGACAGTGAGATCAGGGCCGCGTTTACGCCGTCTACCTATGCGGGCATCGCGCCGCTGGAAGTGACCTTCACCGATCGCAGCGTCGGGGCCAATATCACCGCCTATGCCTGGGATTTTGGCGATGGCACGACCAGCACCGAGATGAATCCGCGCCACACCTACACACAGCCGGGCACGTATACCGTGGTTCATGCCGTCACCGGGTCGGCGGGCACGGCCACCGCGACCAACGTGATCCGCGTTTATCCGGCAGGCGAAAGCGCATCGACCTTCACGCCCGCGCCAACCACGGGGCTGACGGTGTGCTTCAGCGGCGCGCCGGCGGACGGCGAGGAAATTCTCGGTTATGATTTTGGCGATGGCAGCACGGCGGAAGGCGCTCAAGCCTGCCATACCTATGCGCAGGCCGGCGATTATGTGGTGATTATGCGCGTGCGCCGCCAGGGGATCGAAAGCGCCGTCGCACGGACGGTCACGGTGCAGGGGACGGGCGGCACACCGACGGCCACCAGCACGGCCACCGCCACCGGCACGGCGACGGCCACACGAACCGCGACTGGCACAACCCCGGCGACATTGACTGCTACTCCATCAGCGACTTCGACCGGGACTGCAACGCCGTCTCCGACATCAACAGTGACCGCTACCCTGACCCCGGCTCCGGCAACCGAAACGCCGACCGAGACGCCGACGGAGACCGCCACCGGTACACCGACGCTCACACCGGAACCGCCCACGGCAACGCCGACCGAAACACCAACCGAGACGCCGACGCTCACACCGGAATCGCCGACCGAAACGCCGACCGAGACCGCGACGCTCACGCCGGAGCCGCCCACCGCGACGCCGACGGCAATACCGACCGAGACCGCCACCCTTACGCCGGAACCGCCCACCGAGACGCCGACTGAAACGCCAACGGCAATACCGACCGAAACGCCGACCGAGACCGCGACGCCGACTGAGACGCCGACGGCAATACCGACCGAAACGCCAACGGAAACTCCAACCGAAACGCCGACCGAGACCGCCACCCTAACGCCGGAGCCGCCCACCGCGACGCCGACTGAGACGCCGACGGTAATACCGACCGAAACGCCGACGCTCACGCCGGAGCCACCCACCGCGACGCCGACTGAGACGCCGACGGAAACTCCAGCCGAAACGCCGACCGAGACGCCGACGCTCACGCCGGAGCCTGTCGTTGAGCAGCCGCTGATCTTCCCGACCGTGCCGGAACAGCCTGGCGGCGTGATCGATCCGCCGCTGCCGCCCGCGATGGCGTGGGTCGCTCCGCAAATCGGCGCGGCCACCTGCCAGCCGTGGATTTTGTATCACAGCAACATCAGCGGCGACTGGGAAATTTATCGGCTCGGTGATCTGCCGGACAATCCTGGCGCCGAGGTTAACCTGTCGCAGGGCTTTGGGGCCGGTGTCGATGATTTCGCGCCCAGCCTATCACCGGATCGGACATGGATCGCGTTCACCAGCAGCCGCGACGGCAACTGGGAAATTTATCTGGCGACGACGGATGGCACATTCCAGCAGCGCGCCACCTATAACACCGTGGCTGCCGATGTCGATCCGGCCTGGTCGCCGACCGGCAACCTGATCGCCTATGAGTCCGACCGCAGCGGTAACTGGGATCTGATCCTGCTCGACATCGCCACGGGCGCGGAAACGACTGTCGTCTCCAGCCCGGCAGATGACATTAACCCGTTCTGGTCGCCGGACGGGTCGCGCCTGATCTATCAGAGCAACCGCGACGGCCTGTGGCAGATTTACGCGCTCGATCTCGCCACGGGGCAGGAACAGCGCCTCAGCGACGGCACAGGCAGTGACCGTGACCCGATTTTCAGCAGTGATGGCACGCGACTCGCGTTCCGGGCGCAGCGCGACGGGCTGACCTCCATCCGTGTGATGAATGCCGACGGCAGCGGTCAGCAGCAAATCTCAGAGGCGGCACAGGTGGTCAGCAATCATTCCTGGTCGCCGGATGACGGCTTGATCGCCTATCAGTCATCGCTGGATGGCGATCTGGACATCTACGTTTATGACCTGGCATCCGGGCAGACCCGCCTGTTGACGGACAACACGGTCAGCGATTTCGCGCCGACCTGGCGCTGCGACTCGCGCACCGTGGTGTTCACATCCAACGTGCTGGGCGCGCCGGATGTGTTCGACACCCCCGCCGACCCGATCACGGAGCCGCCGATCCGGGTCGATCAGCAGGCCACGCAGTTGACGACTTTTGAGGCAGATAACGTGTATCCGGTCAATTCACCGTCCGAGGAAAACGCCAGCCGCAGCAGTTCCGGCTGAAGCCGAACTTTATGACGCAGTACGACGCAGTACAAGGAAGCGATTCAGCGCTGGATCGCTTCCTTGCCTTTCTGGTGCGGCGCACGCCGGTTCTGAGATGCGGGCTTCAGGGAACTCGCGTACAATGACGGCCATGCGCTGATACCTTGTGTTCACCAGGTTATCGAGTTTTCACATCATGCCGTCAGACTCTCCGCAAGCGCGCATCCTGATCATCGAGGATCAGAAGGAAAATCTCGACCTTCTCATCGATATGATCGGCGCGGCCAGTTATCAGGTCTTCGGCGCGCAGACCGGCGAGGCCGGGTTAAAGCTGGCGTTTCAGCACATCCCCGATCTGGTGCTGCTTGATATACAGATGCCAGGACTCAGCGGCTTCGACATCTGCAAGCGGCTGAAGGCCAATGCAGCCACGCATGATGTACCCGTGATTTTCGTCACGGCGGCGGATCGGCTGGCGGACAAGATCGAAGGGTTCCGCCTCGGCGCGGTCGATTACATCACCAAGCCCTATCAGCTTGAGGAAGTGCGCATCCGCGTGCGGACTCATCTGAATATCTACCATCATCAGCGAGAACTGACCCGCCAGCGCGAGGAGATCGAAACCCTGCGCGACACAGCGGCCATTGTCAACAGCACACTTCAACTGGGCGACGTGATGGATCGCATCCTGTCTAACCTGCGGCGCGTCGTCCCGCACGATCGTGCCAATATCATGCTGATCGACGACGAAGGGATGGCGCAGGTCGTTGGCTGCCTGGGATATGCGGCGGCAACGACCGACCAGCTTTTGCAGCTTCAGTTTTCGGTGGCCGATCTTGAGACCTTCCGGTGGATGGTCGAAAGCCGCCAGCCGTTGATCGTCGCTGACCGGCGGCAGGAACCGGTGTGGCAGGAGTTGATTACTGAAGTCAATCCGCTGGGTTATCTCGGCATCCCGATCATCGGCGAGGATGAAGTTATCGGTTTCATCAACCTCGACTCCGATACCCCTGGCTTTTTTACGATCGAATATGCCGACAAGCTCAGAGCGTTCACCGATCAGGTGGCGATCGCAATTCGCAACGCGCGGCTGTATGAGCAGGCACAGGCGCTCGCTGCGGCGCAGGAACGCCAGCGATTAGCGCGCGATCTGCATGATGCCGTCAGCCAGACGTTGTTTTCCGCCAGTGTGATGGCCGAAACGCTGCCGATGCTGCTGGATCACGACCCGGAGGCGACGCGCCAGGGGCTGAATCAACTGGCGCGTCTGACCAAAGGCGCACTCTCTGAAATGCGGACGCTGCTGGTCGAACTGCGTCCGATGGCGCTGGTGGAAACCGATCTGAGCGTGCTGGTGATGCACCTGGTTAACGCGGTGCGCACCCGCATCGACGCGGAGATCAGCCTGATGACAGAGGGGCCGGAATTTAACCTGCCGACCGAGGTCAAAATACAGCTTTACCGCATCGGACAGGAGGCGCTCAACAATGTCTCCAAGTATGCGCTGGCGAGCCGCGTCACAGTGGAGGTGCTTTTCACGGATGATGGCGTAGCGCTGATCGTGGAGGATAAC
>Ga0224723_1002474_pt1 | contig 10186 bp, 12 predicted proteins | sample Balambano_FR2_Me_FD_161647 | JGI IMG/M metagenome (GOLD analysis project Ga0224723, IMG submission 161647) | Freshwater sediment microbial communities from Lake Towuti, South Sulawesi, Indonesia - Balambano_FR2_MetaG | ecosystem: Environmental > Aquatic > Freshwater > Lake > Sediment | place... | reverse complement strand
CCGCCCGGACCAAAGACCATGCGCGACGGATGGCAACGCTTCGCCGCCATCGCCAACGGATACACCCTCGCCCATGCCGCTAGACACAATGTGTGAATCCCGTAGCGCGAAGCGGGGGAGGGACAGGGAGGGGGCGGTTCCGCAAAGCCCGAATCCGGCCATTCGCATCCACTGCCACGCGCCGCGCGTAGTGGAGCATGGTGCTTGGCCTGCTGCTCCTTGCGGCGCTGATGCTTGCCGCTCCGGCTGGGCCGTGGCGGTTGCCTGGGCTATTCGACCGTCGCGCGCGCATGCGGGCGGGCATGGCCTGCTTCCTGCTGTTCACCGGCACCGACCACCTGCTGAACCCGTGGCGCTACCTGCCAATGATGCCCGATGCGGTGCCTTTCCCCCGCATGGTCGTGCTGCTGACCGGCCTGTGCGAGATCGCCGGCGCGCTGGGGCTGTTGTATCGGCCGACTCGCCGGGCGGCGGGCATCTGGCTGGCCGTGTTCTTCGTCTGCGTATTGCCGGCCAACATCAAGGCGGCGGCGCAGGGCATCACCATCGCCGGGCTGGAGGCGCCGAACTGGGCCTACTGGCTGCGCATCGCCATCCAGCCGGGCTTCTGCTGGTGGGCGCTTTATGCGGCCTGCGTCATCCGCTGGCCGGCGCGGCCTGGCCGGCCGAGGCCCGCAGCGTGTTGTTCTCCGCCTCCAGCGCGCGCAGGCGCGCATGCAGCGGCGCCATTGCCTCGGCGATCTCGGCTTCGGTGAAGCGGGGCGTGATGTGTTGCGGACAGTTCCAGTCGAACCCCGCCACGTCGATCACCAGCGCGCGCTCGATGCGGGCGCGGTAGCTCGGCAGGGCGAGCGCGGCGAGCAGCGCGGGATCATCGCTCACGCGCGCACGGCCCAGCAGTTTCAGCCGCGTGCGGTTGGCGTAGTCCATGAAGATAAGAGCCACGCGGGCATCGCCGGCCAGATTGCCGACCGAGATATATTGCCGGTTGCCGCGGAAATCGGGCAGCGCCAGCGTCGCCGGGTCCAGCACGCGCACGAAGCCCGGCGGGCCGCCGCGGTGCTGTACATACGGCCAGCCGGTTTCGCCGACCGTCGCCATGTAGAAACTGTCGCGCGCGGCGATGAAGGCGGCTTCGTCCTGACCCAGGCGCGCGTGCGTCTCGGCTCCGCCCTCGGCCCGGGCATAGGTGGCGCGACTGCCCAGTTGCTCCTGCAACTTCTTGACAGTGGGGCTGAAGGTCAGATCGGCAAAGGCGTGGGACATCGGAGTTCCTTCCGTGATCGCCTGACGCACCCTCATCTGGCTGTTCCGTGCGGCGACGGGAATGGGAAAAAACGGCAAGCCATTCTTGCACCCTGGACAAGACTGGGCAGGCGCCCCTGGCGACGGCGCCCGCGCCCAGCGGCTTGCGCTGGCGCTGGGCCGGGCCTGCATCCGCGCCGCGCGCCAGGCAGTAGGGGAGCTGAACCGAACCTGTGCGGAGATTGGTCCCCATGCGCCTCCTCGACATGCCGCTGCTTGCCGCCGCCGCCGCCAGCGCGATGCTGGCCCTGGTTCTGCCCGCCCGTGGCGCCGACTACGCCAGCTGGGCGCCCCTGCCCGAAACCTTCCCCAGCACCGGCGGCGAGGGTTGGATGATCGGTGAATACCGTCCGCAGGTCATTCTCGATCGCTGCGTCACCGGCTTCACCGCGATCAGCCCGGAAGGCCAGGTGTTCCGCAACATCGTGGTGTTCAGGGCCGCCCCGGCGCAGGGGGGCGTGCTGTGCGAGGACGGCCACTGGGCGGCGAACGACCGCTCGGCCAGCGGCACCACGCCGCTGAAGATCTTCATCAGGGATGGCGTGGTGCGGGGCTACACGCCGCCACAGTAGCGGCGCGCGGCCTTGCCGCGCTCATTGCGGAATCGTGTCATCCGCGCGAAGGTCCGGGTTGGTAGTCCCCCTTCGCAACAGGTGCCCCGATGGCCAAGGCCGCCCGCCGCAAACCCCGCTCCGATGCCAAGGTCGCCGCCAGCGCGCGGGTGCTGAACTGCGAGCCGTCGCGCGGCGTCGAAAAGGACTGGACGTTCGAGCATGCCAAGGCCGCCGGCATGGCGGCCAGCACGCGCCCGCCCTCGTCGGTTGATCTGCGCGCCACTTGGTGGGCGATCAGCGACCAGGGCTCATCGGGTGCCTGCGTCGGGTTCTCACTGGCCGATGGCGTGCTGCGCTGGCACTTCGTGAAGAACGGGCGCCTGCCGCAGAAGGGCCGGCTGGCGCCACGCTTCATCTGGATGGCGTCGAAGGAGACCGACGAGTTCACCTCGTGGCCGGAAACCTTCATCGAGACCTCCGGCACGTCGCTGAAGGCGGCACTCGACATCGCGCGCAAGTTCGGCTGCGTCGAGGAGCAGATGCTGCCGTTTGCCAGTGCCGCGCTGTATCCGGGCGCGCCGCAGGCGTTCTACCTGAAGGCCAGCCAGTTCAAGATTCACTCCTATGTCGCGCTCCGCACTGACCTGCGGCAATGGCGTAGCTGGCTCGCACAAACCGGGCCCCTGCTGGCGCGGCTGGAGGTGGACGAGCATTTCGACCAGCTCGGCTGGCCGGGCGAGCTGCGGCAATACGGCAGCCGGCGGCTGGGTGGACACGCCGTGACCATCGTCGGCTACGACGGATCAGGCTTCATCATCCGCAATTCCTGGGGCACCGGCTGGGGCAACAAGGGGTTCGCGGTGGCGACCGACGCCTATGTGGCCAAGGCGTTCACCGAGGCGTATGGGGTGATTGCATAAATTGCGTAATTTGCGTAAAGTCCGCACACCATGTTGAAGCCGCTTGAAGACGTCTCGTCGGCCGAACTCGTCCGCAACTTCGCCGAGGTCAGCGACCGCGCACTTCGCGAGCCGTTGCGCGTCACCAGTCGTGGACGCGGGCGTCTGGTTCTATTGTCTATCGATGAATATGACCGACTTAAGCGACGTGATCGCGTCGTGGTCAGGATCGAGGATCTCTCCGCCGAGGAGATCGACCTGATCCTTTCGGCCAAGCCCTCGCCTGAGTCCGAGGCGTTCAACCACGAGGTCGAGTGAGCTCGCCGCCCGGTTCTGGATCGGTCATCCGCTACGCCTATCTGTGGTCACACCAGCAAGACGCCGACATCACCGGCCCGGAGAAGGACCGGCCTTGCGCAATCGTCCTGACCCGCCGGCTCGTTGACGGAAGAGATCTGGTCTATGTGCTTCCCGTCACCTCGCGGACCCCCGATGAGCCGGAGCAGGCAGTGCCGGTTCCCTCCCCAGTGCGCAGACGCCTTGGGATGCAGCAGGAAGCGTGCTGGATCGTCGTGACGGAGTTGAATCGCTTCATCTGGCCAGGCCCGGATGTTCGCCCCGTCGATCGGCCCGTCGGACATTTCTGCTGTTTCGGTGCGCTTCCGGCGGAGCTGTTCCGCAGGGTGCAAACCGCGCTCAAGGTGCGCCTGGTGCGGTCCGGCATCCGAGTCATCACGCGCGACCAGTGAGCAACGCTGAACAGCATACACGCAGGTCGTTGAGGCTTTTGACATGCTGGACTGGCTTGGCGAGCTGAACCGTTATGGCAGCAAGCGGCTGAGCGGGCACGGGGTGACGATCGTCGGCTACGATGCGGGTGGCTTCATCATCCGCAATTCCTGGCGCAGTGGCTGGGGCAAGGAGTGGTTCGCGGTCGCGACCAACGCCTATGTGGCGAAGGCGTTCACCGAGGCGTATGGGGTGATCGCGTGATTTTCGCGGGCTCAGCCGGGAGGGGCACCTTCGGTTTGAGCGGTGACGGGCCGCGATCACACCCTGACCGTGCGCAATTCCCGCGCGGATACCATACTCCAAGAAGAGACAGAGCTTTCTGGGCGCAGAGCAATCGCGAGGCATTCGATGCATTGAGCCAATGACTCAATAGCGGTTGTCCGGAGGGTTCTGCTAACCTAACAAACAGCTGGAGATGCGCCCCACCCTCGATTGGGCGGGTGAACTCGACCAAGGAACGGTGCCTTGCATTGCTGGGTATGGAATGCGGGCTTGGTGCTCTGCCTCGCCGGATGCGCGGACGTGCAGTTTGCAGCGACGCCGGCAGTGAGGGCGCAGCAGGATGCGGCGGCGGTCACGGTGGCCGTCACGCAGGTCGCGCTATGGGAGACTTACGTCGCTGAGTTGGGTCCAAATTTCGAGCGCTTAAGCCCAGCGAACGCCCTTCGAGCCACTTCAGCGTTTGAAGGCCGATTTGCGGAACGCCTCGCCGAGCTCATCGAAGGTAGATTTCTGGTTGGACTGCCTCGAACCCAGACCCAGCAAACACGGATTGAAGAGATCGACCCGACAGGTAGGCGCCAGACGCAGGGCCGCACAGAGCGTAGCTTAGCAGCAGGGGTGCTGCCGCAGCCCCTCGCTCCTCCCCAGAATTTGCGAGGGCCAAACAGCACGGAAGGGAATCGACAATGGAGCCCTTCCGACCTGACCGCTTCTTTTCTGAGATACCAGTCAGCAGCGGCTCTGATGCAAGAGATTGTGTTTCTCAATCGGCAATTTCGTGATGCCGCGCTTCGTCGAGGATACGTGCCATATGTTATACGTCTTCAGGTAGGGATCAGGCCCTATGCGCGAAACCTTCCATACGATGCTTGGCTAACTATTTCATTCTTTACCGGAAGCCCCGACGACATCTACAATCTTTTCAAAGGGTCGCCACAGCCGGAGTTGCCGGACGGGAGTCCGCGAGCCGCATCTGCAAGCGCCTCCCAACAGCCTGGGTTGGAACCGCAGCATTCTGAGTGGCGAAGCCGGAGTCAGTCGCGCCGCTTAGCCAACCCGATTATTCTCCCGATTCTAGCTACCGACAATTTGGAGGGAATTCAGCGCAGTGCAGGTATCGAGTTAGGGCGTAACATCGGGGCGGCCCTGGGTGGTTTGATCGAGGGAGTTGGCCTTGAGGCGGGTATTCAAAGCGCTATTTCCCGTAGTTTCGACATGGAAGGCCGAGAATTGAACTCCCTGCTGTCGATGGGAAGATTGACAGACAATACTATCCAAGTAAGATTAGGAGCGAATTTTCAGCCGAATTTACAAACTGGAAGTGGTTCTGCCTCATACTCGATAATTCCTCGCACTCATAACATAACGCTGTTGGCTCTTGTGAACCGAGATTATCTGAACGAATTTCCGTTAAGGCCTCAGTTAGGGGGCGCAAGACACGACAGCGCAGACGGCGATGTGCCTCGCCTTACGCTGCGAATGCATTGGTCCCTTCGCCACTCCGTCACTGGAACCGAGCTCCCAAGCAGACGTATTCTCTCCGAGAGCATTGAACGGATCAGTCCTCTCCTGCCTCCTGGAGTGCTTGCCAAGATCGACCGTGGCCGCACTGCACTGCTCGGCCGAGTTATCGCGAACGATTTCGTCGGATTTTGGGAGACGTACCGACGCTTGATTCAATCGGGCCCGGCGGCATCACCAAACGACGAGCCCGGGCCGGAAGTTTGGGCCATTTGGTTCGCCCTAGCAGACGCCGCAAGTAGGAGCAATTTCCACGGGGCGGATGTCGAATTGCCTATCCGAAATACTAGATCCCACTGAGCGGGACCTGCGACTGCCGAAGGCGGGCGAGCAACCACATGGCCGCCGCGGCTGAAGCGGCGAGCCGAATCAACCGCCAGCGTTTGACGCGTGAATCAGTCTCCATCCTCGGGACGTGGAACGAATGTCTGTCCGGGGCAGTTTGCACTGCCCCGGCAATCCAGGCGGCGATGACGACTCAGACGGCACTCGCGGCGAGCTGCCGCAAGGCCTCCAGCACCGGCCAACCACACGCCGGCGAGCCGCAGATCGTCAAGAACCAACGCATCCCCTTCATGGGCGCGCTCCAACTTGAGTTTAAGTCCGCTCCGCATCATACTCGAATCACTCCCCCTGCGCAACACCCTCGCGCCGCCGGTCCGCGCCGCCGCGCAAGCCCGCGGGCGTCACCACGATCGCCTGAGTGCCGCTCTCCAGCGGCCGCACCAGCACGCGATGCCCGCGTGCCTCCAGTGCCGGCGCGAAACCCGCGGCTTCGGTGCCCTGTTCAAGCTCGGCCGTCACGCCAATGGTGACAACGTTGGGCAGGTCGATCGCCTCCTGGGGATCGAGATTCCAGGCGAGCAGGCCCACCAGGGTCTTCGCGACGTAGCCGATGATGCGGGCACCGCCGGGCGAGCCGACGGCGGCGTGCAGCCCGCCATCGGCGCGCTCGACGATCGTCGGCGCCATGGAGCTGCGCGGGCGTTTGCCGCCCTCCACCCGGTTTGCGACCACGCGGCCCTCCAGCTCGGGAACAAACGCGAAGTCGGTGAGTTCGTTGTTCAGCAGGAAGCCAGCCGCCATGATGCGGGCGCCAAAAACATCCTCGATGGTGGTGGTCATCGAGACCGCGTTGCCGAAGCGATCGACGATCGAGACATGGCTGGTGCCAGAATCCTCGGCGAACGAATCGGCCGGCTGGAACGCGGCGCGGCGCCAGGGCGGGTTGCCGGCGCGCGGTGTGCCGGCGCGGTCAACATCGATCAGCTGGGCGCGCGCGGTGAGGTAGGCCGGGTCGATCAGGCCAAGCGTCGGCACGGGCACGAAGTCAGGGTCGCCCAGATAGGCGGCGCGGTCGGCGAAAGCCAGCTTGCCGGCCTCGATGCCGATATGGGCGATGTCGGCGAAGGGATTTCTGGCCGGCAGCGCGAAGTGATCCATCAGGCCGAGAATCTGTGCCACCGCTACGCCGCCGGAGCTCGGCGGCCCCATGCCGCAGACGCGATAGGTGCGGAACGCGCCGCACACCACCGGCCGCTCCACGGCCCGGTAGTTGGCAAGGTCGGCCACGGTCATCCGGCCCGGGTTCCAGCTCGCGCCCCGCACCGCGGCGACGATCCTGTCGGCGATCTCGCCGCGATGCAGAGGCTCCGGCCCCTGCGCTGCGATCAGCCGCAGGCTATGCGCGTAGTCGGCGTTGCGGAGCACATGGCCGGCGGGCAGGGGCGCGCCGTCCGGGAGCGTGAAATAGGCCCGCGCTGCCGGGTCGCGCCGCAGTCGTTCCCCTTCCGCCGCGATCGCGCGGGCAAGCCGGGGCGAGACAGCAAACCCTTCCTCCGCCAGCCGGATCGCAGGCTCGAAAGCGCGTGCCCAGGGCAGGCGGCCATGCGCCCGGTGCGCCTCGAACAGCATGGCGACCGTGCCGGGCACGCCAACCGCCCGGCCGCCGACCACGGCGTCGTAGAACGCCATCGGCCTTCCCTCTGCCGTCAGGAACAAGTCTGGCGTTGCCGCGGCGGGCGCGGTTTCCCGTCCGTCCCATGCGCGTATCCGGCCATCCGCGGTACGGTGCAGCAGGAAAGCGCCGCCGCCGATGCCGCTGGATTGCGGCTCGACCAGGCCCAGTACCATCTGGGTGGCCACGGCGGCATCGACGGCCGAGCCACCGGCCCGCAGCATCGCCATGCCGGCCTCCGCCGCCAGCGGGTGCGCCGCCGCGACCATCTGCCGTTGCGCCGCGGCCGGTGTTATGAAAGCAACAAAAACCGCAACGACAAGCAGATGGCGCATTCTCTTCAGACCGAGAACGACGTGCCGCAGCCGCATCCCGAGGTCGCGTTGGGGTTCGAGACCCTGAACGCGCTGCCGGCGAGCGACTCCTCGAACTCCACGACGCTGCCTGCCAGCAGATCGAGGCTGGCGGGATCGACCACCAGGCCCGCGCCGTGCTCGCCGAACAGGCGGTCATCCGGTTCGCGCCGGTCATCCAGGTCGAAGGAATAGGAGAACCCCGAGCATCCGCCGGCATTCACCGCCAGCCGCACGAATTTTTCCGGCGGCTGGCCGGACAGGATTTCACGGATGCGCCGGGCCGCGCCGGGGCCGACAATGATGCCGGGAAGGGTCTCGATCTCGCTCATGGGCGGAAAACTCCAGCCTTGGCCTGCAACTGCCCCTCGGATATGGGGCGCGATCGTCCGTAGCGCAAAGCGACCAGCATCTTGAACATCTTTCGCGAGTTCCTGTCGGCCATCCAGGGGATTCTGGCCGAGCGTTTTCCGTCTGCGCCCGCTGATGTGCTGGCCCGCGTCACGGTTGAGCCGCCGCGCGACCCCTTGCACGGCGACGCGGCCACGAACGCGGCCATGTTGCTGGCCAAGCCCTTGGCGCTGAAGCCAATCGACATCGCACGGATGCTCGCCGAGGCACTCAACGCTCACCCTTGGGTCGAGCGCGCGGAACCCGCCGGTCCGGGCTTCGTCAACGCCACCTTCCGGCTTGGCCTGCTGCGCGAACAGATCGGCACGATCCTGCGGGCGGGCATGGCCTATGGCGATTCGGCCGCGCTCGCCGGCCAGGTGATCAACGTTGAGTATGTCTCGGCCAACCCCACCGGGCCTCTGCATATCGGCCATTGCCGGGGCGCGGTGGTGGGCGATGCGCTGGCCTCGCTGCTGGCCAAGGCGGGCGCGCGCGTGACGCGCGAGTACTACATCAACGATGCCGGCGCGCAGGTCGATGCGCTCGCCTGGGCGGCCTACTGGCGCTACCTGCAGGCGATCGGCACCTCGTTGAGCGAGGAGGATTTCTCGGCCCGCGTGCCGGGCGGACTGCAGTATCGCGGCGAGTATCTGATCCCGGTCGGGGCGAGCCTTGCCGCTGCGCACGGCCAAGCCCTGGCCGAGCCCGGGGCCCAGCCGGCCGATCCTTCGCGCTGGATTGCGATCGTCCGCCGGCAGGCCGTGGATGCGATGATGGCGGAGGTGCGCACCGACCTCGCGCGCCTCGGCATCCGCCACGACGTCTTTACCTCGGAAGCCGCCCTGGTCGGGCAAGGCGCTGTGGCCAAAGCACTTTCGCAACTGACCGAGGCCGGCCAAATCTATGACGGGGTGCTCGATCCGCCCAAGGGCAAGGTCGTCGAGGATTTCGAGCCGCGGGTGCAGAAACTTTTCAGGGCCAGTGCGTTCGGCGACGATACGGATCGGCCGCTGCAGAAATCGGACGGCAGCTATACCTACTTCGCCAACGACATCGCCTATCACGCCGACAAGTTTTCCCGCGGCTTCGCGACGCAGATCGATGTGTGGGGCGCGGATCACGGCGGCTACGTCAAGCGCATGCAGGCCGCCGTAACCGCCATCACCGGCGGGCAGGCCAATCTTGAAATCCTGCTGTGCCAGATCGTTCGCCTGCTGAAGGGCGGCGCGCCATACCGCATGAGCAAGCGGGCCGGCACGTTCGTCACGCTCGCCGACCTCATCGAGGAAGTGGGCCGCGATGTAGTGCGCTTCATGATGCTGACGCGCAAGAGCGACGCGCAGATGGAATTCGACATCGACAAGGTGCAGGAGCAGTCGAAGGACAACCCGGTCTTCTACGTGCAGTATGCTCACGCCCGCTGCCGCAGTGTGTTGCGCCATGCCGACATCGCGGTGCCCGAGTCGCTGGCCGACGCCGGCCTGTCGGCCCTGTCGGACGAGGCCGAAATCGCGCTGATTCGTGGGCTTTGTGCGTGGCCACGCGTCGCCGAATCGGCGGCACTGATGCGCGAACCACACCGCGTGCCGTATTACTTGAACGACGTGGCCGCGCTGTTCCACGGGCTGTGGGCGAAGGGCCGCGACGATGCCGCGCTGCGCTTCATCCAGGAGAGCGACCCGCGCGGCACGCGCGCGCGGCTCGCGCTGGTGGCGGCCACCGCCACGGTGATCGCCTCGGGCCTTTCAGTGCTCGGGGTAACGCCTGTCGAGGAGATGCGCTGACGCGTCGGGGTTCCTCCTCGGCGCCGGCGCCGAGGAGGGGCGATGACGAGGGTGAACGAGCTCGAACCCGCCTATCGCGCGCCGATGGCCGCGCGTAGCGGCGAGCGGCGCACACGCAACGTTATGCTGATCGGCGCCGCCGCATCGGTCGCGGTGTTTGCCGCCGTGCTGGGCTTGCGCGACCTGCTGGGCGGTGCGCGCTCGCCGGCCGATGTGCCGCTGGTCGCCGCCGACGAACGGCCGACGCGGGTGCGCCCCGACAATCCTGGCGGCATGACGGTGCCGAACCAGGACAAGCTGATTTTTGAGCGCGCCGCCGGCCGGCCGACAGCGCCGCAGCAGGCAGCGCTGGCGCCGCCGCCCGAGGCGCCGCAGGCTCCGCCGCGTGCCGCGCCACCACCGCCAC
>Ga0224723_1002473_pt1 | contig 10189 bp, 9 predicted proteins | sample Balambano_FR2_Me_FD_161647 | JGI IMG/M metagenome (GOLD analysis project Ga0224723, IMG submission 161647) | Freshwater sediment microbial communities from Lake Towuti, South Sulawesi, Indonesia - Balambano_FR2_MetaG | ecosystem: Environmental > Aquatic > Freshwater > Lake > Sediment | place... | reverse complement strand
ACTTGGCGTTGATCTCGGCTTCCACGGTGTAGTTGGGGCCCCCGCGGCCCAGGGGCTGGCCAGGCTGTGCATTTTTAGAGTCGGGGTCGCCACCCTGAATCATAAACCCGGCAATAACCCGGTGGAACAGCAGGCTATCAAAGTACTTTTCACGCGCCAGTTTCAAAAAATTTTCTTTGTGCTTGGGGGTTTCGTCATACAGAATCGCCACCATTTCACCTTCAGAGGTTTTGATTTTTACAACAAAGTCGGTTTTGCCTTTTTGGGCACAACCGGCTGCCAAACTGAGCCAGCCCGCCAGTGCGAGCATCGGGAACTTGTTCATAAAGGAAATTTTTTATAGCGGGTAAAATTAAAAGTAGAGGCGGTGTTACAGCAATCGTTCAACTGATTTTTTACGTCAGGGATTAAGGGTGCGCGCAAGCTGCAGCGACAGGTCGAAGAAGATCATTTTCGCGCTGCCGTTGCGTTCTAAGAAATAGCTTGCCTCGGTAACATGCCGGCTGGCAGCGTCTATTTTCTCTACCGTCATCACTTTGCTAAAATCCTGAATAAATTTTAATTCACTCCCGCGGGCGCGGTTTATCTTTTCGGCCCCGGCCCGGTGCAGCAACGTTTCGCGCAGTAGCGCCAGGCTATAGTCCAGAAAATGGCGTTGCTGCATTTTATCGGCCTCGTGAAATTCATCCGTCAGCGTAAGCAGGTGGCGAAAATCCTTTTTGAAACATGCCCGCATCCAGTCGGTAAAGCGTTCGGTGTGGTGGGCCTCTTCGGCTCCCATGAGTTTCAGCGCCATGTTGAGGTTACCTTCAGCCAACTGCACAATTTTGCTGCTTTCTGCCTCGCTCACCTGTTTCTGTTGTAAGTAGTGGCGCAGCTCATCATCTGTTAGCATGGGAACCTGCACTATCTGCGTTCGCGATACAATTGTCGGCAGCAACTTCTCAATGGCATTGGTAACCAGCAGAAAGTAGGTGTGTGCAGGCGGCTCTTCCAGGATTTTAAGGATGCCGTTGGCGGCCGAAGGGTGCATGAGTTCCGGTTGCCAGATAATCATCACCTTGTAAGAACTTTCAAATGGCTTAAGTGAAAGACTTCGGATGATCGCACGACTTTCCTCGCGCGAAATAATCGGCTGTTTGTCTTCGCCCCCGTAGTAAGCCGACCAGTCGTCCAGATTGCCAAACGGTTGTTCCAGTAAAAAGCTGCGCCACATTTTTAACAGGTCGGCCTTAAAACGGTCGTCATCTTTATCTCCTTTAACATTCCCCACGGGAAACACAAAGTGGGTGTCGGGGTGAATGTACTTCAGGCTTTTACTCCACACGGGGTCAGTATCGCTTTTGTTGTGGCCGTGCACGTAAGCGGCATAGGCCAACGCCAGGGGCAAGTTGAGGGCCCCCGGCTTACCGGCAAACAGTTGCGCGTGCGGCATCTTGCCTTCGCGCACAGAGGCGGTTAGCTTTTCCTTTAGTGGCGTTAAGCCGGGGATCGCGTCAAACTGCATGTCATGGTTTCTTTTCCCACACGCGCTCGCTGCGGGTGGTTTCAAAAATGTTTGTAAGCAGAGCGCGATCGAACGGCTCCAGCACCAGGTTTCTGCGGGCCAGTACGCGGGCAGCGGTGTCAAGCGCTTTGGCAACGGAGTAGGTGGTAAGGCCGCCTGCGCCTCCCCACGCAAAAGAGGGCACGAAGTTGCGCGGAAAGCCGCTGCCGAAAATATTGGCGCTTACGCCCACCACGGTGCCGGTATTGAACATGGTGTTGATGCCGCACTTGCTGTGGTCGCCCATCATGAGGCCGCAAAACTGCAGGCCCGTATCGACAAAGCCCTGCGCAGCATAGCTCCACAGTTTTACCGGTTCGTAATTATTTTTCAGATTGGATGTATTGCTGTCGGCACCGATGTTGCACCACTCGCCCAACACGGAGTTACCCAGGAAGCCATCGTGCGCCTTGTTGGAGTAGCCAAAGAAAACTGCATTGCTGATTTCACCTCCTGCTTTGCAATAAGGCCCGATGGACGTATCGCCACGAAGTTTCGCACCCATGTTGATGATGGCGCCCTCGCCCAGGGCAAAGGGGCCGCGTATCACAGCCCCTTCCTGCACTTCAGAATTTTTACCAAGATAAATAGGGCCGTGCTCGGCATTTAAAATGGCAGCACGCACGTTGGCTCCCTCTTCCAGAAAAATGTGGTCGGGTTTATACACGCGCGTGTGGGCGTCATCAATGTTGGCGCTTCTGCGGCCCGCGGTTAGCCGCGCAAAGTCTTCGCGTATCTGGTTACCATTGTGTTGAAAAATTTTCCAGACCCGATCGATTAAGGTAATGGATTCAGTATAGTCGGCAAGGTTACTGGTGGCTATCGTGGCAACATCGCTTGTGCGCACGGCCAGCGTATGCGGCCCCTGCCGGAGCCCGTGGTTTGGTTTTAATGCTTTAATGGCGGAAACAATAGCATCATCAGGGCACAGTGCGCCATTAATCCACCACGAGTCGTCAGCGGTCTTTTTCGGATAGCGCTGTGATAAGTGCGGCTGTGTGGCAAACGACACCGGTGCGCAGAGCACCACCTGCCATTTTTCGGCTATGGTGCAAATGCCTGTTCTAATGGCAGCCGCTGGGCGCGTGTAAGTAAAAGGCAACAGGTTAACACGCAGTTGGGGGTCGTCAAACAGGATTACGTTCATGCGGGGTAAAAATACGAAAGTGCGGGCATCGCCCGTGGCCCGCGCCTGCCAACAAAAAAGAAAGGCTTCCGTTGCGGAGGCCTTTCAAAACAAAAAACGCTAAGACTAATTCTGTTAACCCTTCTTCTGGTATTTCTTCTGGAATTTCTCTACGCGGCCTGCTGTATCCAAAAACATTTTCTTGCCGGTAAAGAACGGGTGCGAAGCCGAGCTCACTTCCACTTTGATAACGGGATACTCTTTTCCGTCCGTCCACTTAATGGTTTCTTTCGGGATAGATGTTGAGCGGCTCAGGAACTTAAAATCGCTTGAGGTATCCCAAAAAACCACTTCTTTATATTCAGGGTGAATGCCGTTCTTCATATGCTTTTGCTTAAAAGGACTGCAAAAATAGCGAAGCGTAGCCTATTTCCAAACCTCCGATTTATTAATATTTGCAATGTACTATGCTCAATATCCTGCTACTTAACGAACATGTGCCGCTGTTACGGCCAGAAAACCATGCCCAAACATGATTTTTAGATGGTTTTTATTGATTCTACTGCTTCCGCTAAGCGTTCTGGGGCAAAGCACCAACCTGTCGTTGAATGAAGATTACTACCACTGGCTGGATCGCTACGAAGTAAAGTCGGGAAAAATTGCACCCGAACTGTTTACTACGCTCAAGCCCTACAAACGCCAGGCCCTGGCGGCATATGTCGATTCGCTGGAGGCGCGCCACGGTGTTTTTACGTCATCGGCCGACAGCCACAACCTGGAGTATTTCAGGAACGACAATTGGGAGTGGAGCCGCCCTGCCACCAGCGAGAGTCGCAAGCCTGTGTTGCGCAAGTTCTACAAAAAGCGATCGGATTTCGTTTACCTGGAGGATGGCGAACTCGATTTGCACATAAACCCGGTGTTATATCTGGGTGGGGGCACAGATTCTGGCCAGCCCGATAACCTGTTTATGAACACCCGCGGTGTCGATATCCGAGGCATGGTAGATCGCAAGATCGGATTTTACACGTCTATCACCGAAAACCAGGCTGTTCTGCCTTCGCATGTTCAGTTTTGGATGCTGGGCACCGATGTGGTGCCGCACGAAGGTTTCTGGAAGGACTTTAAAGCAAGCGGTGTTGATTTTTTTCAGGCCCGTGGCTACATTGATTTCTCCGTGAGCAAAAGCATCTATATGCAGTTGGGCCACGACCGCATGTTTGTGGGCAACGGCTACCGCTCGCTTATCTATTCTGATTTTGCTCCGCCCCAGTTGTACTGGCGCACCAACGTAAAGGTGTGGAAGCTTAATTATCTCTTCCAGATTAACCGTATGGTGGCCGACCCCGTGGCGAATGTGCCGGGCCTCACGGCAGGCAAGTACCCCGAAAAGTACGTGGCCTTCCACCACGCCAGTATTAATGTGGGCAAGAAACTTAACTTCGGCTTTTTTGAGTCTGTTGTCTTCAGCCCGCTCGATCCGTTTAAGGGCGCAGTTCGCAACTCGTTAGAGTTAAACTACTTCAACCCGATTATTTTCTATCGCGCCATCGAACAGCAGTTTGGCAGCAGTGATAATGTGTTGTTGGGTGTTGATTATAAATGGCTTGCCTGCAAGGGTATTTCGCTTTACGGACAGTTTGTATTGGATGAGTTTCTGCTGGCTAATGCGCGTGCCGGCAACGGCTGGCGTGCCAATAAATGGGCTTTGCAGCAAGGTGTGAAGTACATCGATGCCTTTACCGTACCCAATTTAGATTTGCAGGCAGAGTTCAATATCGCGCGGCCCTACACCTATTCGCACAACACAGCCTACGGAAATTACTCTGCTTTTCGGCAGCCCCTGGCGCACCCCCTGGGAGCAAACTTTAGAGAATGGGTGGGCATTGTGCGCTACCAGCCCCTTGATAAACTGAACCTGATAGCCAAAGCCATTATGATGGAAAGCGGAAAAGACCTGGTGCCCGACCAAAATTGGGGCGGAGATATTTTGAAAGATAACAGTACTTTCGAACGCGAATTCGGCAACACCATCGGGCAGGGCAACCCCAGTTCGGTTTTGTTTATTGATTTCACGGCATCGTATATGGCCAAGCACAATCTTTTTTTCGATGCCAAGTTTACCTACCGGCAAAGCCAGGGCTCTTTTGAGGGCGTGTTGCCGAGCACCGTGGCCGTAGATCAATTCAACCGCTCGCTGCTTACCTTCGCGTTGCGATTCAACTTTGCGCAGCGGCTTTACGAATTCTAATCCCGTAGCATGAAGGCTTTTTTCAGGGTATTGCAATATGCCAACCGCCTGCCCCAGCGGCTTATTCAGTTTTTTATTTTCTCAATACTGGGCATTGTGTTCAGCGCCCTCAGCCTGGTGGTGGTTATTCCCATGCTCAATATTTTGTTCGACAAAGTACAGGTGGCAGAACCACCGGCTATTCCGGCTTTCAACCTGAGTTCGGAGTATGCAACCACTGTTTTTGAACATTACCTGCTCACCATTATTCAAAACTACGGCAAGCCTAACGCGCTGTTGTTTATCTGTGCTTGCATTGTGGCCAGTGTGTTGCTGGGCAACACCTTCCGGTTTTTAGAACGCGTGGTGGCCTCCAAAGTGCGCATGGATGTAGTCAAGAACCTGCGCAGCCAGATATTCGCCAACATTACCCGGTTGCAGATTGGTTTCTTTAACGACAACCGAAAGGGTGACCTGATATCGCGCTTTACCAACGATGTGCAGGAAGTGGAGCAGGCTGTGCTCAACAGCCTTAAGGCCGTTGTAAAAGAGCCCATCACCATCGTGGTGTACTTCGCGTTACTGTTCATGATCTCGGTAAAACTCACGCTCTTCACCATTATTGTGCTGCCGGTGGTTGGCGGTGCGCTGGCGGAGATTGTAAAACGGCTGAAGCGACAGGCAAAAGACAGCCAGGAGTCGTTGGGACGGATTGTAAATATTTTAGATGAAACATTTGCCGGCATGCGGGTGGTAAAAGCCTTTAATGCGCGCAACTACATCCTCCAGAAAATGGAAGATGAAAATGAGTACCACCGAAGGGTAAACCTTTCGATGGCTTACAAAAATGAGCTGGCCTCGCCCGTGTCAGAATTTTTAGGGGTGGTGATTGTGGCGGGTATCTTGTACTTCGGGGGCAGCGTGATTCTGGAAGGTAACGAGCAGTTGTCGGCCAGTGCGTTCATCACCTTCCTTGCCATCTTCGCGCAGATCATTCAGCCGGCAAAAGCGTTCTCTAACGGCATTACTTCTTTGCAAAAAGGCATCGCCTCTTCGAGGAGAATATTCGAGATCATCGACACCGAGCCGATAATTGAAAATAAATCCGATGCCGTTCGCCTGCAGGCGTTTCGCAGTGCAATCGAATTTGTGAACGTGAGTTTTGCCTACGAACGTGAGCGCGTACTCAAAAACATTAACCTGCGTATCGAAAAAGGCAAAACCATTGCGCTGGTGGGCGCCTCGGGTGGCGGCAAATCAACGCTGGCCGACCTGGTGCCGCGCTTTTACGACCCCACAGAGGGCGAAGTACAACTCGATGGGCTGTCGCTGCGCGAGTATGACATTGAGTCGCTGCGCGCGCAAATGGGCATCGTAACCCAGGAGAGCATCCTGTTTAACGACACCATTTTTAACAACATCGCCTTTGGCATGGAAAGCGCCAGCGCTGAAGCCGTGGCTAATGCGGCAAAAATCGCCAACGCGCACGAGTTTATCATGCAAACTGAAAAAGGCTACCAAACCATAATTGGCGAGCGCGGCTCCAAACTGTCGGGTGGGCAGCGGCAGCGTTTGAGTATCGCGCGGGCCGTGCTCAAAAACCCACCCATTTTGATTTTAGACGAAGCGACTTCTGCCCTCGATTCGGAGTCGGAAAAGCTGGTGCAGCAGGCATTGTTTAACCTGATGAAAAACAGAACATCGGTGGTGATTGCACACCGCCTCAGCACCATTCAGCATGCTGACGAGATTGTTGTTATTCAACACGGGCAGATTGTGGAGCGCGGCACGCACGAGCAGCTGTCGCAACTCAATGGCGTGTATAAGAAACTCAGTGATATTCAGAACACCGAGCGTTAGCCGCGTCAAAGTAGCTTTTGCCTTTAGCCGAAAAATCCTAAGTTTGTTACATCAACACAATTTAGCGTCTTACACCGCCAAAAGGTTTTTTGACGCTATCGATAGCTAACTTATTCTACTATGAACCAAAGGCGCATCATCTTTTTTTCCATTTTCGGGGTGTACCACCTGGCGGCCTTTATTTTCACGCTCATGATGGAGAGCAATACCAGCTTTCTTTTTCAGTTGGTGAGCTATGTAAAATGGTTTAAGTACGGCACATTTTTAGGCGTGTTGCTGGTGGTGGCAGATTTTGTGTGGTGGTGGCGCGAAGAGCGCCTGCATGCCAAGGCGGCCGATGCCCAGCGCCTTGAAAACAACACACTAAAAGCGAAAGTGTACGACCTGCAGCAAGCGGCCAAAGCCCCCACCGTTTCAAAGTAATGGATGCCCACGCGCTCATCTCCCGGCAGTTGCAAGAGGCGGCCGGGGTTTTGCAGCAGTTTTCATCAAACCCCGCCCACCTCAACAGTTTGCAGGCAGCCGCGCGCACCATGGTGCAGGCCATAAAGGCCAACGGCAAAATATTTTCTTGTGGCAATGGCGGCTCCCATTGCGATGCCATGCATTTTGCCGAAGAACTCACGGGGCGCTATCGCGACAATCGCAAGCCGTTGCCGGCCATTTGCATCTCAGACGCCAGCCACCTGAGTTGCGTGGCCAACGACTACGGGTTTGAATGGGTGTTTGCCCGCTACCTGGAAGCGTTGGGCAGGCCTGGCGATGTGCTGCTCGCCATCAGCACCAGCGGCCAGTCTGCCAACATCGTCAAAGCGGCCGAAATGGCCCGGGCGAAAGAAATGAAAGTCGTTGCCCTTACCGGCAATACCGGGGGGCAACTGGCGGCCTTGGCCGATGTGGAAATTCGCGTTCCACACACCGGCTATGCCGACCGCATACAAGAGCTACACATCAAAATCATCCATATTCTTATTTTGCTGATCGAGCAGGAACTTACCTGATTTAAATTTTTTCCTGTGGTAGTAAAAACATTTGGCAGTGCGGTTCACGGGGTGGATGCCAAAACCATTACGGTAGAGGTGGACGTAAACCAAGGGCAAAAATTCTGGCTCACCGGTTTACCCGACAGCGCCATAAAAGAAAGTCAGCATCGCGTGGAATCTGCCATCAAAAGCCTCGGGTATCATTTTCCGCGAACCAAGGTAGTGGTCAACCTGGCTCCGGCCGACATCAAGAAGGAAGGCTCCGCGTACGACCTGCCCATAGCCCTGTGCATTTTGAAAGCCTCGCGCCAGATCACTGCCCCCGATTTAGATAAGCTGGTGATTATGGGCGAACTGGCTCTGGATGGCTCGCTGCGCCCGATACGCGGGGTGCTGCCCATGGCCATTCAATCTCGCCAGGAAAATTTCAGGATGCTGGTGTTACCCAAAGCCAACGTGAGCGAGGCTGCTATTGTAAATAATATTGACGTGATCGGGGTGAGCTCGTTGCGCGAGGCGATCGACTTTCTGGAGAGCGCCCTTCACATCGAACCGGTGCGGGTAGATACCCGCGAAGTGTTTCAAAGCAGGCAAAACAGCTACGATGCCGACTTTAAGGATGTGCAGGGGCAGGAAAACATTAAGCGTGCGCTGGAGATAGCCGCAGCCGGGGGGCACAACGTAATAATGATTGGTCCGCCTGGTGCCGGTAAAACCATGCTGGCAAAACGCCTGCCTACCATTCTGCCACCGCTCACACTCAACGAAGCGCTCGAGACAACTAAAATCCACTCGGTGGCAGGCCGCCTGGGTTCCAATGCCTCACTGCTCACCACGCGGCCTTTCCGGTCTCCGCACCACACCATCTCAGATGTGGCCCTGGTGGGAGGGGGCGGCAATCCGCAGCCGGGCGAGATCTCCCTTTCGCACAACGGTGTTTTATTCTTAGATGAACTACCCGAATTTAAACGCACGGTGTTGGAGGTAATGCGGCAGCCAATGGAAGAGCGCAAGGTAACCATCTCGCGCGCCAAGGTGTCGATCGACTACCCAGCCAATTTTATGCTGGTGGCCAGCATGAACCCCTGCCCGTGTGGCTACTACAATCACCCGGAAAAGGAATGTGTGTGCGGGCCTGGTGTGGTGCAGCGCTATCTCAGCAAGATTAGCGGGCCGCTGCTCGATCGCATTGACCTGCATGTAGAGGTGGTGCCAGTGGGTTTTGATGAAATGGTGGCGCAACGCAAAGCGGAGAGCAGCGAAGAGATACGGCAGCGTGTGGTGCGCGCCCGCGAGGTGCAATCGCAGCGCTTCCGCGACCAGCAGCAGGTGTACTGCAATGCCATGATGCCCTCCAACATGGTGAAAGACATCTGTATAATTAATGATGCCGGCCGCACCCTGCTGAAAACGGCCATGGAGCGGCTCGGGCTCTCGGCACGCGCCTATGATCGTATTTTGAAGGTAGCGCGCACCATTGCCGACCTGGCCGGTGCCGGTGACATAAAAATTGAGCACCTGGCCGAAGCCATACAATACCGCAGCCTCGATCGCGAAGGGTGGGCCGGCTAACACAAAATGCCAGGTGCGAAATCGTGGATGATCATTCCCTGTTATCTTTGACAAATGGGTAGCTGGACAAACGTAATACTTTTTGCTGCTGGCGGGGCAGCTTTTGTGCTTGCGGCATTGCTCGTATCGAAAGCTATACGGCCACACCGCCCTAATGAAGAGAAAACAACAGCGTACGAAAGTGGAGAGCAGGCGGTGGGTTCGGCCTGGGCGCAGTTTCCCGTTCGCTTTTATATCATCGCTCTTGTATTTCTATTGTTCGAGGTTGAGATACTATTTATGTTTCCATGGGCTGTTGTGTTTGCCGATGGCGCAGCCCATACAGAAACGGCCGGTCGGTGGGGATGGTTTGCCTTTGCAGAGATGGTGATCTTTATCCTGGTGTTGGCAGCCGGGCTGGCGTATGCCTGGCGAAAGGGCCATCTGCAGTGGCCTAAGCCTTTGCAAGCATCGACTTCCACAGACTCGCACGTACCACAACAATTCTATGATGCCGTTAATGAACGATATAAACCCGCCAGATGATAAGGGTGCCCTGGCGGCCTCGGTAGCACAAGTGGCGCCCGGCTTACCTTATCGGGAGCCGATCGGCAATGCCGGGTTGCTCATCACCAAAGCGGATGATTTGTTTAATTGGTCGCGCCTGTCGTCTTTGTTTCCCATGACTTTCGGGCTTGCCTGTTGTGCCTTTGAGTTTATGAGTACCGGCAGCACCCCTTACGACATGGATCGTTTTGGCATGGCCCCGCGTGCTACGCCCCGCACCAGCGATGTGATGATTGTGGCGGGCACCGTTACTTTCAAGATGGCCGACCGTGTACGCAGGCTGTACGAGCAGATGGCCGAGCCGCGCTATGTCATCTCGATGGGAT
>Ga0224723_1002472_pt1 | contig 10191 bp, 9 predicted proteins | sample Balambano_FR2_Me_FD_161647 | JGI IMG/M metagenome (GOLD analysis project Ga0224723, IMG submission 161647) | Freshwater sediment microbial communities from Lake Towuti, South Sulawesi, Indonesia - Balambano_FR2_MetaG | ecosystem: Environmental > Aquatic > Freshwater > Lake > Sediment | place... | reverse complement strand
GAGTTCGATGCCACTCTCCCCGGCGGCGCAGGCACCGCCATCGCCAACCTCGTCAACGGCTGGGCAAACACCACCTCCGCCGACGACTACCACGCCTGCAACCTCGGCCAGCTCAAAGCCGTCGCACACCTGTACTGGGACCGCCTCGTCGCCGAAGGTTATGCAACCGCAAGCGAGATTCCCTGGACTCCCGCCACCACGGACGATGACGATTACCGACCCGCAAACATCGGCCAACTGAAGCTCGCGTTCGCAGTCAGCACCGACCGCGATCATGATGGCATACCTGACAATTGGGAACTCCAGCGTGCAGGCAATATCACTACCCTCGGCGGCACAGATGCACAGGGACATCCAAAAGACTACTCCCACGACGGCATCTCCGATCTTGCCGCCTACCAAATCAGCTTGGACCCCATGATCAACTATCTCGAAGTGCCAGCCACCACCGAGACGCTCTCTTACGATGCCGCCCATCGCCTCACCAGCGTCAATGGACGCAGCACGCTTGGCTACAGGCTGGATGCCTCAGGCAACTTAACGCAAACGACACCCTAAATCGCAAGATTTCTGATCTTGCTCCACCCCTGTCACAATGAAGGTCTCCGCCGGGAGAAACACTCCTGGCAGACCTCTAGAGAAACCCTCAAAAATGTTGGCGCGACTCGCCAACGAAACGTAATCTTTCAAAGCAAACATTCTCATGTGTTCAACACGTCTATTCCGGTTTACGAAAATCCAAGTCGCGATCGTTGCCGCGGTTTCCCTTGCTGGTTTGCTTGGTTTCACACCTGGAAGTGCCGAGACTCCCGCGCCACCGGGTTGGAGAGGAATTGGCAACGCTCGGCTCGAGCCCCAGTCCTTGCCGCCTGATGATAATCGGGTTCTGGTTCAAATCGGCGGTAGCGCTTGGCGGCTTGAAACCTCCGAAACGGCGAACGCATTGAATCTCCATTCCAGCGCCTCGCCGGAAGCAAGCCGCTCACTCACCAGCGGCGAACAGGTATCAGCTATGACTGCCCCGCCAAATAGCGATGCAGACTTTCGGACGTCTGAACTCATAGCGCTGGCTGAAGGCCTCGGCAAAGACCGCGACCGCATCTTTTTTTGGGTTCGGGACAATATCCGCTACATTCACTACCACGGTTGCAAGAAAGGAGCGCACCTCACTTTCTTGGAACGCAGCGGGAATCACATCGACACGTCGGCCCTCTTGATCGCTCTGTGGCGGGCTGCCGACATCGAGTGCAGGTATGTCTATGGTATGATCGATATGCCGATGCACCACGCAAGTGGAGTGGATTGGTACCACTATCTTGGCGTGGAGGACTTTATTCTCGATAATTTCGTTTTCAATAGGGGCACTCCCGTATCTGATTTCGTAGTACGCCCCGGCCGCCCAGGCAGCACCAGAGCCATGTATCGCATGTGGGCGCAGGCCAGAGTCGATGGGGAATGGCAAAACTTCGACCCATCATTTAAGCTGATCCAGCCTGTGTTGCCCAACATCAATCTGGCTTCCGCCATGGGCTACAACCGCTCAGATTTACTGGCTAGCTTGGGCGCAGGCACCTCGGGACCAAACTCGATCACTTCTCTAAACTACGGCGCACTCAGCAGCCATCTGGCTTCTCGCGTCACTGCACTAGTCTCAACCCTGCGCACAAACTATGCGGGCAATACAGTATCTCAAACCATAGCAGCTTGGATTCCATTTACTCACACCCCCGTGTTGTCATCGGCATTTCCAATTGCAAATGCCGGTGCCGAATACGAGTGGGCCGTGGTCTCCAATGAAATTTATGAAGTAATTCCCCCTGAACTCTACTCGACGCTTAGAATCAACGTGCAATCGGTAGGACTCGATACGGGTACCATCAGGATTGCCAGCCTTCGCGGTCGACGCCTCGGGCTTGTTTTCCAGAATGGATATGCCACGCTACAGTTAGACGACACAAACTTGACGGTGGCAAATGTTCCGCTCGGTTACGGGACGCCTTTGCAAATGAGCGCGCACTTTGTCCATGCGGAGTCAGACCGCATGGCTTCCGGCGTGAATTTCAATCAATCCCATACTATGCCGGCCAAAACCGGAGGCGCGTATGCACTGGTCTACGGGTTCGATGTCACCTCCGAGTATGTGGAAGCACGTCAGGATGTCCTCGACCGCTATCGCCGGCAGGGCTTGTCGGATGCGGATGAACCCCTGCGCCTCGAGACGCTTAATGTGATCGGGCTGAACTGGCTCCTTCAGACAGAGTTAAGTTCGCAACTCGCTGCGAATCTCGCTTCTCAATCGCATACTTTTATTCATCGCTTCGGCAGAGTCGCCCACGAGCCCGCCACAGCGGCCGAACTGTCCCTGTATATCGATGTGCCTATGAATTACTCTGGTGCCTATGAGCGGGGTTGGGACTTCGGCGTTCCCCGACCTGGCGACCAATTGCTCGCAGTTTCCTTTCTCCACAGCGCGATGGAGCATGGGGTGCTCGAACAAATGCAGCCCAGTACCGGCAATACAGCGGTTTCCACCGCGAAAATTTTGAAACTTGCCAACGATGCTGGCACCCCGGTGTACTTGGCTGATAGCGCGAGCACTTGGTCGTCGGTGCAAGGCCAGCTTGCTCCGAATGTTTATACCGGCCCATCTAGCGACCCAGCCTCGGAACTAGGCCAGATGCAATATGCCGTGAACCAGAATGGGCTGGTCTTGGTTCCCAAGACCAGCGCCACCTCCGGTGAACTCAACGCCCGCGGTTTCGTCATTTCCGGAGCCGACGAGAATCTCTTCGTGGGTATGCTTATCAATGGATCGTACTCAGGAGGCTACAGCGGCAATTTTGTTCCTGTGGTGAACTCCGCCCCTCCAGCCCAGCAGGCTAGCGTTTCCGCACTTCGCTTTGATCAGCCTATCACTTTCGACCGCAGTTATGGAGGCGATCCCGTGGATATGGCCACTGGAGATTTTACCCACACACGTGAGCTCTTGAGCGCTGGGGACGGGTTAGTCCGAGGCCTAAGTCTCACGGTCTCCTATCATGGTGCTAGCCGTTTCAAGGACGAGGCAAAGCTCGGTTATGGCTGGACGCATAGTTACCATGCACGAGCCGTGGAGAGAACCGATATCGAGGGTGCGTTCGGAATGAAATCGCCGGTCGAGATGGCGACTTCGATCGTTGGTGCTGTAATCCTGAGTGACTTGATTCACAAGCGAGACCAGGACGCAGATGGGAACGTTACCACCAATCAATCTCTGAAGGCTAAGAATTCGCTGGCAGCCGCGCTGGTCGCGACTTGGGTGACTGACCAGATCAAGAACAACGGTGTCTCCATCGTGATCGGCGATCGCATTGTGGAATTTTACCGGCAAGGCGATGGCAGCTATACCAGCCCCCCAGGTTCTACCGCCACGTTAAGCAAAGCCGGCAGCTATCAACTTACTGAAAGGCACGGCCCCACATGGACTTTTGACGCAAGCAACCGCCTTGCTTCGGTAGTGGACCTGTGGGGAAAGACGCTCTCTCTAGCCTACGGCACAAACAACCAAGTAGCGAGCGTTACGGACGCTTACGGGCGGCGCCTTAATTTCAACTACGCATCGAGTGGATACCTCAGCAGCGTCAATGAAACCCAGTCAGCGGGCCGAAGTCTTACGTTCAGCGTCAATTTTAGCGGTGATCTAACGTCGTTCACGGATGCCGAAGGAAAAGCGGACCGCTTCACGTATCTTTCCGAACACAGGATATCTCGCTACAGCAATCACGATTCATCGATTATCGCTGAGAATTTTTACGATTCGATGGGACGCGTTGTTGCGCAGCGAAGCATGGGCGACGCTGCAAAGACCTGGAAGTTTTTTTACGCACCGGGCGTGACGGTGGAACGCCAGCCCGATGGAAGCCAAGTCGCCGAAACCTTGCACATGTTCGATGAGCGAAAGCGGCCTGTGGAAGTCCTGAAGAAGGTCGGGCCGATCACCCATCGTGCGCTGACTTCTTTCGACGGCCAGAACCGGGTGGTCCGCAAGGAAAAGCTGGTAAGCGATGGGGCAGGCGGCTGGCCTGTGTCGGAGATCGAAATATCTTCATATGATGCCAGCCACAATCTTCGTTGGTCGAGGGATGCCATGGGCTACTACACCGACTACGTTTACGACCCCAGCCATCGCGTTACTAGCATCATTGACAAGCGCGGCGGTGTGACGCGCTTCGAGAACTACAATGCTCAACATCAGCCCTTGCAGATCACGGATCGCGAAGGACGCGTGATTACCTACACGTATGTAGCTTCCGCCGATCCCGCTGCGGGAAGTATCGCCACCAGCACAGAGGGCGGCTTTGCCACGACCTACAGTTATGATACTCGGGGTGTTCTCGCTTCGATCGCTTTTGCCGGCGGTTTAGGTGCCGAAAGCCGAACCAATAATGTTGTGGGCGATCCCATCACGATTACGGATACTCTCGGACGGCAAACATCGATCACCTACAACAAGCGGCGGGAAGTGCTCACCCAGACGTCGCCAGGCACAGACTCCAGCGGTACGCGAACGATCGTCACGACGTATGATAATGCGCGAAATGTCGCCTCAGTTACGAACCCGCGGGGATTCATTACGAGATATGCCTATAGCCCCACCCGAAAGCCCTTGGCGACGACGCTGCCAGGGGGCGCGACCATCTCCACAACTTACGATGCGAGGGACCAGGTCGCATCGACTCGCGATCCGTTAAACCAGCAGACATCGTTCACCTATGATGCGCTGGGGAGGGTAATCAGCGTGACGGACCCTTTGGCGCGCACCACGAACACTTCTTTGCAAGATTGGCTGCGGACTGTAGTGACTCAAAGCCCTGCTCCTTTAAATATCCAAACAAAAGCGATTGTGGATCAACGCGGTCAGTTGATTCGCAGTGAGGATGGGCTGGGAAACTATGCGCAACCGCAGTACGACGGCAATGGCAATCAATCCGCATGGCGCGACCGGCGCGGAAAGTTTTGGTATTTTAACCACGACCAAGAAGACCGGCTTGTTTCCACCACTAGCCCGGCTGGCCGCACGATATCTCAGACGTGGAATGCGCGAGGGCTGCTAGCCAGCGTCACTCAGCCCAGTGGGGCTTCGACGACGTTTAACTACGACGCCAGGCGGCGGCTTGCCAGCCGGGCAGATGCAGTCGGGACCGTCGCCTACACATTGAACGATGCCAGCGAGGTCACGGCCATCACCCAAGGCAGCCTCGTGCTCTCGCGCACATATCATCCGAGCGGCCAGGTGGCCACATACACCAACGCCGATGGCGAAACGATCACCTACGATTACGACAAGAGCGGCAACCTTGTTTCACTCACGTATCCGGCGATGGGCAGCGTGGCCGCGCTGACAGTGACTTACACTTACGACAATCGTGATCGTTTAGCCACCGTGAGCGAGAACGGGCGCACCACTAGCTATGCTTGGGACGACGCGGGCAGGCTGCGTTCGATGACGCGTCCTAATGGAACGAGGCGCGCATTACGCTGGGATGCCGCGGGGCAGCTCCTCGGCATCGAGGAGCGCCCGGCAAGCGGGGCGCCGATCATGATTCGCTCCTACAGCTACGATGCCGCCGGGCGCACCAGCAAGAGGCTGGCGTGGCCGCAGGGCGCGGCATGGACCGAGCCCGGATGGAACGCTGTGTACGACGACGACAACCGGCTGACCAACCTCGGCGGCGTTCCGCTAAGCTACAGTACCGATGGCAACCTGCTCGGCAGCCGCCTGCCGGACGGCCCGTGGGGTGCAGCTGGCGCCTCGAACAATGCAAATGGCGTATTCACTTGGAATGTCCGCAACCAGTTGACCCGTGTGGTCCGCAGCGACAATGGCCACCAGATCGATTACGCTTACGATCCTGAGGGCCATCTTGTTCGTTGGCGCGAGACCGGGACTGGCACGACGCGTCTCTTGATCGATCCTCATGGTGGCCCGCGCAGCCATGTCCTAGCCAGACTCGGCGGGGATGGGCAAACCACCCGCTACATTTACGGGATTGGGTTGCTGTACGAAGTCAGGCAGGACGGAAGCGCGCGCTACTACCACTACGATCAATTGGGAAGCACCGTTGCGTTGACAAATCCGGAGGGTGCAGTGGTCGGGCAGGCCGATTACAGTCCCTATGGCTCGTTGTTGAGCGCCAATGGAGAATTAGCCACGCCCGGCCGGACCCCATTCCTATGGGTAGGCGCCCACGGCGTGATGACCGACGCTGCCACCGGCCTGCACCAGATGCGCGCCCGCTGGTATTCGAGCCACCTGCGGCGTTTCCTAAGCGAAGACCCTATCGGCTTCGCAGGCGGGGAGAATTTTTATCTGTATGCAAATGGGAATCCGGCGTCTTTGATTGATCCGTTGGGGTTGTGTAGTATCGATTGCAGGACGGGGCTCGCCTATCATGGGCCCAATGGTTGGAGCTATGGTAATAAACGGTTCGCTGAGCAAATGGCTGCCGTAACAGTCGGGCCACTGATGGTTGTTGCGGGGTTTGTTCCATGGGTGGGGGATTTGATGGAATTCGGTACGGTAGTAGCCCCAAGTTCCAGCCGGCTGGATAGAGGCCTAAGCGCAGGAAGCCTGACTCTCAATGTAATGACCGCGGGGATGGCACCCAATTACGGACCGATTAAACAAGGCATTTCCTCGATGGTCGATGCCTTCTCATCCGCCCCAGGGGGGACACCAACCACGCCGCTTTATCGTGCAGTTGGGCCAGACGAACTTGCAGACATTAATTCAACTCAGGCTTTGAGAAATCTCGGGTCGGCCGAAGGAAAGTATTTCACCTCGTCGGCTGAACATGCCTCCGATTATGCTCGACAAGCGGTTAGGGCGTTCGGGGACCCACCCTATACAATCATTAGGACGGACGTTCCGACTTCAAGTCTGCCCAGACCAGTCAGCGTTGACGGTGGCATACCTGCCTACGTGATTCCGGACGCTTCTCTGCCCGGTTTGAGGCCGACCGTCATGGATACAATGCCAATCCCTCGCCCACGATGAAGCCAGACGCCACGATTCGAATTCGATTGTTGACCACCGAAGAGGGTGGTCGGCGCGGAGCAATCAAAGGTCCCCGTTACGGCTGTGCGCTGATGGTTAAAGATAAGGGATTTGATTGCCGTCTTTTGCTCCAGGATTCAGAAAGTTTAGAGCTTGGGAATTACTATGAGGTGGGCGTGAAGTTCCTCAATCGTGAATCCGCAGTTTCCGAGCTTCGCGAGGGGATGCGGATACGCCTTTGGGAAGGCAAGACCATCGCGAATGGCGAGATACTCGCGATTCATTCGGACACAACGACATAAACTCCAGCTACGACGGCCCACACCATGACCTGACACTATGACGAGATCGTTTTTGTTGCTGCTGACGCTGCTTTTTTCGCTGAGCGGCCCGGCGATGGGGGAATACGGCGATTTTGACCGCTCCCCACATGCCCCAAGGGCAGCAGGACAGGGGCCGGTAATCATTGGTGAGACGATGGCTCGCGTCGAAGCCGCCGCTGCTCGATACCCTGGAGCAAAGATCCTCAACGACATGCCAGACTTCAAGGCAATGGGCATGAATCCTGATCAGGTCACTAGCGCGATGATGCAGCACAATCGCAAGTGGATACTTGAGCAGATGCGAAGCGGCAGGCAGATCATCGACATCGGAGCAGATGCAAACCGAGCAACACCAAGCATCTTCTACCAAATGGAGCAGAACATGCTGAAAAACTATCAGAAGCTGCATCCTGAGTTTAGCGGTGCAGTCAGCCCATGAACGGTCAGGACTTTTTGCGAATTACCAATGAAGCCTTCGTCCCATTTTTGAAGGGCCTTGGCTTCGTGATGGATGAACCATCCATCAGCGGGCGGTTTTATCGTGTTAGCTTCACTGGTTCCGCTCATGCTGTCTCAGTGTCTTATGAACCCGGCGATGACGCACTTTTTGTAATGGTGTTCAGCCGAGAAAACGGTGAACTCTCTGACATTGACGACCGCACAAAGACGCCCCGTCTTGCCGATCTGAATAGCCGCTATATGGCAACCATCACGAGCGAGGATCGCGCCGAAAATGAGCGCACTTTTGAGTGTGTTGCAGTTAACGACAAGGAAGAGCGTCTCTTGCTGAAGGCTGCGAAGGAACTTCGTCTTGTGCTTCCCAAGTATATCCGCTCCTGACACAACGCTTCAACGTGCAGCAACGTCCTCGCGCTGGCGCGTGTCTTGACGAACGCCAACCCTCTGGTCAACCGCCGATGCACCGTTCCGTCATGCGGTCTGCTTACGCACACCGCACGCCGTCACTCCCGCCGTGGACGTGCGACGGCGCTCGGCGGCACGATGTCTGCTCGGCCCGGCTTGCTGCGCTGCGCACGGCCCGGCACACATCGCGCCACCGGCTTGGGTGTGCCGTAGCCGCCCGTCGGCTGCTCCCTCTGCCGTGCAAGCACGTCAGCCGCAGCCGCAGACCCCTCCGCTACGCTCCAGGGCGGGCTCATCCGCGAGGCTGTGGTGGGGCGGGGCCGGCCTGAGTGCGGCTTCGCCGGGATTAAGGGTGCCCCATCTTCGCCTCGCTCCAAGGAGCGGGCGGAGGGTTGGCTTTTTGGTGGTTCAACATCATCCGTGTTAGCGACGCGCCACGAGCCCACCCCGGCCACGGCACCGTGACGGGCTGCTCTCCGCTCGTTCCTCGCTGCGATCATCCCGCCACCGTGCCGCGTCTCCCCAAAGTCAGCCGCTCCATGTTCCGGTGCAGTGGCTCCTCACATCGAGCGGATCGTGTTGGATCGCCGCATTGAAGGAAATGCTGCGGCTATCGCCTTCGCACGCAAGCCAAGTGGCGGCGAACTCCGGCCACCCCAGCCCCGGCAAAGCCCGCGCCAACCGCTCCACTTCGTTCCGGCGGTTGTCACGGGTTTTGCTTGCCACCCCTGACCCGGAAGAAGTGTTCGGCGGCAGTCAAGGCCCGGAGCCGAGGAGAGCCTTGCCCGCCGCCGAAAGCAGTGTTTACGAGCCTCCGGCGGCCCCTCATTGCCGGGGAGGCTAGAGAGAGTGAGGTTGTTCGAGAGAGTATAAAGGGACAGACCTTTTATGACCTGCTGCGCCACACCTGCGCCACGTCGATGCTGGAAGGCGGGGCCGACATCCGGTTCATCCAACAGTTGCTCGGCCATGCCCGGCTCGACACCACCCAGATTTACACCCAGGTCAGCATCCAGCAGTTGAAGCAAGTCCACAGCCTCACCCATCCGGCGAAACTGGAGCGGCCTTGCCAGCCCGGAAAGAAGCGCGGAAACTGACGGCCATGCGATACCGGCTTGAGATCAAGGACGAGGCCCGCGCCCAACTGCGAGCGATGCCCAGGGAACACCGGCGCAACATCGGCTATCGTCTCGACCCGATGCAGACCGACCTTGCCGGGGATGTGCGCAAACTCGCCGCCCGAACCCACGAATACCGGCTGCGGGTGGGCGGCTTTCGCGTGCTCTTCATGCTGGAAGCCGACTTGATCGTCGTGTATGCTGTCAAAGACAGAAAGGAAGCCTATGAGTGACACCACCACCCTCGAAAAACCGACGCTCGAATCCCTCGCCGTCGAGGTGCGCCGTCTCCAAGAACGCCTGGAAGATATGGAAGACCTCATGGAACTTAGGGCCGCCGTCGAGCGCAATGCCGGAAAACCCGGCACTCCCTGGGAACAGGTCAAGGCCGAGCTTGACCTTGCTTGACGCTGCGCGTTCCGCGCTCGCGTTCTTCTTTTCGTATAAAAGGACAGACCTTTTGTCGGAACAGGTTAGGCCGCAAAGATCGAATGATCCCCATCAGCGACCGCGCCCTTGCGTGGATCAGGCGCTACGCCGACGATGTGCGCCCCGGCCTCGTGCGAGAACCCGACGACGGCACGCTCTTTTTGACGAATCTCTTCGAGCCGTTCACCCCGAACCGATTGACCCAGCTTGTCCGCGAATACATCGACGCCGCCGACCTCGGCAAACGCGGAAGCTGCCACCTGCTGCGCCACACCTGCGCCATGTCGATGCTGGAAGGCGGGGCCGACATCCGGTTCATCCAACAGTTGCTCGGCCATGCCCGGCTCGACACCACCCAGATTTACACCCAAGTCTCGATCCAGCAGCTCAAGCAAGTCCACAGCCTCACCCATCCCGCCAA
>Ga0224723_1002470_pt1 | contig 10193 bp, 8 predicted proteins | sample Balambano_FR2_Me_FD_161647 | JGI IMG/M metagenome (GOLD analysis project Ga0224723, IMG submission 161647) | Freshwater sediment microbial communities from Lake Towuti, South Sulawesi, Indonesia - Balambano_FR2_MetaG | ecosystem: Environmental > Aquatic > Freshwater > Lake > Sediment | place... | reverse complement strand
GCCCCAGGCGAACTGCCGCCGTTTGAGCTGCCACCACGCGCGAATTGAGCGTGGGCAAAGGTTAAAGGGAAATCCCGGCGATCGATACGATCACTCTTAAAATGGTTCGTAACAGAATCTGGAACTCTATCTCGTCCAAGTGATTCCTGTCTTCTGTGTGATCTCTGCATCGGTGTCGCATGAATTCTCCACAGCCTCCTTCTCCGCCTCCCAACAAGCCCAAAACGCTGCTCAGCGTTTTGACTCAAGCGGTACACACCGTTCAGGCAAGAGTTGATTTCTCAAAGCTGGCGCTCAAGCCCAACGCCAGAGTGCCAGAGCTTTGGGTGCAAGATGCTGATGCAACTCAGGCAGAAACCTTCCCGCTGCTGGGCGATCGATATCTGCTGGGGCGCAGCTCCAGATCTTGTGACATTGTGGTGCGAAATCCCGTTGTCAGTCAGGTTCATTTGTCGCTGACGCGCGACAGTCGCCAGGGTCGATCGCCCTTTGTCCTCAAAGACGAAAACTCGACGAACGGTGTTTATCGGGGCAAGCGGCGGCTCCATCAACTGACGCTGCGGCATGGAGATGTGCTGACGCTCGGTCCGCCTGAGTTGGCGACGGCAGTGCGGTTGCAGTATGTTGATCCGCCGCCCTGGTATGCCCGTGCCGCTCAGTATGGGCTGTATGGCTTTTCCGGCGTGACTGCCCTGGCAGCGCTGTGGATTGGCATTGAATGGCAGCGCTTTTCCGTCCGTCCGCTGCCGCAGTCGGTGCAGGGTCCGGTCGTAGTTGTCGCCCGCGATGGCGAAACGCCGCTGCGATCGCCGCGCACTCAGACCCATCAGGAACTCAAACAGCTCTCGGCGTTTTCGCCCTATCTGCCCGATGCTGTGATTGCTTCAGAAGATTCTCGCTACTATTGGCATTTGGGCATTGACCCGCTCGGCATTCTGCGTGCCCTCGTCACCAATATCCGTGGCGGCAGCATTCGCGAAGGAGGCAGCACAATCACCCAGCAGCTTGCCCGCAGCATTTTCCGGGAATATGTGGGCACCGAAGACTCGGCAGGTCGCAAACTGCGCGAAGCCGTTGTTGCCCTGAAGCTAGAAACGTTTTACAGCAAAGATTTTCTGCTGCTGAACTATCTCAACCGCGTGTATCTGGGCAGCGGTACGTCTGGATTTGAGGACGCAGCCCAGTTCTACTTTGGCAAATCTGCCCGCGACCTCGATTTGTCAGAAGCGGCAACGCTGGTGGGCATTTTGCCCGCTCCCAATGCGTTTAATCCGGTGCGCGACTACGAAACCGCCGTGCAGTTGCGCGATCGAGTCATTAACCGCATGGCAGCGCAGGGTAAAGTCAGCGCCGAAGACGCGCAGCGGGCAAGACGATCGCGCATTCAAATCAATCCAGCGGCGATCGAAGAACTCAACAGCACGATCGCGCCTTACTTCTACAGCCAGGTGTTTAGTGAACTCGAAACCCTGCTCGGCGAACAACTGGCGCAAGAAGGCAACTTTGTCGTGGAAAGCAGCCTGGAGCCACAGGTGCAGGTTGAAGCAGAAACGGCGTTACGCAGCGCCATTGACAGCACGGGCGCAGCCAGCGGCTACTCACAGGGGGCAATCGCCACGCTTGACTTCACAACCGGAGAAGTATTGGCGCTGGTGGGCGGCTACGACTTCGAGGAAAGTCAGTTTAATCGCGCTACACAGGCACTGCGCCAGCCCGGATCAACGTTCAAGGTTTTTGCCTACACAGCGGCGATCGAGCAGGGCATCTCGCCCGCCCAATCTTTTTCGTGTGAACCGCTGGATTGGGAAGGACAGTCGTTTCAAGGCTGTCGCTCTGGCTCAGGCAGCGTTGATCTCTACACCGGACTGGCGCGATCGGAAAACGTGGTTGCCCTGCGTGTTGCCCGCGAGGTCGGGTTAAATCGGGTTGTCCAAACCGCACAGCGCCTGGGCATCACGGCGGCGCTGAATCCCACACCGGGGCTGGTGTTGGGTCAAAGCGAAGTCACCCTGCTAGAAATGACCGGCGCATTCGGGGTGCTGGCAAACGACGGGGTTAAAACGCGTCCACACACGATTCGACGCATTCTCGACAGCAGCGATTGTCAGGTTCCCCAAGATTTCACGACCTGCCGTGTGATTTACGACTATCAGCAAGAGCCTGACTCCAGCGTGCCGGTGCTACAGCCGCGGGTTGCTCAAACCATGACTGACTTGCTTCAGGGTGTGATTGAGAGCGGCACCGGGCGCAACGCTTATCTAGGCTTGGGAGAAGCCGGTAAAACCGGAACAACCAACGACAACGTTGATCTGTGGTTTGTCGGCTACGTGCCGCGCCGCAATCTTGCCACGGGCATCTGGTTGGGAAACGATGACAATACACCCACTCAAGGCAGCAGCGCGCAGGCGGCTCAGCTCTGGGGAAACTATATAGAACAGATTGCTCGGTAGCCTGGATTACTTTGTTTAACCGGTTGCAATTCTTTCTATGGAATCTATTAAAAGTTTCTGAAAAAGATATATACGTTTTGCTGACAAGCGGCTGTCATTTACAACTAGATCGGCTATGATCACAGCGAAAACGAAGTTCCGCTGCAAAATCCGGGCAGTTGTTGACTCCCTGCGGTTTTGCCGAACCCGCCCCTAAGTCATTTGGTTTGGAGAGGATCGTGACTATTTACGTTGGCAACCTGTCTTTTCAGGCTACCGAAGAAGACTTGCGTGAAGTATTCGCTGAGTATGGCAAAGTCAGCCGAATTAGCCTTCCTACAGACCGTGAAACGGGCAGAAAACGAGGATTTGCCTTTGTTGAAATGGAAGATGAAGCAAAAGAAGACCTGGCGATCGCTGAGCTAGACGGCGCAGAATGGCTGGGTCGAGAAATTCGAGTCAACAAAGCGAAGCCTCGTGAAAACGCTAACCGCCGCAACGGTGGCAGTTTCCCCAGAAGCTAGCCGATTCTCTCTGCCGCTTTGACCGTTTGGGTGCAGTAAAAACTCAATCGGGCTGCTCGCAGAAAGCCGCCTGCTCGTCGGTTTCAGCTTCTGACCGATTCAGACAGTCCGATTCAGACAGTCAGTCCGACTCAGACAGTGGGTTTGCGAATGTAGCCGTACTGATTGCCGACTTTGACGATCGCCAACCCCGCTGTAAAGGGCTTTGCCTCGTCAAATTCAGGCGGAATGATTTGCTTGCCGGTCGCGTCAATGTAACCCCAGCGGCTGGTGAGCTGAACGGCTGCCAGTCCTGCAGAGAACGACTGCGCCTGAGCATATCGGGGCGGAATGACCGCTGTGCCCCTGCGATCGATATAGCCGTAGCGGTTGCTCACCTTCACCACCGCCAGCCCTTCGGCAAACGGCAGGGCTACGTCAAAGATTGAGGCAATCACCTGCGCTCCGGTGGCATCGACATATCCCCATTTTGCAGCAGATTGAACGGCTGCGAACCCTTCAGAGAAGGCAGTCGCTTCAGCAAATTGTGGTCTAATGACTGCTGCGCCCGTTTTGTTGATGTAGCCATAGACGCTGCCGATGCGAATTTGTGCCAGCCCCTCGCGAAACGACTGAGCTGCCTCGAACTGGGGTGCAATCACCCACTGCCCTTGCCGATCGATGTAGCCATAGCGGTCACCCACCCGCACCAGCGCCAGATCTTCAGCAAACGGTGCGGCTTCATCAAACTGTAACCGGGTGACCAACGTTCCCAGCGAATTGATGTATCCCCACTTATAGCCCAGCTTTACTGGCGCTAGCCCGTCAGTAAACGGCTCAACCCAATCAAACAGCGGCTGACTGACTTCGCGTCCGCTCGTGTCGATCAAGCTGTATTTGCCGCTAAGACGGCGATCGGTAAAGCCGCGCGCTTTAATGGCTGCGGCATCAAACGGTGCGGGTTGAGCATAAGGTCCGGCTTTGAGCGCTTTAGCCAGCGCGCTGTTGTCTGCTCGTAGCCCTTCATAAAAGAAAAAAACTTCTCCGGGAATCCCCCGCGATCGGTTGTAGGCGATCGTTTGCAGCAAATGCTCTTGACTCATGTGATAGCTGCCAACCTTGAGCAGCACGCCCGGAGCCACTTGCCGAACTTGTTCTGGCAGCAACTGCTGGCTGAGCAGGCGATCGACCAGGCTGCGGTAGCTGTCAAAATCGCGGCGGTAGAACTGAGGATGCAGCAGATCAAACAGCCCCTGGTCAGACCAGGCTTTGCTGTCCTGCAAATATTCCTGCAAACCCCACGGGTAAGGGCTGGGGGCGCTGGAAATGAGCAGATTGGGCTTGAAGGCGATCACGTCGCGATACAGTCGTTCGAGCCAGCGGGTGAGCAGATCGGCTCGCCACTGCAACCACTGCGGGTCTTTGGGATGCTGCGGCGGCGCTTGATTGAACTGCTGCTGGTAGCGGGCAACCGTGATTTCGTCATATCCGCCTTCGCTGGGCAGCGCTGGCAGGCGATCGTCTCCTTGAATTCCGGCGATGTCGTAGTTTCTCACCACTTCCAGCACCAGGCGCACCAAAAAATCTTGGACTTCTGGGTTAAAGGGATTCAGCCATTCAAAGCCGCCTTTTTTCAGCAGATTGCCGCTGCTGTCTCGCGCTGCCCAGGTCGGTTTTTGAGCAATGATCCGTCCGCCATTGCTGTTGTAGGAACTGGCAAATCCATACTCAAACCAGGGAATGACGGCAATCCTGGCTGGTTTGGCGGCTGCAATCAGCTCTGCCAGCGGGTCGCGCTCCCGAAACTGTGGGTCGATCTCAATGCCAAACTCTCGCATCACCTGACTGGGATACAGCGTGGCAGCATTCTTCCACACCACTGGAAAGACGACGTTGAAGCCTGTGTCTGCCAGAAAGTCGATCGCCTCGGTAATATTCTCACGAGAGAATAACACTCGACTGTCGGTGAGCGTCAGCCAGATGCCGCGAATTTCACTCATACTCTGCCTCGCTGTCTGGAAGTTAAGACGCGCACCAGCGCCAAACCGTCAGCAAAAGGGGCTGCCTGATCAAACTGGGGTGGAATCACAACCTGCCCCTGCGGGTTGATGAATCCCCAGCGACTTCCAACTTTGACGCGTGCCAACCCTTCTGTAAAAGCATCGGCTTGAGCAAACTGGGGCTGGATGACGATAAACTCTAGCCCGACCACATATTGCAGCGGTACGCCCGGCAGCCGCAAAGCGCGACCAATCAAGGCTGTGACTTCGCCCCGGGTCGCATCTCGATTGGGGTTGAGCCGACGCAAATCAGGATAGTTGACAATCAGATAGGCGTTAGCGGCAGCAGCGATCGCATCAGTTGCATAAGTCGGAATCTCGGCTGCATCCGCAAACATGCGATTCAACGTTTCGGCAGCAGTGCGGTTGACCGTGTAGCGCAAGCCGCTCACCAGCGCCACCAGCACTTGTACGCGGGGCATGGGCTGATTGGGTCGGAACACGCGATTGGGATAGCCCGACACAAAACCAGCGCGATAAGCCGCCTGAATCGCTGCATGTGCCCAAAATCCGGGAGCGACATCCACAAACTCGATTCCGGGTCGCACCGGAGCCACCGTGGGAAACGCTCTTTGCACCAGAGCCGCAAACTCAGCCCGGGTCAGCGGCATGTCAGGGCGAAATTGACCGTTGGGATAGCCATTGACTAAATTTCGCTGTGCCAGCTCACGAATGCACGCCTGCGCCCAGTGGTTTTGCACATCTGAAAAACGAGGAGCGGTTGTCATATCGATGCGAATAAAGGAAATTGATTTCGATCGCTGCAGCTCAGCATCCAGAATACTCTGAGCAGTGAGCTGTCAGGTAGACGGATGAAGCTTGAATCTCTGGACAGTATAATTCTGAGGAAGTACCGCCAGGAGCGATCGGCATCCACCGATGCGCCTGACCGTAGCTCTGACCTTGCTTTGACTCTTTTGTTCTGCCGTTTCGAGTACTCGTAATTGAAAGTGTCTGCTCCCACTGAACTCCTGTGGGCTTTGATCGGCTTAATCCTCACCATTGGTGGTACTTTCCTGGAAGCGTTCATCACCAGTCCGCCCTGGAATTGGAGCGATCAAGGTCTTCAAGCCCACTCGCTCGGTGTCACTTACCAGGTTGGAGCGGTGTTACTCGTGGGCTGTCTTGGGGGCAAAAATGCAGCGGCGATGGCGCAAATTGCCTATCTGCTGCTGGGGCTAACCTGGGTGAATATTTTTGCTCAGGGCGGTGGTTTAGACTACATTCAGCAGCCCACGTTTGGCTATCTGCTGGGTTTTGTGCCCGGAGCCTGGGTTTGTGGCTGGCTGGCGTTTCGCGTACCGACTCGTTTAGAATCGCTGGCGTTTAGCTGCCTGGTTGGACTGCTGACCATTCATGCGATCGGCTTGAGCTATCTCGTCATCGCGCATTTTTCAGATTGGTTGGGTGCGCCAGTGTCGCTGCTGCAAGCCATTCTTGCCTACTCCATTCATCCCTTACCGGGACAGCTCGCCGTGAGCTGCGCGGCAACCGTGATTGCCTTTATCCTGCGGCACCTGATGTTTTATTAACCGCAATGAAGCTCAAATTGCCGCTGTTTAGCCCCATCCTGTCTTCGGTGCTGCCTTAGAAACGATGAACATCAAAAACCAACTCTTCTGGGTCTCGAGCTTTATCGGTTTGATGCTAGACCAGTTGACCAAATATTGGATTGTCCAGAGCCTGTATTTGACGCAAACCATTCCGCTGTGGGAAGGGGTGTTCCATATCACCTATGTCACTAACAAAGGGGCTGCATTCAGCTTGTTTAGCAACAATGGAGGCTGGCTGCGCTGGCTGTCGCTGATTGTCAGTCTAGGACTTATGGCGCTGGCACTTTTGGGACCGCGAATGAATCGGTGGGAGCAGGCAGGCTACGGTTTTATCCTGGGTGGAGCTTTGGGCAATGGCATCGATCGCTTCGCCAGCGGAGAAGTCGTGGATTTTTTGGATTTTCGCCTGATTCAATTTCCTGTTTTTAATCTGGCGGATGTGTTGATCAACATCGGCATTGTCTGCCTGCTGATCGCCACCTTCGGCAAACCCGCGCATATCGACCAGACGCGGCACTAGGGCACGTCATCGATTTTTCGCCAAACGCTTGAGATATCAGTATGACCGCGCCTGCCTCATCGACCAGGCTGGGGGCTGTAACCCCTTCTGCCCATTGGAGCGAGCCACTCATTGATGACAGCCCCTAGAAATCATCAAGGGTGATGCCCTGCGCCCGTAACCGATCGATCAGTGCTGCTCGGAGTTGCTGCTCTTGAGCCAGCAGTTGTTCAGCCTGCTCTGCGCGCTGGCGCTCCTGCTCTGCGCGCTGGCGCTCCTGCTCTGCGCGCTGGCGCTCCTGCTCTGCGCGCTGGCGCTCCTGTTCAACCTGCTCATCGGGAGACAAAGACCGTCTCCATTGATTGGCAGGTCGATCGCCATTCTGGGCATACCAGTAGAGCCATTCGCGTGTCCAGCCTTTATAGGTGCCTTGACTGCGTCCGATCCCTAACCCAACTTCGGGCATCCAAAACGGTTCGCCTGACTGCAACTCATACTGTCCTGCTATCAGGCGATAAACTTCGAGCGGCTCATGGTTGTCGCGCTGCTTGTCCTCAGGATTGTAAATGACGTAGTACAGCACGCCAAGCTGCATGTATTTGCTCATCTTGCTGTCATATTCACCACCGTAGTTTTGGGAAACCACTTCTAGCACCAGGATGGGAGCAATGTTGTTTTCTTGCCACATTACGTAGCTCAGTCGTCCTTTTTTGCTCTTGCGGCGATCGACCCCCAAACTCAGAAATCCATCTGGAACGATCGATGTTGGTGGAAATTGACCCGGCAGATAATAGATGCCCATGTCCACCCCAAAGAACCAATCTATCCGCTCTGCCCAAATCATCGACAGCATTGCCAGCAGCAGATTCGGCACCAGATTTTGCAGCTCGTTATCCACAGGCGTATCGTCAGAGTCGGGCAGTTCTTCGGCGGTGGGCAGGTGTTGCAGCGGGTTGTACTGTACCATGACGCTTGCCTGAAATAGATGGGATGACTGTGATCTTAGCGGAGTACAGAAAACTTCCGATCGCCACAGATACAGGCAGCAGCACGCTGCTCAAAGTGTTTGCAGTTCGCCAGCCGCAGCCATGCCGAAACCGCTGCCGATTGTTAGTCAACTAGCTTCGCGACTCGCCGGTTTTACCAATGACACCAATTGCTTTTGCAGTCAGTCTCACAGCTTCTGACGCTGCTCAAGCCCTCAGTCTTGATTGTGAACAAACAACTGTCCGCTAAACTGTCCGCTAAACTGTCGCCAAAAAGGATTCCTTCATCACCAAAAGAATCAAGTGAATCCGCTGGGCTATGATAGTTTGCTGAATCTGCTTCAAGAATTACTGGGTTGCACTTGCGCCAGTTGACGGAATTCTCGTGTCAGCTTATGTATGCTTCGGTTAAGAACAGGCTTAAATTCCCGGTTTTGACATAGAAGAAAAGGTATTCTGTGTACAAGAACAGAAAACATTGATCAGCAAAGTCAGTACTACCACAAATTCGTCGATCGCTTGTTCCGTAATTCTGCTTTAAGGGTATATTTTTAGAAGCAGCAAGCGTTGACATTAAGCGTCTATCTTATCGAGTCGTTTTGTATTGAGGCAGTATGTAGTTCTCTAACACACCTTAGATCAGCTCCTCATTCGATCTGTTATCTTAAAGATTCAAAGGACACCTCAAAGCAATGACTGAAACTGCAACAGCTCCACTCACAGGAAAAGCCCTCCTACAAAAAGTAAAAGAACTTTCGCACTTGCCCCGACGCGAAAAAGCAAAGCGCTGTGGGTACTACACAGTTGGCAAAAACAATCAAACCCGCGTCAACTTAGCAGACTTCTTTGAAGCAGTACTGGCTGCTAAAGGCACTCCCTTGAGTTCAGAAGCAAGCAAGGATGGGCGCGGACGTGAACCCACATACCGCGTTAGCGTCCATAAGAATGGGCAAATTGTGATAGGAGCAACCTACACTGAGAAAATGGGCTTAAAGCCCGGAGATGAGTTTGAAATTAAACTGGGCTACAAGCACATTCATCTCATCCAGATTGACAGCGATCGCAATGGCTCGGCAGAGCATGAACTAGACGAGGACGACGAAGAATAGCGGCAGCCGATCGCCTGCTTCGGACCGGATTTACCTCCGATGATTCAGCGCTCAGTGTTGGCAGAAAACTGAGTCCGTGATTTGTGATTGAATCACAAATCTGTGGCTGCTTTTCGCCAGAAAAGCAAATGAGGCTTACCGTTCTCTCAACTCATCACGAAAGTTAATTTGTCGATCGCCTGAATATCATCGATTGCTATCTGTCGCGGTTCTGCTTGATGTTTGAACGGGGTGCTGGGATTCCGCCCTCCGCTGGGCGAAGCCCCCACATTCCCCGCTACAAACAATTTGTGAATGCTATATCAGTCTGAATACAAATGCGCTTGTTAGACCTCGATGGCTTAGCGTTGCAGTGGTCTCATTTATCCGCAATCGGCAGAGCTGCTGCTGTTTTTGTCGTTTGGGTGGCGCTGTGGCTGCCGATCGCCATTCCCCTGGCAATCAAATTGCGGTGGCAGCCGCGACAACCGATTGCCGCCGCTCAAAAGCTGCCGCTGCTAGCATCGCTCTATGGCATTGCGCCGCTGGTGCTGTGGGGAACAGCAGTTGTAGAAGGCAAGGCTTTTACAGACTACGGGTTGTCCTGGCAACCGTCTGTTCTGCAATCCTTTTACATTGGGCTGTTAGTCGGCGTGCTGGGGCTGATGCTGCTGTTTGCGATCGAAACGGGATGCGGCTGGATCAAATTTCAGCTTGCAGACCAGCCGTTTGTCACACGCATCAAAACGCTGCTAGTAACCCTGGCGCTGGGCGTGTGGGTGAGCGCAACCGAAGAGCTAATTTTTCGAGGATTTCTGCTCAATGAACTGCTGCATGATTATTCAGCCTGGATTGCCGCGGCAATCGCCAGTCTAGTCTTTGCCCTGCTGCATCTGGTCTGGGAAGGTCAGGAGAATGTGCCGCAACTGCCGGGTCTCTGGCTAATGGGCATGGTGTTGGTGCTGGCACGCTGGCTGGATAGCAACGCATTAGGCTTAGCCTGGGGGCTACACGCTGGTTGGGTTTGGGCGATTGCCAGCTTGGACGCGACTGCTGTGATCGACAGCACTGGGCG
>Ga0224723_1002469_pt1 | contig 10193 bp, 6 predicted proteins | sample Balambano_FR2_Me_FD_161647 | JGI IMG/M metagenome (GOLD analysis project Ga0224723, IMG submission 161647) | Freshwater sediment microbial communities from Lake Towuti, South Sulawesi, Indonesia - Balambano_FR2_MetaG | ecosystem: Environmental > Aquatic > Freshwater > Lake > Sediment | place... | reverse complement strand
CTTCAGCAGATCGTCGATTATATGGCCGCGCACGTCAACGGGCCGGACACACCGGACGGAGGGGGCGCGCCATCGGGCGGCGTCCCTTTTAACGAGGGCGCGGTGGCAGCGCCTGTCCCTGCCGGGGCCGTGGTGACGACCAGCGGCACGAACGGACATCGCGCCGCGCTGCCGAAGCTTCAGCACGATATTCCGCGACAGGCGGCCCGGCTCAACTTCCTGCCGCAGCCGGACACTCTGGATATCGATCTGCCCGCCGGTTCGGTCGTGGTGATCACTGACGACGGCTCCGGGCTGACCGCCGAGGTCGCCGGGCGGCTGGCTTCACGCGAGTGGCCGGTGGTGATCCTCACCCTGCCGCCCGAACTGATCCCGACGCCGGCCCCGCTTCCGGTCGATGTGCCGCGCCAGACGCTGCCTGACCTGACCGAAACGCAGTTGACGACGGCGCTGGAAGAGATCGCGGGGCAGTATGGGCGGATCGCGGCGTTTATTCACCTGAACCCGGCGCTGAAGGCCGCCAACGGCGATCTGTTCGCCGAGCGCGAGAAAGCGATCCTCAAGCAGGTGTTTCTGATCGCCAAGCATCTCAAAAAGCCGCTGAACGACTCGGCAGAGCGCGGCTTTGGCGCGTTTGTGACCGTGGCGCGGCTGGATGGTGCGTTCGGCACGAGCAAAGCGATGGAGTCGAGCGTGATCAGCGCGGGGCTGTTCGGGCTGACTAAATCGGTCAACCTGGAATGGCCGCGTGTCTTCTGCCGCGCGCTCGACCTGGCGGCGGATCTGTCGGCCACGGCGGGGGCCGATCATGTGCTGGCCGAACTGCACGATCCTAACCGGCTGGTGGTCGAGGTTGGGTATGGCGCGCAGGGCCGGGTGACGCTGGTGACGGCGGATCAGGTTCCGGGCGCAGCGGCCTGAATGCGAGCAAAGGACACCCCAGGCGGACTCTAAGCAGGCAACCACAGACCTGTGCGATCAGGGGGCGCGGCGCGGGCTGCGCTCTCTCCCTGTCCGGCCATCGATCGACCCGGACACGCATTGTTGGCGCATCAACCATCACATCTGAGGAAAACACGCAATCATGGCACTGATCACCTCTTCGACCGTTTTCGCCGTCAGCGGCGGGGCACGCGGCATCACCGCCGATTGTGTGAAGCGGCTGGCGGAGCATTACCGCTGCCGGTTTATCCTGCTCGGTCGATCGGCGCTCAAGCCGCAGGAGCCGGATTGGGCGCGCGGGGCGCACGACGAGCCGGGCCTGAAGACCGCCGCCATGAACGATCTGAAAGCGCGCGGCGAAAAGCCGACCCCCGCCGCCGTGGCCGGCATGGTGAGCGGTGTGCAGTCGCAGCGCGAGATCGCCGGGACGCTCGACGCGGTGCGATCCGCTGGCGGGCAGGCGGAATATGTCAGCGTCGATATTACCGATGCCGCCGCGCTGAAATCCGCCCTGGGCGCTGCGGCCAGCCGTCTCGGCCCCATCACCGGCCTTATCCACGGCGCGGGGGTGCTGGCCGACAAGCTGATCGAGAACAAAACGCAGAAGGACTTTGAAGCGGTCTACGGCACAAAAATCCACGGGCTGGAAAATCTGCTCAGCGCCGTGCCTGCCGGTCAGCTTCAGACGCTGGTGCTGTTTTCGTCCGTCGCCGGCTTTTATGGCAACACCGGCCAGGCCGATTACGCGCTCGCCAACGAGATTCTCAACAAAGCGGCGCATCTGTACAAACACCGCCACCCGGAATGCCGCGTGATCAGCATCAACTGGGGGCCGTGGGCGGCGGGCATGGTCACGCCGCAGCTCAAAGCCTACTTCGAGGCCAACGCCATCAAAGTGATCCCGGTCGAGGTCGGCGCGCATATCCTGATCGAAGAGCTGGAAGCGCTGCACGGCGAGGACACGCAGATCGTGGTCGGCGGGGGAGGGATCGCGCGCCCGGTGATCGAGCCGTCCGGCGATCTGAAAGTCCATCGGCTCCACCGCCGCCTGAGCCTGCACGCCAACCCGTTTTTGCAGGATCACGTGGTCGATGGCAAGGCAGTGCTGCCGATGGTGTGCGGCATGTCGTGGATGTCCAACGCCGCCGAGGGGCTGTATCCTGGCTTCCGCGCGTTCGGCTTTGAAAATTACCGCGTGCTGAAAGGGATCGTCTTCGACGAGACGTTGGCCGCCCAGCACACGCTGGAATTAAAAGAAGTGAGCAAGGACGCGGAGCAGATCACGCTCGACGCGATGATCAGCAGCCTGACGGCGGACGGCAAGCCGCGCTTTCATTACAGCACGCGGCTGTTTGCTCTGGCGAAAAATCCGCCTATGCCGCGCTTTGACGCGATCGATCTCGCCGTGCGTGAGGACATCCCCGGCAGCCAGTTCTACGACGATTACACACTGTTCCATCACTTCAGCTTCAAGGGGGTGGAGCGCGTGCTGAACATCAGCCGCGAGCTGGTGACGATGCAGTGCCGCCTGCCAGTCGTGGAAAGCCGCTATCAGGGGCAATTCCCAGTGCAGTCGTTCAATTACTTTATGACCGACATCGGCTTTCAGGCCATGGGCATCTACGCCAAATATTTTTATGGCGCGGGCAGCCTGCCGCTGCGGGCGGGCGGCGGCGAACATTACGCCGATGTGCCCTGGGGCGGCGAGTTTTACGTCTCGCTGGAAATTCTGTCCGCTTCAGAAACCGGGCTGGTGACGACGCTCAACATCCACGACCTGGACGGCAACCTGTATATGCGCGTGCTGAACGGCGAGATCACCATCAGCAAAAATCTGAACGATCTTTTCAGGCGCAATCGCCTGCCGCAGCCGATCTCTTATTGAGGGGCGGCGCGAGTGGCTCGGCGCGAGTGAGAGGAAAATGACACCATGATCATCGAACTGCGCGGACGCATAACGGAAGATCACCGGCTGGAAGTCACCGTGCCCGATGACCTGCCGCCGGGTGAGGTCATCGTCACGCTGGAAGTGCCTCTGTCGCCCACGTGGACGACTCTGGAAATTGATGCGCTCCTGAATAAGCAGCAGCCCCGCACCGGTGCGGAAATTGTGGCGCTGATGGAGTCTGGAGCGCTGGAGATAAGCAGTTGGGAAGCGCTGAATATCGATGATCCGGTGGCGTGGGTCAGGATGCAGCGTGAGGAACAAGTGCGAAAGCGCGGGCTGATTGAATGATCGATGGCATCGTTGATTCCACCGTAATTATCCATATTCTGAGGCGGCAGGTAGCGGCAAAGAACTGGCTGCGAACCCAGAGCGCCCTGGGCGTTATTACCGTCACATGGATGGAACTTCTGTACGGTGCGCCGGGTAAACGCGGTCAGGAGGAAGCGGTCAATCTGCTCAACACCTTTATACCTGTTTATCTGACGCCGGCCGATCAGGAATGGGCGATCCGTTCCATGCTGATCCTCCGTCTCAGCCACGGCGTGAGCATCAACGACTGCATGATCGCGGCGGCGGCGCACCGAATGCAGCTCCCGCTCTTCACGCATAATCTGAAAGACCTTAACGCGCTGATCGGCCCGCTGGCCGTGAAGCCTTATGAGACAAACTGAGACGGTTGAATCCAGAAATTCAGTTATCTGGCAGAAAAACCGTAGGGTAGCAACTGAGTCATCGAAGGGAAGATCAGTGATGATCATCGAACTGCGGGGACGCATAACGGAAGATCACCGGCTGGAAGTCACCGTGCCCGCTGACCTGCCGCCGGGTGAGGTCAGGGTGATGCTGCAACTGCCGACGTCACTGACGTGGACAGCGCTGGAAGTTGATTCGCTCCTGGAACGACAGCAGCCCCGCACAGGTGCGGAAATTGTCGCCCTGCTGGAGTCTGGAGCGCTCGACACCCGCAGTTGGGAAGCCCTCGATATCGATGATCCGGTGGAGTGGGTCAGGATGCAGCGTGAGGAACAAGCTCGGAAGCGCGGGTTGATTGAATGATCAGTGGCATTATTGATTCTACCGTAATTATCCATATTCTAAGGCGGCAGGCCGCCGCGAAGAACTGGCTGCGGCAGGAGGCTCATCTCGGCGTCACGACGATCACGTGGATGGAAGTCCTCTACGGCGCGCCGGGAAAATCCGGTCAGCAGGAAGCCGTCAATGTGCTGAACACCCTGACGCCGATTCACCTCACTCAGGCCGATCAGGAATGGGCCATCCGTCTGCTGCTGATCTACCGCCTCAGCCACGGTGTGAGCATCAATGACTGCCTGATCGCGGGCGTGGCGTACCGGATGCAGATCCCGCTTTATACACATAATCTGAAAGACCTGACCACGCTGATCGGCCCGCTGGCCGTGAAGCCTTATGAGACAAGCTGAGACCTATGAATCCAATTGCCATCATCGGCGTCGGGTGCATTTTCCCTGGCGCGAACAACCCCACCGAGTTCTGGGATCATCTGATCCACGGGCGTGATCTGACCACAGACGCCACGCCGGATCGCTGGGGCGCTGACCCGGCGGATTATTATGATCCGACCCGGCGCAACCCGGATGCGACCTATTTTCTGCGCGGGGGTTATGTGCAGGACAGCCCCACTCCGAACCCGGAATCGGCGGGCGATCGCGCCCTGCGCTGGACGCTGGACGTGGCGCGGATGGCGCTGACGGATGCCCAGCGGATCCAGCGGGCTGATCTGCTGCGGCGCTGCGGGTTGATCCTGGGCGCGCTGTCCTTTCCGACCGAGACGACCAACCGCCTGTTCACGCCGCTGTATGCCGATGTGATCCACAAGGCATTGGCGCAAGGGCTGCGCCGCGCGCTCGATAAGCAGACGGAGGCGATCGACGATAATCTGATCCTGGCCGACCCGGCGGCGCTGACGGCGCGCACGCTGGGCCTGCGTGGGCTGACTTTATCGCTCGATGCGGCCTGCGCCTCGTCGATCTATTCGGTGGCGCTGGCTTCACACCTGCTCAACCTCGGCCAGGCCGATCTGATGCTGGCCGGGGCGGTCAGCGCGGCAGACCCGCTGTTCATCAACCTGGGGTTCTCTCACCTGAGCGCCTATCCTGAACCGGGCCGGGACAGTCACCCGCTCGATGCCACGTCCGACGGCCTGATCTCCGGCGAAGGCGCGGGGATGTTCGTGCTCAAACGGCTGGCGGATGCGCGGCGCGACGGTGACCGAATCTATGCCGTGGTGCGCGGCTTCGGCCTGACCAACGACGGGCGTGGCAAGCATGTGCTGACGCCCAACAGCAAGGGTCAGGTGCAGGCCATCGAGCGGGCCTACGCTGGCGCGGGGATCGACCCGGCGCAGGTGGCTTACATCGAATGCCATGCCAGCGGCACACCCCTGGGCGACAAGACCGAATTGAACTCGATGGAGATATTTTTTGGCCGCAGCGGACATTACCCGCGCATCGGCAGCGTCAAATCGAACCTCGGCCATATGCTGACCGCCGCCGGGATGGCGAGTATGCTGAAGGTGATCCTCAGCATGACGCACGACACGATCCCGGCCACGATCGGCGTCCGCCACCCGCTGACCTCGCAGAACGGCGCGTTTTCCGGCGCGCAGATCGTTCACCAGCCGCTGCGCTGGGATGACGCGGGCGCTTCCCGCATCGCCGGGATCAATGCCTTTGGCTTCGGCGGGGTCAGCGCGCATCTGATCCTGGCGCGTGATGATGGCCGGGGCGAGGCGATCCGCCAGCCGCAGGCCACCGCGCTTGATCAGGCCCCGGTGACGTTGGCGATCACGGGCATGGACGCGCACTTTGGCCGCTTCGACAGCCTCGACGCCTACGCGCGTGCCCTTTATGACGGCGACACGGCCTTTATCCCGCTGCCGGAAGGCCGCTGGAAGGGCTTGCAGCATCACCCGGCCCTGCTGCGCGAATTTGGGCTGGATCGCGTGCCAGACGGCGCGTATATCGAGTCCTTTGACCTGGACTTCATGCGCTATCGTATTCCGCCCAACCCCGGCGATGAGCCGATCCCGCAGCAGCTGCTCCTGCTCAAGGTGGCCGACAACGCCATCCGCGACGCGGGTCTGCGCGAGGGATCGCGCACGGCGGTGATCGTCGCCCTGGGCACGGAACTGAGCCTGCACCAGTACCGCGCGCGCGCCGATCTGAACTGGCAGGTGCGCGAGGCGCTGGCGGCGGGTGGTGTGCATCTGCCGCCGGACGCGCTGGCCGAACTGGAGCGGATCGCCAAAGACGCGCTCCTCAGCCCGGCACAGGCCAACCATTACGCCAGCACCATCGGCAATATCGCCGCCAGCCGGGTCGCCGCCCTGTGGGATTTCACCGGCCCGGCCTTTACCGTCTCCGCCGAGGAGAACAGCGTCTTCAAAGCGCTGGAGATCGCCCGTGTGCTGCTGCAAAGCGGCGAGGCGGAAGCGGTGGTGGTCGGCGCGGTCGATCTGGCCGGTGGGCTGGAAAGTGTGCTGCTGCACAATCTGCGCGCGCCAGCCGGGACGACGATCGCCGCCCCGTTTGACCGCGAGGCCGACGGCTGGTTGCCTGGTGAAGGCGCGGGCGCGGTCGTCCTGGTGCGGGCCAGCCAGTATGCCGGGCCGGTTTACGCCGTGATCGACGCGCTGGCGATCGATCCCTCGCCGGCCGCCGCCGCGCGCGAAGCCCTGACCAGCGCGGGGATCGCCCCGGCGCAGATCGGCTACCTGGAACTGGCCGCCGGCGATCCGTCCACCCATGAACTGAGCGATATTCTGCCCGCTTATGGCGGCGTCAGCGCCCCGGAGACCGCCATCGGCAGCGCCCGCGCCACGGTTGGGCACACAGGCACAGCCAGCGGCATGGCGGCGCTGATCAAGACCGCACTGGCGATCGCGCGGCGTTTTATCCCGGCCATCCCCAACTGGACCGGCCCTGCCGACGCCGATCTGTGGCGTGATCGTCCCTTCTGGGCGGCGCACCGCTCCCGCACCTGGTTTGATGCCACGCCGCGCGCGGCCATCAGCGCCTACAGCCCCGGCGATGGAACCGCAGCGCACGTGATCCTGACCGGCGTCGATCAGGCGGCGCGCGATCACCAGTATCGCCGGGGCGGATCGCCCTATCTGTTCCCGATCGGTGGGGACACGCTGGACGATCTGACCTGGCAGATCGACGCGCTGGCGGGCGAGGTGCAGCGTGTACGCGAAGAATCCGCCGCAAACATCCCGGCGCTGGGGTCGGCGCTGCAACGGCTGGCGGACGAGGCCTTCTACGTCTACCGGCCTGATGCGCGTTACGCGGTCAGCATCATGGGGAGGGACGCGAAAGAGGTCGCGGCGGAGATCGACCGGGCGCGCGCCGGTGTGGCGGCTGCCTTTAACATGGGCGGCGAATGGAGTACACCCGCAGGCAGCGCGTTTGCCGCTGATCCGGTCGGGCGCGAGGGCCGGGTGGCGTTCGTTTATCCTGGCGCGTTCAACAGCTATCCCAAACTGGGTTATGACCTGTTCCACCTGTTCCCGCGCGCCTACGACATCGCGCGCACGATCCGCAGCGCGGTGGGCGAGGCGCTGCATGAACGGCTGCTCTACCCGCGCACGCTGGAAAAACCTGGCCCCAAAATCACCAACCAGATGAAGACCGCCCTGGCCTCCGACGCGGTGGCGATGATCGAGTCCGGCCTCGGTTTCGCCGTGGTCTATACGCGCATCATGAAAGAATACTTCGGCATCCAGCCGCACAGCGCCTTTGGCTACAGCCTGGGCGAAGGCAGCATGATGTGGGGGCAAAGCGTGTGGCAGGACGGCGATCTCGCCAGCACCACGCTCAACAGCTCGCCACTGTTCCGCACACGGCTGGCCGGGCCGATGGACGCGGTGCGCGAGACATGGGGCATCGCGGCGGGCACACCGGCGGATCAGTTCTGGGCGGCCTATTTCATCGCCGCGCCGGTCGATCGCGTCCGCGAGGCGGTGATGCACGAGAGCAAGGTCTATCTGACGCACATCAACACGCCCGGCGAGGTGATGATCGCCGGGGAACCCGCCGCCTGTGAGCGCGTGGTGGCGCTGGTCAAGGCGCAGGGCGGGGAAAGTATGCGCGCCCCGTTTGATGTCGCCATCCATAACGAGGCGATGATGGGCGAATATGCCGAGTTTTACCGCCTGCACGATCTCCCGGTGCGGTCGCGGCCAGCGGCCATCCTCTATTCCGCCGCCGATTACGCGCCGCTTCAGCCCGATCGCAAGATGATCGCCAGCGCCATCAGCCGGATGGCGTGCAAACAGGTCGATTTTCCGCGCCTGATCGAACGGGCCTATGCCGACGGCGCGCGCGTGTTCCTGGAACTGGGGCCGCGTTCGACCTGCGCCCGCTGGATCGACGAAACGCTTGATGAACGCCCGCACGTCGCGGTGTCGATCGACACGTTGGGCGCGGAGGATCGTGTCTCGCTGGTCAAACTGCTGGCGCGGCTGGTGGCGCATCGCGTCCCGCTTGATCTGAGCGCGCTTTATCACCCGCGCCCGGCGGAAGCAGGCCGCAAATCGCTGATCCGCACCGTGCGGCTGGGCGGGCAGGATGTGTACGCGGCCATTGTGCGTGAGGTCGAACGGGCCGGGCTGACCGCGATGCTCCAGCCGGGGATGGCCCCCGCGCCGGCGCGCCCGACGATCCCCCCCGTCAGGCCATCGATCGCCGCGCCGATCATGCCAGCAGCGCAGGTCACGCCACGCCCGGATGATGTCCGCCGCGAGACCGCTTCGGCATGGGTGGCGGAAGCGTCACCGATCACCGCCGCGCACCTGACCTTTCTCGAAACCCGCCGGGCCGCGCTGCGCCAGTTGGGGGAGATCGTCGGCCTGCATATCGACGCCGCGCCGACGGTAGCGACTGTAGCGCAGACGCCGCTTGCCGCCCCATCAGCGCCGCCGATCGCGCCCCGTCATGCCCCGCCTGCGCCGAGTCCTGCGCCCGCGCCATCCGTCATGGCCGGGATCACGCCGCACTATGACCTGAGCCGGGTGCAGCAGTTCGCCACCGGTCGCGTCGCGGACTGCTTCGGCGAGAATTATGCCATCTATGATGACCGCCGCGCCCCGCGCATCCCCAACGGCGATCTGCTGCTGTTCACGCGCGCCGTTGCGATCGCGGGGGAACGTTATAAATCCGCGCCGGGCACTGCAATCCACGCCGAGTATGATGTGCCGGTCGATGAGTGGTTTTACCGCGATAACCCCTACCCGGTCATGCCCTATTCGGTCTATATGGAGATCGCGCTCCAGCCGTGCGGCTTTCTGAGCGCCTATCACGGCCCGACGCTGGCGTTCCCGGACATCGATTTCTACTTCCGCAATCTCGACGGCCAGGGGCGGCTGCATCATGACCTGGATATGCGCGGGCGCACCATCACCAATCACGTGAAGATGCTCAACACCACCATCATGCAGGGCATCATCATCCAGAAGTTTGACTTTAAGCTCTACGACGGCGATCGGCTGTTTTATGAGGGCGACGCGACCTTTGGTTACTTCACCAAAGAGGCACTCAACAGCCAGGCCGGGCTGGATGTCGGCAGACTCGTCCCGCGCTGGATCGACACCGCGCCGCTGGCCGATTATGCGGTGAGCCAGATCGACCCGCGCCAGCCGTTCGGCGAGGGCTATCTCAGCCTGGCAACCGGGCAGCTTCAGTTCACGGATCAGATCATTGTCGTGCCGGGCGGTGGCAAATATGGCGAGGGTTACGCCTACGCCAACACCGTGATCGACCCGCGCGCCTGGTACTTCCGCAACCACTTCTATCAGGACCCGGTTATGCCCGGTTCGATCGGCGTGGAGACGATCCTCCAGGCCATGCAGGCTTACGCCATCGAGACCGGTCTGGGCGCGGGCTTCCGGCAGCCGCGCTTCGCCCAGGTGGACAGCGCCACCACACCCGGCGGGCACAACACCGTGTGGAAGTATCGCGGGCAGATTCTTTCCGACAGCGACAAATCGCACGTCGAGGCCAATATCAAACGCATCGAACGCCGCGCCGATCGGGTGGTGATCTACGCCGATGCCAGCCTGTGGCGCGATAAGCTGCGCATTTACGAGGTCGCCAACCTCGCCCTGGCGATCGTCGAGGGGTAGAATGGGTAGCGAGTGATGAGTGACGAGTAATGAGTAATGAGTGACGAGTGATGAGTCCAGAGCGTTCAACCGCACAGCGGCTAAAGACAATCGATGATCTGTGGGAGATGTCTCACCGCAGCGAGTCTGACGCGCGGCGTTTTG
>Ga0224723_1002468_pt1 | contig 10198 bp, 8 predicted proteins | sample Balambano_FR2_Me_FD_161647 | JGI IMG/M metagenome (GOLD analysis project Ga0224723, IMG submission 161647) | Freshwater sediment microbial communities from Lake Towuti, South Sulawesi, Indonesia - Balambano_FR2_MetaG | ecosystem: Environmental > Aquatic > Freshwater > Lake > Sediment | place... | reverse complement strand
TGACGCGCGGCAAGGCGCAGGAACTCGGCGTCGTGGCGAAGGCGCGCATCGTCAGCGCGGTCACGGTCGGCAGCGACCCCCACCTGATGCTGACGGGACCGCTCGGCGCGACGCGCAAGGCGCTCGACCGCGCGCGGCTGCGTCTGGATGAGATCGATCTGTTCGAGGTCAACGAGGCATTCGCGACCGTCATCGCCATGTGGAAGCGCGAGATCGGCGCGGACATGACGAAGGTCAACGTACACGGCGGCGCGATTGCACTGGGGCATCCGCTGGGTGCAAGCGGCGCGCGGCTGATGACGACGCTGCTGAACGCGCTGGAAGTCCATGACAAGCGCTATGGCTTGCAGACGATGTGCTGCGGCGGCGGCATGGGGACGGGGACGATCATCGAGCGGCTGTGGTAGCGGCTGTGTTCAGGTTGCCTCGTAGCTGCGCCGACAAGTACGACAAGCGTCGCCGCGGCCGATACTGGTAAAATCGATAACAACGTTTGTGTGCTGCTTAACGACTGCCATCCACATATACCTGAAAGCTGATACCTGATACCACCCATGCCCACCATTGCACCCACTCGCTACAACCTGCTCTTCTGGATCGTCCTGCTGCTCGGCGCGGGCTGGCTGGCATACCTCGGCAGCCAATCGTATGGCACGCCGCTGCACGACGAAATTTCGCACCACCTCATCTCACGCGCGGCATGGAGCGACCCGCTCTACATCCTCGATGTCTGGGGCAGACCAGGCAATACGTTGTTTTACCTGCTGCCGTCCGCCATCAGCGTCGGAGCCAGGCGCTGGTGGGCAATCGCTGCCTGCGTGCTGATTGCGATCATCGCGGCGCGCACGGCGGCAAAGCTCGGTTTGCGCCATCTGTGGTTGGTGCCGCTGGCGTTCTGGCTGCAACCCTGGGTCGTGCAGTTGGGCTACACCTCGATCACGCAGATACCGTTTATGCTGGCGCTGACGCTCGGCATTGATCAGTGGGTCAGTGGGCGGCGCGGCTGGGTATCCCTGTGCTTCGGGATGCTGCCGCTGATCCGCCATGAAGGGCTGGCGCTGACTGTGGCGTGGATGGTGTATCTCGTGATCGAGTGGCTGCTGCGCCGCAAAGCCCTGCGCCCGCTGCTGCTGTCGCTGTTCTTCGCGGCGATGCCGATGCTGGTGTGGAACGTTCTGTTCTTCATGGCGTATGGCAGGTTCGCGTCCGGCAACTTGATCAACCTACGCCCGACGGACATCTATGGCAGTGGTGACTGGCTGCATTTTGTCCTGCCAATGTTCGCCAGCGTCGGGCTGGTGATCCTCGTCTTCAGTGGGTTGGGACTGGTGCGTCTGGCGAGCGAACGCCGTTCGGCGCTGATCTACGTCCTGCCCGCCGTGCTGTACTTCATCGCCCACACCCTCATCTATCGCTTCGGCTTGTTTGCCAGCGGCGGCTATGTGCTGTTCCTGCTGCCGATGGCTCCCACCTATGCACTGCTGGCGGCACTGGCAGGCGAATGTGTGCCGGACTGGATCGAGCGACTGGAAGGCAGGTGGTTAAGCGGGCAGGTGCGGCGGATTGCGAAGCTGGCAACTGTTGGCGTGCTGTTCGGCGCGGCGCTGTTGTACGCAGGCGCGACGGTCAGCGCCGTGCGTCCCTGGTTGCGCCAGCCGAACGAAGTGGCGATGGAACAGGCGGCGCAGTGGTTTGTCGATCAGAACGCGCTCGATACGAAAGTATATTCCAGCCATGTCTGGTTCTGGTGGGTGTACACGGGGAGTGATGTCATCCGCATTCCCGATGGCGGTCTGGGGCTGACGGCGGACGACGTGGCGAGAGGCAGCTATTGGCTGTGGGACAAAAATTACGGCGATTTGAATGGCATCGCTTTAGAAACATTACGCGCGCCGGGCAGCGGCTTCGTCGAGATCGCGCGCTTCGCCAACGACGAAGGCGTGCTGTTCCGGCGGGAGTGATTCACAACGCCCCAACCCGCAGCAATATCTTCCCAGACCTACCGCCGCGATGTGCGTGTTCGACCGCCTGTTGCACATCGTCCAGTGCGTAGACCTGCTCGATGGGCGATTGCAGCACGCCCGCCCGCAGCAGATCGCTCAGTTCTGCCACCAGTGCCGTCACGCGCTCAGTCCCCATCTGACGCAGGATGCGCAGGCGCGAGTAGCCTTTGATCGTGATATTGCGGAAGACGACATCCGCCGCGCCCAGCACGATTTGATCGCTGTTGAGCAAGCCGTAGCAGATCAGCTCGCCGCCGTCGCTCAGGCAGCGGTGCAGCTTGCCCGTCGCCTCGCCCGCCACCGCGTCGAACGCGCGCACGACCGCCGCGCCGCCTGTCGCCGCGCTCACAAGCTCCGGCAGCCGATCATCACCCACCAGCACAACATCCGCCCCCATCGCTTCCAGTTCTGACACAAGTTCCGCACGGCGCACAATATTGACTGTCCTGATGCCGCGCCGCGCCGCCAGCCGGATGACCAACTGCCCCACCGCCGAATTCGCCGCGTTCTGAGCGATCCATTGCCCCGCCGCCACGCCTTCCAGCAGCCCGGCGGCTGTCACCGGATTGACGCTCATCATCGCCGCCTGCATCACGTCAATATCGGGCGGCACGCGCAGCACATCGCTCGCCTTCAGCGCCATGTATTCGCGCCATGTCCCGCCGAACGGAACCGCCACCACATCGCCCGCTGCAACCTGCTGCACAGCCGCGCCGACTTCGACCACGCGCCCGACGCCTTCGATCCCGACCGAGGCGGGCAAGTCCGGCTTGTAAAAGTGCCGCCCGGTCAGCACCAGCAGATCAGCGGGGTTGATCGGGCAGGCGATCATTTCGATCAGAACTTCATCTGCCGCCGGACGCGGGCGTTCGACTTCGCGCAGTTCGATAGCGGCGGCGGGGTTGTCATCAAAGCGGACGCACAGCACCTGTTTCATCGGTCGTCATCCTTGTAAAAAGCGGGGATGTTCGCCATAAGAATAACGCAGCACGCGCCTCACGCCCACACAGGCGCGAACCCGTGCCGCCCTTCACGCAGCGTCGGCAGCGCGGACGCCAGCGTTTGCCGTATCTGGGCATAATGGGCATCATTCCAGCCGCGCTCGTGCAGCAGCGCCCGCGCCGCCGCGCCCGTCCCGGCGACAAAGCGGCTTTTTGTGGCGTGAAAATTCTGAATGACGAACTTCTGCACGCCTGTCGCCGCGAGCATATGCGCAAATGCTGACGCATCGCGCACGGGCAGCAGCGGCGTCAACGTCACACACGCATCCACGCCCGCCGATACGACCTGAGCAATCGCCTCCAGGCGGCGCGGGTTGGCGGGACACAACGGCTCAAACGCCCTACGCACGGTTTCGTCGTCGGTCGTCACGGTCATATTGACGCGCGCATAGGGGAATGCACGCAGCAAATCGAGATCGCGCGTGACCAGCGGCGAGCGCGTTTGAATGACCAGCCGCACCTGATGATAGTCCAACAGTTCGCGCAGAATGTCGCGTGTCAGTTCCAGTTGCTTTTCGACGGGCTGGTACGGGTCGGTGACGCTGCTCATGTAGACCGCTTTGTCAATCAGCGGACGCTTGCGCCGCTTACGCAGCAATTCGAGCGCGTTCTCTTTGACGTCCACCCACTGTCCCCACGCATCCTGCAATGCCTGCGTTTTGGCGAAGAAGGCGGCGTAGCAGTAATTGCAGGCGAATGCACAGCCGGAGTAGGGATTGAGGGTGTAATCAAAGGCGCTGATAAAGCCGGTTGCTTTGGACAAAATGCCGCTTGCACGGACACGCTCTACCTGAGTCATGCCACTCTCCAACTGAACTAATGTTCTGAGGCATGGCTATATGACAGGTCATGTGCAAAGCGATCCGTATTGACTCAGTAGACGCGACTATGCGCCCTCGTGCAGGGGCGACCCGCCGGGTCGCCCGTCGATACACAAATTCCTCTACCTCTCTGTATCCCTGCGTTAAAAATTCGCGATCAAAAGTCCGGCACGACCGCCATCACGATGCGCGTCGCCGGGCCGCCCAGCCGCATATCGACCGCCGCGCTGCAAAACGCATACGCCTCGAACTCGTCCATGCCGCGCACCTGCGTCAGATAATCGAACGCCTCGTCCAGCGCAATCGCGTGCGCCGCCTCATACGTCTCCGCCATGCCGAGCAGATACGTCGCACCATTCAGGTGCAGGCGCGGGTACTTGATGGTCATGCCTTTGACGAGGCTGATGCGCAGCGTCGCCTGCCCCGCCGCCTCCAGACTAACCCATGTTGGCTCTTCTGTCCCCATCGCTGCGTGTAAATCGCCCATGCTCAACAGCGCGCCCGATACCATGATCGGCAGGTAGAGCGTTGTCCCCGGCTCCATCTCGCGCAGGTCCATGTTGCCGCCGAACGGATAGGCGGGCATATACGTCGAACCGCTGCCTGCATCCGGCGCGACGCCGATGCAGCCGATCATCGGGCGGATCGGCACGCTGGTTTTGCCGATGTGGGCACGTCCGTCACGCAGCGGCGTCTCCATCACCCGCGTCTCCGTCGTGCGGTGTCCCAGCCCGCCGAAGCCCGGCAGCCACACTGACCACGCGCGCGTGACCTGCACATCCAGCACCTCGATACGCAGCGCGTCACCCGGCTCTGCGCCGTTGACGAAGACCGGACCGGTGACGCGGTTAAAGTTCTCCAGCCCAATATCACCAACCGACTCGCCTTTGTACAGCCGTTCATACGCCACATCGCCGGTCTGGAAGATGACGGTATCGCCCGGCTCAATCGTCAGCACGGGCGGAAGCGTGCGGTCAAACGCGACTGTAAACTGCTCTTTGCTCAAGACATGTGTAGCCATAACAGATTGACTCCTGGAAAGATAAATACCCTTAAAGACAAACAAAAGTGCTTATTCAAGAGGCTGGAGAAAAAGAGGGTAGAGAGATTTGAACATCTCTGTTTTCTTTCCTTGGCGTTCTTTGCGTCTTGGCGGTTCAAAATAAAAATCTAAACCGCCACGGCGCAAAGAACGCCAAGATAAACCCCTCTATCCTCTTCTTCTCTACCCTCTTGAATAAGCTTTTCTCTCGCTCACCAAAATTCGTGCCTGCTCACTCATGTTGTGCGATGAACGCGCTCAAGACCTGCCGATAGCGCTCCTCTTCCTCGACATGCGCCATATGCGAACTGTGGTCGAACGGTACCCACTGCGCGCCAGGGATGCTCGTGTAGACCGTCCCGGCGATCAGCGGCGTTGCCTCATCGTACTTGCCGGATGTGACCAGCGTCGGCGCGTTGATCTCTGGTAGCCGCGCGATGATGTCCCACGTCTTGAGCGTGCCGACGACATGGAACTCATTCGGTCCGTTCATCGTGTTATAGACTTCGGGATTGGCGGTTAGCTTCTGGAACGAGCGCTGCACATAATCAGGGTTTGGCACGACGCGGCAGACATGGCGGTCATAAAATGCCTGTGTCGCCGCGATGTAGTCGGGATGATCGGTCGTGCCAGCCGCCTCATGCTGGTCGAGCGTCGCCTCAATCTCCGGCGGCAGCAGGTGACGTAGGCGATTTGCCTCTGCCACCCACTGGATCATGCTGGCGGGCGAGCTGGCAATCGTCAGGCTGGCGATACCTTGCGGCTGCGTCAGCATATATTCCATCGCCAGCATCCCGCCCCACGACTGACCGAGCAGGTGAATACGGTCGAGGTTAAGCGCGCGACGGACGTTGTTGATCTCTTCGATGTACAGTTCGACCGTCCACCAGTCCGGCTGCGGGTGTGGCAAGGCTGAATTGCCGCAGCCCAGTTGATCGTAGTAGATCACGCGCCGTCCGGTATTCGCCATCGCGTCGAGCGAGGTCAGGTAGTCATGGCAGGCACCGGGTCCCCCGTGCAGACACAGCAGCGGCAGCTTGCCCGGCGCTTCGCCATGATCGACGATGCGATACCAGGTGCTATAGCCTTTGAAGGGGATGCGCCCCTCGTGTACAGGTTGGTTACTCATCAACATCTCCTGAAAGCAAATTCAAAAGCTTATTCAAGCCCTAAAGAAGGCTTCGCACAGGCTGGAGAGGCAGAGGCTAGAGAAAGTTGATCTTGGCGTCCTTTGCGTCTTGGCGGTTCAAATTCAAATGATTAAACCGCCAAGACGCAAAGAACGCCAAGATAAGAAATTTGGCATTACCCTCTATCCGCTTCTTCTCTACCCTGTGCGAAGCCTCCTTTAGGGCTTGAATAGGGACTTTTCTCGCTCCACTACTGCTCCAATGACGTGCGCGGGTCGAGCGCGTCGCGGATGGCGTCGCCGAGCAGGTTAAAGCCGAACGTCGTGATCAATATCGCCAGTGTCGGGACGAGAATCAGCCAGGGCGCAATGCGATAGGCGGTGTTGCCCTCGCGGATGATGTTGCCCCAACTGGCGGTCGGCAGCGGCACGCCCACGCCGAGATAACTCAGCGACGCTTCGATCAGCACAGCGCTGGCGATGCTCAACGTCGTCCAGACGACCGTGACCGTCAGCGTGTGCGGCAGGATGTGCCGCCACAGGATATAGCCATCCTTCGCGCCGGATGCCTGTGCGCTTTCGACAAACTGGCGCTCGCGAATCGTTAACACCTGGCTGCGCACCAGCCGCGCCAGCGTGGGCCAGGTGATGATGACAAGAATGAGCATGACGACCGGAATGCTCGGTCGCAGCACGGAGCCAAGCGCCAGCGCCAGCAAGATCGCCGGAAACGCCAGCAGCACGTCCGTCAGCCGCATCAGGATCGTGTCGATGATGCCGTGATAGTAGCCCGCCAGCATCCCGATGAGGGTACCAAACAGCGCCGCCGTCCCGTTGGCGACGATGCTGATCAGCAGCGAGACCTGCGCGCCGTAGATCAGCCGCGTCCACAGGTCACGCCCCAGCCCGTCTGTGCCGAGCAAATAGTGCCCGCCGGGCGGCAGCGGCGTCCCGGTTTGCGATAGACCGTCGCGGAACTGCTCGGTCGGGCTGTAGGGCGTCAGCAGCGGGGCAAACAGGGCGCACAGCAAGACGATTGCCACCAGCGCCACCCCAACGCGCGCACGCGGTCGCCGCCACAAGCGCGCCCAGAACGTGCGCGAGCGCTGTCTATCGCCGTTCTTGAGTTGGGTCACGCCCAATGGCAGCGCCTGATCTGACTTTGCTTCGATCACGATCAGCCCTTCCCGGTCAGGCGCACGCGCGGATCAAGCGCCGCGTAAAACAGATCGACCAGCAGATTGATGAAGACGACAGCGATGGACGCCACCAGCACCGTCCCCATGATCATGGGCGTGTCCTGGTTGCGGATCGAATTAAACGCCTGCAAGCCGATGCCGGGCCAGCCGAAGACCGCTTCGATGACGACCACGCCGCCGAGCAGCAGCGCCAGGTCCAACCCTGCCAGCGTGATCGTCGGCAGCAGCGCGTTGCGCAGGATGTGACGGTTGAGTACGCGCGACGGGGACAAGCCTTTGGCGTTGGCGGTGCGGATGTAGTCTTCGCCCATCACGTCGAGCAGGTTAGTACGCAGCACGCGCGCATAGAACGACGCGCCGCCCAAGCCCAGCACCAGCGCGGGCAGCACCAGATGCAGCGGCGTGCCATAACCGCCGAGTGGAAAGATCGGGATGAGAAAGCCGAAGACGTACAACGATACCAGCCCCAGCGCGAACGGCGGAATCGATATGCCGATCAGCCCGAAGATATTCGCCAGCTGGTCGAAGAGCGAGCCGGGGCGCGTAGCAGCGAGGATGCCGAGTGGTATCCCGATCAGCAGTTCGACGAACAAGCCCGCCAGCGCCAGTTGGATGGTCGGCGGCAGGCGTTCGCCTATTGCCTGTATCACCGGGCGTTGATCGCGCGTCGAATTGCCAAGATCGCCCTGCAACGCCCGCCCCAGATAGCGCACATACTGCACAGGCAGCGGTTGATCCAGCCCCCACAGCACGCGAATACGCTGCACCGTTTCTTCCGGGGCGCGCGGTCCAGCGAACATACGCGCGGCATCGCCAGGCATCAGGTAGACGATCAGGAAGGTAATGGTGGCGACGCCGAAGACGACGCCCACCGCGCCAATCAAGCGCCGAATCAGATATGCAGTCATAATGAGATCAATCGAATCAGTCAAACATTCAGAGTTTTAACGCAGGGACGCAGAGATGGAGAGACGCAGAGACCTCTATGCAGGGGCGACCCGCCGGGTCGCCCCTGCGATTCCCCTGCGCCTCTGCGTCCTCCGCGTCAAAGATTCCTGTATCTGCCTACGGATTGAGTCCTGCTTCGTCCCACTTGAAGACCAGCGCTGCGTCGGTTTCGATGCTGACCCGTTCGCTGCGGTAGTAGTAGTTTTGCAGGTGGTACAGGAACGCCACCGGCTGCTGTTCAAACAGCATCGCCTCGAACTCCGCAAACGCTGCCCAACGGTCATCGCCGAACGGGATCAGGTTGGTTTCGTCGAACGCCGCCTGGAGTTCTTCGTTGCAGTAGCCACCCCAGTTATACGAGCCGCCACAGCCGTAGAGCGGTTCATAAACGTTCGATGGATCCTGATAATCCAGGTACCAGTTGGTCATGACAACCTGGATCGTCTCTGGCTGGTTGATCAGGATGTCGAGGAACTGAGCGTTATCGATGCTGACCAGCGTCGCCGTCACGCCAATCACCGCCCAGTCCGCGATGATCGCCTGCGAAATGGCGACGTTGGTCGGGTCAGTGTTGGTCAGAATTTCGGTCGTGAAGCCTTCAGCATAGCCCGCAGCCGCCAGCATTTCGCGCGCGGCATCCGGTTCGTAGGCAAACGGTGCCACTTCCGTGTTATCGCCCGGCACGCCCGGCGGCACAGGACCATTGGCAGGCACGGCACGTCCGTTGAGGATCGTATTCAGGCGTTCGCGGTCAATCGCCATGCTCAGGGCGCGGCGGACTTCGGTATTGTTGAACGGCTCGGTGCGCGTCTGGAAGACGACATAATCGATGTTGGGGAAAGCGACCGTCTGCACCAGACGTTCCGCCAGTGCCGGATCCGCATTGATGCGCGGGAAGTCGGCGTTCGGCACGAAGTCGAGCGCGACATCTGCCTCGCCCGCGTCCATGCGCAGGATACCGACCGAGGGTTCGACGAACAGCGTCATCTCGAAGCCGTCAAAGTTGGGCAACCCTTCCTTGTGGTAGAACTCGTTGCGTTCGCCGACGATGCGCACGCCGGGTTCCCACGAGACCAGCTTGAACGGACCTGCGCCGAGCGGTGCAAAGCCGAAGTTCTCCGCCGCTTCCACGCCTTCGCGGGCGATGATCGCCGACGGCGGCAGGGCAAAACGCTGGATCATCGTCCAGACCGGGAAATCGAACTGGAACTGGACGGCGCGCTCATCCACGATGGTGATACCACTGATGGTTTCTGCCTCGCCCGCGCGGAATTCGGCGACGCCTTGCAGCGCGTCAAAGAAGTAGGCGGTGGGCGACGGCACGTCGGGGCTGTTCCAGCGCTCCCACGAATAGACGACATCTTCCGGCGTAATATCACGCCCGTTGGAGAACTTGATGCCCTCGCGCAGGACGAAGGTGTAGGTCAAGCCGTCTTCGCTGATCGTCCATGATTCTGCCAATCCGGGAACGGCAGTATCGGCGTTTTCCAGTTCGACCAGCGAACGGTAGAACAGGGCGACGGTGGGCCAGGTTTCCAGTTCGTAGGCGATATGCGGATCGGCGGTACGAATATCGAAGTTGGAGGCGATGCGCAGGATGTTATCTTGCGCGCCGACAGGGGCAACGCTGATGGCGATCAACAGAATGAGCGCCACGAGCGACGTGCGGACAACGGTAACACGCTTCATTTTTAACTCCTTACATTAAGGTACTGTAACGGAGTTTAACGCGCGCTGCACGATTGTCCACAGGTCAAGATGAATAAAGGATCAGAGGTCTTTGTCGTCGAATTTGCTACGTGTCCGTCGGCAGCCCGCCGCGCGCCACGCCATTGATGGCGCTGCGCAGCGCGTCGCGGTCGTCCCACTCATACTCGACCGTGCCAAAGCACATGCTCTGTTCATGCCCCTTGCCACAGGCGATCACGATGTCGCCCGCCGTCGCCAGCTGGCAGGCGTGCAACAGCGCTTGCCCGCGATCCGGCACGCGGTAGAACGTCTCGCCTTCCACGCTGCCTGTGCTGACTGCCGCCGCCGCCATGGTCGCCAGGATGT
>Ga0224723_1002467_pt1 | contig 10200 bp, 8 predicted proteins | sample Balambano_FR2_Me_FD_161647 | JGI IMG/M metagenome (GOLD analysis project Ga0224723, IMG submission 161647) | Freshwater sediment microbial communities from Lake Towuti, South Sulawesi, Indonesia - Balambano_FR2_MetaG | ecosystem: Environmental > Aquatic > Freshwater > Lake > Sediment | place... | reverse complement strand
TGAACGCAGCGAACGGGGGTGGCGCGAGCAGTGCCGCCGCCAGCTCGCCCGGCCGACGCTCGCCCGGATCAAGTACGGCTTCGCCCACGTCCACAAGCCGGTGCTGGACGAGGGCGGCAGCCGCGCCTTTGACACGATGGCCGAGTATCGCCGCTGGGCGCACGAGAGCCTGCCGCCCTACCTCGGCTACCGCCTTGCCGCCGCCCACGATGCCCCAGAGCAAGTTCACTCCTGAGCAGGCGGTCGAGCTGGCCGCGGCCTTCGCGCGCCACGGCGTGGACTATCTCTTCATCGGCAAGAGCGGCGCGATCCTGCTGGGCTACCCCGCGGCGACGCAGGACGTGGACCTCTTCCTGCCCAAGGATCCGGTGAATGCGCGAAAGGTGCTGGCCGGGCTGACGGAACTGGGCTTTGCGCCCGACGCGGTGATCCGGGGAAAAATCATCGCCGGCGCCGACTTCGTGCAGCTCAAGGACGGGCCGTTCGACCTCGACCTGATCCACGCGCCGGACGGGATCGAAAGCTTCGCCGCCGCCAGGGAGCGGCGGGTGGTGCAGGACGGCTTCCCCGTGGCGAATCTGCGCGACATCATCGCCAGCAAACGGGCCAGCGGCCGGCAGAAGGATCTGCTGGACCTGCACCTGCTGGAGCAGTTCCGGCAGGAGTACGAGCGAAGGAACCCCGCCCCGCTCGAAACGGCCCTGGAGAAGGCGCTGCAAAAGGCGGAGTCCGCCTGATCATGGCTCCGCCCTACCATCCCTGCTCGATCGAGCGCCGCTTCCAGAGGAACTCGAACATGTTCCCCTCGTGCGGCTGGTCCCACGAGATCTTCATCGTCGAGACGGGGCCGAGGTTCAGCCGCTCGATCTCGGGGAAGGCCTGGAGCTGCGCGATGAACGCCGCGTCCTTCGTGATCGCGGTGCAGGCCAGCGTGTAGCCGATCTGGCGCAGCATCTCCGCCTGCGGCGCCTCGACCACGCTGGCGTAGGGGCAGAGGAACTCGCGGTTCGCCAGCGGGTGGCTGAAGGAGTCGCAGCGGACGATGGTCGGCCGGATGAACGTGCCGCCGTCGAACACGACCTTGCGCGGGCCGCCGCGGTGCTTCGCCGTCACGTCCTCGGCGCCGGGCGTCTTCAGGCCCTCCTCGATCTGCGCGTCAATGAAGTCCGCCATCTTCGGGTTCGCGAAGCCGCTGAGCCGCGCGTCCGGGTCGTCGTTCGCCGTCGGCGCGACGGGCCCGAGCCGCTGCGCCAGCGCGTCGGCGATCTCGCGGCCGTACTTCGGCACGACCACGGCGCTGGCGTTGATGCAGGAGCGCCCGCCGTTGTCGCTGATCGAGCTGACCATCACGTCCACGTAGTCGCGCCAGTTTTCGATCTGGTCCTCGCCGATGAGGATCTTGCTCCAGCCGGGGCCGTGAATCTGGATGGCCGGGTTGTTCGCGTACTGCGCGGTGGTGGCCTTGTCGCCGAAAATGAGCGCGCGCCCGCACTGGTTGAGGATGGCCGCCGCGCCCTCGTGGTCCGTGGGGTAGAAGCCGAAGGCCGCCGCCGGCACGCCGGCCGCGATGAAGGCCTGGATGAGCCGCCAGGGCGTCCACGGCTCCTCCTTGCCCGGCTTGATGATGACGGGCGTCTTGAGGGCGAGGGCGGGAATCCAGAGGGAGTTCACCGCGGGCGAGTTGCTCGGCATCACGAGCCCGAGCGCCTGGCAGGTGGGGAAGAAGGCCAGCTTCGTGCCGAACTGCTCGCCGGCCCCGCGGTCGAGGATGGACAGGTCGAGGCCGCGAGTGAGGCCGTTGAGCACCTCGCGCAGGTGGGTGAGCGCGTAGTGGATCTTGGCCATGTTGCGCCGGACCAGGTTGTGGGGCAGGCCGCTCGTGCTGCTGAGCGTCTTCACGTAGTCCTCGGCGGACTGCGCGTGGCCGCGGTCGCCGAGCGGCAGCGTGCCGTTCAGGAACAGTTCGCCGGCCTTGGCGGAAAGCTCGATGAGCTGCGCGATGGTGAACCCGTTCAGCGCGGCGCGGGACTCGGCCAGGCGCTGGAGATCCTTGCGGACGATGCCGGCGTTGACGGTCGAGACCACGGCGCGGACCTCGCCGGTGCGGAAGTCCTTCACCTCGGTCTGGTCGAGGCTGTCATAGGCCCGGCCGCGGCGGAGGACGGGGAGATGGGGGACGCTGCTGCTCATGGTCGCGGAAATGAAAATTAGTACGTGTGCGGAAGAGTAGCCGCGGAGCCTCCGCCCGCCAGCGGCGTTTTCGCCGGCGTCCGCACGGGCATTGCTTTCGCTGGCCGCCGCGAGACGGCGCGGCAGTTTGCCGCCATGCCCGTGCAGGACGCCTCCCGCCGCGCCTTCCTGAAGTCCGCCGCCCTCGCCGGCCTGGCCGCTGGCGCGCGCGCGGAAACGCCGCCACCGCCCGCGGTCACGATGGACGATCTCGCGCGGCTCGCCGACCGGCCGGTGCTGGACGTGTCCTTCGTCCGCGCGCCGGTGAAGGTCGCCGCGCTCGAGCTGCTCCGCCACGGCGACGCCTGGCTCGTCCGCACGCGCTCCACGGACGGCCTCGAGGCCGTGACCGTGCCGCACCAGGCGAAGATGGCGCAGGTCCACCCGGTCTTCACGCAGTCGCTCGCGCCGTTCTTCGCGGGGAAGGATGCGCGCGACCTCGAGCGCCTGCTCGGGGAGGCCTACCGCCACCAGAGCAATTACAAGCTCCAGGGCATCGCGCTCTGGGTGCCTATGGCCGCGGCGGAGATGGCGCTGCTCGAGCTGCTCGGCCGCGCGGCAGAGCGTCCGCTGGCGGACTTCTTCGGCGGCGCGCGGCGGCGCGACATCCCCGTGTACGTGGCCAGCGGCAACCGGGGCAATTCCCCGGAAGCCGAGATCGGGCACCTCCGGCGGCTCGTCGCGGAGTCCGGCGCGCGGGCGCTGAAGATCCGCCTCGGCGGGCGCATGAGCCGCAACGCCGACTCCGCCCCCGGCCGCACCGAGGCGCTGATCCCGGCCATGCGCGCGGCCTTCGGCGACGCCATGACGCTCTACGCCGACGCGAACAGCTCCTACGACGCCCCGGAAGGCACCCGGATCGGCCGCCTGCTCGAGGCGCACGGCTACGGCTTCTACGAGGAGCCGTGCGAGTTCGACGACCTGTGGGCCACGAAGGCGGTGGCCGACGCGCTCGCCATCCCCGTGGCCGGCGGTGAGCAGGAGTACAGCCTGCACCGGTGGCGGTGGGTGATCGCCCACCGCGCGGTGGACATCGTGCAGCCGGACCTGCACTACGGCGGCGGATTCATCCGTGCGACGCAGGTGGCGCGGATGGCGGCCGCGGCCGGGATGCCGGTGGTCCCGCACATGTCGGGCGGCGGGCTGGGGTACGTGGACGTGGTGCAGTTCGCGTCGTTCACGCCGAACGCCGGGCCGTTCATGGAGTTCAAGGGCAACGCCGGCCTGCCTGTGGCCTGCGCGACCTCGTCGTTGAAGGCCGAAGGCGGCGTGGTGCGCGCGCCGTCCGGCCCCGGCCTCGGCGTCACGGTGGACCCGGAGTTCGTGAAGCAGGCGCGCAGGGTGGAGTAGGCGCCGCCGTGGAGAAGCTTCTGCATTTGCCTCGGGCAAATGCTCAGGGGGAAGTTGCTGGCGCAGGGCAGGACTCCCCGCTTATCTGAGGACGTGCGAACCAACGGCATGGCAGTCCGCTCCCGCCTTGGAAGGAAGCCGCAGGCGGGCCGGATATCCTACCTGCCGTCGCTGCCGCCGGAGCCGCCGGCCTTGATGCGCGACACGATCAGCTCGGTCGGGCTGGCGCTGCGGGAGCTGCCCGAATCCGACAACGCGCCCGGCGCGGTGGACCGGATGCTGCGCGCCAACGCCATCCTGCGGAACGTCCCCTGGCCGCCGCCCTTCGCGAAGACCACGCACCGCCTGCGCCTCGGTGATGCCCGCGACCTCGCGTGGCTGCCGGACGCCAGCGTCCATCTGGTCGTCACGTCGCCGCCTTACTGGACGCTGAAGGAATACGAGCCGCACGCGCGGCAGCTCGGCGCGGTGGCGGACTACGAGGCGTTCCTCGACGAGCTGGACAAGGTCTGGCGGGAATGCGCCCGCGTGCTCGCGCCCGGCGGCCGCATCTGCTGCGTGGTGGGCGACGTGTGCATCCCGCGCAAGGCCGGCGGGCGGCATTACGTCATGCCGCTGCATGCGGGCATCCAGGTCCGCAGCCGTCGCCTCGGCCTCGACTGCCTGACGCCGGTGCTCTGGCAGAAGATCGCGAACGGCGTGACCGAGGTGCAGGGCAACGGCTCGGGCTTCTACGGCAAGCCCTACCAACCCGGCGCGATCATCAAGAACGACGTGGAGTACATCCTGTTCCTCCGGAAGGGCGGCGAGTACCGCTCGCCCTCCGCGCTGCAGCGCGCCCTCTCGATGCTCAGCCGCGAGGAGATGCAGGCCTGGCTGCGCTCGTCGTGGTCCGACATCCGCGGCGAGTCCACGCGCCGCGGCCATCCCGCGCCCTTCCCGGTGGAGCTGGCCGCGCGGCTGATCCGGATGTTCTCGTTCGCCGGCGACACGGTGCTGGACCCCTTCGGCGGCACGGGCACCACGGCGCTGGCCGCGCTGCAGGCCGGCCGGAACAGCGTCAGCGTCGAGATCGAGCCGAAATACTTCGCGCTCGCCGAGGCCCGGCTCCGCGAAGCCGCGTGGATGCCGCTGCCGGCCGGCGCGGCGGACGCCGAGGTGATCACCGAGACGCGCTGAGACGCCCATGTCAGACTACGCCCTGCTGCGGACGTTCCGCTCCTTGTTTGAAGGCGTCCGCTACAAGCATCGCGATTCCAGCCTCGGCGACATGGTGGCCAACCAGCTTTACGAGGATCTCGTGTCGCTCGGGAAGTCGGAACGGCTCGTGAAGCGCGTCGCCGCCCGTGAGCGGGTCGTGAACCTGGGCAACCAGGCCATCGGCAAAAAGACGCGGCGCGGTGACGGCACGCTGGGCGAGCTGGTGCCGGCCGCCGTCGCGCTCACCGAGGCTGGCTTCCAGGTCGCGCGCGGCGAGGTGGCCACGATCGAGATCGGCGTTGAGACCAAGATTCTGGCCAAGGCGATGATCAAGCAGATTGACCGCGTGATCGGCAGCCTGCAGCGCCAGACCGAGGAGTTTCGGAAGGCCGGTGGCCGGCCGATCTGCATCGGCCTCGTGGGCATCAACCACGCCGCGAACTACACGTCCTTTGATGGCGAACGGGCGTGGCCCACCGACGGCAGGAAGCACAAGCACCCGGTCCAGGAAGCATCCGAGGCGGAGACACGGCTGCTGGCGTTGGCGAAACCGGCCTTCGACGAATTCCTGCTGCTGCGCTTCCGCGCGACCAACGTCGAGCCGTTCCCTTTCGAGTGGGTGGACGAATCTGCTACCAGCAAGGAGTACTCCGCCGTGCTGGTTCGCGTCTCCCGCGAGTACGACCGCAGGTTTGCGTGACGGCTACAACCTTTCCCTCCAACGCCGGTCATGGCGGGTGCCGTGCAGGACGGCCAACACGATGACGGTCTCGTCCCGCAGAAGAAAAATCACCCGATAGGGAAAACGCGGAAGCAGCGCCCGGCGCACCTCGGGTCGCCGACGGATCACACGGAAGGCGAGCGGCTTCAGGGCAATCCGGTCAAGAGCTTGGCCAAGCTCGGCGACCAAGGCTGCGCCGAGGCCTGGTTCACGCTCGGCATACCAGTTCACCGCCTCCCGCAAGGTCGTCTTCCGCCTCGGGACGGACGATGAGCCTTCTCGACATGGCTACCGCCGCAGCAGGCGCGCTTCCACAGCCGGCCAAAGGCTGCCGGCGTGCGGATTCGCCTCCACGGCGCCGAGGCGCTGATCCAGCAGCATTCGCTCGGGTGAAGACAGCTCCCCGTCGTCGCACCACGTCTCGTCATCGAGCTCGGCGAGGCGGAGGCGGACTGCCTGCCGCTCGGTGGGCTTCAGGGTCTCGAGGGTGGCCAAAACCTCGCGCATGCTCATGGCGCGAGGCTATTCCGCCGACGCACGAAGGCAAGCGTGACACCCACGACGGCGGCCGGCCGGCCGCCGGCACCCGCAGCCAAAAGGATGGCTGCGCTGCGGGCGAGCAGGCCGTCCGCGCTCGGGCTGCATGGACGCCCGGTCTGCGGAGCTTCCTTTGCGCTTCGAACCCCGAGCTTCCCGCCCCGGCTGCGGCCCGTCCGGCCCCGTTGCGTTGCGCGGGGCGGTTCCTCCGTTACGGTTCCGCGACCGATGCTGCGGGAAATTCCATTCCGGACGTGGCCTGCCGTGCTCGCCGTGGCCGCCGCGCTGGTGAGCGCCGGCTGCGGGCGCGAGCAGATCCGCGCCTACGAGGTGCCGAAGGAGGCGCCGCCCGTCCGCCAGGCCGAGGCCGGCGGCGGCGCGCTGCCGCCCGAGCTGCAGAACCTGCCGCCCATGCCGGGCCTCGCGTGGGCGCGCCTGCCGGACGGCTGGGAATCCAAGGGGCCGACGGGGATGCGAGCAGGAACGTTCACGATGGCCGGCGGTGACGGGCAGACGGCCGAACTGGCGGTGATTCCGCTGCCGGGCACGGGCGGCACGGATCTCGAGCTGGTGAACCTCTGGCGGCGGCAGTTGAGCCTGGAGCCGATCCCCGAGGCGGAGCTGCCGGCGCACACCGAGGCCATCACGGCGGCGGGCGGGCCGGCGAAGCTCTTCGAGATCGTGGCCGACGGCGCGCGGGACGCGACGGCCGGCGGGCAGCAGATGCTGGTGGTGGCGCTCGCGCGGGAGGGGACGACGTGGTTTTTCAAGCTCTCCGGCGCCGCGCCCGCGGTGGCGGCGAACCGCGACAAGCTCAAGGCCTTCCTCGAAGTGGTCAGCTTCACCGCCGCGGCCCGGCCGGAACTGGCCGCCGCGCGCGTGCCCACAACCGCGCCGACCACCGGCGCGCCGCCGCTGCCCGATTGGACCGTGCCGGCGGGCTGGCAGAGCGAGCCGCCCACGCAGATGGTGCTGGCGCGCTGGGCCGCGGGCGGCGCGGGCGCCGAGGGCGTGGTGATCACGGTGAGCGCCTTCCCCGGCGACGTGGGCGGGCTGCTGGCCAACGTGAACCGCTGGCGCCGCGAGGTGGGCCTGCCCGACATCGGCGCGGCGGAGCTGCCGGCCAGCACCGGCGCGGTGACGACGACCGTGGGCGCGGCGACGCTCGTGGACCTGCGCGGGACGGACACGAAGACGGGCCAGCCGGCGCGCTTGATCGCGGCGGTGGTGCCGCACGGCGGCCAGACGTGGTTCTACAAGCTCAAGGGCGGCGAGACCGTGGCTGAAGAACAGAAGGCGGCCTTCGTCCAGTTCGTGCAGTCGGCGAAGTACGCCGGCGGCTGAATTGAAACCACAAATGGACACGAAGGGACACGAATCCGGCTGGCGTGCAGCGGTGGAGCGAGGGGCAGACACCGCACACGGGATGATTGCCCGCGGGGAAAAGCGGCGTGGCGCTTCGCTTCCCGCCGCAGTCCAAGACCTCTGGTCGTGGCGCCCACTCATTCGTGTTCATCCGTGTCCATTCGTGGTTGATCCCCTTCCGGCCCGCCCATGAATCCGCTGCTGAAATTCTTCTCCTCCCTGCGGCTCACGCTGGTGCTGCTGGCGCTGAGCATGATCCTGGTGTTCCTCGGCACCATGGCGCAGGAGCCGCTGGGCCTCTACATCGCGCAGGACCGCTTCTTCCAGAGCGTGTTCGTGGACGGCCTCTCGATGGTCGCGGCGGTGAAGAAGACGCTGCAGATGTGCCTCATCCACCTGCCGCCCACGACGGCGGAGGAGGTGCTGCGCGGGCCGCGCATCCCGGCCTTCCCCGGCGGCTACCTGCTCGGGAGCCTGCTGCTGATCAACCTGCTGGCCGCGCACTTCACGCGCTTCAAGCTGACGTGGAAGAAGTCCGGCATCTTCCTCGTCCACGCCGGCATCGTGATGCTGCTGCTCGGGCAGCTTTTCACCGACGTGTGGGCGCGCGAGAGCGGCATGCGGCTCACCGAGGGCGAGACGAAGAACTACTCCGAGAGCGACCGCCGCAGCGAGCTGGCCATCGTGGACGTAACCGCGCCGGACAAGGACTGGGTGGTGGTCATCCCCGAGGCGCTGCTCGCGCGGGGCGGGCAGCTCTCCGATCCCTCGCTGCCCTTCGTGGTCGAGGTGCGGCGCTTCCTGGTGAACTCCTACCTCACCAACCGCGTCGGCAGCATGACGAACGAGCCGGTGCCGGCCACCGAGGGCGTGGGCCCGCGCGTGGCCGCCTTCGAGCTGCCGAAGGTGACGCAGATGGACTACCGCGACGTGCCGAGCGCGGTGATCGAGCTGCGCACGCCGGAGAAGTCTCTCGGCACCTGGCTCGTGTCCGGCCACCTCGAACGCTCGCAGCGCGTGAGCGTGGACGGCCGGGACTTCGAGCTCTCGCTGCGGCTCGAGCGCCACTACAAGGACTTCAGCCTCACGCTGCTGGATTTCCGGCATGACAAGTACCGCGGCACGGACATCCCGAAGAATTTCTCCAGCCAGGTCCGTCTGCGGAACGCGAAGACGGGCGAGGACCGCGAGGTGCTGATCTACATGAACAACCCGCTGCGCTACGACGGGCAGACCTTCTACCAGGCCAGCTTCGACAAGGCTGACGAGCGCGTGACCATCCTGCAGGTGGTGCGCAACCCGACCTGGCTCACGCCGTACTTCGGCTGCCTCGTGGTCGGCCTGGGGCTGGTCGTGCAGTTCGGCATCAGCCTCGTCGCCCATGTGAAACGCCGGGCCGCGACCCCCGCCGCGCCCACCGCCGCCTGACCGCCATGAAACGCCTCGCCCCCTGGATTCCCTTCGTGCTCGTGCTGCTCGCCGGCCTGTGGCTGTTCCAGGCCATCCTGCCGCGCCGCGTGGCGGTCGCGGCGGACGAGTTCGGCCGGCTGCCCGTGCTGCTGCAGGGCCGCACGCAGCCGCTCGACTCCGTGGCCCGCAACGCCCTGCTCCAGCTCCGCACCAAGCAGACCATCTACGCGCCGAAGACGACGGACCGCCCGGCCGAAACGATCACGGCCATCGCGTGGCTCAAGGAGATGCTCTTCGCGCCGGAGAAGGCGGACGCCCGGCCGGTCTTCCGCATTGACCATCCCGAGGCGATCACGCTGATGCGGCTCGATCCCGCGGAGAAATACTTCTCCTTCGCGCAGCTCCGGCCGCAGCTCCCGAAGCTGGGCGAGGAGGCGCAGCGCATCAACGAGCTCAAGCCCAAGACCGAGCAGCAGACGCCCTTCGAGCGGGCCGTGACCGCGCTGTACCAGAAGGTCGTCCTCCACCACCGCCTCCAGCACAGCCTGAAGCCGCCCGGCGTGACGGATCTGGCCGCCGCGCTGGATGACTACGTGCGCGTCATCCCGGCGGGCGTGGCCGCGGCGCGGGCGCGCGAGGCCGGGCAGCCGCACGACCAGGCGGCGCTGGACGCGCTGATCGGCCACCTCGGGCAGTTCGACCAGGTCGCGCGCTTCGCCTACCCGCTGATGATCCCCGGCCCGAACCCGGGCCACAGCCGCGACGACTGGACCAACGCCGGCGCCGCGCTGATGGAGGCCGCGCGCGGCGGCAACATCCCCGAGCCCGTGCGCGCTTACGCGGCGATGCAGGCGGCCTTCCGCGCCGGGGACGAGGCTGCGTTCCGCGCCGCGGTGGACCGCTACGGCGCGTGGCTGGCCCAGCACGGCTACCAGCCCGAGCAGGCCAAGGTGCGGAGCGAGCACTGGTTCAACCGCCTCCAGGTCTTCTACCACGCGATGGGCATCTACGTCGTGGCCTTCGTGCTGGCGTGCGTGTCGTGGTTCCACCGCAACGAGACGCTGCGCCGCAGCGCCGTGTGGCTCGCCGCCTTCGCCCTCTGCATCCACACCGCCGGCCTGATCTTCCGCATGGTGCTCGAGGGCCGGCCGCCGGTGACGAACCTGTACGGCTCGGCCGTCTTCATCGGCTGGGGCGCGGCCATCTTCGGCCTCGTGCTCGAGCGCGTGGCGCGCGACGGCCTCGGCACCGTGGTGGCCAGTTCCGCCGGCTTCTCCACGCTCATCATCGCCCACCACCTCGCGCTCGGGGGCGACACGATGGCGATGCTGCAGGCCGTGCTGGACACGAACTTCTGGCTCGCGACGCACGTCGTGGTGGTGACGCTC
>Ga0224723_1002466_pt1 | contig 10201 bp, 12 predicted proteins | sample Balambano_FR2_Me_FD_161647 | JGI IMG/M metagenome (GOLD analysis project Ga0224723, IMG submission 161647) | Freshwater sediment microbial communities from Lake Towuti, South Sulawesi, Indonesia - Balambano_FR2_MetaG | ecosystem: Environmental > Aquatic > Freshwater > Lake > Sediment | place... | reverse complement strand
ATCGAGGACGGGTCGAGGTCGACCCGTCCTCGATCACCGAGTGCTTCGCGCCGTACGAACTCGTGAAGACGATGCGCGCGTCGATCCTCGTGCTCGGCCCGCTGCTCGCGCGTTTCGGTCGCGCGGACGTGTCGCTGCCCGGCGGCTGCGCGATCGGTGCGCGACCGGTCAACATTCACGTCGCGGGACTGCAGGCGATGGGCGCCGACATCCACATCGAAGGCGGTTACATCCGCGCGAAGGCCTCGAGGCTCAAGGGCGCACGGCTCGTGCTCGAGACGGTGACGGTGACCGGCACCGAGAATCTGATGATGGCCGCCGCGCTCGCCGACGGCGAGACGGTCATTGAGAACGCGGCGCGCGAACCAGAAGTCGTTGACCTCGCGAATTTTGTCAATGCGATGGGCGGGCGCGTCCGCGGAGCCGGCACCGATACGATCATCGTCGAGGGCGTCGAGCGGCTCTCCGGCACGCAGTACGAAGTGCTGCCGGATCGCATCGAGAGCGGCACCTACCTCGTCGCGGGCGCGATCACGAGCGGGCACGTGCGCGTGAAACAGACGCGCCCCGATCATCTCGATTCTGTGGTGGGCAAGCTCACAGAAGCGGGCGCGCGCGTCGACGTCGGCGATCACTGGATCGAAGTCGATATGCGCGGCCGTCGGCCCGCTGCTGTCAATGTGCGGACGGCACCATATCCGGCGTTCCCGACCGACATGCAGGCGCAGTTCGCGGCGCTCGACACGATCGCCGACGGCGTCGGCACGATCGTGGAGACGATCTTCGAGAACCGCTTCATGCACATGCTCGAGATGCGCCGGCTCGGCGCCGAGATCCGGCTCGAAGGCAACACGGCGATCATCCGCGGTGTGCCGAAGCTCACTGCGGCGCCGGTGATGGCCACTGATCTACGTGCGTCCGCGAGCCTCGTGCTTGCTGGTCTCGTCGCAGAGGGTGTTACCGACATCGAGCGCATCTATCACATCGATCGGGGCTACGAGACCATTGAAGAGAAGCTCTCGCAGCTCGGGGCGCACATCAGGCGAGTGCCCAGTTAGGCGAGGCCTTGCATTGTCGGTCGGGCGGTCGTCGAGCGTTCGAATTCCTTTCTGTCGGGGACGCCGTGAATCCTTCCGTGGAGGCTCCGGGCGCGCGACCATGGCGCGCACGGCCCCGACAGAAAGAATTCGAATACTCGACCACCGCACGCCCGTCGGAACTTGTCCTGTCGCCGACCGAGGCTCAAGACCAACGCGCAGAGTTTGCGCGGGCGCGTCTCCGGTCCCGAGTCGCGGCCAGCAAGCCGGGGCGGGATGTAGTATCCATGCTGTTTTACACTCGGCAGATTAGGCGACACGACGACTTGCCATTCAGCATGAAAACAACCACTTACCTTTTTCGCCAGCAGAATATCCGACGCATTCGTCGCGTTTCTTTGCGACACATTCGTCACCTAATTAAGAGTTAGGTGCGCAATTGAGACGCCTCGCGGTACTTGTCGTCACAGCCGCTCTTGCGCCCGGGGCGCCATGCCGGCAGTACGATCCGGATGCCTCGATACTTCCTTATGGCTTCCACTTTGGGAACTCTTTGGAAGTCGTCTCAGAAGGACTCCTGTCAACTGAGGACGCAGCTGCCAATCAGATCACCAGCTTTGTTCGGGACGGGATGTGGATCATCGCTGTCGCCAAACACAATGGCGACCGTGGTGCCTATTCCATGAAGATGGGATTTGACTCCGGCCGCCTCGTTGAAGTTCGAGAGTCGATACGCGGAGCGAGCTACGAACGATGCTTCGCCTTTTTCGGCTACTTGTTAAACCTCACGACGCATCGACCAGATCCCGAGGACTGGCAGAAGAACCCTACCCTAGTAGGAGGAGACGGAAGAACAAGGCCTTTTCTCTACAAAGCATCCGACGCATACATTGAAGTTGAGACAGACGTGGCGTGGACATTGGCGCCGACGTGCAACGTCGAGTGGCGACACGTCGAGCCACGCTACTGGTTGGAGAACTATGAACATGCGTGGCGCACCTAACAATGCGCTGGAGCGGGCCGTGAGAGATAAATCGACAGGCGAATCGGCGTGCGCATTCGCTTCGCATGCGCACGCAACGCGCCGGACGGGGCGGCAGCCGGCCGCTCAGCTCAAACGTTAGGCGGCACGACGTGACTGACTGGTTCCGCAACGCGACGTGGAACGCATCAATTGAACGAGCGTTCGATGACAAACTGCGCCGCGCTCGGCGAAAAGAGCAGTACCTGCGCATTCAGGCATCCACTCTGGCTCGCTCGCATCCCGACGTCGCGCTGAAGCTCCTAGAGCGCTATTTCTCACTTCCTGACGACTTCGATCACGCTCAAGCTCACGTGGATCGGGCCACTGCGTACCTAGCACTTGGCCGGGTAGCTGATGCATTGGCTGCGTATGAGGACGCGCTCACGCGAGAGTCCGCTTTTCCGAGTCTGAAGACGGAGGCGTACATAGCCTTTCCATACCTCGTTGCTACTCGTGGTATCCGGGAGAAACACGCGCGCGCGCTCGAGCTGCTTCTCCAGCACAAGCCTCGTCTCTTGTTCCCAGTTGATCATTTTCGCTGGCACGCGGCTCGCGCATTGATCGCTGCCGCCGCGCGCGAAACCGGCGTGGCAAACGTTCATTCTCGCCGGGCGCTTGAGGCTGCGGAGCGGGAGCACTCCGGGTTCAGGCATCACCCCTCCGTCGGGCTTGTCACAGAACAATTCGACGAGATCGTCAAAAGACTGGAGGGGCTACGTGCCGCCTAACAAATCGCTGGAGCGGACCGTGAGAGATAAATCGACAGGCGAGACGGCGTGCGCATCTGCTTCGCATGCGCACGCAACGCGCCGGACGGGGCGGCAGCCGGCCGCTCAGCTCAAACGTTAGGTGTCCGATGCTTACGACCAAGGTACTCCGCATCCTTGTCGTGTGCGAAATTGCGCTATCAGTCGCGACGTTAGCCGCCTCGGCCCTCTTCGGAGATTCGATTCCAGCCATTGACGAGTACCTTGAGGGTCCGGGCGCGAGCCCTCTGTTCACTATTGCCAATGCGGGGATGACAGCTACTAATCTTCTCATCTTCTCTTTTCTCGTCGCGTTTGCGGGTATCTACATCGCGTCTCTTGTCGGATTGCTTTTATTGAGACGGTGGTCGCGTCGCCTTTATGTCATTGCTTTCATTGCAGGCGTTTGCCTTTATCCCTTCTTGGGCTCGTCACTTGTCGATCCCCTTAGTGGAACTATCGACTACCTTCTGGCGGCGTGTAGTGGTGCGATACTGGCCACACTTTATTTGAGCGATATCACGACGCTGTTTGACTCGCGGACACCTAACAAGTCGCTGGAGCGCGGCCGTGATGGATAAAGTGCCAACACAACGCGTCGGTGGTCGACGCGCTCAGCTCAAACGTTAGAGGGCGCGAGTACCGCTGTGGCACAACGCATCGCGATCCTGTTGGCCGCCGGAGTATTGCTGCACGCCTACACAGCAACCTTTCACGCCGAGGGCGGTTGGGGCGCACGTCTCGGATTATTTGCATGGTCATGTTCACCGTACGTCATTTGCGCCGTGATCGCCTTCAGACTTGATCGCCCCGCAGCTGCACTAGGAGGCGCCGCACTGGCTCTGGCGGCCGATCTACTCGTACACGTGTCTGTGTTTGTCGACCCGCAGTCCTCAACGGCTGGCCTAGGACTTCTTTTTATGCCGCTTTGGAATCTCTTAATTGTTGTTCCAATCGGGACGCTCATCGGTTGGTTGATTGGCAGAGCCGCAGCGCAGCCATGACGCCCTCTAACAACGCGCTCGAGCGGGCCGTGACAGATAAATCGACAGGCGAGACGGCGTGCGCATTCGCTACGCATGCGCACGCAACGCGCCGGACGCCGCGGCAGCCGGCCGCTCAGCGCAGACGTTAGACGTCATGAGCCGATACGTACGGCCACCGCCGGATTCCCCTTCTGACGTTGTCTGGGTTGCGGGCGGCGAGGTCGATGAGTACCGGATATCGCTGGGCTTTTATGGCGACCAACTCGATCCTAATGAACTGTCCAGGTTGCTCGGCGCTTTGCCGACGTCTCACTGTCGAAAGGGTGATGTCGCTGTTGGAAAGCACGCCTCACGTCTCGAGCGAACTGGGCGCTGGCTTCTTGCCATGCCAGTTCAAGTAGGAGAACCGCTCGAGCCTCAGCTTCGGCGCCTGCTGTCAGCGTTAACACCCGATTTGTCAGTGTGGAGATCCATCACTGATCGTTACAAGACGCGGTTTGTGATTTGCGCATGGGTCCGAAGCTGGAACCGCGGCTTGGAGATCGATCCTGCCATTGTTCGCGAGATTTCCGATCGTGGACTTGGAATTGGCGTCGATATTTACGTCGACGACGAGAAATCATGACGTCTAACACCTCGCTGGAGCGCGCCCGTGAACGATAAAGTGCCCGGTCATGGCGTCGGTAGCCGGCGCGCTCAGCTCAATCGTTAGGTGCCGCATGGTCGCCGTTACCAATCACGACATTCCCGACGATCCGCGCAACGATCCAGAGCATCCCATTCCGTATCTGAACGTACTGGACGTATCGGCTTACTTGAAGCAGGGCGGAGCGGATCTCTCAATTGTCATAGCGTCGCCGCTCCTTTTTGATGAACGCTCTCAGACCCGATTGCTTGACAAGATTCAGGGCTATCTCTCGCATATCCATAGCGATGATTTTCGCCGTGACGCCGGCGTCGCGCCAACACCTGAAAACACGAAGATTTGCGTTCTGCTACATCCCGACAGTGCACAGGAGATTCGCGATTTGCTGGAGCGTTGTCGTGTTTGGGTCACGTCGCATGGCGCGACACTTGTCGTCGAAGGATTGCCGTCCGGTCAGACGAACGGCACCTAACAACACGCTGGAGCGGACCGTGACAGATCAAGTGGTAGGCGAGAAGGCGTGCGCATTCGCTTCGCATGCGCACGCAACGCGCCGGACAGGGCGGCAGCCGGCCGCTCAGCGCAGACGTTAGGCGGCGTGATCGAAGAGACTGGAGTCGGACTTCGTCGACGCGTCGCAAAGGCAGGCCGTCGACCGCGGCGCGTTCAAGGTCGCACTTCGCCACACGCCAATGGATCGTCTTTATCGGGCGATCGGCACCATCGACGCGCCGCTACCAACGGTGTTACTGAATCGTCGCAGCTTCGATCGACAGGTGGCGTTGCCCATCGCCGCTTCGAGGCATAACCTCAGCGTACAAGAACTAAATCAGCTTCGGGAATCAACCGTGGCACTCCGCCTAACAACGCGCTGGAGCGGGCCGTGAGAGATAAATCGACAGGCGAAACGGCGTGCGCATTCGCTGCGCATGCGCACGCAACGCGCCGAACGGGGCGGCAGCCGGCCGCTCAGCGCAGACGTTAGGTGCCATGATCAACGCCGCACCACTTTCTGAAGACCTTGGACGTGTCGAAGTCGCGATGGTCCTCGAAGAGCACGGACTGAGCCTCTCTGAGGCCCAATATTTGCGCCTCAGGACACATTTGACGCGTGTGCGCACTCTGCCTCACGTCCGCAGTGGCGTCAGTACCCGCGTCACCATGATCGCAACTCATCGCCACGTGGTCCTGGCGATTGACGACGCGACGCCTCAGTACGTAGTCGGAGAAGTGGCGTCTAACGGATCGCTAATACGAAGTGACTACTATCGCAGCGCTGAAATGGCTGTACGAGCGTTTCTAGCAAGGGGCGAGGAGTGCAATGGCACCTAACAATGCGCTCGAGCGGGCCGTGAGAGATAAATCGAGAGGCGAATCGGCGTGCGCATTCGCTTCGCATGCGCACGCAACGCGCCGGACGGGGCAGCAGCCGGCCGCTCAGCGCAGACGTTAGGCGGCAACAGGAGAGTTCATGCAAGTACTGATGCGTTACTCGTTAGCTGCAATTGTTGCGTGTCTTCTAACGGTAGTGCCTGCGGCTGCTGGCGCGCCCAGCATGAACATTGACCCAGATGAAGGTGCCTACGGCGTCCCATTCGGTGCCACCGAAAAGCAGCTCGTTGAAACGCTTGGTCCTCCTAGCGGTTCGCTACAGCTGAGTCCCACACGCACAGCGCTGTTCTATGGGCAAAGCCATGTGTTCTTGTTCAGGAAAGGCAACTTTCGCGGTGTTCTCTTATCGCGGTTCGGGACACTCGATCACCGACTCATAAACTATATGGATATGCACCCGCGATTTGACGCTACACCTTGGAACATCTCGCCCGGAATCAACGCCGGCATGAACTACGCGCAGGTTGTAAGAATACTGAAGAAGCCCGAGGGCCGCGGCGACTACCGGCTTAGCTACGAAACGGACAACGCTAGAGTGGAGCTTAGCTTTTCTGGTACGAGCGAAAGAGGCGAACCAGAGTCTTTCTCGCTCATGGCGGCACTAATCGAAAGTGATCTCTAGTGCCGCCTAACAACGCGCTCGAGCGGACCGTGACAGATAAATCGACAGGCGAATCGGCGTGCGCATCTGCTTCGCATGCGCACGCAACGCGCCGGACAGGGCGGCAGCCGGCCGCTCAGCGCAGACGTTAGACGACGGTGACGCCAACTGCCAAGCGCGCGTGGACCTCGGCAATTATCCTCGGTGCGACGATTACGGGTCTGGTGGCTTCGGTACTATGGGATTTCACCCCAACTAATATCGAGATTCGCGCCGGCAGTTCTGCTGGCTTCACCATTGGTCAAACGAAAGAGCAAGTGTTGCGTGTTGCGAAACCCGAAGCGAGCTTCACGCCCGTCCGTCCTGACGGATCGCTATGGCCGAATCAGGGTACTCAGCTCCAGAGGCTACTTCAGGCGGAGCATTGGGCAACTCAGGGCGCCGTAGCCGATTGTCCTGCGCGCAAACAATGTCCGTCCACGACTCTGAAGTTTCAAGCTGACCGACTAGTAGCCATTGTGACAAGGTGTCACTTGTGCCCGTAAAGCTCACGTCGTCTAACTACGCGCTGGAGCGGGCCGTGACAGATAAATCGATAGGCGAATCGGCGTGCGCATTCGCTGCGCATGCGCACGCAACGCGCCGGACAGGGCGGCAGCCGGCCGCTCAGCGCAGACGTTAGGCGGCGCGGGAATGCTTGAGGCGACATGAAGGTTCGCGACCTCATTCGGGCGCTGGAGAATGATGGATGGCGGCACGTGCGGACCAAGGGGAGCCACCGTCAATTTCAGCATTCTGCGAAGCCCGGCACAGTGACGGTCGCCGGTAAACCCAGCATCGAGGTGCCGCCCGGAACGCTGAATAGTATCCTCAAGAGTTCCGGGCTAAAGAAGCCTTAGAGGCACGCTTATGGAATATCTGGTGGTGGTGGAAAAGGGTAAGTCCAGTTACGGGGCGTACGTACCCGATCTGCCTGGTTGCGTCGCGGTCGGTGACACGCGCCGCGAAGTGCTCAAGCTCATTCGTGACGGTATCGAACTCCATATCGAAGCGCTGCGGGAAAGTGGGCAGGAAATTCCTGCGCCTTCATCGAAAAGCGAAATCGTAAAAATTCGCGCCGCCTAACAATGCGCTCGAGCGGGCCGTGAGAGATAAATCGACAGGCGATACGGCGTGCGCATTCGCTGCGCATGCGCACGTAACGCGCCGGACGGGGCGGCAGCCGGCGCGCTCAGCTCAATCGTTAAGTGCCATTCGCGGACGGCAGCTGGCTGTGGCAGCATTGGGACCAGAGGTAGATGACATGTCTACTGTGACGGAAGAACTGGTTAGCCTTAACGAGCAGCAGCCTGAGGACAGCTCGCGCGACGAAATTATTCGTGAGTTGGCCTTTCATGCCCTGGTGCAGAGTGGCTTGGCTGATTCCGACGCGAAGCGCACGATCTCGAATGACGAGATGGACGGGCGCATTCGTTTGTGGGCACGCTGACCTGGACGCTAGAGCTGAGCGCTGGCTGCGCGACATTCACGATTTCGTTGCTGCGGACAATCCCGCCGCAGCGGCCCAAACAGTGGCTGGAATCTATGATCGCGCCCAGGTGTTGAGTGACTACAAGCGGCAGATGAGTTGGCGATTCCCGTGGGTTTCGTCGCTCGGGAGCGATTTCAGGTACGAATTCGGCGCCGCCTTCACCACCGCGCAACAGAAAAACGGCGCCGACTACAACTACCGGCATGTCGACGAGCCCGAGCCTCAGAAGGAGGGTATGAGCGCCTTCGCGCTCCAGGACGGCGGCGTCCACCACACCTACTCCACCTATGCCCGTGGCGTCGAGGACTTAATGGGGACCTACCAGTTTCTCGACCTCGCCCCATGGGGCCGGAACGGGGACGCGTTGGAGTTCCGCCAGGCGTGGTGGCGCCGCCACGACGAGTACAACGAGCGCTGAGCCCAGTCGTGAGTGTGGCGGGTCGAGTCCACGCAAACTCTTCGGTAAGGTGAGTTCTACCCCAGGAATGAGTACCGCGGGTGAGTTCTTAGCGGCTCAAAAGAATCGGCAACGCACTCAGCCCGTCGGGCCCAGCGGCAATGGCGGACGCTCGACGACCAGCACTTCAGCGGCTATCGATTCAGTGCCTCGAAGCACACGCAACGGCAAGCGCTCGCCCGGCTTCTGCGTCGCGATTCGCGTGAGCACTTCCTGCCGCGATCGCACGTCGCCATCCTCGATCCCCACGACGACATCGCCGGGCCTGAGGCCCGCCTGCTGTGCCGGCCCACCGCGATACAGGTTCGTGATCACGACGCCCGGCTGAGGCAGACCGAGCGCCTTCGCGTCCTCGGCGCCGATGTCCTCGAGTGCCACACCGATCCAGCCGCGGATCACCCGGCCATTCTCGAGAATGTCTTTCACTACACCGCGCACGAGATTCACCGGGATCGCGAACCCGATGCCCTCGACGCCGAGGTTCTTGCCGAACACCGCGGTGTTGATGCCGACGAGCTCGCCGCTCGTGTTGATCAGCGCGCCGCCGGAGTTGCCGAAATTGATCGGCGCATCGGTCTGGATGAAGTTCTCGAAGTTCGCGACGCCGAGCTGGCCGCGTCCGGTGCCGCTCACTATGCCCTGCGTCACCGACTGCGTGAGGCCGATCGGATTGCCGATCGCGAGCACGACATCGCCGACTCGCAACTCATCTGACCGCCCGAGCGGCATGACCGGCACATCGCGCAGGTCGACACTCAGCACCGCGAGATCGGTATCGGGATCGCGACCGACGACGCGCGCCTCCGACTGGCGGCCGTCGGCCAGCTGCACTCGAACCACGTCCGCGTTCTCGATGACGTGGTGGTTCGTCACGATGTGGGCCGCGTCGTCGACGACGACGCCCGAGCCGAGCGTCTGCTCGACGCGTTGCCGATAGCGCGGCATCGCATCGCCAAAAAGTTCGGCCAGCGAGGCGGGCGGCAAGCGCTCGCGCACGCGCCGCTCCGAGTAGATGTTCGCGACGGCAGGCGCTGCGCGCTCGACCGCCCCGGCAAAGCTCGACACAGAAGGTGCCGGCGGCGTGGTCATTGCGGCCGGTGGCGTTGAGGCGCTCCGTGTCTGCAGCAGGTCGGGCTTCAGGAACACGATCACGAAGGCAAATGCGAGCCCGCCGACAACGGAACCGGCAAGAAAGATGGCGGCACGACTCAGGCGTTGCGTACTCATGGCGGGGAACCGAAACGTGCGCTCCGTGGCGACGGGCGGCCGGCCGGCGGCCTGTGCCCTGTGTGTATAATGCGCCGCTTCCCGGCGGTCCGTCATGGTGGAGCCGCGCTCGGCGCGCGCGGACCCGGGAGTGATGCGTGGAGATCCGCTCGATGGCGAACCCTTCGATACCCGACGACCAGGACATCGACCAGAGCCGCCGGCGGTTCCTGACCACCGCGACCGTTGCTACCGGTGCGGTGGGCGCCGGCTTTGCGGCCGTGCCGTTCATCAATTCCTGGAAGCCCTCGGAGCGTGCTCGTGCCCTTGGCGCGCCAACCGTCGTCGACGTGTCGAAGATGGAACCGGGCCAGATGATCATCAGCAACTGGCGCAAGCAGGCGATCTACATCGTGAGCCGCACGCCGGAGATGGTCGACAACCTGTCGCAGAACGATTCGCGACTGAAGGACCCGGACTCGCTGGCCTCGGAACAGCCCACATTTGCGCAAAACGAGTGGCGCTCGATCGAGCCGCCGTTCCTCGTGCTGATCGCGACGTGCACGCACCTCGGT
>Ga0224723_1002465_pt1 | contig 10201 bp, 7 predicted proteins | sample Balambano_FR2_Me_FD_161647 | JGI IMG/M metagenome (GOLD analysis project Ga0224723, IMG submission 161647) | Freshwater sediment microbial communities from Lake Towuti, South Sulawesi, Indonesia - Balambano_FR2_MetaG | ecosystem: Environmental > Aquatic > Freshwater > Lake > Sediment | place... | reverse complement strand
GGGGAAGGAAGGGGAGAACGGGAGAAGCAGGAGGAGTGACTTTTTCGGCGATCGCCAATAATTTAATTACAAAACCTAATTTTTGAGCGTAGGCGATATCTGTTTTGCTAACTTGCCGAATGCCTTCAGAGTAGACTTGTTCTAGATTTATCCGTCCGTTAAAGGCTAGTGAAGCTAAAATAGCGATTTTATCAGCTGCGTCTAAACCATCAATGTCGGCTGTTGGATCTGCTTCAGCATAGCCTAATCGTTGAGCGTCAGCTAACACGTCTTCAAAGCTGCTACCTTCTGTTTGCATCCGACTGAGGATGTAATTTGTTGTACCGTTAACAATACCGATGACGCTCTGAATTCTATTTACACTCAGAGACTGCTTTAAGGGTTGGATTACAGGTATACCACCACCTACCGCAGCTTCTAACATCACATATACCCCAGCTTGATTAGCTGCTGTAAAAATTTCATCACCAAAGCGGGAAATTGCGGCTTTATTGGCGGTGACTATGTGTTTACCGTGACTAATTGCTTTGAGGATGAGCGATCGCGCTGGTTCTAATCCTCCCATTACTTCTACAACAATATCTACCTCAGGGTCGGTAACAATTGATTCCAAATCTGTAGTTAATATTCCCTGTGGTAAATTACAGTCACGGACTTTGTTAACCTCGCGCACTCCTACACGATAAATTTGGATCTCGTGCAATAGTGGTTGGCGTCCTGCAATATCTTGTAATAATTGCACTGTGCCCGTTCCAACTGTACCTAATCCCAATATACCTAGCTTTAAACCCACAAGCGTTTAACCAAATGCCAATAATAAAACAATTGTAGGGCGAGCAATGCCCACCCTACAAATTTAGTGTTTTATTAAGTTGTGAATTTAACTCACAACCCTTTTAATAAGTTTCTACGTGCCAACGACCAGCTTTTTTCAGGTCTTTTTGGTAATCGCTCCAAGTAATACCTTCCTTGGCAGCAGCAGCAGTTAGAGCTGCATCAATACCATCTTCCATACCACGTAAACCACAAATGTATGTGTGGGTATTTCCTTCTTTAATCAAGTTCCACAATTCATCTGCGTGTTCAGCAACACGGTCTTGGATATACATTCTGCCACCCTGAGCATTCTTTTGCTCGCGGCTTATAGCATAAGTCAGACGGAAGTTGTCAGGATATTTTTGTTCTATCTCTTCCAGTTCTTCTTTATACAAAATATTTGGACTTGTGGGAATACCAAATATTAGCCAAGCGAACCCATTGTACTGGTACTCTGTGTTAGCTGCTTTTTCTGCATCTTTAAACATCCGCCACAGATAAGCCCGCATTGGTGCAATACCTGTTCCTGTCGCCATCATAATTACTTTGGCTGTGGGGTCACTGGGTAATAACATTTCTTTACCCACTGGACCAGTAATTTTTATATCTGCCCCTGGTTCTAAATGACACAGGTAAGTAGAGCAAACACCATATACTGTTTCACCTGTTTCTGGATGCTTATACTCTAACTGGCGGACACATAAAGATACAGTCTTATCATCTACGTCATCGCCATGACGAGTTGAGGCGATTGAGTAAAGTCTGAGTTTCTCGGGTTTACCATTTTTATCCAGCCCAGGTGGGATGATACCAATACTTTGCCCCTCGATATAGCGTAAATCTCCAGCAGAAATATCAAACTTCAGGTGACGCACTGTACCAATTCCACCTTCACCAACCAATTCTTGGTTAGAGATACATTTACCAACAAAAGGAGCATTAGGGCGGTAAATGTTTACGGGAACGTCAGCGTGAGCATCTTTCTTGGGTTTCGCTTGAGTCATGGTGTTGCCTTTTTTGTCCTTCTTCTTAGTCTCTTGCTCAGTGACTTCACTGTTAGCATTTACAGGTGTGGCTTTACCATTTCCTTCACTGTTAGCAGTCTCATATGATACAGCATTGCTAGTAACATTTGATGAAACACCATTATTCATGGATTGGATGCTAACAATTCTGCCCCCTAGGCGAGTGATCCGCCGCATTTCTTGATTCATGCGGTTGTAAGGCACTCTGATGAATACACTGCCACTATTACGAATTGGGTAGTTGGTTTTATCAGTTTCTCCGTTCTGACGTAGACCCAAAACTTCGTAGACGAAGACGCGGCTACCTGATTCTGTATTGGCAGCACCCTCAACAGCACCTTGATTGTACATTCCTACCACTCCGATACTTACTTAACCTTTTGCTTTAAAAATCTTTCCTACTGTGTAACAACTTTCACTTACCGTCCAAGGCAGTTAAGCTGTTCTTGCAGGAAAGTGGCATTCTACCATTGATGCCTTACACACACTCACCAAAGACATACTGGCATTGCAAAAAACACACCTGTTCACCTTACTAAGTTACAGGATCAGCCTCTTGGATAATGTTAATAGTGAGTCAATTTATTTTTTTTTCATGGACTACCTTCCTTTAGAAGGAGATAGCTTTAATTTACCAAAGGGTTCGCCGTCAAAACTGGGTACTTACATCAGGGATGTCAATCACAGAAAACCTAGAGATTGGCCTTAGTCTCCCCTAGCATTCACTAGTCAAACCGTAGTCAGCTTTTTCCAGTTATATAAGAACTGGAAACTTTAACCACAATATCCCTCGCTATATTTACTTACCTTTAATGGCTTATTCCATAATTCTGGTAAATCTAGCAACAAAAAATATTGCGAGCGAGGCAGAGGTGATATAAGCAACTATAATAAGTTTCACTTGATGTGGAGCATCTGTCAACCTGCATTCGTTGTACCAATAAAGCTTTGTACTTGTATGAAATTACGCTCTTTAAATTAGAGATGAAGAATATTTTTCTGTGACTTGAGATTTATACCAATTACTACACTTCAAATCTATTATCTTACCTTAAAGAGTAACTAGATAAACTGCATATAGGAAATTTTTTCCTTGTAACTGGGGATCGCAGCTACAAGAGCCAAGTAGTTGTCAATTTTAATTTGCTATATATATAGATATATTTGTGAAAATCTATCTACGGGGTGATAAAATAGCGATAACCTATTCACTGCTACTTGCACAGTTGTGTCTAGTTATCAAACCTTATTTAACATCTCTAACAAATCATCAACTTAATTACTAAATCAGAATATTCAAAGCTGACAGTAAGCCTTGTATAGAATACCTGCTTCTGTTAAAATCAAACGTATCATTAGGATTAAATACTTACCACCTACTTTCTTGATTATTAATCTGACGGGAGAAAAAGATTACCTCTTCTACGCCCGTCTGACATTATTTGGTAGTGTTGGATCTCAAGAGCGCAGTATCAACCTAAAGTGTACTGTGATCTTAAATTGCGGTGGGAAAAATTATTGATTGGCTCATCTTTTAGTATATAGAGGGGATTTATGACAACTAAGCCGGAACGAGTGGTACTGATTGGAGTTGCTGGAGACTCAGGGTGCGGCAAATCTACATTCTTGCGTCGTTTAATAGATTTATTTGGCGAAGAGTTAATGACAGTCATTTGTTTGGATGATTATCATTGCTTGGATCGCAAACAGCGCAAAGAAACAGGGATAACTGCACTTGACCCGAGAGCAAATAATTTTGACCTCATGTACGAGCAAATTAGAGCGCTCAAAGAAGGCCATGCTGTTGATAAGCCAATTTATAACCACGAAACCGGCATGATTGACCCACCAGAAAGAGTGGAGCCAAATCATATTTTAGTAATTGAGGGTTTGCATCCTTTATATGATGAGCGGGTGCGCGAACTCATTGATTTTAGTATCTATTTTGATATTAGCGATGAGGTGAAAATTGCTTGGAAAATCCAGCGAGACATGGCAGAACGCGGTCATAGATATGAAGATGTCTTAGCACAAATCAATTCTCGTAAACCTGATTTTGAGAAATTCATCGAACCTCAAAGAGAATTTGCTGATGTAGTTCTTCAGGTATTACCAACTAACCTGATTAAAAACGATACAGAGCGGAAAGTTCTGCGAGTACGTATGCTACAACGGGAAAATAAACAAGGGTTTACGCCAGTATACCTGTTTGATGAAGGCTCAACAATTCATTGGACTCCTTGCGGACGTAAGTTAACCTGTTCATATCCTGGTATGCAGCTATACTACGGTTCTGATGTATACTACGGTCGCTACGTTTCAGTACTTGAGGTAGACGGTCAATTTGACAACTTAGAAGAAGTTACCTACATAGAAACCCATCTCAGTAATACTTCCACCAAGTATCAAGGTGAAATGACTCAGTTGTTATTGCAGCACCGTGAGTATCCAGGTTCTAATAATGGTACTGGTTTATTCCAAGTACTAACAGGTTTAAAAATGCGAGCTACCTACGAGCGTTTGACAGCTAAAGAAGCTAAGTTGGCTGTTAAAGTGTAAAGCAAGTTAATTACGTAACAATTTAAACTTTTGTTATAAATCCTAGGGACATTTGTAAGTGTCCCTTTTTTCATGAAGAGGGAATAGGGAATAGGTGACAGTGAAATTGTAAAATATGATGCTAGTCGTCACACTTTCCCTTCAAAGAGCGATCGCGCAAATAAAAAAATATTGTATTCCCTATTCCCTCCCCAATCTTAAAGAGATTCCTTTTTAATGAATGATTTTCGTGAAGATAACAAAACATTATCAGCTGATTGTAAAAATATTGTTATTATTTCAGAAATTGGTTACTGAGGTAGATTGCATTTACTCAGCCCAATAAATTTTAAGAGGAGGAATTTCATTTGTCTAAACGTTATTTATTTACCTCCGAGTCAGTTACCGAAGGCCATCCAGACAAAATATGTGATCAGATTTCTGATACAATCGTGGATGCTCTTTTAGCACAAGACCCCAGCAGTAGAATTGCGGCTGAGGTAGTAGTAAATACTGGCTTGGTACTAATCACTGGTGAAATTACTACCAAAGCAAACGTCAATTACGTTAATATTGCTCGCCAGAAAATAGCTGAGATTGGCTATAACGATGCCGATAATGGCTTTTCTGCAACTAGCGCTAGCGTACTTATCGCTTTGGACGAGCAATCACCTGATATTGCTCAAGGCGTTAACATTGCCCAAGAAACCCGCGAACAGGATAGTGAAGAACTATTCGATAAAGTTGGTGCTGGCGACCAAGGTATCATGTTTGGTTTTGCTTGTAACGAAACTCCAGAATTGATGCCTTTGCCAATCAGCCTAGCTCATCGCATTGCTCGGAGATTGTCATCTGTTAGAAAAACTGGTGTTTTACCATACCTACGCCCGGATGGTAAAACTCAAGTCACTGTAGTTTACGAAGATGGAAGACCTGTAGGTATTGACACCATTCTGATTTCTACCCAACATACAGCGACTATCGGAGACATCACAGAGGATGCAGCTGTACAAGCCAAAATCAAACAAGACTTGTGGGTTGCGGTAGTTGAACCAGTATTTGGTGACATTAATATCAAACCAGATTCACAAACCCGCTTTTTAGTCAACCCCACTGGTAAATTTGTTGTCGGTGGTCCTCAGGGCGACTCTGGTCTAACTGGACGTAAAATCATTGTTGATACCTACGGTGGTTACTCACGTCATGGTGGTGGTGCTTTTTCGGGTAAAGACCCCACCAAAGTAGATCGTTCTGCTGCTTACGCTTGCCGTTATGTAGCGAAAAATATTGTTGCTGCTGGATTAGCAGAAAAATGTGAAGTCCAGTTGAGCTATGCTATTGGTGTAGCGCGACCAGTAAGTATTTTCGTAGATACATTTGGTACTGGTAAAGTGGATGACGAAATCTTGTTGACGTTAGTGAAGCAACATTTTGAACTACGTCCGGCAGGAATTATTCACTCTTTTAACTTACCTAACTTGCCCAATGAAAGAGGCGGACGTTTTTATCAGGACGTCGCGGCTTACGGACATTTGGGTCGTGAAGACTTAGATTTACCTTGGGAACGTACTGACAAGGCACTCTTGTTACAAGAATCACTCAGTAAATCATTTTCAGTTCTTCTTGCCTAAGATAGTAAGAAATTACCTGTAATCTTTTAAAGGCATAGCAGTGCTATGCCTTTACCTAGTTATTTTCTTTCAAGGAAGTTATGTTATGGTATAATGCATAAATATTAATAAAATTATTTTTGTAAAGCATTAATATTGAAATCCGGTATATATAATGAAGCTCGTGCAAACTATCTGGTGGGTAACTATATTCCCCTGTTATAAAAGAAGATAATCTAGGTGTCAATAACAGTTAAGATAAATTGACTCCGTGAGTTAAAAATGATCATATTCGCGGGAGGACGGGGAGGTTTGAGGAATGCAAACTCAAGAGCCAACCGCTACTAATAGCAGTTTACAGAGTAAAGAAATGTCCGCCGAGCAACCCTCGACCGACGAACTTCCAACTATAGAGTTTCCTTCACGTGGCAAACTCAAAGCTAGTTCTTGGCGCATTCATCAAAAAATTGGCTACGGCTATTTTTTGGCGATTGGGATTGGTTTATTTGGTTCCTTAATCGGGTTGGTAATTGCCAATTATTACCGTGGACAGGGATTCAGACAATTAAATCATGCTCGTGAACAAGCGCAGTTACTGACTGATTTCAAGAGTGCTGTATTGGAAGCACAACTTCATAGCTCTAATTTAGTCGCTGTATTAGAAGATCCAAATAGAGTTGCTGACAAAAAAGCAGAGTTTCGTAAAAGCGTTGAAAAAGCTGAGAAACTCCAAGAGCAAATAGAAGTATTTATTCACAATTCTGATAATTTAGCTGCAACAAAAGATAATTTACAAACTTTGTTGTTAAATTATGAGAGCAACTTAAAATCTTATGATCGCCAGATTGATTTTGTCTTGCAGCCTAGAGATGAGCTAGACACTCAAGCCGTATCATCAGTGCGAGAAAATTTACTTATTATCATGCGTAGTCAAACAGCCACCCAATTAGATGAACTTTATATCAAATTAAACAATATTCTCCAAACTGCTCAACAGCAAGAACTGCTTAGGGACAAAGATTTACATCATGACAAGAACATAGAAAGGTTAATTATTATACTGAGTATGTTGTTATCAGTGGCGATCGCAGCTATAGTAGCGTGGCGTACAAGTCGAGCGATCGCGGAGCCAGTGATCATAGTAACTCAGGTAGCTGAACAAGTAGCGAAGAAATCAAATTTTGATTTACGAGCGCCAGTAACTACAGAAGATGAGATTGGCTTATTAGCAAAATCTCTTAATCGTTTGATTGAGCGAGTATCAGAACGAACTAAGGAACTACAACAAGCCAAAGAACTAGCAGAAACAGCAAGCAAGACAAAAAGCTTATTTCTTGCCAACGTCAGTCACGAGTTACGTACCCCTTTAAATGCAGTGATTGGCTTGAGTCAACTACTAAAAGACGACGCAGCTGATTTAAGTTTAGCCGGGGAATTCACTACTGACTTAGAAACAATTAACGCTGCGGGTAGACATTTACTAGAATTGATCAACGACATCCTCGACTTATCAAAAATAGAAGCGGGGAAAATGACTTTGTATCCAGAGACATTTGAAATAGCAACGTTAATTCACAACCTCGTCCTAACAATCAAACCCTCCGTTCAAAAAAACGGTAACGTACTAGAAGTCAATTGCGATCGCGAATTGGGTACAATGTTCGCCGACCAAACAAGAGTACGGCAAGTACTGTTAAATTTATTGAGTAATGCGGCTAAATTTACAACAAACGGCAAAATTACCTTAACAGTTAAAACAGAAAAATTAGACTTACTGCACAATGCTCCTTGTGGAATAATTACTTTCAGTGTTAATGACACAGGTATTGGGATGTCCCATCATCAGCAGCAGCAATTGTTTCAACCTTTTACACAAGGAGACGCTTCCACCACAAAAAAATATGGTGGTACTGGTCTGGGTTTAGCAATTAGCCGTCATATTTGCTTGATGATGGGTGGTGAAATTGTTGTTAAAAGTGAGCCGGGTGTTGGTTCTCTGTTTATAGTACGTTTACCGCTGGTTGTTAGTGGGTAGTAGGGGAGAGGGGGAGAGGGGGAGATAATTAACAACTACTAACTCCGCACTCCGCACTTAGCACTCCCCTACCCTACTCCAGCAAACAACTCACCAAAACTCTTACCAGCAGCTTCCTTCTTGGCAACAATTTCAACAATCTTATTGCGTGCAGCCGGTTCAGTTAAAGCTTCGACACAAACTTGAGCAACTTTTTGTCGAGGAATGCTACCCTCAAATAAGGTATCAGCACTTTGCATCACCACTGAGTCTGAGTTGTCCTCATTTTTTAAACCCCCAGGACGGACAATTGTGTAAGTGAGACCACTTTTTTGAATGTACTCCTCCGCTTGCTTTTTCCAAACCAAAATTAAGAAAAACAAATTTAATGGATGGAACAACTTAGAAGTACACAAAGAAGAAACAAAAACAAAATCTTCTATCCCCTTAGCTTTGGCTGCATCCACCAAGTTTTTAGTTCCTTCAAAGTCTACTTTGTAGGGACCAGTAGGATCAAAGCCAGGTTTAGCACCAGTAGCACATAGTATAACTGTACTATCACCGATGGCAGCACTGAGAGTTTCTGGCTTGAGAACATCGCCCTCGACTAATTCAACATTATTCTGTAGAATGCCTTTGGCCTTCTCTATGTCTCTTACCAAGGCTCGTACGGGAATACCCCTCGCTATGAGTTCTTGTACTATCCGACGACCTGTTTCACCTGTTGCCCCTGCTACAAAAGCTTTCATAATATACGCTATCCTGGGAAACTAGTATGTGCTTTTTCAGTTCTCTATTGTAGAGACTAGATGAATTTGATGATACTTTTTTGAGGTTTTAATTAAAATGTAATTTTAGTGCGAAAGGTAGTATCCGTCATGGGAATCATAAATTAGGCAAAAATTAAAGTATACGGGAATGCATATATGCTTTCAAAAGACCGGGAATGCCAATCGTTTGAACAAAATGATCCTCTTACTTTGTCTGTAACCTCAAGTCTAGTACAAACTGAGGATGCACTATTGGAAGCTTCTGTAAGTACTGCTACAAGATTTTACAGTCGTTATACAGACTGTATGGAATTGTATGCTCCACCAGCAACTGTTGCTAAATATTTGGATAATCATGCTTCTTGGTTTATTCGTTGCGCTCAACCAATGAAGGTAGAACCATTGGGGAAAAATGGTTATGCTTTAGTGATTGGTCGTTTTGGTTCTTTTGGTTATGAAGTGGAACCAAAAATTGGCTTAGAATTGTTACCCTCAGAGCAAGGAATTTACCGCATTGTTACTATCCCGATTCCTGATTACCAAGCTCCTGGCTATGATGTAGATTATCAAGCCTCTTTACAACTCGTAGAAAGTGACGACATGACACGGGTAGAGTGGGAATTAAATTTAACCGTTGATATTTATTTCCCCAGATTTATCCAACGTCTACCGAAACCCTTGATTCAATCTACAGGCGATCGCCTACTTAATCAAATTGTCCGTCAAGTTTCTCATCGTCTTACCCGCAAGGTACAAGAAGATTTTTACGTTTCTTTGGGTGTACCCTTTCCTGGTAAATCTAAAAGACGTTAAGTCATTGGCCAGACAACCAATGACTTAATGTAAATAAAATCCTACCTAAACAGGCTTAAGCCTTAGTGATAATTTTTTGGACAATTTGCACGCCAGTAATAGCCTGCCATGTAAATAGTCCCAATATTACAAAATTTAACAAAATATGAGTCATCCGCGCCCAGTTCGCCCCTTTTTGCATAAAAGGAGATAGGGAAGCGGAAAAGCCTATTAATACTGTCATAGCTAGTCCTGCTAATAAGTGAGGCCCAAAGAACAACTTACCATTGTTGATGTATGTCACAGCCATAGCACCAATAGAACCTGCGATCATCAAAGATAAGATTACTGAACCAATTTGGTAATGTTTAACATTATATTTACCTTTAATCAGTTCTTTTTTTTCTTCACCTTGAGCGTTCCTGGTACGTTGTACTTGTAGCCCTAGATATGCGGCGTATAATGACATGGCAAGTAACGCCCACATCAGTACAGGGTGAAAAAATTGTATCCAATATTTAACTGAAGGGTCTAGTTCCGTCATAGTGTCTCCGCTCAATTCTTAAATCTTTATAAAACTTAGCATAACCTTATTTGGTAGCCTAGAGGTGGGATGATGGGAGAAGGAGTAAGGGG
>Ga0224723_1002464_pt1 | contig 10201 bp, 9 predicted proteins | sample Balambano_FR2_Me_FD_161647 | JGI IMG/M metagenome (GOLD analysis project Ga0224723, IMG submission 161647) | Freshwater sediment microbial communities from Lake Towuti, South Sulawesi, Indonesia - Balambano_FR2_MetaG | ecosystem: Environmental > Aquatic > Freshwater > Lake > Sediment | place... | reverse complement strand
GAGTCGAATAATGTGATTGCCTCCCCGCGCAGCAGACGTTGCTCATCTACAGGTGGCACGCCCAGTTCTGCTTTTATCCCGGCCAGCAGGCGGCAAATGGGGTTGGCGTGGTGCCGGATAAAGTAGGCGCGGTCGAACGCATCGAAATCGGGATGGGTGCGCAAGTAGCGGGTGGCCCGGCTGATGGCCTGTTGTAATTCTTTAAACGAAGCCTGCGCGCGCGCATCGTGCAAAAAGAGAATCGTTTCTTGTATGGCTTCCAGCGAAGCTGCCGCTTCAGACATGGATGTTTTAAAAACTGGCGAATCAAAACCACTCAGCCCGAGGCTCATCACACGAAACATCTGAAGGCGCACGGCATCCCACAACCCCGCCTCGGTAGCCTGCGTGGTTTCCCAAACAGCTTTCACACGCCTGATGTTTACCAGCAGCAAACGCAGGTGGCGTACAAGTTCTTCGCGCTCGGCCGGATTAGCATCGGCAAGCAGTTCCTCCACTACCTGGAAGCCCTCCGGCTCAAACACCCGGTGCTCCTCCACCTCCAAGTCGGGCAGGGGTGGCCCGTTGATGAAACGCGCAGTGGTAGGCGCATAATATTCTACTACGTGTTCTACTTGTTTATACAGCAGGCGTGCTTTACCGAATTGCTTTTGCAGGTCGGCTGCCGGTGCGCCCTGCTGCGCCATGGGCAGCAACAGGCCTTCGACAAAATGTTGCAAAGAATCCAGATGCAACTCTGCCTGATGCTGATAGAGTTCAAGGGCATTTTTTCGCTCCGAGCAGCTTAGCCACGTCAGCACGGCAGCCGCGAGCATGGACATGAATAAAGTTTGTTTCATAGCATTTGGCTCCATCAAAAAACAAAAACAACCCGCCCCGGGCTGGGGCGAGTTGTTATGATTGTGTTAAACCTGCTTATTTTTCTACTCCGCGAATCATAACTACCTGACCGCCCTCTTTGTTGGTGGACAGGCCGGATCCCTCCACATTTAAATACTTGTTGTCTTGCCACGTGTGAGGGTGAATGTTCACAAGGAATGTCTCGGGCACGCCAATGATGTCCGAAATATCATACATCGCACCAAACTCCCACGAACCAAAGCGTTTTTCGTTATTAACATTGTACTTAACATTGAACGCGGCATCATCACGCCTGTGGTTCATATTCAGCCATGGCTTATTCTCTTTTGTAGCAATATTGTATTGCCAGATGTACGAGTCGTGCTTGGCAGCTGGGTAGAACGAGTCGCCATCCTCCTGAATGTATACGAAATTCTCTGTTACACACAGGTTATCGGGGTTGATAATGCCCGTGCCAGGAGTAGGATCGCCATCTACTGCCAGCGAAAGCTTGCCTTTCAGAGGATCGTTAGCATCTAACACCAACTTATACACGCGGCCCCACATGGTGTAGCCGGGTGTCGGGTTAATACCATCAGACGATTGGCCGGTGGCGGTAAAATAAATCTCGCGCGAATTTTCGGGGCTGCCTTTGCGGTAGTCTAGGTCTTCTACGCGCGAGAAGCGGATGGCCTTCAGCTCGATATTTTTTACGTTGATCTCCGACCCTTTCAGGTTCTTGGCGTTAGGTATTTCTACAAACTGCACGTCTACATTGTCACCCGCTTTGATGTTGGTTTCTACCACATCATCGTTGGTGCGCTTCAACGCGTACAGTTTGCCGTTGTCGAGATCGCCAACGGTGTTGCTTACATACAGAATGAACTGGCCCGCACTCTGATGCGAAGAACCAAACGACTGGTCTTCACCGATCATGATTACTGTTTTACCGGGATAAGCATCCTTATGTAGAGGCACGGCATTCTCCATACTTGCTTTGCCCAGGGCAGGCTTTACGCGATTCTTATTCTTCCGGTCAGCAGGTGCTACCGGATCGATGGCGTGCACCATCGATTCCTCTCCGCTCTCACCAGCGGTCAAAAATACCGGGCCAAATCCATGTTCCTCGGGCAACGCCAAGGTAGCCGAACAGGTGCGCCATTGGCCACCTTCAAAATCGAGAATATACTCGCCTTTTACGGGCTTAAAAGTTTCATCGAGATAAACACGCGATACTGCCCGGTGAATTTCGTGGTTGTTGATCATGATGTATCCGTTGCCTGCAGGGTCTTTCATCAGGCCGGCACCGTCAGGCTGGGCGCCAAACACGAAATTAGGCGACTGTACCAGTTGGTCGTCTGAGCTAATGAGGGTGTAAATGTTAAGTTTGCTTTCAAAACCCGGCATGGCAAAGACCAGCGAGGGGTTAACCGAACGATCGATAAATTCAATCTTTTCATTGAATGACGGACCGTCATCTTCCGAGCACGACATAACCAGCGCAAGCACTGCTACGCTGACGAGGGTTGATTTGTAAAAAATTTTCATAGCCGTTGTTTTTTACAAATCTATTTTTGCTATTGGACCAAAGAATTACCAACCCGTTAAGGCCACGTGAACATCGGCAACATGATGTTAAGGAAACGTGAACGCTATGTGTAGTTTGTCGAAGATCAACCGCCTTTTATTCAACAATGTCATGCTTCACGCTCAAAAATCGATGTTAAAATTTTCAGGCAACGTTAACCTACAATGGCTACCTTTCTCCTGCCGCTGATTTTTATCTTTTTGGGAATGAGCACATGTGCCAACAGCCCGGCAGCAGTAAGTGAAGTGGCCAAGAGCACGGTTTCAGCCGTGATGCCGTCAGGATTGTTAATCACTTCCAGCAACAGGTAGCCCAAGCCGCTCGCGAGCAGCAGCTTATCGTACTTATAACGCATCACGTAAAACTCCCGCGATTTTTTGTCTACCACCATGTGGCTGATCTCAGACGGCTTCAGCGTATAGTGCCGAAAAACCACCACACTATCGCGAAAGCCCAGGATTTGCTGACGTATGGGCGTGCGCTGGCCATGAACATAAAAGGTAATTACCTCGCCTGTGTAATACCTAACGTAGTGGGATGGCTTTTTCTGAAACAGCAGTGCAGGCTGTGCGCCTGCCAGCGAAGGTAGCCACAACAACCAGCACCACGCCCGCATTAGCCGTGCAGGTAAGTTTGAAGAATAAGCGTGGCGCTCACTTTATCTACAGTACCTTTTTGTTGGCGGTCTTTCTTTTTCATGCCTCCCGCGACCATGGCTTGTTGTGCTATACGGCTGGTGAAGCGCTCATCCACCCACACAATCTTTTTTTCAGGAAAAATTTTCTCCAGTTCACGCCCCAGCGCCTCCACATGCGGGGTTATATCGGTAGGTTGGTTGCTTAATGTTTTGGGTAGGCCCACCACCAGTTCATCTACTGTTTCGCGTTCAAAATATTTTTTCAGGAAGCCCATCAGTTGTGGCGTTTCCACCATATCCAAAGGGGTAGCAATGATGCGCAGGGGGTCAGTTACGGCCAGGCCCGTCCGTCTTAGCCCATAGTCGATGGCTAACACCCGGCCCACGGCTACCGTCAGTTGAGTTTTATTTTTGATGCGAGCTGTTGGCGCACTTCGTTTTCCAACGCCATGGCCTTGGGGAAGAGAATATCGTTTTCGATGCGCGCATGGGTGGTCAGGTTTTTTTCAAAATCCTGCAGCTCGCGGTAAATTACTTTCACGAGCAGGGGAGTGCCCGCATGCACGAGATAGTCTTTTGTAATTTTTCTGATTCCTTCCATCTCATCGTCATGCGCTTCGTGCTCGAGCGCAAATCGCTGAAGGGAGTTTTTCTCCATTTGGTAATACAGGCGCGAAGGGTGAAAGTGCCCGCGCTTGGCGCGCTCCAGCACGCCAATGTAGGTAAACAGCGTATCTTCTTCCTGGTAGATGTGGTGGATAAAGTCTTCGACAAATAACGGAAACAGCAACTTCATATCTTTCTCCACCCCTTCAAATTCGGCCGAGGGCGCCTTGAAGCTCTGTACCAGCTTGCTGATGTAGGGTAGCCTGTGTTTTACAAACAGGTAATGGGCATGCTTGAGGTACTCGATGATAAGATCGGTGGGATAGGAAATAAGCGGCAATTCGGCCTCGCGAAAACCCGCTGCGGGCTGTTCTAACTCACGCACAACCTGTTGTAGTTTGAGGCCTTTTTCCTCGCACACCTGCTGCAGGGTATGCTCGCTGTATTCGTAAAAACGAATGCCGAGGTAATACAGCACGTAGGCGCGCACGTTGTCTTGCTCCACCAAGTCGCTAATGCGTTGAAACTGCAAGCCTGCATTTTGCATAAGGTGTAAAGATACGGGGCTTTACGATGCCTCACAACACGAAAAATTGGCGCGAACAATTAAATTGGCCGTCCGTTAAACACCAACTTACCCGCAGGCCGATGCCCCCATGGGCAGGCAGCACAGGGTAAGAATCTACTGACGTACCCAACAGCTATGAGCGAACCCAACAACAGTTATCAAATCAAACTTCCCCTCATTCTCTGTATAGGCCTGGCAGGCGGGGTACTTATTGGTGCCAACCTGGGCACCTCCGCACCCGGTCGGAATGCCGAGGCCGGGTGGAAAAAATTTAAAGAAGTGCTTAGCCTGGTACAAACCGAATATGTAGATACCACCGATACCGAAGCACTGGTAGAAGAATCCATTCAACACCTGCTTGAAAAGCTGGATCCCCACTCCACCTACATTTCTGCAGCCGACCGCGTAACGGCCAACGAAGACCTGCGGGGCAACTTCGAAGGCATTGGCATTGAGTTCAACATTTTTAACGACACACTGGTGGTGGTTACCGCGCTATCGGGTGGGCCCTCGGAAGCGGTGGGCCTGCGCCCGGGCGACAAAATTGTGCGGGTAGATGGCAAAAACATTGCCGGCATAGGGCTTACCAATACCGAGGTGTTTAAGCTGCTGAAAGGCCCCAAAGGCACAGAAGTAAAAATAGACGTGCTGCGCGAAGGCAATAAAAACCCGCTGCTGTTTACGATCGTGCGCGACAAAATACCTCAGTATTCGGTAGAAGTGGCCTACATGGTACAGCCCGAAGTAGGTTATATTAAGATTAGTCGCTTTACCCAAACCACTTACGATGAGTACAAGCAGGCTTTTAACAAATTACGCAGCCAGGGCATGAAAAAACTCGTGCTCGACCTGCAGGGGAACCCGGGCGGCTACATGAATCAGGCCATCGACATTGCCGATGAGTTTCTGAGCGCTGGAAAAAAAATTGTGTTCACCAAAAGCAAAGACAAGCGCTACGACTCGGAGGCATTCAGCTCAGATAAGGGCGAGTTTGAACAGGGCGACCTGATTGTATTGGTCAATGAAGGCAGCGCATCGGCATCCGAAATTGTAGCCGGTGCCCTGCAAGACAACGACCGCGCGCTGGTGGTGGGCCGCAGGTCGTTCGGCAAAGGCCTGGTTCAAACACCCTTTGATTTAGCCGATGGCTCAGAACTTCGCCTCACCATTTCGCGCTATTACACCCCCTGCGGCCGCTCTATCCAAAAGCCCTACAACGACTCGCAAGCCTACGAAAAGGACATTGCGCAGCGCTACCGGCATGGTGAATTTTTCCATGCCGACAGTGTGAAGTTCAGCGACTCACTGAAATACCTTACCGCCAACGGCCGCAAAGTGTACGGTGGCGGGGGCATCATGCCCGATTATTTTGTGCCGCTGGATACCACCCTGAGCAGCGCCTATTTCAACCGCCTGTTCAACGCCAACGTGTTGCGCGAGTATGCCTTTCAATATGCGCAACGCCAGGAAGCCACGCTGAAAAGTATGGGCTTCGAGAAATATCTTCGGGAATTTGTAGTAACCGATGGGCTGTTGAGCGAGGTGGTGGCGCTGGGAAAAAGCAAAAAAGTAGAGCCCGACTTGTCTGACCTGAAAAGAAACAAGAAACTTTTCCAGGTCTATCTCAAAGCCGAAGTGGCGCGCAGAATTTGGGGCAACGATGGCTTTTACCCGATCATAAACGAAAACAACGAAGTGCTGCAACAAGCCATCCGGTTGTTCGACCGCGTACCTGAACTTGGCCGGCGGGCGATGTGACCCAGCCCGCGCGGCCGCGCAGCAATCAATTTTGAAAGAGCTGCCACGCGCACTAACTTCGCTATTCCAACCGCAACACCATGTACTACCATCGCCTGGGAAAAATTCCCCCTAAACGTCACACGCAATTCCGACAGCCCGATGGCACGCTGTACAAAGAAGAACTGGTGAGCTCCGAAGGTTTTTCAGGCATCTATTCCAACCTATACCACACCTATGCCCCCACGCGCATAAAGGCCCTGAAAGAGCCGGTAAAATACGGCCCAACGATTGTGGCCGACTTCGGTCTGCAACAAACCCACCTGAATACATCCAAGGTAGCCTCCACCGGCACTGATTACCTGTCGGCCCGCAAAGTGTTATTGAAAAATAACGATTGTGCCATCGCCATTTGTTCGCCCACGCAACGCAAAATGGATTTTTTCTATAAGAATGCCGAGGGCGATGAGGTGTTGTACGTGCACGATGGCTCAGGCACTTTACTGTCTCCGTTTGGCAAACTCGACATCCGCCAGGGCGACTACGTAGTGATTCCGCGCACCGTTATTTACAAACTGGAGTTTGATGAAGGGCCGCTGCGCCTTTTGATTATCGAGTCGGCATCGCCCATCGAAACAGTAAAGCGCTACCGCAACCAACTTGGGCAGTTGCTCGAACATTCGCCCTATTGCGAACGCGACATACGCCCCCCGCACGAATTGATTACCGACACTACTCGTGGCGAGTTCCTGATGAAGATCAAGAAGCAGGGGTATTTACACCACTATGTCTACGATCATAGCCCGCTGGACTTAGTTGGTTGGGATGGATTTCTTTGGCCTTATGCGTTTTCCATTCACGACTTTGAACCGATTACCGGCCGCATCCACCAGCCGCCCCCCGTACACCAGACTTTCCAGGCGCGCAACTTTGTGATCTGCTCTTTTGTGCCCCGGTTGTTCGATTACCACCCGCAAGCCATTCCCGCTCCCTACAACCACAGCAACATCGACAGTGACGAGGTGCTCTACTATGCCGAGGGCAACTTTATGAGCCGCAGGGGCATTGAGCGCGGCTCATTTACCTTGCACCCTGGTGGCCTGCCCCACGGCCCACACCCGGGCACGGTAGAGAAAAGTATTGGTGCAAAAGAAACCCACGAGCTGGCCGTGATGATCGATACCTTCCACCCACTACATCTTACCACCGATGGATTGCAGTACCAGGATAAAAATTATCCCATGAGTTGGACTGACCCGCAAGACGGAAGCTTTAACGAGATCAATACACCGTAGTGGATAGTGCCCAAACGCTGCGCTCATTCCAACGTTCCCAGCCTACCCCAATACTCAATGATCACATGATCCACCCCTTCCCCTTTCACATCATCAGTCCTACATGCTTACTGTGGCTGTGCCTGGCCACGGCCAGCCATGCGCAAACATCGCAACACACCTTCGTATTCCTGCACAAGCGCACCGACCTGCCCCCCACCGCAAAAGAACAGGTAGACAGGCTTATGCAGGGTCACTTGGCGAACATCGACCGGCTGGCAAAAGAGGGCAAGCTGGTTACAGCCGGACCGTTTGACGGAGGCGGTGGCATTTTTATTTTCAATTCCGGCTCTGTTGTGCAAGTGCAAGAGTGGCTGGCCACCGACCCGGCTATACAGGCGCAGCGCTGGCATGTAGAAATTCTGCCCTATTACGTGCAAGCCGGTAACCCCACGTTGGTGGCAGAGCCTTACGACATGGTAACCTACCCGCTCGTACACTTCAAGCCCACTGTTAGCAAGTTTAATGTGCAAGCGGCCAGCGAAATCCTCGGGGCACAGCGCGAGTTTGTAGCCAAGCTGATCAACACCGGCAACGTAGTAGCAGCCGGATGGTTTGGCGGACTGGATGGTGCCATCGTCATCATGCGGGGTCAGGTGGCTGAAGAGGTGTTGATAGCCTCGCCCGCAGTACAAGCGGCTTTGTTTACGCCCGAGGTGAAAAAATTGTGGATCGCCAAAGGGGCATTTGGCGAGAAATAGGTTTTGGCGTTGAAAGATTTTACAACCTTTGTGGTATAACTTATTCCCCTTTTGAGCACCGACCGTTACCACCAGCGCGGGGTTTCCGCCAGCAAAGACGATGTGCACCGCGCCATTGCCCAACTGGACAAGGGCCTTTTCCCAAAAGCCTTTTGCAAAATCGTGCCCGATATGCTGGCAGGCAATGCCGACTACTGCACGGTGATGCATGCCGATGGGGCCGGCACCAAATCATCGCTTGCCTATATGTACTGGAAAGAGACGGGCGACCTCTCGGTGTGGAGAGGCATAGCGCAGGATGCCATCATCATGAACGTAGACGACCTGCTGTGCGTAGGCGCTACGGGGCCCATTTTGCTCTCGTCTACCATCGGCCGCAACAAAAATCTCATTCCAGGCGAAGTGGTAGCTGCACTTATCAACGGCACCGAAGAAGTGCTGGCCCTGCTGCGCGAACACGGCCTGGAAATTTACAGCACCGGAGGCGAAACAGCCGATGTGGGCGACCTGGTGCGCACGCTAATTGTTGATAGCACCGTAACCGCGCGCATGAAACGCAGCGAAGTGATCGACAACAGTCGCATTAGCGCTGGCAATGTCATTGTAGGGCTGGCCTCAGCCGGCCAGGCTACTTACGAAGATCAATATAACGGGGGCATGGGCAGCAACGGCCTCACCTCTGCGCGCCATGATGTGTTTGCCCACAGGTATGCAGAGCGGTATCCGGAAACGTTCGATGCCGCGGTAGCACGTGATTTGGTCTACTCCGGCAAGCACCTGCTTACCGACACTCTTCCTGGTGTGCCGGTGAACGTTGGTAAACTGGTGCTGTCGCCTACGCGTACTTATGCACCGGTTTTGATCCGCGTGCTGCAAAATTTCCGCGAGAAAATAAATGGTTTGGTGCATTGCAGCGGAGGGGCGCAAACTAAAGTGCTGCACTTTATTGAAGGGCTGCACGTCATCAAAGACAACCTCTTCAGCCTGCCTCCCTTGTTTAGCCTGATTCACGAAGTAAGCGGCACGGACTGGCAGGAAATGTACCAGGTTTTTAATATGGGCCACCGCATGGAGGTGTATACCGATGAAGCCACAGCCGCGGAGGTAATCGCCATCGCCAACGCGTTTGGTGTGGAAGCGCAGATAGTTGGCCACGTGGAGCAGGCCGCAGAAAGGAAAGTTACACTCAAAACAGGTTACGGAGAATTTGTTTACGACTAGATTTAGCGTAATGGCTCACACGTCCTTACATCCCGACATTATCGCTTACCACCTCTCACTGGCGGCCGATGATCGGGCCATTGTTGAAATCATCGCCAACGAGATTTGTAATTACTTGCCCGAAGCGGAGAATAAAATCTGGCATCGCCACCCGGTCTGGTTCATCAATAATAATCCCGTAGTAGGATATAGTAAACAAAAAGCAGGCGTACGACTGATGTTTTGGAGCGGGGCCGATTTTGATGAAGGCGCGCTAAACGTAGGAGGTAAAAAATTCAAAGATGCTTCCATCTTTTTCCAGAATGCATCCGAAGTAAAGACAAAAGACCTTAGCCGCTGGCTACAGAAAAGCAAAACCATACAGTGGGACTATAAAAATATCGTGAAGCGAAAAGGGCGCCTGGAGCGCTTGCCGTAGAAATCAGAACAAATGAAAGCGAAATCAAAAAATGAATTATCTGCTGTGCAGGTCGAAAGCCTGCTGAGTACGTTGCAACCACGCTTCGAAAAAAACATGTTGCGCCACCAGGGCATGAGCTGGCAAAAAGTGCATGAGCGCCTGCAAAAAAACCCGGACAAACTCTGGTCGCTGCACGAGATGGAGCGCACCGGGGGCGAACCCGATGTGGTAGACTTTGATAAAAAAACCGGAGTCTATGTGTTTACCGATTGCTCGCCCGAAACACCTAAGGGGCGCATAAGCCTGTGCTACGATGGCGAAGCCTTGCGCGAGCGAAAAGAAAACAAACCCAGGGGCAGCGCGATGGAACTGGCCGCCAGCATGGGCATCGAGATGCTTAACGAAGCACAGTACCGCCACCTGCAAACCCTGGGCACCTTCGATGCAAAAACATCGAGTTGGATAGCCACCCCTGCCGACATACGCCAGCGTGGAGGCGCGCTTTTTTGCGACTACCGCTACGGGCATGTGTTTGTGTACCACAATGGTGCGCAGTCGTATTATGCCGC
>Ga0224723_1002463_pt1 | contig 10201 bp, 11 predicted proteins | sample Balambano_FR2_Me_FD_161647 | JGI IMG/M metagenome (GOLD analysis project Ga0224723, IMG submission 161647) | Freshwater sediment microbial communities from Lake Towuti, South Sulawesi, Indonesia - Balambano_FR2_MetaG | ecosystem: Environmental > Aquatic > Freshwater > Lake > Sediment | place... | reverse complement strand
GAGTACAGCTTTCAACCGTAGCGTTAGGTAAGTTCAGCAAACTATCAAGATGAATGTCCATCGGCACTACACCTGGCTAAAAGTAGCCTATTATACGATTTTCACCTCAGATCCGGAAGAACCGAAATTAGAAGCTAGCTACCAGAGCGCCATTCAAGGTTTTTGGGCAGCCGTTTGCTAAGAATCTAAGCACTTCTGACGAGGAAATAGCCTACAAACTTTGAATCTCATCTTCATCGGATTACTCATCTATCTTACCTGCAAGATTGCCAAAATCCGTCTTCTTTACGAAAGAACATAAGCTCTGAAGTGTAGACTAGCAATCGATTTCAGCCTATGGCTAAATACAGAAATTAAAAGCTTGAAATTGGAAATCCGCAAATTTTAGAACTAACCATCAAAAATGGCAGTTGAATTCTTTTTCTGCCCGTTTTGACTAGTTCTTTCAACCCGCCGTCAAGCTGCTAATCTTTGTAACCGAGCTACATAAACAGTCCATTGACCATGCAGAATTTCTCTCGTGGAGTATTCCTATTTTCAAATGGATTGAGTATTTATGCATACTAAAATTCCTTAACCCGTTCTTTAATCCTTTTACTCAGGGAGCGGTGCTATCGATGGAAGTTCTAGAATACTTTTGGCAGATGAAAGTAGAAATCCTGGTTAGATTTTTGGAAGGGTTGGGCCGTAGGATGTAGGACTCATCTACACCCCACAACCGTAATCAAAAAGCCACTGCTATGGAAAAAGTTTAGAGAGGACTGTAATCAGAAAGATGTTAAGTTTTCAGGACTTTTTTACCGCCTGTGCAGGCGTTTGGACGACGGAGAGAACCTATCACTCGGTGTTGAAAGGTGAAATAGAGCGCTCCTACACAGAGTTTCGGGCTACGTCGCTTGACCAGGCCGAAAAACAGCAGATTCTCTCTGGCTTACCGAATGGTGGTTCGTTTGCTGGGGTCAAGCTGGATTTAGACACGATCGCCCAACAGCCCAATGCAACCCCAGGTTTTGCGATCGCCTTTGACACTCGCTCTGAAACTGGAGAAGAAGTATCAATGAGCCTGAAAGCGCTGTTTTTGCCCGATACTTATGTGCAGGTCGAGTCTGCTTCGCCGCTGCCAATTCCTTCTGCTGCCCAGATCAAGGTTGAACCTGACAGCGAAGTGGTTCAGGGCTATTACCTGCGAGACAAGGGCTATTCTGAAGCAGGGGCGATCGCCGGACGCTTTACCTATCAACCCACTCGCCAAACCTTAGAAATGACGACTTTCTATAATCGTTCGGTAGCGGTTGACCAGATGCGGTTTGTCGCGCCTGATTTGCGGATGCGAACGATTGTCACCTACCAGCGCCCAGCCGATGGCTCAATACCAACGGTGATTGATTTAATTGGCTTTGGCGTAGAACGTAAACAGTAAAACAAGTAGAACAGTAGATAGGATTTAGGCATGATCAAGCGGCGATCGCTTTTGGCAGGTGCAGGGGCACTGGCACTCGCTCAACTCCTGGCAGGGTGCAGCCGTCGCGGCAATGCAGACCTGCGGGTACGGTTGCTTGAGGGTTCCATTCCGGTGCAACTGCTGCGAGCCTTTCAGCGTGACCTGGAGCAGCCAACTCTAGATTTTTCCCCCCGTCCCCAACTCTCTGATTTGTACGATTTGCTGCAAACCTGGAAGGAAACGGGCGAACCCGATCAGGCTGGCTGGCGGGAGCAAATTCCCTTCCTCAATCGCAATCGTCAGCCTACAATTGCTGACCTGGTGACGTTAGGCGATTATTGGCTAGCTCCGGCGATTCGGCAGGGGCTAATTCAGCCGCTTCAGCTAGAAGATTTGCCGGAATGGGAAAAGCTACCGCCCCGCTGGCAGGAACTTGTCCGGCGCGATCGCCAGGGACAGCTTGACCCAGAAGGAGAATTGTGGGCAGCCCCCTACCGCTGGGGCAGTGCCGTACTCGCCTATCGGGTGGAAGAATTTGAAGAACTGGGCTGGACTCCCACTGACTGGCAAGACCTATGGCGACCAGAGCTAGAAGGCTATGTGTCTCTGTTGGATAGCCCCAGGGCGGTGGTTGGTCTGACCTCCAGGAAGTTAGGTCAGTCCTTTAACCCAACCGACTTGGGCGAGGAACTGCAAGCCGAACTGCAAGCACTCCATCAGCAGGTCAAGTTTTACAGTTCTGACAGTTATTTGCAGCCGCTGATGCTGGGTGACACCTGGGTAGCGCTAGGCTGGTCTGGGGATGTGCTGCCTGTGGTAGAACGCGATCGCCGCATTGCTGCCGTCGTCCCCGAATCAGGCACCATTCTCACTGCTGATAGCTGGGTACGTCCGGCAGCAGCAGCATCTATTACCCGCACGGGTAGTGAACTTACGCTAGTCGAGCAGTGGATCAACTTTTGCTGGCAGCGCCAAAATGCAATCAATCTCTCGCTCTTAGGTTCTGCTGCTTCTCCCGTATTGACGACCCTCGACCGCAGTGAGCTACCCGACCCGATTCAACAAAACAGCGTGCTTTTGCCAACAGCCGAAATTCTAGAGCAAAGCGAATTTCTTGAGCCGCTGTCTGAGGAGGCGATCGCCCAACATCGTCGCCTTTGGACAGAAGTGAGACAGAAGGTTGAGGGATGAGGGAGAGGGATGAGGGATGAAGGGAAATCCTTCTTTCCCTAGCCCCCAGTCCCCAGTCCCTAGCCCCTCTCCTCATCAGCCATAATTGAACAAATCGAATTAAACAAAACTGCTATGGCTGAATATCGCAAAATTGAGTATCGCATAGGCAAGGATGGCAAGATTGTTGAAACCGTACTCAACACCTCTGGTGTAAGCTGCACTGAGACGACTTCAGTGATAGAGCAGGCTTTAGGCGAAGTGGAATCCCAAAAACTTTTGCCGCAGTACTACGAGACTGAAGACGATCTTGAAACAGATGAAACTCAATCTTTAACCCAAATGTAGATTGGGTACAGTGCAGCAGAGCCTAACGAAAGGTTCTTTTGTAAGCGTTGGGCTACGCTTTGCTTTACCCAACCTACTAGCTAGCTTTTGAGCCTTAGAGTTTGTCTGAGTACTTCACGATTTAGCTTGAAGCACACTATGGGAGATGATTCTAGCCTTGTAGGATTTGGCTATGTCCTAACGTTGGGTACTGTTGCGTTGGTTCTGGGCTTTGTTGGGTCGCGGAAACAACCTGCAAAGAACAATGCTCAGAGCCAAGCAGCAATTGCTATCCCTGCTCCTCCTGCCTCTCACACTGAGGAAATGGTGGGCGAAATTGTTGCCTTACAGCAGCAGTGTTTGCAGTTGCGAGAACAGCTTCAGCAGCAAAAAAAACAGCTCACAGAAGACTTTCAGGCGGCGACGTTTGAGCAGATTCAAACGCTGCTAACGAATTACCCCAGCGCTCAAAAAATGGCTCAAGCAAAGCCTGATCTGCCTGCTAGAAACTTGATTGCGCTGTTCACACCGTTAGACAACTTGCTGCAAGGTTGGGGTATTGAGTCGATTGGTTCTGCCTGGGAGCAGGTTGCCTTTGATCCTCAGCTTCACCAGCCTGATGAGGATGACATTACCGTTGGGGAAGGGGTTTACGTTCGGTTTGTGGGCTATCGGCAGGGCGATCGCATTCTCTGTCCTGGGAAAGTCAGCCGCACCTTGCCAGGAGGGGCACAGTGATTGCGGTCGCGGTTGATTTTGGCACCAGCAATACGGTTGTCAGCATCTTAGAGCCAGATACACAAACGCCTAAATCCCTCAGATTTAATGCTATTTCTCGTCTGTTTCGCTTAAGAACGTCCAACGGGGATCAAGAAATTCCGGTTGTGCCAACGCTGGTATTCCTCAAATCCCAGGAACAGTACTTGGTTGGCGAACAGGTGCGATCGCAACGCCTCGGACTCACCCAACCCGATCGCCTGTTCAAAGCTTTTAAACGAGATCTTGCCGCTGACTTTCAGCCGCCGCCCCGCCAAATGGATGGAGCCAGCTATTCAGTTGCCGCAGTATCCGAGCAGTTTTTGCAGCAGATCTGGCAGCAAGTGTTGCAGCAAATTCAGCCCGATCAAGTCATCTTTACTGTTCCGGTGGGAGCCTTTGAGCGATATCTGGACTGGTTTCGCGAAGTCGGGTCACGTTTAGGTGTGTCTGAAATGCATCTGGTGGATGAATCAACCGCCGCTGCGTTGGGCTATGCGGTGCAGCGTCCCGGTTCGCTAGTGCTGGTGATCGACTTTGGCGGCGGCACACTCGATTTAAGTTTAGTTCGCACGGTAGCAGTCACGGGAAACGCGATCGCAGGCAGAAAACAGGCAGCAATTCGGGCAGAGGTGCTGGCAAAATCGGATGCCTATGTGGGTGGCGAAGATATTGATCAGTGGATCGTAGAAGATTATTTGCGTCAAATTGGCTCGTCGCGTCAGGCAGTCGGGGAAGTGGGCTGGCAAAATTTGCTGGCGATCGCTGAACGTCTAAAAATTCGCCTATCTGGAACCGAAGTCGCCAAAGAGAGCTGGCTTGATGAGGAAAGTTTTACCTCCTACGAAATTCAGCTTAGCCGCAGCCAGTTAGAGGAGATTTTAGAAACCCGTCAGCTTCTAGAACAGTTGCGGCAGGCGATCGATGAAACGCTGGCGATCGCCCTCAGTAAAGGCACTGCCAAATCAGACATTGAGCAAGTGCTGCTAGTTGGCGGCAGTTGCCTGATTCCAGCCGTGCAGCAACTGATCGTTTCTTACTTTGGGCGGCAGCGGGTGAAAATGGACAAACCTTTTGAAGCGGTTGCCCACGGCGCTCTAGCACTTAGCCAACTGTCTAGCATCGAAGACTATCTGCATCACAGCTACGCCATTCGCCTCTGGGAGCCTTACAGCAAAACCTATTCCTACTTCCCTTTGTTCGCTCAAGGGGCAAAATATCCCTGTCAGTGTCCAGAATCCTTGACTCTTCAGGTTGCCACCGATGGACAGCGAGAAATTCGTCTGGATATTGGCGAAGTCGCAGAAGTTGCTCAGGCAGAGGTTGCCTATGATGCTCAAGGCAGAATGACCAGCGCCCCCCTCCGCAAGCAGGAAACTTACCGATCGCTCGACACTCAACACGACCAGGTCTGCGTTGCCCACCTCAACCCACCCGGACAGGTCGGCATCGATCGCATCTCCGTTCAATTTGAGGTGAATGAACAGCGGATGCTGGTTGCAACGGTAGAAGATTTGCTGACGGGGCAGGTGTTAGTTGAGAAGGGGGCGATCGCCAAATTGCAGTAAGGGGTCATTGGTCATTGACGCAACGTGCAACTTTTTCTAGCCTCCTGTGGAATGGGCATCTTGCCCGTCCAAATGAAGCAGGCAAGATGCCTGCTCCATAGGAACTCAGGGTTTCCAGAACTTTAGTTGTATAGCGGTAGCCATATTGATTAGGACATTTTGGTGGCGCGGCTCAGCCGCGCCACCAAAATGTCCTTGTCCTAACCTAGCTGACTACAGCTATACATGAGGGGAAGCCGGAGCTTCCTCCACTGCATTGCCAAGCTGGAGCTTGGCAACGAGTGTGTAATTTGCGGTAAAGCAAAAGGATGAAGGATGAGGGATGAATTGAAGGATGAAGGATGAGGGATGAATCGAAACCTTGACTATACAACGCTTTGGCGAGTCCAACGTTGTCCTAATCAACTCTTCAAGTGCTATGACTCTACAGTGTTCCGCCATGATCCCGCTGTGCTGCTCAATGATCCCGCTGTGCTGCTCAATGATCCCGCCATGCTGCTCAATCATTCCGCCGTGCTGCTCAATCATTCCGCCATGCTGCTTAATGATTTCGAGGTGGATAGCAATTGAATTGCAATCAAGAGCAATTCGATTTCAGCAAGCTAACGCTGCTAGCAACAGCTATACCAATTCCTGTCCCTAACAAGGGGCTTAAGCCCCTTGTTCCTCAAGGATCTATTCTGCTCAAGCTCAAATCAAATCGGTATACATATCTTCTGACTTTCTCAAAAGACTAAAGCTGACCTCCTCAGACTGCCAAACCTGAATCAGCTCAATAAGATGAACTAGAAGAGACTGGTGGATGTGCTGCAATTGGAATGATGGGCTGGTGCATCGTTATCACTGACAGCGGACAGCGTTGGGTTTATCACACTGATTTTGATGCAAGAACAATGATTCTCAACGCGAGGGAAAGCCAGATGAATCAGTCACATCTGCCCTAGCGCCATGGGTTTGAATTAGGAAACATTGTCCACCTGAGTTGCCCTCGGTTCAAAGACCTGCCATGATCAGGAATTATGCTGAGATTCTTGCTTGCACTGCTGCTGCTGATTGTCATCTGGACAGGGAGCCTCCTTCCTGCTCAAGCTCAGGCGATGGAAACTCCTGCTGCTGAGACAGAAACGGTTGAAACGCTGCGCGACCAGGCTTTTACCGCAACCAATGAGGGAAAGTTTGCGATCGCAGAAGAGTATTGGACAAAGCTGATCGAGCAGCTACCCGATAATCCTGCGCTCTGGAGCAATCGAGGCAATTCCAGGGTCAGCCAAAACAAGTTGGAAGAAGCGATCGCCGACTACAACAAAGCGATTGAACTGGCTCCCGATGCGCCTGATCCTTACCTGAATCGCGGGACTGCTCTGGAAGGGTTGGGCCGGTGGGAAGAGGCGATCGCCGACTACAATCGCGTCCTGGAACTGGAACCCCAAGACCCAGCTGCCTACAACAATCGCGGCAACGCTAAAGCTGGGTTGGGGCAATGGGAAGAGGCGATCGCCGACTACAAAACGGCGGCTGATATGGCTCCTCAGTATGCGTTTGCGCGGGCAAATTATGCGATCGCCCTCTACCAGGTTGGCGAAACCGAAGAAGCCATCCGCACCATGCGAAATCTGGTTCGCAAATATCCCCGTTTTGCCGACATGAGGGCAGCTTTAACGGCGGCACTCTGGGTTGACGGTCAGCAGGGCGAAGCCGAAAGCAACTGGGTTGCCGCCGTTGGGCTAGATTCACGCTACAAAAATCTGGATTGGGTGGCTCACACGCGCCGCTGGTCGCCTGCCCTGGTGGATGCGCTAGAGAAATTTTTGACGCTGAGTTAGCTGAGATCTTGCACCAGATTGGTCTGTTGCCCAATGATCCGCCCTGGAATCAATTCCGGGCTAATAGCTCAAGTCAGTCGAAACTGACTCAAGCCCACTAGAAAATCGTCTCAACTCGTTTTAACGAGTTTTAGCTTTGAGTCTGAGATTGACCTCAAGGCTCCAGTGCAATGGCTCCTGCTGTTGGTGCAAGACCTCAGTTAAGGCTTGCTCAAAATCAATCCATAAACACTTGCCGTGAAGTTGTGGTTACTTCTCCTGCCTGATCAAAGTGGACGCTGAAGCTGATCCAGGCTAAGTCACACCAGCCATTGCACCCACCGTCGTTGCCATACTGCCAGGTTGTTTCTTTCCAGAAGGTGCTTTCTGGCTCTGGCGAACCTGGCAGCATGACGGCCACCTCAGCTTTCGCCATGCCCGGTTCAATTTGTCTGAACAGTTCTTCAGAAAAGCCCTCTGGCAATCGGGTATCAATGGTTGGATAGAGGGGGAAGTAGCTCTCCGAACGAGTCCAGAGAAAGGCCAGCAGCACCAAAAAACACGCACCAAAAGCAGTCAAAACTTTCACAATTTTCTCCTGGTCACACCACATCAAAGACCAATACTGTTAAGTAGGCGATCGCCCATTAATCTATCGGGTTAACTCAGCATTTTTTGGAAATCAGCTTTGCAGAAGGTTAAGTTGGCGCGGTGCAGTTGGCGTGAACGCATGGTTAAAACGGGTAAATTGGTTCCACAGTTATACTGATCAGTACACATTGTGCCTTCGGATCTTTGAGATCCTGGAAATATGCCACAGATACCTTCTTCTCTTACTGAAGCAGATATTTTTGCCCGTATTGTTCATCCCGAAAACGGTTGTCTCTCTCAAGAGGTTTCTTGTTTTCTTCTCGATTTACGGTTTGAAGTCGAGGATATTACCCGTATGAATGAGCTAGCAGAAAAGAATAATCGCGGTCTACTCAGTGAGACTGAACGCCAAGAAATGGAAAAATATTTACGAGTGGGTAATTTCTTGAATTTGCTCCATGCTAAAGCTCGGCGATCGCTACAAAACTCAAGCAATTGATAAATGGACGGCATCCTGCGCGAGTTTGTTAAACAACGAGCCAATCACCAGTGTGAATATTGTCGGATACCTCAAGAATATGATGTTCTCCCATTTCAAATTGATCACATCATTTCGTTAAAACATCATGGTTCTTCAGAGGCAGCAAATCTTGCTCTCTCATGCTACAACTGCAACGCATACGAGGGTCCTAATATTGCAGGTATCGAATTAGATATAGCGGTAGCCATATTGATTAGGACATTTTGGTGGCGCGGCTCCGCCGCGCCACCAAAATGTCCTTGTCCTAACCTAGCTGACTACAGCCATACCAAAGAAGTTACTCGCCTTTTCCATCCCCGTTGTGATCAATGGAATGAACACTTTCTTTGGGATAGTTCTTATTTGACTGGACTTACAGCAATTGGAAGAACAACGATTGATGTGCTGTCAGTCAATTTACCTGAGCGTGTAGAGCTTCGCCGAACCCTCATAGCTCTTGGTGTTTCCTTCTAACAAAGGGAAAAGCAAGCGCCTCTCCCACTCACTCCTACTGCCCTGCCGCAAATACTTGCTCCACAGTCAGGTTTAATTCTGGGAATACGGTAGAAATAATGCGATCGCCCCCTTGAAACACAGCTTCTTCGTAAAAGCCATCAACCAGAGTCAAAACAGTAACAAGCGCTTTAGCAGGGTCAACAATCCAGTATTCAGAAATTCCGCGAGCGGCATATTCAGACCGTTTGTAGCGATAGTCTCGATCTTCATTTGCTTTGCCGGGAGACACGACCTCAACCACCATTAAAGGGGATGGCATATGCTGAGTAATCGTTGCGCGTTTGCCTGCGATCGCTGCAAACAGGTCTTCAGTTAACACCATCAAGTCTGGCAACCTGACTCGTGGGCCATTTCCGGTGACTGCAACTTCTGTGTCTTTATGTCGGATCAGAAAGAATGGAACAAATTTGAGAAATTCTGACAGGAGATAGAGAGATATCAGGTTGTTGCGATCGGTTTCAGGAGGCATTTCGATCAGTTCTCCATCAACCAATTCGTAGCGACAATCCGTTTCATCTTCATAGGCAAAGTACTCTTCGAGGGTGAGTTTTTTTGTCGCTGTCGTCATATAACTTCTCCCTATTGCCTCTCGTTCGTGACATCCATTATAGATTGAGCAATCTGACGGAAATGGTCGCCTCGCTGCTCAAAGTTCTCGTACTGGTCAAAGCTAGCGCAGGCAGGAGAGAGAAGGACAACTTCAGCGCTGTATTGTTTGGCGAGTTCTGCACTGCGTTTCACCGCTCGATCCATTGTTTCAACGATTTCGCAGGTGGAGTAGCCAATCTGGTCAAAACGTTGGGCAAAGGCAGGGGCGGCACTGCCAATCAGCAACACCGCAGCAGCTTTAGATTGAATGGTGGCAAGCCAAGCCTGATCGTCTCCCGCTTTTGCTTCACCACCCGCAATTAGAATAGTAGGACTTTTAACGGAGGCTAGCCCAACTTGAGCCGCATCGTAGTTGGTGGCTTTGCTGTCGTTGATAAAGTCAACGCCCTGCCAGGTGCAGATGTGTTCGAGCCGATGGGCAACGCCAGGAAAACTACGGACGGCGTGGGCGATCGCCCTTCTCTCAATTCCTGCTAACCTCGCCGCTGTGATTGCCATCAGCAAATTCTGACGATTGTGATCTCCGACCATTCGCAAAGCAGAAACTTCTACGATGGGTTCCCCCTGGGCGATCGCCCAGCCATTCTCGATGTAGGTTCCCTGCTCAGGATTGGCAACCAGGTCAGCTTTGCCTGTCACACTCGTCCAGTATGCGGTTTGCCAGCGATCGCCCCCCGTCTTTCGCAAATATGGATCGTCGCCGTTCAACACCTGATAGTGAGACTGGTTTAGCAGGTATGCCTTGATGCTGTAGTAGTTTTCTAGCGTGTAGTGACGGCTGAGGTGGTCGGGGGTGAAGGTTGTCCAAACGCCGATTCGGGGTGCAACGGAGGCAGAAGATTCGATTTGGTAGCTGCTGAGTTCGGCAATCACCCAGTCGGGGACATTGGGGATTGGGGAT